>Ga0134122_10000037_pt1 | contig 60555 bp, 96 predicted proteins | sample KB302_FD_96461 | JGI IMG/M metagenome (GOLD analysis project Ga0134122, IMG submission 96461) | Terrestrial soil microbial communities without Nitrogen fertilizer from Kellogg Biological Station, Michigan, USA - KB3-0-2 | ecosystem: Environmental > Terrestrial > Soil > Unclassified ... | reverse complement strand
GCGCCAGTTCGTTCAGCTGACTGAGGACATCGGGATCACCACCAGCGGCAATGCGACGCCGCTGTTCACGCGCCTGCGCCAGGCCGAGGCCGACGGCTTCGTGCCCGCCGGCGTCAAGACCCTGGGCGAGGTCGCGGACGCGCTCACGGGCGCGCTCGACAAGACGCCCTCGCTCAAGGGCACGCTCGACGAGGTGCGCGCGCTGGCCGGCCTGATCGGGCACCGCGCCGGCATCCGGCCGACCGGGCAGGCAGTGAGCTTGGCGACTCCGGCCGTGGGACCGGGTGCGCCGCTGCAGCTGAGAAAGACGGCGGGCGAGATCGTCCGCAAGGTGCGTGCGTTCTGGGCTGAGCTGTCGGACGCGTCGCTGGTGCTGCCCGACCGGCGCCGCGGCTACGTGATCAAGTGGGCGAACTCGCGCGCCTACTACGACCCCGCGGCGCGCGTCGTTTGGACCCACTGGATCACGCGCCTCGGCCAGCTGCTCGACGACGGGCACTCGACCCTGGTGCACGAGATGGCGCACGGCCTCGAGCAGCACAACGACCGGGCCCGGCGCGCGGCCGAAGCGTTCCTGAAGCAGCGCACCGCAGGCGAGGTCGCACTCACCATGCGCGAGCTGACCGGGAACAATGGTTATCGGGCTGACGAAATCGCCAAGCGGGACCGTTTCTTCAATCCTTACATGGGCAAGGATTACTTGGACCGCATGGGCACGCGCTTCGCCACGGAGGTTTCTTCCATGGCGCTCGAGGAGCTCCACCAGAACACCGCGAATTTGGTAGACAAAGACGAGGAAGCGTTCTGGTTTGCCCTCGGGCAGCTCGCGGGAGAGTCCGTGAAGTGAAGTGGGAGCTCAGCGACGGCACGGAGGTCAGCCTCGGCGGCAGGGTGCGCGGCACAAGCGCGCTCGCCGAGGCGGTGCGCGCCGACGTGCTGAAGGCGAAGGGCGGGTTCCTCGTGCCGGTGCAGGTCGAGATGGCCCCCTGCAAGCCGCGCCGGCTCGACATCGAGGACGCGCAGCTCGTGAACGAGTGGCTCAACGCGCACGCGGTGCGCGCGGGCGTGACGGTGACCAGCGCGCCCGAGCTCGAGCCGATCGAACGATTCAATCCGCCAGAACCGGACGGCGCTCCGAAGCAGCCGATCCACTGAGCGGGCAGCTACACCAAAAAAGAGAAGGTGCGGCGTGGTGAGGAGCTTCCGGGTCACGACCTGGCGGCGCTAGTCACTAGCCACGCTGCGGGCACGCGGTTGTCTAAGCCCCGGGGAGGCGCCTCCCCGGGGCGTCCGCATTCCCATCAGGAGAGCACCATGACCGTCCGAGCCAAGTTCAAGGTCGACAGCATCGAGCGTTCGAAGTGGGGCAACGGTCAGGAGGTGCAGACGGTGAAGCTGTCCGCCGTCTACCAGGGGAGCGATCCCAACAGCGAGAACTCGAAGTTTTGGCAAGCGACGCCTGGAGGACAGATCTCGCTGACTTGCGTCAAGCCCGAGGCGGTTGCCGAGTTCGAACTCGGCGGCGAGGTGTACGTCGACTTCACGCCCGCGGCGAGCGGCCAGCCCGCCCCCGAAGCCGACGCGGGCTGAGGTCCATCCATGTCGAATCCGCGATGGACGTTTGCGCTCCGGGGCGAGGGCTCGGAGACGCTCGAGATCGACATCTACGACGTGATCGGCGAGAGCTGGTGGCGCGAAGGCGTGTCGGCGAAGAGCGTGCGCGCGCGCCTCAAGGAGGCGAAAAACGCCTCGACGATCAAGCTGCGCGTGAACAGCCGCGGCGGCGATGTCATCGACGGGTTCGCGATCTACAACCTGCTGAACGAGCACCCCGCGCGCGTCGAGGCCGACGTCGACGCGCTCGCCGCGAGCATGGCGAGCGTGATCTTGATGGCGGCCGACGAGATCCGCATCGCATCAAACGGCTTCGTCATGATCCACAACCCGTGGGGGTTGGCGCTCGGCGAGTCCGACGAGATGCGCGCGACGGCGGACCTGCTCGACAAGATGCGCGACCAGATCGCTGCGGCCTACATGGCGCGCACGGGCATCGGCCGCGACGAGGTCCTGGCGATGATGGACGCCGAGACCTGGATGACCCCGAACGAGGCCAAGGAGAAGGGCTTCGTCGACAAGGTGAAGCCTGCAAAGAAGGGCGCGAGCAAGGCGAAGGCGCTCGCGGGCCTCGACCTGAGCGACCTGGTGCATGTCCCCGCGGGCTTGCTCGCAGCGGTTGCCCAGGCGCGATCGGAGATTTCGGTACCCGGACGGATCCGGGCGCAGACCAGCGGCGAGGATCAAAGCGCCGACGAGGAGAGGACCATGGCTGAAGACCCCACGACGTCCGCGCGTCTCGCGCTGTTGACCCGCATCGAGGCGATTCTCGGCGCCACCGGCGAGGAAGCCATCGGCACGCTGAAGGCGTGGCAGGGCTCGCACACCGAGCTGCCCAAGGTGAAGGAGCAGAACGTCGCGCTCGAGAAGAGCATGCAGGCGAGCACGCTCGAGACGCTGATCGCGAAGGGCAAGGCCGAGAACAAGCTGACGCCGCACCTCGAGAAGGAGGTCCGCGACCAGGTCGCGGCCGGCGATGTCACGCTCAAGGGCGCCGAGAAGTGGATCGAGAACCTGAGTCCGATCGCGGCGCTCAGCGGGGACAAGAAGCAGCCCGCGCCTTCGCCGCTGGCTGCGGGGGCCACGGAACTGCGGTGGAACGGCAAGACCTACGCGGAGCTCTCGTTCCAGGAGCGCGCCGATCTCAAGGCAAAGAACAGCGAGCTCTTCGAGGAGATGCGCAAGAACCACCGGCCTGGCGCTCGCCCGGCCCAGCACGCCACGGGCGGGAGGAACTAGGACATGGGCACAACGTTGTCGACGGATCTTGTCGTCCCGGAGATTTTGACCGAGGCGATCCAAGCGGAGTTCGCCGGCATGCGCCTCCTCGCCGGGACCGGTGCGGCTGTGATCAGCGGGACGCTCCCCGCCAATATCAAGGGCGGGAAAACCGTCACGGTCCCTTACTTCAACGCACTCGGCGAGATGGAAGACATCGACACCGAGGGCGATGCCCTGACGCCCGAGGTGCTCAGCATGAGCGAGGAGACCGCGGTTACGCGGCACTCGGGCAAGGCCGTCGAGCTCACGATGTGGGCACAACTGGCCGCGCAATACGCAGATCCGTACGCGGAGGTCGCGCGCCAGTTCCGCGAGCTGGTGGAGCGCCGCGTCGACAAGGCGCTTCTCGATGCGGCGATGGCCTCGCTGCCGTCGGACTACATCCACGACGTGTACAACTCGGGCAGCCCGGTGACCCTGGGCTACGATCAAATGGTCGACGCGCGCCTGAAGTGGGGGGACGAGCAAAACGACATCGTGCTCTTGGGCACTCACAGCAAGGTCTACGGGGATCTGCTGAAGTTCAAAGACACGACCAACCGCCCGTTGCTGACCGACCCCGCCGATGGCTCCGTGACGAGGTTCGCGGGCGTCCCCGTGACCGTGTCCGACAAGAACGCGAAGAGCACCGATACGCCCCCGAAGTACACCTCGATCATCGCCAAGCGCGCCGCGCTGGCCTTCTGGTATCAGGGTACGCCGCGCGTGCGTGTGGGCTTCGACCCGTTGGCCGACACGGACGTGGTCGCGATCCACATGTACTGGGCTGCGCACCGGTACAAGCGCATCCGCGGCGCCGGCACCAAGCCCGGCATCGTCAAGATCGTCACGAACTGAGCGAGGCGACCCGCTCCGATCCAGGCGCTTTCGAAGGAGACACAGGACCATGACCGCCTCAGCAGAGAAGTCCCCGTACGGCCACCCGCAGGGCCAAATGGCCGCCGACGGCACGTGGAAGCTCAACGTGCCCAACGTCTTCGCCCTGAAGCTCGCGATCGGCTTCGCCCTTGCCGACGCTGCGGTGCTGTTCACCGTGCCGACCGGCAAGCGCATGCTGATCGAGCGGACCTTCTGGGAGATCATCACGGCCTTCACCGGCGGCTCGAGCAGCGCGATCGGCCTGAGCTCGAGCGGCACCGGTTACACCACCAAGGGCGACCTCCTCGGCGGTGCGAGCGGCGACGTCCTGGCCACCTTGGTGGCGGGCGTGAAGGGCGGGACGATCGGCGCGAAGTTCGGCTCGAATGGCATCGTGCTGCTCGAACCCGGCGCGACCATCCGCTTCGACCGCATCACATCGGCCTTCACCGCGGGCGCGGGCTACGTGCATATCTGCGGCAAGGTGGTCGACTGATGGCGCAGGCGAGCTCGGCGATCTTCCGGCGGCCGAAGGCCAAGGCGCTGCGCGCAGCCCGCGCGGCCGAGAGCAAGGCCTACGACGAGTCGTTCTCTTACGAGGACGACGAGAAGAAGAAGAAGGCCGAGGCCGCGGCGGCGAAGGTCGCTGCACAAGGCAAGGACCGGCGCGACAAGCGCCACTGAGGCGCTCGCATGGCCCTCAAGGTTCCGCGTCGCTACTACCTCCGCCAGCGCCAGCAGGCGGTGCGCGACGAGGAGTGGGACCTCGCTGGCGTGTGGCGCACGAAGCAGCAGGCGCAGCCCGGCACGGCGCTCCCGACCGACTTCCCACACCTCACGCGCCTTGCAGCGCAGGGCTACACGACGCGTGAGGACCTCGACGGGGCCACGGAGAGCGAGCTCCAGCTTCAAGGCTTCAGCAGCCGGGAAGCGAAGGCCATCTTGGCGGCGATCGCCCTGCTGGTCAGCGAGGAAGGACCGTGACGCAGCCCCTTGCGGTCGATCTCGTAGCCTCGGCGGCGGTTGTAGCTGCCGGCAGCGGCAGCGCCGTCGACATGGGCACGCTTCGGCGTGCTCTGCGGCTCACTGCGCGCATCACGACGTTCACGCCCGTGGACTCGGACCCGGTGCCCACCCTGACGCTCACGCTGGAGACCCGCGCGGACCCGTCCGATCCATGGCGAGCCGCGGATCAGCTCGACGTTCTCGGGCTTGGTGTCGCGGAGCTCTCGGCTGGCGGTCTCGACCGCTACGTGCGCGTCAGCTGGGCGCTCGCGAACCTGACGACGGTCACCTTCGCGGTCCTCGGCGTGGCGCACGTCACCTACTGCGACCCGGCCGACATCACGAACTACGCCGTGCCCGAGCACTCGATCGCGGAGATCAGCGCGAGCGCACGAGCTGACGGCTGCATTGCAGCCACCGACGTCGCCGCAGGCTACGTTGGCGCGGCTTACGAACTGCCGCTCACGGCGTGGGGCGAGGATCTTCGGCAGCAAACCGCCTACCTCGCAGCAGCGCAGCTGTTCAGCCGACGCGGCGTCGATCCGGGCGGCCCGGACAAGGTCGTGATCGACAACCGCGACAGCGCCCTGAAGTGGTTCGATCGCCTCGCGAACGGGCGTCTGAGCCCGCCGGGGATCGTCGACTCGACTCCTGAAGAGGACGAGGGCGGCAGCTTCGTCGTATCCGGCAAGCCGCCGCGGGGCTGGTAAGTGGCGACCCGGCTCAAGGAAGTCGCGGTCGCGGTGCACGAGCTGCTCAACGCAGCGCTGCCGGAGGCCGAGCAGGTCAAGGACTACCACGACCAGGTCGCGCTGACGCAGCACCAGCAGCGTCGGCGCATCGTGTGGCTCACCCAGGGCGGCACCACCGAGCCACCGAAGCAGGGAGGTGGGCGCCTGCCGTCCGATGCGTCGGCATATCGCATCCAGGCTTGCAAGACGCGTGTCGAGCGCGTGGATGCGCACCTCTTTGCCGAGACACGCGAGCTCACCGAGCAGCTTCTCGACCAGGTCATCGCCGCTCTGTGCACGGTGCTCCAGGTCGTCGAGATCCCCGGCTACGAGTGGCGGACCGAAGAGGTCGGCGAGGCCGGGCGCGCGCTGCGCGTGGCGTGCTGCGTGCTGCGCTTTCTCTTGCGCCTGCCTGTCCCCGAGGAGATCAAACCGCTCACGCCCATCACCGGCGTCGAGGACGTCTGCGGCACGCTGCAGCCGGACGGATCGATCAAGCCCCAAGAGGTCTGAATGCTTGCGCTCAAGCTGACCGGCGACTTCGCCGAGCTCGAGCGCTGGATGGACAAGCTCGCGCAGGCGCAGGACTCGATGCGCGTGGTCTCGGCGAACCTCGCGGAGGAGACCATCGAGCTGATCCGCGAGGGCTTCGCGACCAGCACCGACCCGTATGGAGATCGCTGGGCGCCGCTGAAGCTGCGCTCCGGTCAGCCCCTTCGCGACACGGGCGGCCTGCAGAGCAGCTGGCACCGGCGGTTCGTGACCGCGCAGGGCTTCGTGGTGGCATCGGGCAAGGACTACGCGCGCTACCACCAGGACGGCACGGGCATCCACGGCCCGAAGGCCCAGCGGATCAAGCCCAGACACGCGCGCGCGCTGCGCTTCCCGGGCCCCGGTGGTCCGAGCTTCGCGGCTTCGGTCGCCGGCGTCGAGCGCCGACGCATGGTGCCCGAGAAGGGCGAGATCCCGAGCCGCTGGCGTGAGCGATACATCCGCACCGCCGAAGAGGTCCTCACGGAGCTCTTCAAGTAGGAGACACGATGAAAGACGACCAGAACGAGCGGCCGCTCGTGATCAGCGAGGACGCGGGCGTGCGTCTGCGGGAGCAGTCCCCGCCGAGCTCGCCGGCCGCAGGCGGATCCGCGCCCGCGCCCAAGCGCACGCCCGAGGACTGGGCCGAGCGCCTGGGCCACATCAAGAAGCGCGACAAGCGGATCCCGCAGAGCGAGACCCACCCCGATTGGCAGCACGCCGCGGCGGACAAGGGGCACGGCTGGTCGAAGCACGCGTTCCACTACGAGAAGGACCCCCTCCTGATCACCCAGGCCGACTACGAGGCTGCGCTCGAGGCGGCGGCCTCGTACCCGACCACGCCGCTCCATGAGCCGGCGATGTCCCCGATGTTGAAGCCGAAGGAGAAAGTCTGATGGCTGCGATCCCGAGCGCTACCGAGAACGTCCGCGACTTCGGCCTGGGGATCAGCCAGCCCGCGTCGATGATGGCGCTGGTGATCGGCGTGTGCAGCGGCGCGATCGCGGCGAACGAGCTCCTGCTCTATTCCTCGCCCACCACGCTGCGCGACGAAGCCGGCGAGGGCCCCGCCGTCGAGGCGGGCGCCGAGATCCTGAGCCAGGGCGGCGGGCCCATCGGCTTCCTGAAGATGACCGCGAGCATCGCCGCCGCGCGGGGCGAGGTCCAGCCCACCTACGGCGCCGATGGCTCGCTCAGCTCGGTCACGAACACGGGCGGCGGGCCGACGGTCACGGCAGCCGGCACCGACCCGACGGGGCACTACAACGTACGCATCCAGATCACGACCGCGGGCGTGCTCGGCACCAGCGCGTTCCGCTGGTCGATCGACGGCGGCACGACCTGGGTCGCGTCCGCGATCCCCACCCCCACGGGCAACACCTACGTGCTCAGCGCGACGGGCGTGACCACGGGCGTGACCGTCACATTCCCGGCGGGCAACTACGTCCTCAACGCCACCTACGACTTCACGACCACGGCCGGCGGGGGCGTGCTCGCGGTCTCGGGCACGCCGACCCTCGATGCGCTGGTGCGGGTCGAAGTCATGACGAGCGGGGCGAACGGCGTGGCGCGCTTCCGCTACAGCCTCGATGGCTACGTCGGCGATACGGAGGCCGAGCGCACGTACAGCGAAACGCTCTTCGTGCCCGCGGGGGGCACGTTCACCATCCCAGGCCTCGGGCTGACCCTCAACTTCGACGACACGCCCACCGCCTTCGCGGCAGGCGACAGCTATCTCTGCTCGGTCAAATGCGCGGCGGCCAACGCGACCAACCTGGCCGCGGCGTTCACGGCGATCGCGGCGAGCCCGACGCGCTGGCGCTTCGTTCAGTTCGTGACCAGCAAGGGCAACGGCGACGCGACGGCCCACGCGCTCCTGGGCGCCGCGCTGCAGTCGCAGCTGACCACGCTCGCGAACACATCCAAGTACCGTCGCGGCATCATCGCTGCGACCCACGAGGACAGCGCGTCTGCGGTCGTCGCGGCCTGGGACGACGTGACCGCGATCCGGCTGCTGGTCGCGCACGGCCAGGTGCGGCGCACCTCCGTGAAGCCGTTCAGCGGGCACGCTTTCCCGGTGACCAACGCCGCGGACGTCTTCGCGGCGCGCGCCGCGGCGAGCCTCCCGAGCACCGACCTCAAGCGGGTGAAGAGCGGGCCGCTCGCGGAGGTCGTGAAGATCTTCCACGACGAGTACCGAGCGCCGAGCAACCTCGACGACATCAAGGTCTCGACCCTGCGCACCTACGAGAACTTCAACGGGTTCTACATCACGCAGGGCCGGTTGAAGTCGCCCGACGGGAGCGACTTCACGCAGTGGCCGCGCGGCATCGTGATGGACATCGCCTGCGAGACCGTCAACCGCGGGCTGACGCGCGAGATCGGGCGCCTCACGCGCACCGAAACGGTCGTGATCGACGACGTCGAGTATCCCGGAGTCATCGACGACAGGGACGCGACGATCATCGAGGACGCCATCTCGGCCGATCTCGTCGCCCAGCTCGGCACACCCGTCAATGCGGAGGGGTTTGCTGGGTACGTGCAGGACATCCGCTACCGCATCTCGCGGACGCACAACTTTCTCGCCACCGGCGTCGTGATCGGCGAGGTCGGCATCCTGCCGTACCAATCGGTCGACTATGCGACGACAAGCGTCGGGTTCGTGGTCGCGCTGCCGGCGGCGGCGTGAAGGAGTGAACGATGTCTGGCTATCCTGATGTCGAAGGTCTTGGCTACTCCTTCTCGCGCGCCGAGCTGTCGCTGCGACGCCGCATCTACACGGCGATCACCAACGTCGAGATCGGTCAGCCGACCACGGAGGCCGCCATCATGGGCACGCGCCCTTGGCCGCTGAAGCGGACCGAGGGCAACATGGAGCTCGGCGAGGGCACGATCACGTTCAGCGACGAGGGCGAGCGGCTTGCGTTCCTCACCGATCTCGGCAACGGCTGGCGCAGCGTGATCTGGGGCTTGAGCTGGATCCTCGTGGCTCGCGGACAACCGAGCGTGAAGATCGCAGGCCACGGCTGCCGCGTGCTCGACAATCCGATCGCGCACGAGCAGGGCGAGGCAGCGCTCGGCGGGGATGTCACGTTCTCGTTCATGTACCACACGATCAACGGCAAGGTGCCGCACCTCGGGCTGCCCGCCCCGACGCGCTGAGAGAAGGAGCACGTGTGAACAGTTCGAACGAGACCAAATTGACGGAGCTCGGTAGCCAGCACGGGCGCGTGGCGCACGTCGAGCTCGACGGCAAGCTCTATGTGTTCCGCGCGCCAACGCTCGACGAGTGGGAGGACTTTCAGGAGGCGCTGGGAAAGAAGCGCCGCGGCGCGTGCTTCCGCGAGCTCGCGCAGGTGACCCTGGTGCATCCCACGCTCGAGGACCTTCAGGCGATGTTTCAGGCCCATCCGGGGATCACGGCCCGGATCGGTGACGCGGTGGGCGATCTCGCCGGCGCCGACATCGAGGTGACCGTAAAAAAAGGCTGAGCCTCTGGAAGCGTGCGCGTCGGCGCCACTACACGGCAGCGCGCGCGCTGCGCGCCTTCATCGCGCACGACGGCACCGACTGGGACTGGGCAGGCGCGCTGATCGCTACGGAGCTGCTCGATAATGTCCATACCCTGGCGAACTTCGCCGAGTCCTACGCCAAAGCGCTCAAGCGCGGTGGCCGCGGCGGGCGTCGACGGCGGTGATCGATGGGTGCTGGTGCTGACTTCACCGTCCGTGTCCTCGGCAACACGAAGGGCGCAAAGGATGTCGAGAAAGCGCTCGGCCGCGTTAGTAATGCGGCGGGGCGCTTCGCGCGTACGACGGACGCTGCCTCGAAGACGAGCGGTCGCTTCCGCGATGCCACTGGGCGGATGCGCGAGGCGAACGGTCGCTTCGTCGCAGGGATGGGCAAAGCTGGTGGCGGAGGCTCGATCGGCGCGCTGAGTATCTTCGGCGGCAACCTGATGACCATGGCGATCGGGCGGGTCGCCGGGTTCGCCAAGGAGGTCGCCGGCGCCACGTTCGAGCTCGTTGCATTCGGGCAAAACTCGCGGCTCGCGCTAGGGAACCTCACCAAGCACGGCGCGATGCCGGAGAAGCTCTTCGAGCACGCCCGCGCGCTCGCGGTGCGGTTCGGTCTCGACGTCCTCGACACCACCGACCAATACAAGAAGTTCCTCGCGCTGCAGTTCTCGCCGAAGGCGGCGGACAACCTGATCCGCATGGGCGCGGACCTGCAGGCGCTCGGCAACAGCGCCGAGGACGTCAAGGGTGTCTTCCTCGCGCTCGGCCAGATCAAGGGCAAGGGCAGGCTGCAGGGCGAGGAGATGCTGCAGCTCGCCGAGCGCGGCATCTCGACCGTGCTGGTGCAGGAGGAGATCGGCAAGATCCTCGGCGGCAAGACGCGCGACCAGGTCCAGAAGCTCCAGCAAGCTGGCAAGATCAGCGCCGACGTCGGCCTCCAGGCAATCGAACAGGCCATCAACCGCAAGCTCGGCCAGAGCTCGCTCGGCCAGTCGGGCGCGAAGTTCGCGGACACCACGTTCACGGGGATGCTGAACCGCATCAAGTCGCTCGGGCAGGATGCGGGCATCAGCCTCGTCGACAAGGTCACGGCGCCGCTCACGGCCATGACCGGGCGCGGCCTCGATGCGCTCGAGAAGTTCCTCGGCAGTCCCGAGGGCGCTGCGACGATCTCCCGGATCGCCGATGGGCTCGGACGCGCCGCAGAGTTCGCAGGCGTGCTCGCCGACTCGTTCGCGGCGGCCTTCGGCAAGACGTTTGAGAGCAACGTCAAACCAATGTTTGAGCTCTTCGGGCTGTTCTCGGGGGGCGACAGCGCTGCGAAGGCGCTGGGGCGTTCGCTGGGCGACCTGGCCGCCTTCACGGTGGCAGCGGCCACCGGAATCTCGCTGGTGGGCACGGCCCTCGGCGCCATCGCGGGCCCGATCTTCTCGATCGGCAAGTCGCTGCTCGAGGGCATCATCAACCCGCTGGCCAAGATCTCGGCGGACATCTTCGTTTGGTTTGAGAACGTCGCAGGCGTGTTCAACAGCGCGGGCTTGACGCTGGGGGAGAAGGCGCTCGGCATCGGCAAGGCCGTCGTCACAGGCCTTGCCAACGGCATGTGGTCGCTGGTGAACCTGCCGGCGGACACGCTCGCAAGCGTTGGCAGCAAGGCGCTTGGCGCGCTCAAGGACATCTTCAACATCCACTCGCCGTCTCGCGTGACGATGGCGATCGGCGGCAACGTGGGGCGCGGCCTCGCGCTGGGCGTCGGGCGCGAGGAGCGCCGCGTCGAGGCCTCCGGCCGCAGCATGGCGACGGCCAGCCTCGGCGGGATGGAAGCCGGTTTCGGTCCAGCGTTCGGACCGCCCATGTCCTCGATGGGGGCGGGCGGGTTCGACGGCGGGGGCCCGCGTGGCGACATCAACGTCACCCTGCACCAGGAGATCCACGGTGGCGGCGACGCTGAGGAGGTCGGGCGGATCGCAGCGCGCGAGGCACGGCGCGAGTTCGAGTCCTTCTTTCGGCAGCTGGCGCTGGAGGTCTGATGCCGGTTCCGAGCTGGATCACCGGGGAGGACTGGGAGGTCCTGTTCCTCGGCGGCAAGCGCATGCCGGGGGTGGCGCGCGTCGAGATCCAGCTGCCGAGCGGGCTCGAGGTGCACAAGCCGCGCGGCGGGAAGAAGGCGCGTATCCGCGACGTCGGTGTGCCGCCGGCCGAGCTCGACATCGAGATCGAGGTGCTGGCCGAGGAGATGCCGGAGCTCGAGCGTCGGATCGACCTGCTGCGGCCGCGCGCGGCGAACAGCGCGCGCAAGCCGCTCGAGATCGGACACCCCAATGCCCGGCTCTGGGGGGTCAATGTCATCAAGATCCGGCAGGTGTCGTCGCCGCAGCCGGCTCCGGGCGGCTCGTTCGTCCTGAAGTTCTCCGCGTACGAGCACGTCGACACGCCGGCGAAGGTCAAGAAGCCGGCGGCCAAGCCCGAGAGCGGCGAGCCTGAGGACTGGAACGTCCAGCCGCTCATCGATGCATTGCGCCCATCGCGCCAGGGCGCCGCACAGGCCAACTTCACGTCGGGCGAGGAGCCCAACTTCTCCGAAGGCGACATCCCCGGTAGCGGCTTCTGATGATCACCGCCAACGGCCAGCCGGTCCTCGCCATGCGCTTGACGCTGCCCGTCCAAGGGATCTGGGTGGCGACGCTGCAGGTCAGCACCGAGGACGACATCGAGGGCACTCTGACCCTCGAGCAAGACGACACCGTTCGCTACACCGGCGCGGTGCTGCGTGGAGCGGCGGTCAACGGCGTGGCGCTGGTGGAAGCCGTCGGCGGCACGGGCGGCCTCGGCCGCGACCTCACTGCGCGGTCGTACCAGGGCGCGAGCGCGCGCGCGATCATCGGAGATCTTTTGGCGGGGGTGGGAGAGCGCTTGGACGGGGGGGCCACGCGCTCGGTGCTCAGCACCACGTTCGCGTATTGGACACGGGCTGCAGGACGCGCCAGCGTGGCGCTCTCGAGTGTCGTCGATGCTCTGGCGGCGCGCTGGCGCGTCCTGCCTTCCGGCGCCGTGTGGGTCGGTACAGAGACCTGGCCCGCAGTCCCGAGCGACTACGACGCGCTCGAGCTCGACCGAGACGCGGCCGCCGGCACGGTGCTGCTCGCGCCCGAGACGTTCTCCCTTGTGCCGGGCGTCACCTTGCGCGGCGAGCGGGTGGGCCGCGTCGAGCATGTCCAGGGAACCGACGAGCTGCGCACCACGTTCTGGTTGGAGGCTGCGTGAGCACCAGCGTGGTGTACGACGCGTCGACGGGACCCAGGGTCACGCTCACGCGCACGGACGCGGGCGGTTTCCAGTGCGTGCTGGAGGTAGACGGACTCGAGCCGCAGCGCGCCACCACGGCCGAAGAGCGGGCGGTGGGGATCACGAGCCTCGATCCACCGACCGTGGTCATCGCACCGCAAGCGACGCCGGCGAAGACGCACCGCGCGCTGATCGACGCCTCCTGGCGCGCTGTCAGCGCGAGCGCCACGAGCACGACAGGTGAGACGGGCGGTGTCGCCGGACTGCTCATGACGTGCCTGCGCGTGACGATGTCCGTGCGGCACGCGCTGCGACTGCTCGAAGAGGAGATCTGAGTGGAGCCGCGCGCGGCGCTCGAGCGGATCATCCGCGCGGTCGTGGGGCACGATCCGCTCTACCTGCGCAACTTCGAATGCACGGTCGAGCGCGACCACGGGGACCAGACCCTCGATCTTCTGCCCGACGACGAGCGCGTGCGCGGCACGGGGCTCTCCCGGGTGCCGATCCGGCACGGGCTGCCGGGCGTCAGTGTGCGTGTCGTGACGGGCTCGCGTGTGCTGCTCGGCTTCGCCGACGGCGACCCGCGCAAGCCCTACGCGTCCCTCTGGCACCGCGGGAGCATCGAGGAGCTGGCCTTCGATGGTGGGGCTGCCAGCGTGGCGCGCGTGGGCGATGTGGTCGTCTGCAGCTGGCCCGCGACCGTGCCGTTCACGGGGACGCTGGTGGGGCCCGTCAGCGGGGCGATCACCGGCACCCTCACGATCGGGACGCAGAGCTCGGGCACGATTCAGTCGGGCGCCGCACGGGTCAAGGCCTGATGGACCCGCGTGCCGCGATCGAGCGCATCGTCCGCGCCGTTCTCGGCGACGCGGTGTATCTGCGGTCGTACGGCGTTGAGGTGCAGGCCCAACACGACGACGGCACGGTGGACGTCCTGGCGGACGCGGTCGAGCTCCGCGGCCAAGGCCTGCAGCGCGTGCCTGTGCTGGCGAGCCCCGCTGGCACGAGCTCGCGTGTGGAGCCGGGGACGCGTGGGCTGCTCTCGTTCGCCGACGGCGACCCGCGCAAGCCGAGGATCGTGGCGTGGGCTTACGAGCAGGGCAGCGCGGTGGTCTCGCTCGACGGTGGCGCCGCGGGCGTGGCGCGCAACGGCGACCTGATCGAACTCTATCTCTCGCCCGCGGCGCCCATCTCGGGCGTGATCACGGGGATCGTTCAAGCGACCAACCCGAGCCCCCCCCCGCCCACGATCCCGACGCCGCTCGCGCCCGGGACGCAGTTCACGGGGTTTGCGACACTCGGCGCGCCTGTGCGTGGGCGCGTTTTTGGAGGAGCCGCGCGCGTCAAAGCGTAGGCCCAGGAGACGACCATGCGAAATCGATTGCTCTGGATATGCCTGTTACTCGTCGCGACGAGCATCGCCGGGACCGCGAGCGCCTGCGAGCGCAGCACGTGCCCGGTCGCACTTGGGGCTTTCGACGTGCCAGCACATCACCTCGAGCACGATGCGCGCCTCGACCTCGGGCTGCTCAGCCTGAGCGAGCTCGAGCGAGATGCGCGAAGCTCGATCGAACGGGCCGCACCACCGGTTCACCTCGGAATGCTCGATGAAGGTGGCGATGTCGCGCGGCGAGTCATGGCTCAGGGCGAACTCGCTCGAGAGCTCCTTCGGGCGGCCTCGGCGGGTGTCGCACACGAACGCGGCGGGATCGTCGAGCTTCCGGATGGCGATCTCGCGCGTGGAGAGCCAGCGGCAGTGCTCCTGGAACCAGGGGATCACGCGGTTGTACTCGGCCATGTAGCGCTGTTGCGCGACGACGCCCTCACGGAAGTCGGTGAGCCTTTCGGGGAAGCTCTTGGCACAGGTTGCGGCGGTGGCTTCGTTCTGCCACTTGGGGGGCTCGGCGCCGGCGCGTGCCACCACCAGCAGAACAGCTGCGAGGATCATCATCTGCTTCATGGCGAGATGACCTCCCAGGTTTCGTCGAGCCCGCCCGCGCCGAGCCGAGCGATCGTCAGACGAAGCGAGAACGCGCCCGCGGGCATCGTAACGGAGCAGCCAGGGCGCGCGGTCTCCCAGACCGGACCGGTCTCGAGCTCGCCGCAGCTCGCGCTGCCGCACGAACCCCACTGGACCTTGACCGGCTTCGCGCAATTCGCGGTCTGCTTGAGACACGCTTGCTGCGCGGAGCTCAGCGCGAGCGTCGTCGTGCCCGTGTACCCGGTCGGCAGCATCGGCGAGTCGACGTTCACGCTGCACGCTGCGTCAGCCTGAAGGTCGAGCGAGAAGCGCGCGCGGTGGTAGGCCTGCGTCGCGACCGCACCGAGGTTCGATGTCGTCTCGTGGCGCTTCGACCACACGGACGTCGGTTGCATGCTGCCGCCGCCACCCGTGCCGCCGCCCCCGCCGCCGCTGGTCATGACCGCGGCGCAGTGCTGCGCGGCAGACTGCGAAGCTGCCGCGCAGTCGGAGCCTACGCAGGCGAAGGACGTCCCGTCGCTGAAGTGGAATCCCGAGGCCGACTGCGTCGCGTCGCCGCACGAGAAGCCCCCCATGCTGACCGAGCCGCACTCGCTGCCCCACGCCGCAGAGCAGGGGCCATCGAGCGCAGCGCACGCACTCACCTGGTCGCACCGCGGCCACTGACGCGTGCTTGCGCCGGCATCACCCGCGGTGCCGGGATCCGCATCGGATCCCATGTTCGTCAGGCCCCCGTCGCCGCTCGCGCTCGCCGCGTCGCCCTGCACAGCGCCATCCGCGTCTCCGCCCACGCCACCATCGGTGGTCGAGGTGCCGGATGTACCGCCGTCGCCGCCGGCGTGGCTGCCGCCAGCGGTCGCGTCGGCCTCGTCGTCGTAGGGCTGATCGAGGGTTGCGTCGGCATGGGTCGGAGGCTCGCATCCGAGGAGCAGAGCAAGGCCAGCTATCACTACGGCGTGTTTCATTGGTATATCAATTCTACGGACCCGGCCCGTTTGGGGTTGAGCGAAATCAGCCACAACCGTGAGGTCATGCACAGATGACCGTGACCTATGCTGGCTCGCTTACACTGGGCCAGGCGGTTCCGATGGCGCTGAGCGCGCAGCTCGCGCTCGGCGACGCTGTCGGTCTGGCGCTGCCCGACATCCAGGCGCGGATTTCGGGGCTGCTTGCGCTCAGCGTGCAGCCGCCGCCATCGCTCGCCGACCTGATCGCGGGCGTGACGGCCACGCTCGCTGCGCTCAACCAGCTGCTCGCGGCGCCGCTTCCCGACGCGGGCGCGACGACGGCGGCCCTGGTCGATCTGCAAGCGCAGGCAGCGCAGCTTGCCGGCGGGCTTGCGTTCTCGCTCGGCTTCGGCCAGCTGCTTGGCGCGCCCGGCGTGCATTACTACCTGTTCGCCGGCCAGGCCGGCCAGCTCGGCGCCGAGCTCGGCGCGCTGCTGGTAGGCGGGCTACCCGGCGGCGCCGGACCGAACGAGATGATCGCCGGCTCGGTGCTGCTCGCGAACGACGGCGCCACCATCAATGCGCTCCACACCGTGCTGAAGAGCTGAGACGTGCCACTCAACCCTACTGCGCCGCGCGCGTTCCCGCTGGGCTCCGACTTCGCGGGCGTGCTGTCGGTCGACTATGCGCTTTCGACAGCCACGGGTAGGCGCGCGCTGGCGAACCAGATTCTGCGCCGGCTGACGACGCCGCGTGGCGGCCTCATCGGCGCGCCCAAATACGGCTACGATTTGCTGTCTGTGATCGGCTCAACCGTGCCCCCGAGCGCGGTGGAGCAGCGCGTCCTCGAGCAGGTGCTAGAGGAGGAAGAAGTCGAGGACGCGAGCTGCTCAGTCAGCTTCGACAACGGCAGGCTGACAACCGACATTGCCGTGGTGGATGGCGACGGACCCTTCGATCTGACGATCGTCGCGAGCGAGCTCACGGTGCAGGCGCTGATCGACGGCGTCGAGATTTTCCAAGAGGCGGCCTGAATGCTCACCATCGCGCAGCTGCGCAAGCCCCTCACGCGCGCGGAGGCAGCCACGCGGATCACGGAGCTCCTGACCGCGCTCGGGTTCGATACGACCGGCTGGCAGGACGGGCGCGTTCAAAAGACCTGGTTCAACATGTTCGCGGTCGTTTTCAGCGACCTCACCGAGGTGGTCAAGGCCATCGTCGAGTTTGGCTCGAACGTCTATGCGAGCGGGGACGCCCTCCACGAGTATTCGCGGAGCCGGTTTCAAAACGAGGTGGTGCGAGCCGTCCGGACGAGCGGCCCCATGACCCTGCGCTCAACCGCCTCGATCCCCTACACGATCGACCCCGGCAGCCTGATCGCATCGACGGACGCGGGCGTGCAGTTCCGCAACGTCCACGACAACCAAGAGACGCTGCCCGCCGGCAGCGTAGCGAGCCCAGCAACGCTGGTGCTCAACTTCGAAGCGCTTGTCGCCGGCGCGCAAGGGAACGTCCCGCTGAACAGCGTGCGGCGCCTGCTCAAGCCCCTCGCGGGTGTCACCATCGCGAACGACCAGGGCACACCGTGGTACTCGATCGCGGGCGCCGACCAGCAGTCAGACGAGGTCCTGCGGCGCAGGAACGAGACGAAGTGGGCGAGCCTTACGGTGGAGCTCGTGGCCGAGTCGTACGAGAACATCGCGCTCAACCACGGAGCGAAGAAGGTCAAGGTCAACGATACGAACCCGCGCGGGGCGGGCACCATCGACGTCTACAGTGCGGAGGAAACGGCGCTGCTCGGCGACCTGACGATGCAGGCCATCCAGGTGGCTTTCAGCGAGCGCGCGTTCCAGACCGACTCTGCGTGGAGCCATCCCTGGCCACCGGGCAACCTCTCGCGCGTGGCGAACCGGCATCCGCCGACCGTCGCGCTCGACGTGACCGCGACGCTCTATCACGATCCGAACCAAGACCCCGCAGACATCGTCGCGCGCGGGCGCGCCGCGCTGCTCGAGTTCTTGCGCGTGACGCCCATCGGTGGCTGGGACTACTCGCCGGGGCCCGCGAACGTGGTCACCCGCGAGGAGCTGGTCGACCGTCTCAAAGACGTCGACGGCGTGAAGACGGTCGTGACCTCGTTCGCAACGCTCTCCGTGGGCACGCTCGCCCTCGTGATCGAGGGCACGTGGACCATCACTGCCGTGCCGGTGACGGCCTGACGTGGCGATCCGGACCTATCGCGACTACCTCGTGCGCATCGCGCCGAGGGTGCTGCGCAGCCTGCCCGGGCAGAAGCTCGTCGGGTTGACGGGGCTCCTGTGCGACTACATCGCGGAGGGCGCGCGCCAAGCCGTGCGCGCGATGTGGATCGGCGACCGCACGGGGAACGGTCCGGCATACGACGCGCTCGAGCCCGGGGGGCGAGAACTCTCGTTGCCGCGCTACCCAGGTGAGACGTGGACGAGCTACCACGCGCGCCTGCAGCGCGCTTGGACGGACTGGCCGGTCGCGGGGCACGAGACCAGTATCGAGGCGCAGCTCGCCGCGGCGGGGTTCCCAGGCGCGGTGATCTTCTACGTGACGGACTGGCCGGGCTTTCTCACGTCCTGGAGCCAGTTCGTGGTGTTCTACCCGGCCGGCATGCACCCCGTGACGGGCCCGGGCCCCGCCTACGGCAGCTTCAACTGGGGCGACGGGACGACGTTTGGGCCCACGGGCATCACCGCGGAGCAGCTCGGTGCGATGCGCGCGATCATCCGCAAGTTCAAGCCCGGGCACTGGGTGTGCCGGGCCATCGTCTTCGAGCTCAGCGGGTGGACCTTCGGCACGGGCCACACGTACGGCGAGCCCGGCCTCGTGTACGGCGGCGAGACGATCTACGTGGGGGTTTGACTGAATGCCTCAGAACATCACGGACGTTGACGAGTTCACCGACCCGGTCCAAGTGCCGGAGGACGGAGAGGCGGCAACGGGCGCATCGCAGCTCCTCGGCGCGCAGGACCTTTCGAACCGCACGCGCAACCTCAAGAACAGGGTCGATGCGCACGAGGCACGCCTCGACGAGATCGATGCTGCCAACGCGTTCGGCCGCTATGCGGTGTCCGGCACACCAGCCAGCGGTGCGAAGTTCACCCTCACGGAGGTCGCCGCAAACGAGCTCACGGTCGCGAGCAACGAAGTCACGATCGTCACGGCGGGGCTCTACCTCCTCGCGCTCCATTGCTCGCTGGCGAGAAATGTGACCGACGACGGTGCGGGCACCGAAGATGGCGCCTATGTCGCAGCGGGCATCTACGCAGACGCGGTGGAGGTCGCCAACGGTACCGCGCGGCGTTTCAACACTGAGGTCGACATCAGCGTGATGGTCGTGTGCACCGTGGTGCTTGCTCTCGCGGCGGGACAGAAGATCTCCGTGAAGGCCTCCATGGCCGACCTCAGCACGCCCCCCACGGGTGACACCAACCGACTGCTTTCCATCGGCAGGCTCGCATGAGCGACTGGTGGGAGGGGCTCCCAGGCATCAAGGACTTGATCGACGCCACTGGCGAGACTCCGGTCGAGATGCCGCGCTACTCGAAGATCCAAGTCGAGGGTGCCGCCCAGGTAATCCCCGACACGGTCAACGAAGTGCTCCGCATCGTCATGGTCGGGCAGAGCGGGGGGCTCGCGCTCACGCCCATCCAGGATGCGGACTACTCGGCGTCGTACGGCCAGCATGTCGTGCTCGGCTCGGGCGATCCGATGCCGTCGCTGCTCCTGCCGGCCGCGTCGGGGCAGGTCAACGGCCGCGTCGGCGTGACCGCCACTGCATCCGGCGGCAACCCGATCAGCGCGCAGGGAGAGGACGACATCCACGGCGCTGGGCCCAGCTTCACGATCGACGCGAGCCAGACCCTGATTTTCCAGAGTGACGGCGTGTCCAAGTGGTGGATCGTCGGATCCTATCTGCCTCTCTGAAGGGAGCGCGCACGCGATGAGCTACCGGTACTTAGGCGCGGTCCTCGACCAGGCCCAAGCAGAGTCCGCTGTCAGCCAGGGCATGGACTTCACGATGTTCGACGGCGCCTCGATCCACGCCGTCTACGGCGCCGTCGCGGCGGTGCTGACGCTGGAGGCCAACGACGATCCCGTCGGGTTTCCGGATGACTGGGTCACCGTGTCGGAGGTCACCTTCGAGTCGATCGCGGGCGTTGCCGGCAAGCAGCTGATCGAGATCAGCAACATGCGCTCGCGGTGGTATCGGATCCGCGAAGTCTATTCGAGCGGGACCGGCGCCATGCGCGTCGTCGTGCACGCGAAGAGCGCCTAATGGGCTTCCAAAGCGTCAAACTCGGCGACGACAACATCGACTACGGGCCTGCCGACGTCGCCCGGATCGCCGCGCTCGAGGCGCTGATCTCGACGCCTGTGGCCAACGGAGCGGCGCTCAGCGCGCTGACCAACAGCGTCGAGGGCCTGACGATCTTCGTCAAGTCGTACCGCGACTACTTCACGAGCTCGAATCGAAGCTCCCCGCTTGCCTTGAAGGCGGATGAGGTCCTCGCGCACGCCAGCGGGAGCAACTGGCGCTGGGAGCGCCTCTGCCTCCCGCACCCGAGCTGGGCCTACGCGCAGACGCTCAACCTGGACGCAAACATCGGCAACGATGAATGGGACGCGTCTCAGGACACCGCTGGTGGCGGCCTCGTTGGCCCGATCAAGTCGTGGACCGAGCTGGCGCGCAGGCTCGGGCGGGACTACACGCCCAGGCAGAATCAGACCTGGTCCTTCGTCGGGGAGACGTCCGAGGACGATCCCTTGATGATCCGGGTGCTGAGCCAAGCGGCCACCACGAAATCGTACCGCGTACACATCAAGGGGAAGCTGACCGCGCAGTTCACAGGCGCTCTGACCACCGTCACCAACATCAACCGCACGACGAACGTCGACCACGTGAGTTCCGCGTCGTGGACGGCCGCGAACGAAGTCGGGCGGCTCGCGATCTCGTCAGCAAACCTGCATTCATGGGTCATGGAGGATCTCGGCGGGTCCCCAAACCAGGCAGCGATGATGCCCTGGACGACCGTGGATACGAGCGATGTGAATGTCGCTCCGACGCAGACGAGCGTCGCGAATCCGACCAGTGGCGCGACGGGCACGACGTACACACACGCCTCGATCATCCGGGGTTTTGCGCTGGACCTGATGGGCAACCGCGGGCTGGTGATCAGCGACGTGCACCTCAAATGCACGACCGGCCAAAACCGGCTGATGGCGCTCAACGCGTCCATCATGTTCAATCGATGCATCGTCGAGGGCAGCGGTCAGTCCCACTGCGGCGGCGCGCTCTATTACAACGGCTGCCAGTTCCTGAACCAGGGAGCTCTATTTGGCAACGAGCTCTTCTCCCGCGCGTTCCTGAATACGTGCTGGGTCCGCACTGCCTTCACGACGGGCATCACCGCGCACGGCGACATCACGTTCCGCTTCGACACCGTGTTCGACAAGGTCGGGTACACCGGCGTGGCGCAAGGCTCGCAAGGGTTTATCGATGGCTGCTGCGTTCGCAAGGTGACCGGGGCGAACAAGATCTTTGTGTTCGTCGGGCGCGCGACCGGTCGCATCACCGGCGCGGTATGGGGCGCAGGCAACACGACTTCCGCGAAACTCCTCGAGCTCGATCGCGCCTGTCACGTCGGCGTGACGGCCGGCATCATATCCACGATCACGTGCGCGCCAACCGGCGGGGACATCCAAATTGCCGGTCTGACGAGCAGCTACGTGTTCGACTCGGCAGGCGCGGCACAGGCCGCACGCAACTTCACGTGGGCCTTGCTCAACACCGCGATCGGGTCCGGTGGCTGGGGTGGGTCGATGACAAACCCGACGGTCGTGGGCTCGGTCTACGTCCAATAGAGGAGGCTGCGATGCAATGGAGCGAAGGGCCGGCCGGCCAGGGCGAGCGCGAGGTGCAGGCCGACGACCAGGGGCAACTACGTCACGCGGTCGTCGAGGACGCCAGCGCCACGGATGCGCAGCTCGCGATCAGCTACGCGGAATCGAGCTTTGCGGCGGGTCCGCACCGTATGGTCGACCTGCAACGGTTCGAGGGCGGCGAGGCGGTCGGGGAGAGCTGGCGCGCCGAAGTGGGCGTCGACACCGAAGGGTGATGTCACCACTCGCAGCCGATGCACATGTACCCGGACGGGCATTGCAGCGCGCCGGCGTTCTGCTCGGTCCCCGTCCAGTACATGCCGTTCCATGCGCCAGTGCCGTCGGGGTCGAACTGCTCACACCAGTCGGCTCCCGCTTCGTACATCGACATGCCTTCTGAGGCGAAGTCCGCTTCGTAGCAGGTGCCAGTGCCGTCGTGCACCTGCAGCACTCCGGGCGAGGTCAGGAAAAGGCACGATGCGATGATCCAGTCCAGCATGTTGGGCTCCGTTTCTTGCGTGTTCGTCGACGAGAACGGTATCGGCGCCGCGCGCGGCGCGTAAACGTGTGCGGGAGCAGTTTTCGACGCAGCTGTTAGCTGCTTCGCACCCACGGAGTTGTTCCATGCGGTTTTGCCTGACGAACAAGCGCCGCGCGCACGTGGTGAAGCGCTGGGCGTTGAAGTGGGCGGCGGCTCTTGTGGTCGGCCACGTGCTCGCTGCGTGGGCTTACCTCCTGGTGGGGTGCGCTCCGCACAGCCCTATCAACTGGCCGGGCATCGTGCAGTGCGAGCCGGGGATCAGCGACCTCGTGAGCACCGTGAGCCGCATCCTGATCGGGGACGGTCCAGAGGACCAGAAGACGATCAGCGCGCGCGGGAAGGACGCGCTCGAGGAGCTGGCGCGCACGCACACGCCGGAGCTTGTGGCCTGCGTCGTCGAGCGCATCGTCCACGACTGGACCTCGCCCGGCGCGGCGCCGGAGCCGCGGAGGCTGGCCGCAGCCGCGCGCGGACGCCACTTCCTCCGCGTCGTGGGCACGCAGCCGCAGCTCGACGACGCGGCGCTGGAGAACCCCTGGTGAGGCTCGTCGACCTCAACCCAGTGTTTCTCGACGCGGGTGGCGAGGGTGTCTACCAGCGCGACCCAGCCACCGGGCAGCTCGAGCCGGTGCCAAGGCGCATCGGGGTAGGCGTCCAGCTCGATTGCCCATGCGGTTGTGGAAGCCCTCTCTACGTGCCGTTCAGGCAACCGCTCGACGGCGGCGCTGCGCGCGACGAGAGCAAGCCACTCTGGGATCGCACCGGGGAAACGTTCGATACGCTCACGCTGTCGCCTTCGATCCTTCGCACGAAGCCTCCCGGGTGCGGCTGGCACGGTTGGATCACCGATGGCGAGGTGAAGACCGCATGATCTTCGCCCTGATCACCACCACGAAGCTCGTGTCGGAGCAGGACCTTTGGCGCATGGGCAAGGCGCTGGAGCAGAACGTCGCGCACTGCTGCAAGGCCCACCAGATCTACGAGCCCGTTGCGATCGTGCCGATCGACAAGGAGTCGCACCTCCCGGTTGACTGCTACCCGGTCGTGATGGTGGACGAGGGCGGCGAAGGCGGCATCGTCGGCGAGCACTGGTTCGATCGGAAGCGCCAGATCCCCGCGGCGCGCGTGCTCGTGCAGCGCGCCACGGCGCTGAGCAGCGGCCCCTACTCGGTCAGCGAGATCGCGTCGCACGAGATCCTGGAGCAGCTGTGCAACCCCATGCTCGCCGTGTGGAAGCCGCATCCGGTCCCCGCGCGGGCGCGCGCCGGCGTCGAGGTCGCCCACGAGGTGTGCGATCCGACGCAGGACCACTACGTGATCCGCGCAGACGGCACGGACTGGAACGTCTCGAACTTCGTCACGCCCTTCTGGTTCATGACGAGCTACGTCGGCAACCCGCAGGCGGTGAAGGCGCTGGAGGATTCCGAGGGCTACGGCCTGGACTGGCTCAAGCGCCTGAAGACGCCCGGCGAGATCTCGAGCGAGGGCTACGCGGTGCTGCGCGAGCGGCGCGCGGACGGCGGCTATCGCCAGTGGTCGGAGGACATGACGGGTCCCCTGGCGTCGTACTCGCGCAAGCTCGATCGAAAGCAGCACCCAGCGAGCCGCACGCACCGCCTGGGCGGGGCGGCGAGCCGATGAACGCTGAGGACAAGGAGATCTACTCGCGGCTGACGAACGCGATCCTGCAGTTCAACCAGACGCTGCAGGACCACAAGGCATCAGTCGACGAGCTCAATGCGCACATCGGCAGCCTGCTCGCGCGCGAGCAACGGGCGCGTGCGAGAAAGCGAAAACGTGCATCCGGTTGATATTGCGACCGCTGCGCTCGGCAGCTGGGGCCCGCCGTGGCTCGAGTGGATGCTCAGCGAGCTCGGGCAGCGCGAGATCGCGGGCACGCGCCACAACCCGCGGATCACCTGGTATCACAGCTTCACGGCCGCCGGCGAAGCGCCCGACGAGGTCGCTTGGTGCTCAAGCATCCTCTGCGCCGCCTTCGAGCAGCAGGGCATCTTGTCCACGCGGAACAAGGGCGCCGTCAGCTGGAAGACGTGGGGTGATCCAAGCCCTCTGCGCCTGGGCGCGGTGCTCTACTTCGGCAAGTCGGATCCGGATGCGCGCGGCACCGGCCACGTGGCCCTTTGCGGCGGCTGGAACGGCTCACGCGTGCTCGCGCTTGGCGGAAACCAGGGCAACGCCGTTAGCGCTGCGCACCGGGCGCGCGAGACCATCGATGCGATTCGCTGGCCGAGGCTCGCGTGAGCTTCTTCAGGAGCGCGCTGTGCTTCTTCGGCGTGCACCCGCCGTGGAGGCGCCAGCGCCTTGAGCCGGCGGGCCTCTTCACCTGGGTGTGCCGATGCAGGGCGTGCCACCGCATCTACCGGGGGTTGTAGCCCGGCGCGAGGGTTGTGAGCTGGATCATTCACGTCCTGCAGGGGATCAAGGCCGAGTGGATCGGCGGGTTCGCCGGCGGGCTGATCCTCGTGATCTGCAGAGCGCTGGGGCCCTTCCTTCAGCGGCTGAAGACCAGGATGTTCCAGCGCGCGGCGCAGGAGATCGACCGCATGGCGGAGCGCGAGAAGGAGGTCGAGCAGGTGGCGGCCGAAGGGCCGCTGCACGCGAAGCTGATCGAGCTCGGCGCCGAGCTCTCCGCCGCGAAGCAGCGCGCGGAGCGCGCCGAGGTCGCACGCGACGCCGCGATCGAGAATGCCCGGGGCCTTGGCGACGACATGGGGGCACTGGCCGCTGCCAAGGACCAGGCGGAGCAGGACGCCGAGAAGTGGAAGAAGCTCGCGCTCGCCGCCCAGGCGGAGGCAGATGGGCTGCGCAACGACATGCGCGGGCACCAAACCGTGCCCGTGAGGGAGAAGCATGCTGAAGTCGATCCTGACCCCCGAGGTCGTTCAAGCCCTCTTGGCACTCACGCTGGCGGTGCTGACCGTCGTGGGCCTGCAGGTCCGACTCTACGTCCGCGCAGCGGCAAGAAAGATGGCTGAGGCGGCGGGACTCAAGAGCCACGAGACGCTGCTCAAGCTCGTTGATCAGTTCATCCTGACGGGGATCGGGTCGGCCGAGGAATACGCTCGCAACGCTGCGCGGCAGGGACTCAACTACACGTCGCGCGCCAAGCTCGAGCACGCGACGACCGTCGCGAAGAGCCAAGCGCCACCCGAGCTCAAGCCGCTGATCGACGAGGCCGCCGTCGAAGCGAAGATGCCGCTCGCGCGCGCCCACATGAGCCTGATTCCACCGAGCCCATCGGGGCTGCCGCCGCCGTCGCCCGAGCTGTTCGAGCGCATCCGCTGAACTGACCCCCACGCCAGACGCGTTCGCGACCCGCACTGCGCCCCGGCTTCGGCCGGGGCTTTTTTGCGTTCCGGCAGGTGATCCCAGAGGGATCCATGTGATCCCTCTGGGATCACGCCGCGCCGGCCAGCACCACGCCGAGCGGGCGTCCAGCGCAGCGCCAGAGGCCCACCGAGGGGCAGCAGCCGCCCCCGTCGTAGAAGACGAGCTCGATCTCGCGGCCGCAGGGGAGGGCGAGGACGACCGCGTGGTGATCGCCGACGGGCAGGGTGTAGAGCGGGCGCAGCGGCATGCTCCGGTATCGCCGCCCTGCCCCGCGCGGTGCCAACTTTTGCCCATGCCCCAGGGGTGACCGGCTGATTCGTGAAGCGGTGCCGGCGCTTGGCGGCCGGCACTTTTTCCCAGAGCTACCCGCGCGGGCGCACGCGCCCCGTCTTGGGTGGGACCACGCGGCCCGCGGCGTCGAAGCGCAAGCGCTGCGCCGGCGGCACGTAGAAGTCGGGCTCCTCAGGCTCCAATCCGATCTGCACGCGGCGCGCCCTCGCCGCCTCCTTCGACGCCTCGATCCGCGCGAGATCGAGCGGCATGCCCGCGGCGAGGCACCGCTCCAGCTCGGCTCGCGACGCCGCGGCGACCTCCTCGCGCGCCGACGATCGGTCGACGACATCGGGCCCGATAGGCAAGCCGTCCTGCTCGGCAGCGGGCATCGTACGGATCTGGATCAGCCGGCGGGCCCGCGCCAGCCGGGGCCTTCAATGGGCGCTGAGCTCCATCGAGCGCGCGAGCTTTCGGGCGAGACCGGCGGGCTCCGTCGTGTTGGAAGCAAGGTCGAACAGCCACTTGCAGACGTACACGACCAGGGCGGCGATCGACGCCAACGTGACCAGCGGATGGGAAGTGACCAGGCGCAGCAGCACGAGCATGAAGCTGAGCATCACGCCGTCGACCATCTTCTCGAGCGCTTCGCGCTCCTCCCGTCCACTGAAGCACTCGTCGATTTCATTGGCGTAGGCCGACTCTCGCCAGTTGGTCCTCGTAGGAAGGTCCTTGAGGCGGTCAAAAACAGTCTCGAGGCACTCCACGACCCCCAGCTCGCGCACCGAGTAGATCGTGTTCGTCTGCATGAAGACGACGTCTTGGTAGACGCGCGTGCCGGTGATCTGCGGGAGCCTTCGGCCAAGGTCGTAGGTCTTATCTCGCAGCGAATGGAGCCCGTACAAGCACAGCGTCTTGAACATCCACGGGATGGCCGCCAGAAAGACGAACGCGGTGAGGAACACCGCCCCGCTGAACACGACGAGATTGATCATTCCTTTGGGCCCTCCTCCTTCTTGCGATCCCTGCTCTGGGCCGCGTACTCCGCCAATCCCTGCGGGTTCCGCGACGACAGACGTCCCGTTTCCGACTCCGGTCGCAGCTGGGCGTTGACAGCGCCTTGCTGCTGGATACGACGATGTTGATACACGACGTAGGGGACGCCCAAGAGCAAAACTACCGCCGCGACGCCCCACCCGCCATAGGCGAACCACGGCGACTGCACGGCGTCGCCCGCTAGGCGGGCGGCCGCGCCGCTCGAGTCGGCGGCAAACTTCGCACGGTCTGCTGGAGGCAAAAGCCAAGTGATTCCAAAGTTGTAAAGGAACCAGAGGAACGTCGCGGAGACGACGGTCTCTTTCGAGAAAATGGACCGTACGACCGCCATGAACGCGGCTGGCGGCACCTCGCGCCAGCTGCGAATGGGCTCTTCCTCGTCGCTCTTTTTGGCCATCGGGTGCGCGCAGATTGCGCGAGCTCCTCACAAAAGTCGAGATCGCGAGGCCGCGGTTGTGGCGTGTGCGCCGTGCAGCGGGCAGGGCCGCCGGGTGATCGGCGCCATCTCGCAGCCGCGGCAGGGCCCATCGACGGGGTTCGACCAGCGATAGCCGTCGGGGTCGGTGATCACCGTCTCGGTGGTCTTGCACTCGCAGTCGACGCGGCGCGCCGGGTCCACGGGCAGCCAGAAGTGCCGCGCATTGCCGGGCTCGTGGTTGTCCTCCTCGGCGGCCTCGATCCCGAATGCGCGCAGCGCCTTGCGCACGTGGTGGGGTTTCGGCCGGCGGCCGACACTCGCGATCGACACGTGCCACTGCGGGATCGCATCGCCTTTGCCGTCGGGCGCCTCCGCGAGGACGAGCGAGGAGATCACGCAGATCGGACCGCACTGCCAGGCGCTGGCGCTGATCGGCTTGGGCTGGAGCGGCGGCAGCTCCCGCCTGCGGCGCCACGCGATCAGGTCCTTCGGCCAGCGCTCGCGGGTCATGATGCCGACCTGCCTTCCTGCGCGTCGCGCACCACCGCCATCGCTTTCTCGATCACGGCGTGCGTGCACAGCGGCATCAGGCGCACGAGGCCCAGCGAGCCGTAAAGGATCGCCGCCGTGACGCCGTCGGGGTCGTACCCGCACAGGGCGTGGGCGGCGCTAAGGAAAGCCTCCATCGCCTTCTGGCGCGCGCGCTCGTCGGGGCTTTGGTGGAACCAGCGGCGGGTCATGCTGCCCTCCGCGCGCGGCCGCGCTTGTACCAGTGGATCGTGTGGACCTTGGTGCCGCGCGCGAGCTCCGTGTCGGGCCCGAGCACCACGCACCGCAGGTGCTGCCGCCCGGCGTGGATTCCGCGCTCCTGAACGCGCACCGAGACCACGCCGTAGCGGCGACCGGTCTGCGTCTGGATCACGTGCCCCACGCGCACGCGCGCGAGCAGGTCGACGTAGAGGCCGACTTCGGCGCCTTCGGGTGCGCGACTCATGGGTAGGCGTTCCTCAGCACGAGTACGGCACCTCAATATCGTGCTCGCACTCGCAGAACCGGTGCAGCTGTCGGCACTCAGCGCATCGGTCCGCTGTGCATTGGCACGCCAGCTCGAACGCGCCCAGGCACGAGCTGCCAGGTGGGTATCGCCGGCAATAGTCGCAGCGCTCGCACCCGCAGTGCATCGGCCGCTTGCCACACCCCGAGCATGTCTTGCGCTCCGTGCACTCGTCGCAGAGGTAGTGACCGTCCGTGCCGCACTCGCCACGTAGGCCCGGCTTGCCGGGTTTGAACCCCTCGCACGGGCTGTCCGGGTCGCGCTCGCCTGGGCGGCCGACGTGGATGGGCAGCTGGGTACTCATCGCTGCGCCACGGCTTCCGGCTGCACCCACACCGCCTCGCCCGAGAGTGAGAACGCACCGATCGACGACTCGGCGAGCGCGACGAGCATCTTCTCTGCGATCGCGCGCGCAGCCGGCGCCGGCACCGCGTTGCCGATTCGCTCGCGCCACTTCGAGTGGCCGTCGCCAGCGAGCTTCAGCGGCTCACCGCGCACGCGCAGCGGGAAGCCCTGCAGCGCGGCGAGCTCGAGCGTGGTCAGCGGCCGGTGCCAGGTGTCGTCGGCCGCGATGATCACGGGGATGAACGACGGCGGCCGGCGCGGGTCCGCCACCGCGGCCGCGCCGTTGTCGACGTTGAGCGAGGCGGTGATCGTCCGCGCGCTCTCGTCCCAGCGGACCACGCCGTAGGCGCCGGCGCGCGGCTCGCAGCCGACCCGGATGTCCGCGACCGCATAGGCGCCGCAGCCGACAGCGCTCTTGCCAGCCACCGTGCGCGCGGCGTCCTCCCAGCGGAGGACCGCGTAGCCGGCATCGAACGCGTTGCTCACGCGCGGATCGGCGACGCCGGGCCCACCGGAGCCGGGCTGGATCGCGCCGATCACTGTGCGCGCCGGATCCTCCCAGGCGCCGACCGCGTACTTGTTCCAGTGGCGGCCGTTGCTCGGCGAGAAGCGCGGATCCCCCACCGCGAAGCGGCCGTTGTTAGGGAGGCTCTGCCCGGTGACCGTTCCTGCGGGTTCCTGCCAACCTGTAATGCCTAGTCGTCCGCCGCCCCAACTTGCTGAATTGCGCAAGTTGCCGTCCGGACGCAGGTCGGTAATTCGCGGATCAGCGACGTTCGCGACCCCGTTCGAGCCGCTCCCGCCCACGGTGCCCGTCGGCTCGCCCCAGCCCTCCACCGCGTGCCGCTTGAAGGCCTCGCGCCGAGCCTGGCCCTCGGCCAGTACGCCCTCGAGGTCGCGCCAGTCGCCGCCGGCAGGGATGAGCGAGAGCCTGACCCAGTTCAGCCAGCTCAGGCGCGGCAGCTCGTGCATCTTCCCGAAGGCGCGCGCGTCGACGGTACCCGGCACGGGCAGCTCGCCGAGGACCTCGCCGCAGCCGCGCACGCGGCGCTTCGGCGGCTGGTAGAGCACCGGCGGGCAGCGCCGCGGGTGCCGGGCCACCAGCAGGTAGCGGCGCCGGCGCTGCGCGAGCCCTCCGAGCTCGCCGCAGTCGTGGAAGCCGTCGGTCAGCACGTAGCCGGCGCCGCGCAGCAGCCGGCGCACCTCGCGCAGCATCTTCGCGGCGCGGGTCTTGAGCCGCGGCACGTTCTCGAGCAGCACCAGCGGCGGCGGGTCGCCCGCCCACGCCTGCAGCATCAGCCGCGTCCAGACGAGCGCGAGCTCGTTCATGCGCTCGTACTTGCTGGTGCGCGACTTGGCGGCCGAGAGCAGCCCTGACGCGCCCTTGCAGGGCGGCGACAGGAACACGCAGTGCGGGGCGCGCGCGCCGAAGCGCTGGCGCAGATCGGCCGGCGTCAGGGCCTCGACATCCGAGCAGAGCTCGGGCGTGCCCGTGAGGTACTCGAAGTCAGCGCAGGCCAGCGGGTCCAGGTCGACCCCGCCCACGCACTCGAAGCGGGCCGAGACGCCCAGGCCGGGGAGGGTGATCGCGGCGTCGAGAAATCCGCGAGCGCCGCTCCCGGAGCCGCCGAAGGGGAAGAGGCAGCGGTAGACGAGCTCGCGCATCAGCCGCGCCCCTTCACGTGCTCACCGCGCCCGATTTGGCGTGCAACCAAGCCGAGGGTGTTCTTTGCGTGCGTCTCGAAGAGGTTCGCGCCGAGTCCCGCCGCTAGGGCTTTCAGATGCGCGACGACGTCAGCGCGCTCGGCCTCGCGCCCGCGTTGCTCTGCGTCGCGCATCGCGACAGGGATCACATCCATCGCCAGTTCGTGCGCCAGCTGAGCGCGCAGGGCGTCGATCTCGTCGAACAGTTCGCGCCAGGCAAAGCTCGCGTGCTCCCCAGCAACGAATGCGCGGAGTTCGGCTTCCCGCTCGGGGGCGAGGCGCTTCGTCGTCATGGCGACTCCATCGTCCACTCGGGGTCGCCTGGCTCGGTGTGCACGTGCCGCTCGCAGCGCGGTGGCACGGGCTCGAGGCAGTCGCCGCACGCTTCGCAGACGTTCGCCCGTGCCAGCGCAGCGCGTGCAGCGTCGAGCTCGGCGATAGCGTCGCGGAGCAGCGCCCCGGGCATCGTGATCTTCGCAGCGCGACTGCAGAACCGGAGCTCGCGCTCGTCTTCGGGGCTGAGCCTAGACATCGAGCCACCTGGTGAGGATGACGGTCGCCCAGGAGCAGTCGGCGAGCCCGACGATGGCGGTGCTGCCTGCGTCGCCGGGATTGGCGACCCACAAGGGGGTGCTCGGGCCCATGACGTACGCGCCGCCCTTGTACCCATGGAACGTCGCGCCCACGGCGTTGCGCAGCTGCACCAGCAAGCCGCGGACAAGAGGACCGTTCATGGTGCTCTCCTCATGCCCGAGCGCCAGCTGCTCGTAGAAGCCTCGGTAGCTCCCGAGCCGCGTGGGCTGGAAGCTGCAGAAATCGAACCACACCCGGTGATCCGGGTCCCGGCAGGCGAGCAGAGCGAGCAGGTCGCCGAGCGTCAGCTGATCTGGGTGGAAGGGGGTCATCGCGCCAGGCTCTGGTCGAAGGCCTGGAAGGCTTGCTCGGTGAAGAGCAGGACGTCGCCGACGATGTGCCCGCCGGCGTAGAGGACCGAGGCGCGGACGTTCCGGGCGAGGCCCTTCAGGAGCCCCTCCTCGTCCACGATGAGCCGGCCGCCCTGAATACGGACGACCTCGACATGGCCGCCGCCGATCAATGGGCTGAGGTCCTCGAAGCGCCCGATCTCAACGTCGCTGATCGCGCCCTCGACGGGGATGAGCTTTGCGGGCCACGTCATGACGCGGCCTTCTGGCCGAAGGCCTCGCAGGTGCATGGGTCGCACACCGCGCAGCAATCGCGCCCGTGGTCATCACATGCGATCCCGATGGGGCCGGCGGCGGCAAGCAGGAACTTGCAGTCCGCGGCGTGCCGCGCGCGGTGGAACCTAGGCGCGGCCCTCATGGCTGCTCCGATGCGGTGCCCGCGATGAAGTCGAGGGCGCGCGCCAAGCCGGTCAGCTCGCCCGGCTCATCGTCTTCGTGCAGGTCGCTGCAGCAGTCGTCACAGAGGCGGCCGTCGAGCCCGTGGTCTCCGCCGGCTCCGAAGCACCACGGCACGGCGCGGCGGCACCAGAGGCAAACGAAGGTGCCGCAGGTAGGGTGGCTGGGGTCGATGCCGACGCAGCAGTGCGCCACCTCGAGCGCGGGACAGCCACCAGGTGGCTCCGGGCCGTCCCCGCACCAGCGGCCGTCCCCGTCCCACGCTACCTCGGGCAAGCCCTCGCCCAGGGGCACAGGCTGCGTGCCCTCCTGCAGCTCACCCTCGGGATCTTCGGGAATTTCAGGGGGCGGGAACCCCCCGGTCGATTCCCCTGTTTCCGCTAAATTCCCCTGAATTCCCTCATGGTTGGCGGGTTCGAGTCCCGCCCTCGGCACCTGCAAGTAGTTGGATTCATTCATCTCGCTGGCTCCTGTTCCGCTGCTGTGCCCCGGTTTGTGCCCCGCCGTTCCCCTACGACACCAGCCGGAAGTTGAGCTGGCGGTACAGCTTGCGCGCGATGCGCACGACCTCTTCCTCGCTCGCGCCAGTTGCTTTCATGAGGCCCACGCCGGCTGCGAGCGTGCCGGCGGAGACGATGTGCTCCGCGGCTCCGTGTCGGCGCTGCGTCTCCACGAAGAGCTGATGGCCGAAGTCGCAGATCCGCTGCCATGCATCGGGCGGCGGCTCGCGCGGTGGTTCATCGCGATGCATGGGTGTCACGTCCTTTCTTGCGCCCGATCGGCACCACGTCCGCGGCGCCGCGCAGCCCAATCCGCAGCTTCGCAACCTGCTCGCACAGCGTCTCCCACGGCGGCGAGTTGTAGTCGTCGAAGGCGTCTTCAGATGGCGGGCCATGCGTGACCCACCGAAGCAGGTATTTGTCCGCGCCGTCGGCCTTGGCGAGCGTGATGAAGGTGCGCCGCGTGTCGTGCACGCGCCGCGGCCGCAGGCCGACCTTCTCGAGGTCGATCTGCAGGTTGCGCCACACGTTCTGCTGGCGCTGCGCGCCGGGCGTGAAGCCGATCGTGCGGCCGACGCTGCGCTTGGGCACGATGAAGTCGTCAGGCGTTGGGCGGCGCCCAAAGTTGAGGGCGAAGCCGTTGAGCTCCCACTCCGCGAGCAGCTTGGCGAGCACAGTGTGTACGGGCACGCTGCGCGTGGGGCGCTCGCCCTTGAGCGCCAGGTCATCGTACTGCGTGCTGACCACCAGGCGGCCCAGCGGTCGGAACGAGCGGTCATAGTCCTGCCAGCGGCGGCCCGAGACCTCGCCCAGGCGCATCGCGCCGAGGAACGCGAGCGCGTAGAGCACGCGCCGGCGCTGGGGGATGCGCTCGTCGCTGATCAGGACCTCGACCTCGTCGCGAGTGAAGATGGCGCGAGCTCGCCAGTTCGGATCCTTGTCCCTCTTCGGCGGGAGCTCGCCGCGCTTGATGCGCAGCGTGCACGGGGATGCGATCAGCAGCCCGTCGAGCACGGCTTCGTTGAAGAGGATGCGCACGGCCTCGTAGATGCGGTGGATCGTGCGCGCCGCGTGGGGCTCGCCCGTGTGTTTCGACGGCTCGCGCTGCACCTTCGCCATCAGCGCGGCGATGTCCGGGCGCTGCACGCTGTCGAGCGGCCGGTCTCCGATCACCGGCAGCACGTAATCCCGCAGGCGCTGGTCCTCGTCGCCTGCGGTGATCACGCCGTCGGCCTTGCGCTTCTCGATGTGCTCTGCAGCCCGCGCGCGCACGGTCAGGCCCGACGTCGAACCGTCGACGAGCGGCTGCCAGGTGCCCGCCTTCACCTCGCGCAAGCGCTGCGAGCGCAGAGCCGCTGCGGCGCGCTTGTCGCCGAGCCCCGTTGGCTCGCGCACCTTACGAGCGGTCAGCCCGTGCTTGATCCGGAGCTCCTCCGTGATCGTGTAGCGGATGTAGAGGTTCGGCCGCTGCCCCGGCAGCGCGCGGTCGTAGACGCCGACGGTCACGTGCCCGCGCCTGCTTTCAGGCGCTGCTGATCCAGGTACTCCAGCACGTCGGGGCGCGCGAAGCGGTACTCGCGCTCGCCGAGACGGGTCGCGCGCAGCTCCTTGCGCGTGACCATGTAGCGCACGTTGCGCGTGCTCGTCTGGAGCAGGTCGGCGACCTGCTGCGTGGTCATGTACTCGGGCAGCTCTTCGGCTTGCTGCCGGTCGCCCATCTCCGCCCGAACGGCCACGCGCACCAGCGCCTGGAGCTCCTCGGGCGTGCACACGATCAGCTTGCTCGGCTGAATCTGCTCCAACGGCTTTTTGAGCGCTCCCACATCAGCCCCCTTCGTTGCCCGCGGGCTCGGCCGCGGGAGTCTTCTGTTCGAGGCCGCGCAGGACCTCCTCGCGATGCTCGGCCAGCGCGTGGGCGAGCTCCGCGCAGTTGCGCTCGGTGTGCTCATCGAGCGTCAGGCCGAGCTGCTCGAGCTCCTGCTGGCGGGCGTCGAGGGCGCGGGCGAGCTCGTGCTCACGCTCGGTGGGCTCAGCCACGGCCTGCCTCCGCGCGGACCCAGCGCCGCATCGCCTCCAGGCCCTTCTCCGTGAAAGCGATCGTCTCCCCCTCCGGCGATTCACCGAATACGGCGAACCCACGCTCGACCATCAGCCACGGCGAGGGATGCACGAAGGGGTTTGCCCAGTAGCGCATCGGTTCGCGCTGCTCGGTCATGTCGTCGCGCGCCACATCGGCCACGGCGCTGAGTGACAGCGCCTTCCACTCGTCACCCTTCACGACGAGTGCGCGCACGAGATAAGCGGCGGTGAACTCCACCTCGGCCTTGCCCATCGTGGCGACCAGCGGGATCACGTCGAGCAGGACCTGGCTCGGCTTGAAGTCAGCCATGACGCACCTCCGGGAACTGCCGCACGTTCAGGTAGCTCTCGCCGAACGCGACCCACTCCGCCGGATCGCCGCCCTTCTTATCGTCGAGGTTGAGCCATGCTTCGGGCTCCCACCGACCTTCGTCGTCAGGCGCATCGTCGCGCGCCTCGTAGGGCTTGGCGCCGAGCTGCTTGACGAAGCAGGGCACGCTGGCCTCATCGCAGTCGTGCACGATGTTGCGCAGCCAGCTGAGGCAGCAGGGGCGTGCGCCGGGCCCGCTCTCGCCGCCGGCGATCACCCAGTCGATGTGCGCTGGGTCGTAGCGCAGCGCGTCGATGCAGTCTGCGATGTCGTCTTCGACGCGCCAGCTCTCGGGCAGCGCGACGCACGAGAGATCCACCGGTCCGAGTAGCGGCTCGGCGCTGACGAAGCGCACTGCGGCGGGGCACCGCAGCAGCGGTGGGATGCGCTCGTCGGCGCGCTGCTGGTCCTCGACGCTGACGCCGAGCCAGACGTTGGGCAGCGGCCAGATTTGTGGACGTTCCCCAAGATTGTACGCGCCGAGCTTCACGAGCCGCCCCGCAAGAATCTGGCACGATGTGAGCGGGTCGACCCTCATCCGCGATGGGCCCGTCAACGGACTATTGCCGTGCGCCCATCGCATGGACTCGAACCAGCGGACCGCGCGCTCGGGTCGCTTCGTGAGCACCTGGAATGTGTGCTGCGGGCACGCCCACATAACACCGAACACCGCCGCGATCTGCTCGTTGGTGACGTCCTCGTGGAACAGGTCGCTCATGCTGTTCACGAAGATGCGCGCGGGCTTCTTCCAGGAGAGCGGCGCCGCCAACATCTCCGGGACGAAGCGCGCCTCGCCCGTCCACACGGGGCCGCGCTTCGTCAACTTGGTGAGGCCCTCGTACGGCTGGCCGGCGCCGGAGAAGCGGTGCGCCTGGCGCTCGGCGTAGCAGTGCTCGCACCCAGGCGAGACGCGTCGGCACCCGCGAACCGGGTTCCAGACCTTGTCGCACCACTGGATAGCGGAGTCAGCCACGGCGGCCTCCCACGAGCGCGAGCAGCTCGACCTGCGAGTTGACCCCCAGCTTGCTGAAAGCGTGCTTGAGGTGGTTGCGCACCGTGTCCGGGGCTATGCTCAGCGCGGTCGCGATGCTGCTCGTGCGCAAGCCACTCTGCAGCGCTTTGACGACCTCGCGCTCGCGCGGGGTGAGCGGGGCTAGGGGATTTGCCGGCGAGCCGCTCAATACCTGCTGCACCAGCCAGATCGTGAACAGCTGGACCTGCGACCAGCAGCGGTGGATGTGCTCGCGGCGGTAAAGCAGTTCGATCTGCGAATGCCACGACACGCCGGGCACCCACGCGATGTCGGTGGGCCGAGGACCGACGCGGCGCACAGTTCGCTCGGCCTTCTTCACAACGACCTCCCGAGCATGTAGGGCGTGAGCTCGACGGTCGCCCCCTTCGTGATCAGCCCGGCGCTGCGAAGCGCGCCCAGCGCGTTGAGGAAGCCCTTCGATCGCGGGTGGACTTCAAGGCTGCGCGCCAGCGCATCGCGGTCGAACGGCGGCGAGCGGAATGGACTCACGAGCCCGAGGATCTTGTCCTCGGTGCCGGTGATGCGGTCGGCCCAGAACGCCTCGATCTTTTTGCGCGTCGGTCGCGCCGGGGACGCGACGAATGGGAGGCCGGCGGCGACCACGCCCTTGTCCGTGAGTCTCACCGAATCGCCGGACTTCTCAATGTAGCCGCCGCTCGAGAGCGCGCCGAGGGTGTTCTGGTGACCCTTCGAGCGCATGTGCACGCCGCGGGCCTTCGCGAGCTGGTAGCGCGTGAAGGGGAGGGGGTGGAGTTCTGCCAGCGTCTCAAGGATCGCCCGCTGGGGGCCGCTCAGCGCCCCGTTCGTGGGCGCGCCCGCCGTCATCGTCCGAGCCTCACGTCGCATTCGCGGCGCCTTCGGCATCGGCGGCGGCGGTTCGGGGTAGTCGGAGTCGTGCCCATCGAACTCGGCATCGATGACCGCGCCGTGATTCCTCGCGGACGACGCTACGACGCCGCGCGCGACGGTGAGCGCCCGGCGCAGGTTGCTGATCGCCTCGAGCAGCAGGCGGTCGAGCTCCTTCACCGCGGTTTCCACCAGGTCCGTGAGCGCCCGGTTGACCCCGCGCAGTTCGTCGTTCGCCATCCGGAGCTGCGTCGTCTCCGCCACGAGGTCGTGGTGGTGCCTCTCGGGCGCTTCGTCCTCGCGAGATGGCGCTCGCTTGGCCTTCGGTTTCGGTTTCGGTTCTGGCTCGTCGAGCGCGGCCCGGAGCTCGCTCACATCGATCTCGACGGGCGCGGTGACGAGGCGCGCCTTCCCAAGCTCGGGCGTCGCGCTCGCGTCGAGCGTGCGCTTCTTCCCAATCTTCACCTTCCGGAAGGTCTGCAGCCACTGCGGTGACCAGAGCACCATGGTGCCGACGGGCAGCGAAGGCAGCTCGCGGAGCCACTCCTTGTCGGCCCCTCTGTCGACGACCCATCCCTCGATGGCCTTGCGCTCGTGCGGGCCGCTCAGCTGTCCCACGAAGAGCGCCTCGACCTGGTTGAGGACCTCCTTGTTGACGCTCTGCGGCCGCTGGCTGATCAGGGTGCTGCCGAGTCCGTAGTTCCGACCGAGGCGCACGATGTCCTCGATCGCGCCGAGCATGCGCTCCTCGCCCTTGGCCTGCTGGGGCGCGAACACCTGCGCCTCCTCGAGCACGACCATGCGCGCGGTGCGCACCCGCTTCGATTCGTGGAACAGCGTCTCGGCGAAGTCCGTGACGAACCGCTTGCGCTCGTTCTTGCGGAACGCGCTGACGTCGAGGACCGCGGAGAGGTTCCGCTGAACGATCAGGCGCGCGACGGCCTCGCCCTGGTGGACCTCGATCGGCACGTCGCCGTGCTCGCCGCCGAAGACAGGCACGCTCGCGCCGGGCGACTTCCCGTCGGCGCCGATGCGCAGTCCGTACCAGGTGCCGACCGGATCGAGCACCACCACGGGCGCGCGCAGCTCGAGCAGCTCTTCGACCAGCTTGCCCGCGGCGTAGGTCTTGCCGGCGCCCTTGCGCGCGAGGAAGCCGAAGGTTTGGGTGACCGCGTTGTCGGGCAGCGCGAGGTCGGCCGCGATGTTCAGGGGCATGTCGAGGCCTCCGGGGCGGCGAGCTGCGCGTTGAGGCGGGCCTCGACGTCGGCCGGCAGGCGCCAGAGTCCAAGTGCGCCGGCGCACGGGATGGGCTCGGGCAGGACGCGCGGCGCGCGCAGCACCCACGCGCACGGCGTCGATGGATGCAGCCACATCGACGCGTGGACAGCCGCCACCTGGAACTCGGTCAGTCCTACGAAGTCCGTGACGCCGAGGTGCGGCCCGCTGAGGCTGTTCTCAAATCGAACCCAGCCAGCAACCTCGGCAGTGCCCAGGATCGCCCCGCGCGGCACATTGCCGAGGTCGGGAAGGTGCTGCAGGAGCTCCCATGCGTCGCCCTTATCGACCTTCTTCCCCGCGTGGATCGCGATGCGCGTCCCCAGGACCGCCTTCGTGGGCGCCCACGGGCGGTTCTCGATATTCTTGCCGGCGAGCAGCACGGCGGATGCCCACGGCTGGATGAAGCTGAGCGCCAGCATCAGCCGCCCTCTTGTGCGCGCGCGGCCTTGCGCTTCGTGAGATTGCCGCGTGCGATTGCCGCAGCGCCGGATGCACGCCCCTTGGCGACTTCGCGCATGTAGTTCAGGAACTCGTCGTAGAGGAAGGCGTGGTCTGCCTCCAGCGCTTCGAGGCGCCGCTCGGCCGCGCCGTGCGATCCTGAGGCAGCCGCAGGGCTGCAGCCCTCAACGTCGAGCCAGTCCGCTGCCTCCCCGGGATCGCGCTCGGGCCCATCCATTTCGCGCGTTGCTCCGCAATTGCTGCAGCGGTAGGCGTGGCAGATCCTCTCCTCGCTGATGGTCTCCGTGCTTGTGTGCTGCCAGTCGTGCTGGCCGGGCGTCGCAGGCGGCTCGAGCGTCTTGATCGCCTTCTTGAGCTCGGCTACGGCTTCGCGCCAGACCTCCCCGGCTTCCACCTTTCGATCGGAGTAGGCTCGGTCCGACCAGCGCTGGACCAGCTGCTTCAACACCGCGGGGATGGGTCGCGGCTCCGGGTCCGGCAGCACAGCAAGCGCTGCCCTAATGCCGGCGCGGATGTTTGCTCGCCATTGTTCAGGGAGCGCGTTCCACGGCGTAGCGTTAGGCGCGTGCTCGGCGCACGCCTTGCTCATCACCTCGATCTGGTGTTCGATGACGATCATCGCCGACCGTCCCGGCCTTCGAGGAGCGCCTCGAGATCGAGCTGCGCACCGCCCGCGACCAGTCCGTGCTTCTTGGCCAGCTCGTGGTGCGTCAGGCAGTAGTCGATCGAGTCGCCCTTGTGGGGCCCTGACGTGTGCACGCCCTGGCGGTGCGCGTGCCTGGCGCACATCGGCCGATCGCAGGTCTTGCCCTCCTTCTCGCCGCTCAGCGGGAAGTCGCACAGCGCGGTCGCGCCGCGCCCGCAGTGGTGGCAGGGCTTCGTCCGCTCGCGCGAGCAGGTGATCGCCATGCCTCCCGGCAGGTGGACGGTGCGGCACGGCATCACAACCGGAACCCCATGTGCATGTGCGACTCGGGCGGCCGAGCGCCTGCCGGCGCTTCAGAGACTACCAGCAGCGCCGCGGCGAGCTCGCGCGCCTCCTGCGGCGTGATCCAGAACGTCACCGCGTGCTGGGCGTTGCTCATCGCCAGGCTCACGCCGTCGACGGTGCGGTTCACTTCGATCTTCCCTTGGCGCATTGAGCAACCCCTCCGGATCAGTCGATCTGCCACCACATGGACGCGGCCCAGCCGCGCGCCTTGAGGACCTTCACCATCGCCTCGGCCTGCTGCGTGTTGTGGTCGCCCTGTCCGCCCTTCGGCGAGTTCAGGAGGAACACACGCGTGCCGAAGCGCGTGCGCTCTGAGCAGCCGAGGCCTGCGGAGCGCGCCACGTCCTGCACCTTGCGCCCGCGCACGCGCGGGATCACCACCGAGGCGGCATCGTTATTGGCCGAGCCGCCGTCGCCTGCATTCGGCACCGCCTGCGCCGCTTCGCGCGCGGCGATCAGATCGGTCTTGAGCTTCTGCCAGTCGACGCTCACGGCATGACCTCGATGCGCCCGTCGGCCAGCCGGATGTGCGCATCGGCCAGCTCGGCGAGCTCGGGCGAGTGCGTCACCATCAGCACCTTGTCCGCGTTGATGGCGGTGGCGGCGCGCCGGAGCATCGCCACCCAGGCGCGCGCGTTCGTCGGCGAGAGCGCGGCGCCGGACTCGTCGCGCACGATGGTCACGTGCTCGTGCCCGTAGCGCCGGCAGGCGAGGGTAGTGAGCGCGAGCGACACGGCGGAGCCGACCAGCACCAGCTCGCCGCCGCTGTAAGTCTCGGCGAGCGCGTCTCGGCCGCGCTCCGTGTCGATCACGCGGATCTCGAAGTCCTCGATCGTGCGCTTCGCGTCGGCGCTGAGGCGGTCGGTGCGGAACTCGACCGTGAAGCGGGGCCCGTGGCAGGCGTGGAGCAAGTCGTTCGTGATCGCGCCGAGTTCGGGCAGCGCGGCGTCGATCTCCATCGCCTGGAGGCCATCCTTGCCGAGGTCCGCGGCGAGGCGCGTCCAGTCGGCGAGCTCGTCCTCGGCTTCCGAGATCTGCTTCTCGATGTCCGCGCGGACGTGCAGGACCTCCTTGGCACGGTCGATCTTCGCCTCGGCGCGCGCCAGCTCACCACCGGCGGCACGCTCGAGGCTCTCCCGACGCTCGACCTCCCGCTCGTGGCTGGCCAGATCCACCGGCTTGGCCGGATCGACCTGGGGGAGGGTGGCCAGCTCGGCTTCTGCCTGGGCCACCGCGGCGCGCGCGACGGGCTCCTGGGCCTGGAGCTCCTCGATGCGGGCCTCGGCCTTCTCGAGGCGCTCGCGCAGCGCAAGCGCGGCGTTTAGGGCCGCGCGCTTGCCGCGCAGGGAATCGAGCGCGCTCTCGGCAGCCTCGGCGGTGCGGTTCGTCTCCGCGCGCTGCGCCGCCGCCTGGTCGCGCGCCACCTTGGCGGCCTGGAGCCGCTCGGACGCGGCCGCTTCCTCTTGCTGGGCCTGCGCATGATCGGCCTCGGCCTGCGCGATCTCGCCCGCGCGCGCGGCGAGTGCCTGCGCCTCGCTCAGGATGCGCCGGACGTCGGCCAGCAGTGCCCGACGGTCTCTGACTTGCTGCCGTGCGCCATCGCGGAGCTGCGGCGCCGCAGCCGCGCGCGCGGCCAGTTCGTCGTCGGCATCGAGGGCTTCGCGCGCGATCTCCTGCTTGAAATCGTCGGGGTGGGAGGCGACTCGCTGCAATCCAGAGCGTAGCCCCTCGATTCGCTGGTCTTTCCCGCGCAGCACCAGCCGCTCGTAGTCAGCCGCCGCCTGCTCACACTCCGCGATCTCGGCTTCGAGCTCGGTCTCGCGCGCCCGGCTGCGCGCGACGGTGCCGGCTGCTTCGGCCACTCTGGCACGGTCCCTCAGCCGGTTCTGCGCCCGCAGCATGCGCCCTTGGGCTTGGCTCACATCGTCGGCCGCGCGCTGGTGCGCGTTGCCGGCAGCGTGCTCAGCGGCCACGGCCGCGGTGTAGGCACGGACCGCCTCGGCGGCCGGGCCCCGCGCGGCCTCGATCTGCGCGTCAAGTTCCGCCGCCTGGGCGATGGCAGCGCGGATCTGCTGCGCCTGGTCCAGGACCCCCCGATTGTTCCGCAGGCGCTCCTCGAGCTCGGCGAGGCCCTTCTGCGCGGCGTCCAGGCGACGCTGGGCCGCCCGGCGCTGCTCCGCCAGCTCCGCCTGCCGGGCCGCGTCGCCGGCGGCCGCCTTGGCCCGGTCGAGCGCCACCCGCGCGCCGCGCAGGGCCTCGGCGGCCTCCTCGACGCGCTGTCGCGCTCCGACCAGCGCGGCCTCGAGCGCCGGCAGGTCGGGCGCGCCGAGGTCGGCCAACCGGGCGCGGAGCCCATCCAAGGTCGCCTTCGTGCCGCGCGAGCGATCCCGCGCAGCCTCTGCCAGCCGCTCGTAGTGCTCGATGCCGAGTGCCCGATTGATCACCGCCTTGCGCTCGGTGGCGGTCAGGTCGAACAGGCCGCGCGAGCCCTGCACGGCGAAGCTCGAGCTGTAGAGCAGTTCGGCCGGCGGGAAGTGCTCTGCGATCCAGCGGTCAGCCTCTTTGACCTTGCCGCTGCCGAGCACGGCCGCGCCCGCGCCGTCAAGGATCGCCGTCTCGCCCTTGCCGGTGTGGCTGTCGATCAGCTGGCGCACGACGTGCCGCGCGCCGTTGACGACGGTCACCTCACAGAACGAGTCGCGGCCAGTGGCGAGCGCGGCGAGCGAGCCGCGCGTCGGCACCTCGCGGAACAGCGTGCCGGGCAACAGCCCGAGGAGCGTCGTTTTGCCGGCGCCGTTCTCGCCCTCGACGCTGATCAGCAGGCCCGGGAGCGCGGCGATTTCGAGATCGAAATCGCCCTTGAAAGGGCCGATGTTCCGGCCGCGTATTCTATCAAACCGCACGGGCCACCTCCTCGAGCTGGGAAGCCTTGTCGGTGAGGCGGTGCAAGCGTTGTTCCGGTGGCGTAGTGCGCCGCGCCTGCCAGAGCGCGAGGAGTTTGTCGGCGAGCGTGCGCGCGCGAGCGACCTCGGGAGCGCGCGCGCCGTTGACGGCCTCGACCTCTTCTTCGATCTTGACGTTCGCGGCGCCCGCCGCGAGGAGTTGGTCCCGAAACGCAACCGCGGCGGCCTTCGCTGCCTCGCGCTTGTCGGACTCCACCACGTAGCGCACGCGAACTTCGGCGCACTCCACGTCCGGGACGGGGTATGGGTCGAAAGCAAGCCCGGGCCCGACGTCGTCGCGGATCTCGCCCGTGCTATCGAGAGCGACGTCGAGCCGGTCCACCCAGTTCGCGGTGATGTGAATCATCGGCGCGCATGGCGTGGGCACCAGCTCCCAGCTGACGCAGCGGGGCCCGTCGAACTCCGCCACCACGTAGCCCTTCGGCTCGAGCTCGCCGAACGCGGTCCGCCGGGGGCTGCCTGGGTAGATCACCGGGGCGCCGTTGATCGCCCAGTCCTGGCCCTTGTGGATGTGGCCCAGGGCGTACAAGCCCGCGCGCGCAAGGCCCAGGTCCTCGATGCTGACCTCGAGGTCGCAGCCGACCAGCGGCTGGCCGGTCGACACCCGCGAGCCGCGCACCATGGCGTGCGCGAGCAGCACCTTGGGCTCGTGCTCCGACGCGCGGTCCATGTCCTGACCCAGCCCGAGCAGCACGTTGCGCAGCGCCGTGCCCGCGTCGGCCTCGCCCTCCGCCCGCGACGTCGCGCCCAGCGCGAGCACGCTCGCCTTGGTGGGCCAGGCCAGGCAACCCACCACGAACCCGCCGAACGCGGAGCCCCAGAGCACCTCGGCGCCCTCGACCACGCGCAGCTCGTGCTCGGTCTCGAGCCGCTCCAGCAGCGACAAGTCGCCCGGCTGGTCGTGGTTGCCGCGTACGATGATCATCGGCGTGCGCTTCGTGACCCGCTGCGCCCAGGCCGCTACGGCGCGGCGCTCCTCGGGCGTGCTGCGCCGTTCGTACACGTCGCCCGCGTGGAGCAGCAGGTCGACCTCGCGCGCGGCGATGTCCTCCGCGATCCAGTCGTGAACGCGCACGCACTCCTCGAAGCGCGAGGAGTGGTCGTGGTGGCTGTCGGCCACGATGGCGAGGCGGCGGCGGCGCATGGTCAGTAGATTTTCTGCTGGCGGTCGCCCTCAGCGGACTCGGCCCGGCTGGCGAGCTCGCCGTTGATGGCGTCGAGCAGCTCCTGGTCCTGCTTCGGATAGCGGCTACTGCCCTCGTTGAGATCGCGCTCGAGGCGGTTCGACCAGTAGGTGAGATCCTTGTCGGCGGCCTCGCTCAGGGGAAGCCCCTTCGAGTCGCCGGCGGGCAGGGTGGGACCAGCGTTCGCGCCGCGCCGGCCGCTGGCCTTGGCAGGCTTCTCACCTTGCTCCTTGGTCTCGGCGCGCGGCGGCTCGTCCCGCTGGGGCTCGCGCTGCTGCTGGGGTGGCGTGCCGCCGCGGTCATCACCATAGCCGTCGTCGTCCTCGTCGAGTGCCACCGAGCCGACCGGCGGCGCGCCAGCGAGCTTCAGCGGCGCTGGTCCCGAGCGATTGGGCGCGAACGACTCGCCGCCCTGACCGAACAGCGCGCGCCGCCCGCTGAGCATCGAGTCTGCGATCTTCTCCGCGAAGATGCCGCGCAGCTGCGGATCGTCGGTCTGGCCGGTCCACATCAGCCGGGCCACCACGAACGGCTTGCGGAGCTCTTCGACCGTGTAGGAGGTCTTGATGCCCAGGCTGCGGATCGCGCGCAGCTGCGCCTTCGTCTCGGCGTGCCCGAGGATGTGCAGGCGCATCTCTCGGATCTGCCCGGTCGGCTCGTTGGGCGTCTTCCAGCCCTTGCGCTCGAAGGCGGCCTTCTTTGCCTTGTAGCGATCCCAGAGCGCCTGCACCTGGGCGGAGCCCTCGCGCAGGTCCATCTCCTTCTCGCCGACGATGTGCTGGACCTGCCCATCGAACGATCGATAGGAGCCCACCGAGCGCCAGTGGCAGTAGTAAGGGTCGCGTCCATCGTCGACGCGCCCGCTCGCGAGCGGGTCCCACGACACGCCCAGGGCGGCGGCGATCTTCTGCAGCACCGTCTTGCTCAGACCACGCTTGGCGCTACTGCCATCATCATCGTCGTCGCGACCGCCACCGCCGCCGCCAGTGCTGTACGTGTCGTCGGAGAGGAACTTGCCCTTCGCATCGCGCGCCACGTCCACGACGACTTTGGTCAGCGCGATCCCGCAGCCCTCCGGCATCGCGCCGACCGACGTCGCGGGGCTGACGAGGATGCCCTCGGCCTGCGCGAGCTCCATGAGCTGGTTGACCTGCTGCGCGTTGCGGTAGGTGCCGACGGCGAGCGCCGCAGCGCCCTCAGCTCGCTTCTGAATGGCCTGGTTCATGACGTTCTCCCTGTGTCGGTGAGGGTCTCGGCCGAGATCGGCGAGCGCCCTTCGAACACGAAAAGTCGCGCGAGAATGTGCGCACGTGACTCGTCCGTGATGTCGAGCTCGCCGCTGCTGGCGCCGTCGTCCCACTCGATGAGGAACGAGCCGGCGTTGGCGCGCACGGTCGCGCTCCGGCCAGCGTGGAGGTACGTGCGCGGCTCGCTCACCGGCTCGAGCCCTTGAGGATTGCAATCGCATCGGCGAACGAGTTGCGCGCCCTGCGCATCGCGCGCCGATCGAACTTGGACCGCTCGATCGAGCGCGCGGCAGTCAGCTGCGCGTCGGTCAACGACGTCAGGCAGGACGCCTGCACGGGGCTCGTGGTCAGCTTCTGGATCGCCGCCGTCGCCTCTTCCGCGTTCCGCTTCATCAAAGCTCCTTTGCTCTCCCTGCTCATTGCCCCAGCTCCCCCGCAGCCACCTGCACCTGTTCGAGTGTCAGACCCAGGCTTGCGAGCCGGTTCTGCACCATCCGTGAACGCAGCCCGCCCCACCCCTCACGGGTGCGCTGCGCGAAGTAGAGAAGGGGCACGCGCAGGCGCTCGTATTCGTCGCGCGTCGGGCGACGCTGCTCGAACGGTCCGCCCACCGCAGCGATGAGCAGCCGGACGAGGCGCGCCGCGTAGTTCGCTCGCGCCTCAGCGGCGCGGCTCTCCTCGCGAAATGCGCGCGGATCGTCAGCATACTCCGTGCTGATATATCGCGCCTGCTCGTCGAGTGCTCCCACACCCAAAACGATATACAGTTGATATATCAGACGCAAGCGTTAGCGGAACGCTGCGTGTGCTTTTTTCCGAGAATGCCCGAGCCGACGGCGATCGCTGGTGGCACTCAGCGCCGCCGCCCGGATCGCCGGCCCGGGTGCCACGTAGCGAAAACCGTGGCGCTCCACAGCGTTGCGCACTGCAGTCTCATCGCGGGAACCGCGCTGCGCGAGAGCGTGCCTACAGCCTGCCGTGGCTATTGCGTTTTCGTCAGCGCCGGGGCCGACCTCCAACACTTCTAGGCTATCGCCGATCGCTTTTGCGGCGCGGACTCGGCCCGCAACTCGGCTTGGCACGAGGAAGTATCCGGAACTCTTGGCGATTTCCAATGCGGTGTATCGACGCCCCACCTTGGCCCCCCACAGTGAGGGTAGGAAAGTTACGCGTCCGACATATCGGCGAGCAATCCAAATGTGTCCATGCGCCGCACGTCGGTGGGGTGATGTAGCAGGCCGGCTTTGCCCTACGACTTGGGCCTTTTCGCGGGATTTTTGCGTTTCCTGGGGGCGCCCTTGCTCGCCAGGCTCGCGCTCACCTGCTCGTTCAGCTCAATGGCCTCGGCGGCGAGCTCGGGGTCGAGGCTCCTCGTGAACAGAAGTGACATACCATTGTAGAAGTCGATCGTAGGGCGTTTGCCGGGCGGGATTGGCGTGGAGTTCAAGGCACTTATGACGTCTGGATTCATAGACGTGAGGCGTTTCCCTACATCAGTGTCGAGGAATTCTGCGAATACTTTCCGTCGATATGCTTCACGCGCGCGCCCGACCTCGTCGCCCGAGGGGCGGCTGAAAAAGTCGGGGTCGAGCTTCAGTTCCTCCGCGGCGAGCCGCTGGTTACGCTTGTTGAAGCCCTGGTCCTTGGTCCAACGGTTGACGGTCAGGTAGCTCTTGCCAAGCCTGCGCGCGAACTCGGTTTTCTCGATCGTCCGTGCATCGAGCACGTCGGCGAGCAGCTCCCCTGCTGTCATCGCGAACGAAGTTAGAGCCCGGCCTTCTATCATCGCAAGATGACTTACTGACATACCAGTTTGTGAGCGCGCAACGCGATCGATGTTGCAGTGATATGTCATTTGGTCTATCAAAAGCGCCATGGGTCTGAAGGAGTGGTTCCGCTCTCAGCCCGAGGGGGCGATGACCGAAATGCTGTGGAAAACCAAGGAGTCCGGAACGCCGGTCTCCTGGGCGACCATTTGCAGGGCAAAGCGCGGCGAGCCGGTCTCGCGCAAGTCGGCTGAGATCATCCGCGCCTACACGCAAGGCGCGGTTTCCTACGATTCGCTGCGCCGCGGCAGCCGCGCGGTCCGCAAGGCGCGCGCGATGGCCAGGGCGCGCACCACCGCGAGGCAGCAGCGCCGTAAGGCGGCCGCATGAGCCAGCAAGCTTCTCAGGCGCGCCCCGTAGCCCCAAATCGCAGCGCGCGCCCGCTCGTCCTGGTCGCCGACGATTGCGCCGGGGGGCGTGAACGACCAGGCGACCAGGGCGATGCGCCTTGTTCAGGCGCGCGCGCGCTCGCGACCGCCATCGGCGCGCGCCTGCGCGAGCTGCGGCTCGACGCCGAGCTGTCGCAGGGCCAGGTGGCGCGCCGGAGCCGCATGCACCGTCCGATTGTGGCCCGCATGGAAGCCGGCCGGCACACGCACCAGCTCCACGAGATCCAGCGCTACGCGCGCGCCCTTGGTCTCGATCTGCTCACGGTGCTCGCACCGATCGACATCGACGCTCTGATCGAGCCCGAGCCGCGCTGGACCCGTCGAGAGCCCGGTGACCGCGCGCGGCGCGCACCTCGGGTGGCGGCGCGCGCGCGGCGAAGCGTGCTCGCCAGCTCCGCGCTCGTTCCGTGATGACTGCGCCAGCTCGGCGCGTGGGGAGGTCGGATGGCACAGGTGGACAAGAAGGAGGGCCCGCGCTCGTTCGCGCGTTTCATCGAACAGGTGGGCGACGGCGACCTGCTCGCCGACGCGTCGTCGGGGCTCTACGAGCTCAGCAACGCGCTGCAGGACGAGAGCTTGCGCCTCAACGCGAAGGTGAAGGGCAAGCTCATCATCGAGATCCCGATGACCTGCGATCCACGCGGCGTCATGGGCATCGACTTCAACGTCAAGGTCAACAAGCCCACCAAGAAGCGCGCCACGGCGCAGGCGTGGGTCACCAAGGGCGGCAACGTGATCTTCGAGTCGCCGCGACAGACGTCGCTACCGCTGCGCGAGGTGAGCGGGCGCGGTGAGGCGGCCGACGTGGGCGAGCGTCAGGAGGCGCGCGACGTCTGAGCAGTGGGCACGAGGGCAGCGAGCAGAACAGCAGAAAGGGGCGGCACATGGATCAAGCGGGGAACGCGGCGGCAGTGATCGAAGCGATGGAGCGCCTGGGCGGCGTCGATCTGAAGACCATCGAGTGGGGAGACGATGCGAGCGCGAGTGTGCTCGTCGTGCCGAAGGGCAAGGAGGTGAAGAGCCTCAAACCATTCCTCGACGAGTACCTTGCCGTGCCCGAGCGCAAGACGGGCACGACGATGCTCACGACCCTCGCGGACTTCGGCGAGTTCGTGAACCGGCACAAGACGCAGGACAGCATCGTCTTCGTCAACGACGCGAATCAGGCCAAGCCGCAGATGGTCGCCATCTTCAACCCGCACAAGGCGCAGGCGCGGACGGACGAAGACAAGGACGTCGGGCCAGACTGGCAAGACCACCGCGCCGTATACAACTTCCCCCTGTCGGACGAGTGGGTCGCCTGGAAGGCGATGCCGGCCGATGGCTTCTCGCAGGTCGACTTCGCGATCTTCCTCGAGGACCGCATCGCCGATGTGGGCCTGGCGAAGGAGGGCGGGGCCGTCGCGCGGTTCGCCGAGGAGCTCCAGCTCAAGCTCGCCACGCCGGCGCAGCTGCTAACACTGTCGAAGGGCCTTGCGATCACGGTCGACGCGAAGGCCTCGCAGCAGGTGAACCTCGGCAGCGGCGAGGCGTCGCTCTCCTTCATCGAGGAGCACAAAGACTCAGCGGGGGCGCCGTTGCGCGTGCCCGGCGCCTTCGCCATCGACATCCCCGTGTTCCGCAGCGGCCAGCCGTTCCAGATCCCCGTGCGGCTTCGGTACCGCATGAATTCCGGGCGCGTGCGGTGGTTCCTCACCCCGCAGAAGCTCGATCAGGTGTTCGAGGCCGCCATCGCCGAGGCGCAGCAGATCACCATCACGCGCACCGGCCTGCCGGTGTTCCGCGGCGCCCCCTAGGCCCATGGGCAGCGGCGCGAACCTCTTTGCCGAGGGCCAGCGCGTCTCCGTGCGAATCGGAGACGACTGGCGCGCCGGCAAGGTGGTCCGCGCCCCGTTCGAAGGAGACGTCTGGATCGAATACCGCGGCGGGCGCGTGCACGTGAGCAAGTGGCTCCTCGGCAAGTGCGTCCGACCCATCGCGATCGCGGAACCGGAGCCATGAACCTCTTCAAGCTGCACATCACGCCGAACGAACCGCTGCGCCTCGAGCCGAGCGTCTTCGGCCCAGAGCGACCCGTGTACGCGTCGTTCTGGCGCAAGCAGGGCGACCTGTTGAAGGTGTTCCGCGAGGACCGCGAGCTGACGCCCGAGGATGGCGCTGAACGTCTGGGCCTCACGCTCGAAGAGCTCCGGTCGCTCGAGCGCGGGGGCTACTCGTTCAGCCTCGCGGATGCCCAGGCTTGGCTGCGGCGCGGAGTCGCGTCATGAGCGCGCACGCTGCCGCCCGCGTCGAGGCGCGTCCATTCATCAAGTGTGCGGGTGGTAAGAGCAAGCTCTGTGGCGCGCTGACAGGACTCATGCCTGATGGCGTGGAGTCCATGCGGCACGTCGAGCCCTTCGTGGGCGGAGGCGCGGTATTTTTCGCCCGCGGCCCGGAGCGCGCGCTGCTCGGCGACCTCAATGAGGACCTCATCGCCACCTACGAGGTGGTGCGTGATGAGTTGGCGGATCTGCTGGCACAGCTCGCGCGCATCGCGCGAGGCCACTGCGCGCAGCGCTATTACGCGGTGCGGGAGCGCTACAACAAGCACCGCGCAAAGAGCCGCGCTGAGCGTGCCGCGCAGTTCATCTACCTCAACAAGACTTGCTTCAACGGGCTCTTCCGCGTCAACCGCAAAGGCGAGTTCAACGTGCCGATGGGCCGATACGCCAAGGCGGGCCCCACCATCGCCGATGCGGCGGCTCTGCTGGCGGCCAGCGCGCGGTTGCGTCACGCGGAACTGCGCAGAGGCTCGTTCGAGTGCGTGCTGGGCGAGGCGCGCGCTGGTGACTTCGTGTACCTGGATCCGCCGTACGCGCCGCGCTCGTCGACCGCAAACTTCACCGGATATACCAAGGACGGCTTCTCGCAGGTCGAGCAGACGCGCCTGCGTGACGAGTTCCGCGAACTCGACCGACGCGGTGTCAAGGTCATGCTCTCCAACAGCGATGTGCCGCTGATCCGCCGGCTGTACCGCGGCTACGCCATCCAGGTCGTGCGCGCTGCGCGTGCCATCAACTGTGACGCCAAGGGCCGTGGTCCGGTTCGCGAACTGGTAGTGCGCAACTACGAGACGTGAGGGGAGTGACGCATGGGGGGCTTCGTGCTGGTCAGCGCTGTTACGTCGAATGCCGTCGTGGCGGTGCCGTGCCTCGCCCCCGAGGGGGGCGCGCTCCTGCCCGACGACACGACGCGCGCGGTCATCGCTTGCTTGCGCGCTGGCCGTGACGGCGCGCCCGGGCACGAGGAAGGCTTCGACGCTCTGGTCGATCGCCTCGAGCGGGCGCTGGGTGATCGGGACACCTCAGCGCGGCGCGCGATGCTGTACGGCGAGGCGCTCCCATGAAGTCGTACGACCTGCACATCTTCTGGGATAGCGATGGCCGCGCCTGCGCCTCGGTCACGATGGGCGAGCCCGACAAGTACCCGCCGACCTTGCTGCGTCTTCACGAGCTTGACGCGATCGCGAACGTCGCGACGCGCTCCGCCTGCGGCGAGGCCATCGAGCCCCCGCGCGCAGACGACACGAAGGAGGGACCTTGATCCGCCGGACGCATAGACGGATCTCAATGCGCCGCGCGCGCGTCGCGTGGTGGTGCTGGGTCATGGACGCGCTCACCTCGTGCGGCCTGTTCGGATCGAGGCCTTACTACTGGGCTCTCGCGCGCGCGGCCGCGGCTGTGGACTGGAGCCGCGAATGACCAACGTCGAGGCGATGCGCCAGCAGTATCAGCAGCGCGCGGCGCGCGTGCGCGCGTATGTGCTCGAGCGCCTGGCCGCTGTCTCTGAGGTCTACATCGTTGAGCTGCGCGACGGGTTGCGCGCGCTGCCAGGGCTCGAGGAGATCGCGTTCCACCACGTGCGCCGTGTGCTGGTGGACATGGAGGGCGACGGGACGCTGGTGAGCGAGCTGCGCACCGGCACCAGCTGGGTCCGTCGCTACTACTGGCTCGCGCCGAGGTCGTCATGAGCACGCAGGAGGTCATCTGCGGCGACGCGATCGAGCTCGCGAAGACATTCGTGCCCACGGGCCCGACGGTGCTGATCACCGATCCGGTGTGGCCGAACCGCGCCGAGCACCTGTTCGCGGGGGTCGATGCGTTCCGGCTTCTCGGGCACACGCTCATGCTGCTGTCCCGGCACCGGCACATGATCACGCACTTGGTGCTCCACGTTGGCTGCACGACAGATCCGCGCTTCCTCAACGCGATTCCCTACTACCCCGACTGGCCCTTCTGGCGCACATGCTGGCTTCGCTACGACTGCGGCGTCTCGCGCGGGCAGTCCGTGATCGGCTCTGACGTGGCGTACATCTACGGGCGCCCCCGGTATCCGGAAGGCACGCGCGTCATGCCGGGCGAAGCGCCTCGCGGCTACGGCAGTCGGCACCGCGGGCGGGGGGCCGGCACGCACCCGTGCCCTCGCGACATCGACCACGTCCGCTGGCTGGTGCGCTGGTGCACGTTGCCGGGCGAGACGATCCTTGATCCGTTCTGCGGCTCGGGCACGACGCTTGTCGCCGCCAAGGAACACGGGCGCAACGCGATCGGCTGGGATATCGACCCGGCGTACTGCGAGCTCGCGCGCCAGAACCTCGCCCAGCGCGAGCTCTTCCCCGGCAGCGCAGACGCGGTGGCGGCCCAGGAGGGCGCGGCGCCGTGAGGGACTACTCGCAGTTCCGATCGTCCTTCTGGACGGGCGAGACGGGGCAAGAGCTCCGCAAGCACGGCGATGCCCAGCGTCTTGCCGCATACCTCTTCACGTCGCCGCACCACAACATCATCGGCTTCTACTGGCTGCCCTTGGACTACGCCGCGCGCGAGGTCGGCCTCACGCCCGCCGACGCGACGCCGGCGCTCGCGAAGTTGCAGGAGCTCGACTTCGCCCACTACGACCAGCAGCTCGAGCTGGTGTGGGTCGTCAACATGGCGCGCGAGCAGCTGAACCTGAAGGAGGGCGAGAGCCTGTCCGAAAAGGACAACCGGGGGAAGGCGGTTCGCCGGGCTGCGGAGGCGGTTCGCCGCAGCGTGTTGTACCCAGATTTCCATGCCCGGTACGCCTCCGCGCTCGAATTGCCGCCTCCTCGAAGCCCCTCCGGAGCCCCTTCTAGACCCCCTTCCAAGGGGGAGTCGACCGCATCGGAAGAACAGAAGGGAAAGGAACTAGAAGAGAAGGGACAAGAGAGGCCCCGCCCGGCGGGCGGTCCCGCCGCTGGCGCGGCTGCTCTCAGTGGTGGGGGCCCGGCGAATGGCAACTCGCGTCAGGAAGAGGCCCCCGGCACCGGCGTGCGTGTGCGGGTCGCCGAGCTCGAGCAGCGCTACGCGCCCCACCTGGTGGTCGAGGCGCGCGCGGCCTGCGCGCTGAGCCGGCGCAACGGGACGATGGCCGACACGGTCTGGCTGACGACGCTCGAGAAGCTCGCGAAGGCGCCGATCGAAGCCGTTGAGCGCGGGTTTCGGATCTTCGCCGAGCGCCACGCGGACGGGCAGAAGGACGAGCGGTACCTGCTCGGCATCGTGCGCGGCGAGCTGAAGCCAGTCGCGCGCGATCCGCGCCGTGGCGTGCTGCGCGCCGCGCCCGCGAGCGCGTTCAAAGCGACGAACCCTGAAGATCTTTTCGGGCCTGCCAACGGAGGTGCCAAGTGAAGCTGTTCGAGGACATGAACGCGAAGCTTTTCGATCTGGTCGACGTGCCCGACCGCGAGGCGGTTGAGCGCGCGGAAGCGAAGACGAGACGCGCGCTCAACCTCGCCCGCATCAAGCCGGCGATCACGCCCGAGGACGTCGAAGCGATCATCGCCGGCACGTTCAAGGACTACCCCGCGCTGCGCACCACGAATCTGTGGTTCGAGACCGCGCGCGGTCTGCGGCGCTCTCGCGACGGTCGCCCCATGCGCTTCCTGGTGCTGCTCGGCCCTCCGAGCCGCGGCAAGACGGTCGCCGCGTGCACCGTGCTCGCCGAGCTCGGCGGCTACTACGTCTCGGCGCCGGAGCTCCACCGGCGCGCCTCCTCGCCGCGGTTCAGCGAGCGCGCGAAGCTCGAGGAGCTCCACCTTGGCAAGCTCGTCGTCGTGGACGACCTCGGCACGGAGGACGCCGACGCGCGCATGGAGTCGTGCCTCTGGGATCTGGTGAACGCGAGGCAGGTGAGCGGCGCGTTGACGATCCTGACCGGCAACATGAGCCGCGACGCATTTTCCGAGCGCTACGGCGATCGAACGGTGCGGCGCATCGAGCATCAAGGCGCATTCGTCGAGGTCCAGGGCGACGACCTCCGGAGGAAGTCGCTGTGAGCCGCGCGTGCAAGTTGTGCGGGCAACGGATCAAGCGGCTACGCGACGCGGAGCACTATGCGTTCTGCGGCGTCTCGGGCGTCATGTGCAGCGCCTGCGCCATCAGCTTCGCGAGCGTCGTAGGCACCTGGGTGAAAGGCCGTGCGGTGCTGGCCGAGCAGAGACGGGCTGCCGAACAGGCAGCAGCGGACGAGCTCGACCGCGAGCTCGCTGCGGAGCGACTTGCCAGCGCCTCGCTCGAGGCCCTCCCGCTCTCTACGCGCGCGGCGATGGCGCGCGCCGCGCGTCGGAGCGCCGCATGAAGCCGTGTCGCGTTCGATGGTTCCTTTGGTGCCCGCGGGCAGGAGGTCGAGCATGAGCGACGAAATCAAGCGCCCCCCCCCCAGCCCCCTGGCGACGACGTTCACCGAGGAGGAGGTCGTGGCGATGGATGCGCTCCTGAATGCCGTGCGCGAGGGACGCGACGCGAGCGTGATCGTGCGCAACCGCGCGCTGACGAATGCGCACCGCAAGTTTCTGCGCATGCGCGAGAAGGCGAAGGGTAACGCGTCGTGAAAGAGAGCGAGATCAACCGCTCTGTGCTTCGTGGGCTGCGCGCGCTGCCGAGCCGCAAGCCCGCAACGCCGCGCCCGCGCGCTGCCACGGAGCGGCTCGAGCTCGCGCCTGGTCAGTCGCCGGCAGAGCTGCTGGAGCAGGAGCTCAAGAAGCGCCGCCGCGGCCGCAACAAGTTCAACGCCGTGCGCACGGACGGCTACGCCAGCAAGGCCGAGGCGCGCTTCGCCGCGTCGCTTTGCAACCAGCGGCGACTGGGCGTGATCGCCGATTGGCTCGAGCAGGTCCCGATCAAGCTGTCGGAGGGCATCACTTACCGCGTGGACTTCATGATCCTCGAGCGGGATGGCTCCGTGCGCTTCGTCGAAGTGAAGGGGCACGAGACGCCCGAGTGGAAGCTCAAGTACAAGCTGCTGTGCGCCGAGCGGCCTGAGATCGCCAAGCGCCTGAGCGTGGTGTCGGTATGAGTCGCGCGGTGCACTACGACGCGAGCAAGCCGGGCGATGTCGGTCGCACCGGACTGTGCGGCTGGCCGTTCGTCGACACCGAGACCGACCTGACGAAGGTGACGTGCAAGGTCTGCCGCAGGCTGAAGCGTGAGGGCAAGGTGATGCCGCCCCGCAGGCGCAAGGCCGAACGCGACGCGACCGACGCGGAGCTCAAGAAGGTGCTCGCGCCGAAGGCCGACCCGCCGCCGCGCCTCACGGCGCCGCTCTGGGCCGGGTCGTGCAAGGGCGGCGAGCACCGCAAGTGCGGCGAGTGCGTTATCTGCGACTGGGAGCGCGAAGCGAACGTGTGGGGCGCGCGCGAGGTCAGCGCGCACAATCGCGAGCACCAGCTGCGCAAGCCCGAGAACGCGCCGCGATGGCCCAGCCTCGCGGCCGCGCTGGTCGCGCTGGCCGAGTGGGAGCGACACGACCGCGTCGGGCCCAGTGCGCTCGGCGGCATCATCGCGCGTTTGCAGCGCGGCTGCGACAGCGATGGCGGCGCGAGCCGCCCGGACGACCCGCTCCTGCACCGCGCAGGCGAACTCGTGGCCGTCCGACTCGCACTCGAACTCGCCTATCCCGAGGGCGCGCACGCGAGCCTGAGCCAGCCCCAGCGCATGGCGCTGCTGCTCGCGCGGACGCCCGGCGTCGTCGCCGTCATGCCGGCCTACGACGAGCTGGCCGAGCGCTTCGGCGTGTCGGTGGGCGACCTTCAAGCGCTGGTGCGCGCTGGCCGCCGGCGCGCTGAGGAGGAGCTGGCGGAACGGGGGCTTATCCCCGCACCGCGTGTCTGGGCACGACGACCGGAGGCAGAAGGGTGCGTAGCGAGGTTCTGAGCAGCGGCGAAGCAGCGAAGCTGCTGGGCGTCACCCGCGGAGCGGTCGGACGCCTCTGCGCCGATGGGGTGCTGGCTGATGCCTTCGTCACGGGCGGCAGGCATTGGCGCATCCCGCGCGCATCAGTGCTCGCACTGCTGCCGGCGCCGCCAGTCGCCGATCAGCCGGTGCCTGTGAAGGGCCCGTACATCTACCTGCTCGAGGCGCCCTCGCTCGGGCTCGTCAAGATAGGAACCGCAACGAACGTCAAGCAACGAATCGCCGGGCTCAGAACGATGCTGCCGATCGATGTGGAGCTCGTCGCGGTGTTCGATGGCGGCTTGGCGGAGGAGCGACAGCTGCATCAACGGTTCGCGCAGCACCGGGTCCGGGGCGAGTGGTTCGCCTCGGAACCCGTCAAGGCGGCGCTGTGCTCTGAAGCTGTAGGAGGGGGTGCATCATGCCGATGATCATGACCGCGGTGCAGGCTGGGGAGGAGTTGGGCTTCAACCGCAAGACCGTGGGACGTCTCTGCGAATCGGGGCAGCTGGTCGGTGCGTACCGCACAGGCGTGGGCGGCCATTGGCGCATCCCGCTCTCGGCCATCGACGCGTTCCGCGCGGCGACCAGACCGATTCGGCGCCCGCCAAGTGGACATATCGGGCAAAGCGGACAAATCAGGCAAAAAGCCTGCTGAGCCCCACTTGTCGCGCGCCGGGAAACCGTGCGACTTTGGCTACGCTGGGGCGGACCTCGGCGGGATGTACGCGTCGGGTCCGGACGAAGCGAAGACGCTCCATGCGGAGCGAACGCTAGGGCGGGGAAGAGAAAGGGAAACTCGCGGGGCCCATAACCCCGAGAAGCTGGTTCAACTCCAGCCTCCGCTACCAAGACCGAAGGTGGCGCGCGATGGGAAGTAGCGAGCTGAGCGATAAACAGCGGCGATTCGTTTTGGAATACCTCAAGGATTCCAACGCGACACGCGCGGCTGCTCGAGCGGGCTACAGCGCCAAGACGGCCCGCTCCATCGGCCAGCGGCTGTTGACAAATGTTGCCATCCAAGACGCGGTCCAAGCGGCTCGAAAGAGAGCGGAGGAGCGCGCGGCGATCAGCGGCGCGCAGGTGATCGCCGAGTTGGGCATCGTCGGCCTCTCCGACATCGGCAACGTGATCAGCAGCAGCAAGGACGGCCGCTACTTCACGGTGCGCAGGCTCGACGACCTCACGCCCGCGGCGCGCCGCTGCATCAAGTCGCTGAAGCAGACGACCACGCGCGGCAAGACGACGATCCAGGTCGAGCTGCACCCGAAGGTGGCGGCGCTTGAGCTGCTGATGGGCCACTTCGGGCTGAAGGCTCCGGAGAAGCTCGACGTGAGCGTCGAGATGGTGTCGGCCAAGACCTCGCTCGCCGGGAAGTTGGATGAGCTCCGCAAGCGCCGCGAAGGATCTGAGCCTGGCGGAGCAGCTAGCGCTTGATCCCGCGGAGCAGGCGCGCTTCCTCGAGTCGCTGAGCGAGGAGGAGGCAAAGGCCCTCGAGTACGACTGGACGTTCTGGGGGCGACCCAAACAGCAGACGCCACCTGGCGACTGGCAGTTCTGGGTGATCCTCGCCGGTCGCGGCTTCGGCAAGACACGCACCGGTGCGCAGTGGACCCAGGCGCAGGCAGAGAGCGGCGCGTGCGGCCGCATCGCCCTGGTGGCAGAGACGGTCGCGGATGCTCGCGACGTCATGGTCAAGGGCGAGAGCGGCATCCTCGCGATCGCGCCGCCGTGGTTCCGCCCGGAGTATCAGCCCTCGAACCGGCTGCTCACCTGGCCGAACGGCGCGATGGCGACCACCTATAGCGCCGATGAGCCTGACCAGCTGCGCGGTCCGCAGCACGATGGCGCGTGGTGCGACGAGCTCGCGAAGTGGCGGTATCCGGATGCCTGGGACCAGCTCTGCCTAGGGCTGCGCCTCGGACGCAACCCGCGCGCGATAATCACGACGACGCCGCGCCCGACGCAGATCATCAAGGAGCTGCTCGCCGATCCACTCAGCCGCATCACCAAGGGCAGCACCTACGAGAACGTCGGCAACGTCGCGCCGAAGTGGCTGAGCCACATCCTGCGGAAGTACCAGGGCACGCGCCTCGGCCGGCAGGAGCTCGACGCGGAGGTGCTCGACGACGCGCCGGGCGCGCTGTGGAAGCGCAAGGCGATGATCGACGACCTTCGGGTCCACAAGCCGCCAGAGTTCGTGCGCATCGTCGTCGGCGTCGACCCGTCGGTCTCGAGCGAAGCCGAGGAGGCGGAGACCGGCATCGTGGCGGCCGCGCTCGGGGAGGATGGGCACGGATACGTGCTCGCTGATGGGTCGATCATCAAGCCCACGCCGGAGCAGTGGGGCAAGGGCGCGATCGCGCTGTACAGCACGCTCGAGGCTGACCGCATCATTGGCGAGGTAAACAACGGTGGCGACCTCGTCGAGTCGAACGTCAAGTCGATCGATCGGAACGTCTCGTTCAAACAAGTGCGGGCAACGCGCGGCAAGGCGGTACGTGCTGAGCCGATCGCGAGTCTCTACGAGCAGGGGCGCGTCCACCACGTGGGCATGTTCCCTTTGCTCGAGGATCAAATGTGCCAGTGGGAGCCGGGCGTCTCGACCTGGAGCCCGAACCGCCTCGACGCGCTCGTCTGGGCGCTGACCGAACTCATGCTCGGACCCGAGGTCGACGGCGTCGGTGTCGTGCGGGTGAAATCCACGAGGCGGCTCTGACATGTACCCGCTCTTCAGCTACGCGCGCCAGGCGCGGGTCGCCGAAAAACGTCAGCTGGCACTTGTTCCGCCGCCGCGCAGGCGCTTTGAGGAGCGGGACGACGACCGAGCTGCCGCAGTAGCGCCGAGCGTACGGCTCATCGCGGACTGGGACCCGAAGAAGATCAAGCTAGCCATGCTCACAGCAGAGCAAGGCTACTTGATGTATGCCGCGAGCCTGTGCGATTGGCTGCTGACCGACGATCGTGTAGCGGGCGCTCTGTCCGCGCGCACCGAGGCGCTGATGGGCCGGCAGCCGACCTTCGAGCCGGGCGCGGGACGCAAGCGCAACCAGGCAGTGAAGGCGCTCGAGGCAGGCGAGGATTGGTGGGAGGCGTACCCGGAGAGCGAGGTCACGCAGGTGCTCTCGTGGGGCATCTTGCTCGGCCTCGCGCCCGCAAACCAAGCCCCTTGGCGGGTGCGCGCGGACCACGGCGGCCGCGTGCTGCCGTCCCTGAGCTTCTGGCACCCGCAAACGCTCAAGTGGGACTGGCAGCTGCGGCGCTGGACCATCCAGGACGACAAGCTCCGCGAGCTCGAGCTCGTGCCCGGCGATGGCGAATGGATCCTGCACGCGCCTTACGGTGCACAGCGCCCGTGGGCGCACGGGCTTTGGCGTTCGCTCGCGCGCTGGGTGCTGCTCAAGCAGTACGCGATGAGCGACTGGGCGCGACACGGCGAGAAGGCCGGCACGCTCGTAGCAACCTCGCCCAACGACGCGACGCAGAAACAGCGTAAGGAACTGGCGCAAGACCTCGCCTCCATCGGGGAGGACGCAGTGGTCGCGCTGGCCAACGGGTTCTCACTGGACCTGGTCGAGGTCAAGGCCAACACACGCGACATCTACCAGGCTCAGATCGAGATGGCGGACCTCGCCATCGCGGTGCGCATCCGCGGAGGCAACCTCACCACCAGCATCAGCAAGGGTGACGGCTCGCGCGCTGCGACGGAGACGCAGAAACAGACCGGCGACGACGCGAAGCTGCGGTTCGACGCGTCGAGCATCAGCACGACGCTGCACGACCAGTCGCTCGTGTGGTGGGCGCAGTTCAACTACGGCGACCCGCGCCTCGCGCCCTGGCCGACGTACCCGGTCGAGCCCGAAGAGGACAAGAACCAGCGCGCGCAGATGGTGAACACGCTCGGCGACGGGCTCACCAAGATGCAGAAGCTGGGGTTCGAGATCGACGGCGAGGCGGTCAAGGAGGAGTTCGGCCTCACGTTCCTCGGCGAGCTCAAGGAGCCCGAGCCTGAGCCGGACCCTGCGCCAGGGGGCGATCCCGCGCCTGGCGAGGACGACGCTGCCGGCAAGGTGAATGCGCGCGCGCTGCGCGCGGCGCGGGCACGGCTCGCTTCGGGCGCGCGCGCCGAGAAGTCGAGCGGCTTCGTCAGCGGCCAGCTCTACGTGGACGACGTCGTCAAAGACACGCAGCCGGCGGCGGGCGAGGAGATCGAAGACACGCTGCTCGAGCAGCTGCTCGACGCCATCAACGGCGCGAAGAGCTGGGACGCGATTCGCGACGCGGTCACGGAACGCTGGGGCGCGATGAAGTCGCCCGAAGAGCTGCGCGCGCTCCTGCAGCACGCCTTCTACCTCGCCGACCTCGCCGGCACCGCGGGCGCGCGCGAAGACGCGTGACCCATGTCGTGGGACGTCACAGCCGACCATGAGCGCTTCGAGGAGGCGGTAGGCTGGTTCCGAAGCCGCGTGGCCTACACGCACGACGAGCTCGGCGAGCTCGACGACAAGTCGCGCGCGGCCGCGTTCTGGATCGCGGGCAGCCTCGAGCTCTCGGCGGTGCAGACCATCTTCGACGAGATCGCCGCGGCGCTCGAGAAGGGGAGCTCGCTCGAGGACTTCAAGAAGTCGATCCGCGAGAAGCTGACGGGCAAGCTCGGGATCAGCGGCTTTCACCTCGAGACGGTCTTCCGCAACTGGACGCAGACGGCCTACAACACCGGGCGCTGGTACCAGCTCACCGACCCGGACCTCGCGGTCGGCCGGCCTTACCTGCTGTACGACGCGATCCTCGACAGCCGGACGACGAAGCTGTGCGAGTCGCTGAACGGCACGGTCAAGCCAGTGGGGGACCCCTTCTGGCTCACGCACTGGCCGCCGCTGCACCATCGATGCAGGTCGTCGCCCCGCTCGCTCACGCGTAGCGAGGCCGCCAAGCGCGGCATCACTGAGGGCACGCCCCAGGTGACCGTGCAGAAGGGCTTCGGGCTGGCGCCGCCGGCGCGCGGCGACTTGCCGCCGAAGCCCGATCCGGCGCGGATCGACCCAGCCGTTTGGACCGCCTACAAGACGCGCGAGGAGCAGCTCCAGCGCGAGCTCGACGAGGCGCAGCGGCGCGCGCAGGAGGCGCGTGGCCGGCAGGACCCGAAGCACTGGTTCGACGGCCAGTACCGAGACACCTACGGCGAGGACGCCGGGCGCGCGGTCGCCTGGGGCCGCGCGATGGAAGAGCGCGGCAAGGCGGTCTCGCTGGTCGAAGCGAAGCGCCAGTTCGTTCAGCTGACTGAGGACATCGGGATCACCACCAGCGGCAATGCGACGCCGCTGTTCACGCGCCTGCGCCAGGCCGAGGCCGACGGCTTCGTGCCCGCCGGCGTCAAGACCCT
>Ga0134122_10000035_pt1 | contig 62058 bp, 51 predicted proteins | sample KB302_FD_96461 | JGI IMG/M metagenome (GOLD analysis project Ga0134122, IMG submission 96461) | Terrestrial soil microbial communities without Nitrogen fertilizer from Kellogg Biological Station, Michigan, USA - KB3-0-2 | ecosystem: Environmental > Terrestrial > Soil > Unclassified ... | reverse complement strand
TGCCCTCGATGCCGATGGTGCTCACGCGTCGCGACGGGCTGAACTGCGCTCGGTATCCCACCTGCCGCCGGCCAAGAAGAACATCGCCCGCGCGCGTCTGGTTGTCGATGTATCGCAGCTTCATGGAGCCGCTCCATCGGGTGTTCACCTCGATGCCGGCCTCCGCGTCGCGTGTGATGACCGTGCCTGACGGCTCGGTCTGATAATCGACGTTGGCGAACGTTCGCGCCTTCGCGACAAGGCCGGTCGGATACGCCGTCCACCCAATCTCGGCGCCCTCGTCCCGATAGCCCACTTGCGGCACGAAGCCGGTGTCGGCGCGAAAGCCTCCGCCCACAGCGCCGTACTTTGCCGACGCATCGAGATATCTCGCGTTGTGGTTCCACGACGCCTGCATCGCGTGGCCGCTGACGGTCGCCCCCGTCCATTGCTCCGCAAGGTCGGGACGATTCGGCATCGAGGTCTCGCTGAACAGCCATTGGCCCGCCACGACGTCGGCCGCAGACGCCCGCCACTGGAAATCCGGACCCACCAGGCGGTTGTGCGCGCGCTCGTCAGTGGCCTCGCGTTCGGTGAGGAGGGCGCCGACAAACGACAATCCGAGGTCGCGCTTCACGCGGCCGATCAACACGGTCGACCCGAAGTCCTGCGGCGCGGTCGAGGATCCGTTCGGACCCGGGAGGATGACGCTGCCGCCACCCGCGTCTTCAGTCACGAGCGCGGTGAAGCGCACTCCCCGCTCCTTGCCAGTCACCCTCGCGCCCCACGTCGGCGATGTCATCGTCCGCGTATAGACGGCTCGAATCGGGGTTTGAAACAAATCGACGCCCTCGAGGAAGAACGGCCGCTTCTCGGGAAAGAACAGCGCGAAGCGCTCGTTGGCGGAAATTTGTGCGGTGTCGGATTCGACCTGCGAGAAGTCCGGCTTGATCGTGACATCAACGGCATCAGTCGCGTTCGGCGTGAGCTTCAGGTCGAGGCCCGCCTGGCCCTTCAGCGGGTCGCCGACGAGCGGCCGACCCAGCTCGTCATGACGCGGTCGCGCCGTTTCACTCCCGCTCACGTACGGGGCAGCGACCAGGTGCCCGCCTGTCGGCAGATGTTCGAGACCCTCGAGGAGGTTTTCGCGGCACACCGTGCAATTGCCGCCGCGGGGGAAGGGCGCGGACAAGATCTGGTAACGAAAGGCGCGGGGGTAATTGCGGAACAGCAGGATGCCCCACGCCTGCACGTCGGCACTGTTGTATCGCAGCGTCGAGAACGGAATGCGCATCTCGACGATCCAGCCCTCGGCAGTAATCCGCGCCGCGGAGTCCCAGAAGAAATCGGGCGACGAATCTTCCCCGGAGGCATCGTCGGTGACCGCGTCGAACTGCACGTTGCTCGGCGTCACGAACAATTCGAGGGCCGTTCGCCCCGTATGCAGGGGATCGATGAAGATGCCACCGAAATCCATGCTGTTGCCGTTAATCGCGTCGTGGTCGCCAAATGGCGCGCGAATCTTCGAGACATCGGGATCGTCGAACTCGAAGGCCGCGTAGAGAAACCGTTCGTCGTAGGTCAGGTAGCCGGCGCTCTTCACCAGCGGCTCGGTATTGTCGCCGGGGTTGATCTCGTACCACTTGTCGATGCGCGTCGCTGTCCGCCACGCGTCATCGGACAAGTCGCCATCAATACGAATCTCGCTCGTCGCACGTGTGAGGTGGAAGGTCGCGCCAGAAAGGGATGACTGAGCGCTTGCGAATGCGGCCGACCCGCCCAACACCGCGATTAAGGAGCACACCTGGGCCGGGCGCATGTGAGCCTTACGTTCCTGGAACGTCGGGGTTCATGCCTCACTGGTCATCGGCGGCGCGGTCATCACCGGCGCAGCGGGTCCGCGTCGCAAGTGCAGCCACGCGAGGATGGCGGCGCCGAAGCCGACCGTCCACGCGAGGTACTCGATCAGGTAGCCGACCACGTACAGCGGCGCGCCGAAGCCGCCAACCGCCAGCGCGAAGAGCCGCCCGACCAGCGTGAGCCCGGCGATCACGATCAGGCCCACGGTCACCACCAGGTAGGGGTTGTGTTCGGGGCGGTCTCCGCCTTCGCCGAGGTGTCGACGGATCGGGAACCGCTGCAGCGCCCATCCGCCGACGATCGTCGCCGCACCCGTGAAGCCGACGAGCATCACGACGCCGACGAGGACGATGCCGAACGGCACCAGGATCAGCAGCGGGATGCCGATGATCGAAATCACGAGCGCGATGATCGTGACGACGAGCACGGGCACGAAGAGAATCTCGGCGAGCAGGCCGACAAGTCCCGCCCGCAGCGGTTCGGCGGCGATGCGCGCGGCAATCTGCTGCACGGGCCGCTGTCCAACGGCGGTCACGATGAGCAGGAACAGCAGGAACATCAGCACGCGGGCGATCGTCGTCGCGAACGTGGTCGCCCTCGACGCCAGCGTCCCGAACAGGATGTTCCCCGGGTTGATGCGGTAGGGCGGCAGCGTCCGCCCGTCCACGTCGATCCCCACTTCGTTGACCTTGCCCAGGACCTGCGCCCCGGGGTCGCGCTTGAACGGACCGCCGACGGCGGTCACCTCGCCGCGCACGACGGCTCGCGGTCCGAGCGTGAGTCCGCCCGTCACGGCGACGACGTCACCCGTCACCTCGCCGTTGATCGTCACCGCGCCGCCAATCGCGACCACGTCGCCCTCGACGCGCTCGTTCTCGGCGACGGTGACGGCGCTGCCGCCGATGCGCACGATGTCACCCCTGCGCTCGACGGAGCGGGGCGGCGTTGCTGGCGCGGGTGGCGCAGGAACTGGCGGCGCCGGGGCCGGTGCCGCACCGGCGGCGGGCGGCTCGGTTCCGGCCGCGTCGGGCGACGCCAGCTGCCGCTGCTCCGCCGCGCTCAGGTACGTCAACTGAACGATCGCCGCCGCGTCCGCGCCTAGCCGATCTCTCAGCTGCGCGGCGGTCAACGTGTCGCCGTCGACGGTGACCGCGCCGTTGACGACCTGGATCATGCGCACGCGCGCGTTGGCAGTCTTCGGGACGAGCGCAATGCCCTGCTGCAGGCTGACGATGTCGTAGGTGCCGCCCAACCGCGTCCGCAGCTCGGCCGCCGTCGCGGTCTGCGCGTGGACGATATAGGCCGTGCGCGCCATCAGCGCCACCGTCAGGACGACGAGCGCGCAGAGAATCTGCTTCCTCATACCTGTGCATCTCCGAGGCGTCCCGCGCCGGCAATCCGCTGCAGCGCGAAGAACGCAAGCAATCCAACCAGCTCGACGCCGACCAGCGCCGCGGCGCGCGCCGGCGTCACGAGCGCGGAGGCGATGACGCTGCCGACATGCACCAGCGTCAGCCACCAGTTCATCGCCACCGTCGAATAGGCGACGAACCACGGCACCGCGCGTCCGCTCACGAACGCCACCACCCTGATGAAGACCGGCGCCAGGCTCGGGGACGCGAGATAGGCGGCGAGCGCGCCCGCCGCGACGAGCATGAGCGCCGCGGCCCATCCGAAGGCCACGAGCCGTCGCCGCCGCGCGCGCCACTGCGACGCCGCCGCGACCGCCTGCTCGACGAACGCGGGCGTCGCCTCGACCCGGGGCATGGCCGTGAACAACCGGGCAAACGCGGCATCGGCGGCCTCATCGTGCCCGCTCTCCTCTTCCGCCAGCCAGCGCTCGAGCTGTTTTCGGTCCATGTTTCGGTCTCTGATCGTGAACTAACGCGCCACTCGTCTTGAGAGGCGCGTTAGTTCACCAAGCGTGACAGCGTTCCTTGGACACAGCGCGGCACCTCAGATGCGGCTGCGCCGCGCTGTGTCCTGTTCACGTTACGGAACCTCCGAGGAAAGGGTTTCAGCCCCCGGAGCCCACCCCTGTTCCTCCAGAATTCCAGCCAATTCCTTGCGCGCCCGGTGCAGGTAGGTCTTCACCGTCCCCGACGGCAGACCCAGGATTTCCGCGATTTCCGGCTGCGTCAGCCCCTCCTGGTAGCGCAGGACCACCACCTCCCGGTATTCCGGGCGAATACGCGACAGCGCGGCGCTCATGGCCGTCGCCAGCTCGCTTTGCCCGGCGAGCTGCTCGGGCGAGGCGCTGTCGCGGTCCACGACCGCGCCCTGGTTTCCCGCCTCGGCGAGCTCGTCGAGCGAAGACGTGGGCAGCCGGTGGACGCGCAGGTAATCGATGGTGATGTTACGAAGAACCTGGAAGAACCAGCTCGAAAACTTGCGCCCGGGGTCGAAGGTGTTCAGGCGCTGGTAGACCCGCAGAAACCCTTCCTGGGCGAGGTCTTCGGCAAGCGCGCGGTCGCGCACGAAACGGAAGATGAAGTTGACGGCGGGGGTCGCGTACCGCGTGACCAGCTCGCGGTACGCCGCCTCAGCGCCGGCAAGCGCATCCTTCGCCAGTTCGGCATCGGTCGCGGTGTGCCCCACGGACATCGACTATACGGCGGCGGCTCCGCGGCGGTTTCAGCCCGCGGCCGGCCCGGTTGGTCGTTGGTGGTTGGTGGTTGGTGGTTGGTGGTGGGCTGTGGTTCGTGGTGGTTAGTAGTTCGTGGTTGATTCGTGGTTGCAGGCTTGTGGAAAGGTGTGGGGGTAGCTTCTTCCCGCAGGACTGTGCTCGCAACGGCTCCTGCCGGAATTCCTCAGGAATCTGATGAGGCATGCCCTTTGATACCGCCGCTGCATGCCAGTTAAAAGTTCATTTCGCGATCTCCACGTCTGGCAGGAAGCGATGCTCCTGGTGGAAGACGTCTATCGACTTTCGAGGCGTTTTCCACCTGATGAAAACTTCGGGCTGACGTCACAGCTTCGACGGGCCGCGGTCTCCATCCCCTCGAACATCGGCGAAGGCGGTCGCCGAAAGCGTCGAAAGGCGAACCTGAATCATCTCGATATCGCGCTGGGATCGCAGGCGAGGTCAAACGTGCAACTGGAGATAGCGCGACGCCTCGCCTACATCGACGCTGTCGAACACAAGAAGATCGCTCAGAGGGTCGATCGCGTGGGGCGTATGTTGAACGGGGCTTATTCAGTCGCTGCAGCCGCTCGACGGAGACTGGAATTAAACGACGTCAAGTTTGGAGGCACAATCCACTAACCACCACCACTAACCACCACCACTAACCACTAACCACTAACCACTAACCACCACCCAACCAACCGGCGGTCAGGGCTTCAGCATCTCGTTCACCGGCGGCGCCGCGAGGCTCGCGGCGATATCGGTGGTCTCGTCCGGAACCGGCAGGCCCTCGAGATAGCGTTCGGCGTCGATCGCCGCCATGCACCCCGAGCCCGCCGCCGTGACCGCCTGGCGGTAGATGTGATCCTGCACGTCGCCGGCCGCGAACACGCCCGGGCAACTCGTCTTCGTCCCATGGTGCGTGCAGATGTAGCCCGCTTCGTCGAGCTCGATCTGCCCGCGGAAGAGCGCCGTGTTCGGCGTGTGGCCGATGGCGATGAACACGCCGTCGAGCGCGACGTCGGTGAGCGAACCGGTCTTCAGGTTGCGCACGACGATGCCGGTGACCTCGCCGCGTTCGAGGTCCCTGATGTCGGCAATCTCGGAGTCCCAGATGAACTCGATCTTCCGGTTGGCGAACGCCTTGTCCTGCATGATCTTCGACGCGCGCAGCGAGTCGCGCCGATGGATGACGGTGACCTTCGAGGCGAAGCGCGTCAGGTAGATCGCTTCTTCCATCGCGGAGTCGCCGCCGCCGACGACCGCGATCGGCTTGCCGCGGAAGAAGTAGCCGTCGCAGGTCGCGCACGTGGAGACGCCGTGCCCCGACAGCTTGCGGTCGCAGCCGATCTCGAGCCAGCGCGCCGAGGCGCCGGTGGCGATGATGAGCGCGTCGGTCGTGACGGTTTTCCCGTCGGAGAAGGTGACCGAGAACGGCCGGTCGCGGAGGTCGACGCGCTCGACATTTCCCTGCACGACGTCGGTGCCGAAATGGAGCGCCTGCTCGCGCATCTCGGCCATCAGCTCGGGTCCGTCGATCCCCTTGCGGAAACCCGGATAGTTCTCGACCATCGTCGTCAGCATCAGCTGGCCGCCGGCCTCGACGCCTTCGATGAGCAGCGGCTTCAGGTTGGCGCGCGCCGTATAGAGCGCCGCCGTCAGGCCCGCGGGGCCGGAACCGATGATGGTGACCTTCCGATCGGCCATGTCGCGATTAGAGATGCTGATCGAGCTTGCGGACGATCTCTTCCTTCGGCACCAGTCCGACGATTTGATCGGCGAGCTCCCCGTTCTTGAAGATCAGCAGGGTCGGGATGCCGCGAATCATGAAGCGGCCGGGAACGTTCGGATTCGCGTCCACATCCATTTTCGCCACTGTGACGCGGCCGTCGTATTCGGTGGCAATGTCATCGACCATGGGTGCCAGGCGGCGGCACGGCCCGCACCATTCGGCCCAGAAGTCGACGAGCGTCACGCCGTTCTTGATTTCGGTGTCGAAGTTGCTGTCGGTGAACGTCTTGACCTTTTCAGATGCCATCGTTTCTCCCCGGCGGGTCCAGAAGGATCCGCCCGACCCGCCCTTCCAAGAGGACCCGGTTTACACCCCTACAACGCCGCCGCCATGGCGCGCTCATATACTTTGACGTACTGACGTGCTGATGCGTCCCAGGAAAAATCCTCGGTCATCCCTTCCTGCTGAATCCGCCGCCAGGCCGTCCGATCCTGGAACACGTCGAGTGCCCACCGGAGGGTATTCAGCAGCGCCTGCGCCGAATAGTCGTCGAAACTGAACCCGTTTCCCTGGCCGGTCCGCGCGTTGAAGTTGCGCACCGTGTCGGCGAGCCCTCCGACCGCCCGGACCACCGGCGGGGTGCCGTAGCGGAGGCTGTACATCTGGTTCAGGCCGCTCGGCTCGAACCGCGAGGGCATCAGGAACATGTCCGCCCCGGCCTCGATGAGATGCGCCAGCGGATTGTCGAACCCGATCTTCGTACCGATGCGATCCGGATGCCGCGCCGAAAGGCCGAGCCACAGGTCCTCGTAGCGCCGCTCGCCGTTGCCCAGCAGGACGAAGGAGGCGTCGAGCTGCGCGAGCTGATCGGCGATCTCGGCGATGAGATCGAAGCCCTTCTGATCCACCAGCCGCGAGATCAATCCGACCATCGGCCGGGCCAGCGCCTCGGCGTCGGTGCGCATGCCGAACCGCTCGAGCAGCGCCCGCTTCGCCGCGCTCTTGCCGGCGACGTCGCCCGCGTCGTACGGCTCGGGGATGTGCGGATCGCGTGACGGATCCCACTGATCGTAGTCGATCCCGTTGAGGATGCCGACGACGTCGCTGCCGCGGTAGCGGAGGATGCCGTCGAAGCCGAAGCCGAACTCGGGCGTCTGGATTTCGCGTGCGTAGCGCGGGCTGACCGTGGTGATCATGCGGCTGAACATCAGGCCGCTTTTCAGGTAGCTGATCCGCCCCCAGTACTCGAGCGCATCGATGCGCATCAAGTCCCATCCCAGGCCGAGCCGCGGCAACCAGCTCGCGTCGAAGACGCCCTGATACGCGAGGTTGTGAATGGTGAAGACCGCCGGCACGTTCGCCAGCGCCGCCGGCCCGCGTCCCGTGCGCAGCAGCATCGGGAGGAGGCCCGCCTGCCAGTCGTGCGCGTGCACGACGTCGAAGCGATCCGCTGTCGATGCCGCCCATTCGAGCGCCGCGAGCGCGAGAAACGCGAAGCGCTCCGGGTTGTCCGGATAATCCTGCCCGGCGGTGCCGTACAGGTAATCGCGATCGAAATACGCCGCGTGATCGATGAAGACCGTGCGAACGGGCCCCGGTTCGATCCAGATGTCCGCATCGGCAACCTGGCCGCCGAGCCGCACCGTCACACGCCCCGCGCGTTCGCCCGCGGTGATGCCGCGGTAGCGCGGCATGACGACATCGACGTCGTGGCCGAGTCGCGCCAGCGCCACGGGAAGCGCACCGATCACGTCCGCCAGCCCGCCGGTCTTTGCGAACGGCACAGCTTCGGAGGCGACGGTCAGGATGCGCATGCATCCCAATTATGTCCGGCTAGAGCCGGACTCCACCGCGTCAGCGGCCGCAGACACCGCCCCTTACAGGTGTGGTCCGGCTGGCGACTGGCGGAGGAATCTCGGTGGAGTCCCCGTCGAGGCGGACCACAGGTATGATCTTCCTGTGACCGACCCGGTGCGCCCGACTCGACCCGCCCGCTCCGAAACCCGGGAAGTGATCGAACTCAGATCGATCCGTGAAGCGCACCCGGAACTCGCCGATGCCATCGACATGCAGATCGAGCTGCTCGAGCTCCAGCGGCGCGTACAGGGGCGGGTGCCCTTACCCTGGTTCGAGCTCAACGAAGAGATCATGCGCAAGCACGACGCCGCCGGTCAGCCGCTCCTCCGGTTCGAGAACATCACGATCGAATCGAGCGACCTGCGGTTGCTGATGCGGCAGATCGCCGATGTGCTGCGCCGCCACGGCTCGCTGGAGGAGCAGGACTACCAGCGCATCCAGACGATGGGACGCGACATGAACCTGCTCGAAGTCGCCGACCAGTGGTATCGCAGCGGCGCCCGCCACCATTCCGTCGCGGCGGTCGGGCTCGGCCATCACCTGCCGGCCGATGCGCAGGAGAGCCGGGACGAAGCGCTGGACCAGGTGATGTCGCTCGCGATGCGGCCGTGGATGACGCGCTGCGCCGAAGTCCTGCAGCAGCGCCCGGAGCTCGCGCTCTGGTCGCACGCGCATTGCGCGCTCTGCGGGTCCGAACCGGACTTCTCGGTGATTACCCCGGCGGCCGAACGCCACCTGATTTGCAGCCGCTGCGCGCTGCGCTGGAAGTTCGAGCCGCTGACCTGCCCGTACTGCGGCAACAACGACCGGTCGCGCATCACGTCGTTTGCGACACCGGATGGGCAGTACCGCGTGTACGCGTGCGACCACTGCCACCGGTACCTGAAGGCGTACGACGGCCGCCGCGCGACGCGCCCGGTGATGCCGGTCGTGGACAGCGTGGCGACGCTGCCGCTCGACGCCTACGCGATGCAGCGCGGCTACGCGTAGAAAATTTTCGCGGACAGATTTTCGGGAAGAGCGAGGAGAGATCGTAGAGGCGGACCTTCAGGTCCGCCTTTCTAGTTGGCGGCGGGAAGCACCGCCTGGATCGCCGGAACCGCCGTGGTGCTCTGTGCCGGTTGCGGGACGATCGGCGCGAACCAGTCCGACGCCTTCGTCGAGATCCAGTTGAAGAGATGGCGCGTCTCCCAGAACCGGCCCGGGTTCGACTTCGCGCCGAGCACGACGACCGCGACTTCCGGTCCGCCTTGCGGCAGACGGAGCAGCGTCGCCAGGCAGTAGCCGGCCTTGCTGATGAAACCGGTCTTCCCCGCCTGCACGTCGACATCGCCCTTCATGACGAGCTGGTTCGTGCTGTGAATCGTGATCTGGTGACGGCCGGCGTTCACCGTGTAGTACGGGGTCCGCATGATGCTCGCAATCCGGTCGTCGCCGGAAACGTAGGTAATGAGCCGCGCCAGATCGTAGGCGGACGATTCGTTGTCCGCGAGCAGGCCCGACGGGTCGGCGTACGACGTGCTCGTGAGGCCCAGCTCCTGCGCCTTCGCGTTCATGCGCTCGATGAACCCAGCGGAGCCCCAGGGCGAGACGCGCGCGAGCACGCGGGCCGCCGCGTTGTCGGAGCCAATCAGCAGGAGATGGAGCAGGTCGCCGGTCGTCAGCGTGTAGCCGCTGCGCAGGTACGTGGTCGACGCGTTGCGCACATCCGCACGCTCGACGACGACCTCGCGCGTGAGGTCGGGCGAATTCTCGAGGAACACCACCGCGGTCATCACCTTGGTGATGCTCGCAATCGAGCGGCGGCTCTGGGAGTTGCTCTCCCAGAGGACCTTGCCGGTCTCCGGGTCGTAGATGATGGCGGCTTCGGCGCGGATGTCGGGCACGACGTTGCCCACATCGTCGAACTTGAAGCGCGGCTCGATGGCTTCACGCAGGGCGGCAGCCTGCAGGGCTGCCCGGGTGCGGGCGCCGCGGACGCGGGCGCTGCTCGCTCGGCGAGCCGTCGTGGCTGGTTTTCTGACAGCCGGCTTCTTCGCCGTGGAGACCGTCTTCTTCTGGGCCGAGACGCGGGTTGCTGCGCCGGACTGCGCAGGAACGCCCATCGTGGCGACGATCGCGAGGAAACAGAAGAGCCTCGACGCACGGAAAAGCCGGGTTCGAATCACAGGCAAACCTTTGTGGAGCAGATTGTTACGGATTGTTTCGGCATTGTAGCAGACAATCTGTAGGGTTCAAGCCTCTTCTGTGGCGGAACTGTTGTGCCTAAATCCGGCAACCTCGTACTCTTTCCCATCAACTCTGCCGCCCACGTGCTCGGCCGTTCCAAGAAGGGTGCCACGAGATGAGTCTCACCGAGACCGAATACGCGGTGCTGCGCCAGACCATCGCGGCGCGCGGCACGGCGCGGATGATCCTGTTCCCCCTCACCATGCTCGGCTGGGCGGCACTCGCGCTGGTCGTGCTGACGTTTGCCGAAGCGCCGGTGGCCTCTCTCTACCCGCTGGCAGTGCTCGTCGGCGGCTTCGAGGCGATTCACGCGCTCCATGCCGGCGTCGAGCGCATCGGCCGCTACCTCCAGGTCTACTACGAAGGGGCGGAAGCCGGGCCGCGCTGGGAGACCACCGCGATGGCCGTCGGCCCGGCGCTTCCGGGCGGGGGCATCGACCCGCTCTTCACGTTGGTCTTCGCCAGCGCGACTTTCGTCAACACGATCCCGGCACTTGCGCTGCAGCCGCGCCCGACCTCGATGGAGATGGGTGTCATCGGCGTGCTGCACATCGCGGTGGTGATCAGAATTGTGCGTGCCCGCGGGGCGGCGGCGCGGCAGCGCGCCGTCGAACTCGAGTCGTTCCGCGCCATCCACTCGCAAATCCCCGTTTCCAAATCGCAGGACCCACATCTCAATTAACTAAACGACGCCGTCCCGGTCCGACGAACACGCCGTCTTGCGCGCGCCGGCAATTGGATCCCTCGATTTAGGATTTTGGAGAGCGTTCACACAATGCGACACGGCGAGTGCCGCGATAGCACACGCGATCGCCGCGACTCGAACGAGGTGTGCGCTCGCGTGCTGCGCATTTTCTAGGATTCGCCGCGATCGACCGCGCAGGCGCGGCTCGCGCACACCTGCACCTCAGCGGGCACACTGATTGCACCCCAGCCGCACCGGAGGATTGAGCCATGAGTCTGGTGCGGCTCCTGGGGTTCCGGACACTCTCCTGCGGGTGTGTCATCGGCCGGTATCGTGAGCTTGCGACGAATCGCGAGCTGACCTACATCGAGGAAAAGGGACAGGCCTGCGAGACGTACGGCCATCGCCGCAATCACACCATTGCGGCCGACCGCGCCTCGATCGCGTCCGAACCGCTCGCCGCCGTTCGCGCGTCCTGAAAAAGTTCGCGCCGGGTCCCGCAGAGCGCTGGCTTCGGTCGGCGCCGGGAACCCGGACCACATGTGTGGGGCGGGTCCCGCGACGCGAACTGAATTCTTTGCGTTGCGGACCGCCGACATCGACTCCCCCCCGCCGATCGACTCCCCCCGCTTCCGATCGACTCCCCCCGTTACAATCGCGTGTGGTGACTCGCTTCCCGCCGCCGCACACCACCTTCAAACTGCACGGCGCGACCTTCCGCTTCTATCTCGGCGACTCGCTCGATCTCCTCCCGCGGTTCGCCGAAGGCTCGATCGACGCCATCGTCACCTCGCCTCCCTACAACCTGGGCATCCGGTATCGCACCTACGACGACACGATGCCGCGCGCGAGCTACCTGGAATGGACGGGCAACTGGGTAAAGCTCGCGGCGCGAACGCTGGCCGGCGAGGGGTCGCTCTTCCTGAACGTCGGCGGCAAGCCGACCGACCCGTGGACGGCGCTGGACGTCGCGCAGGCCGCGCGTCCGCATCTCAAGCTGCAGAACACGATTCACTGGATCAAGTCCATTGCGATCGAGAAGGCGCTCGCCGGGGCGCGCGCCGGGCTCGAGGACGACCTCGCCGTCGGCCATTACAAGCCAATCAACAGCGAGCGCTTCCTCCACGACTGCCACGAGTTCGTCTTCCATTTCACGCCGGGCGGCGATACGCCGCTCCGCCGCCAGGCGATTGGCGTGCGATACCAGGACAAGTCGAACGTCGCGCGGTGGCGCGCGGCCGCGGACGATCTCCGGTGCCGCGGCAACACGTGGTTCATTCCGTACGACACCATCCAGAGCCGCGACAAAGAACGGCCGCATCCCGCGACGTTTCCGCCGCGGCTACCCGAGATGTGCCTGCGGCTGCACGGGGTCGATCGCATCCGGACCGTAGCGGATCCGTTCCTCGGCCTGGGATCGACAGCGGTCGCCTGTGCACAGCTCGGCCTCAACTTCGTCGGCGTCGAGATGGACGAGGGCTATTTGAACGAAGCCGTATCCCGGGTCAAATCCCAACTTCCAATTTCCAACTCCCAGGCGGCGCCGAAGTCGCGATAACGAGTCGCTTGGGAGAGTTGAGATTGGATTGCTTGGGAGTTGGTAGTTGCTATTTGGGAGTTGGCCTTTGGGAGTTTTACTCATCGGATCCTGTTGTTCGATGCGTACGAGTTATGTAAGCTTCGAACGATGGACCTGCGGCAGCTCGAGATCATCCGCGCGATCGCGGATACCGGCTCGTTTACCGCGGCCGGCGACAAGCTGCACGTCTCGCAGTCGGCCATCAGCCGTCAGATCCTCCTGCTCGAGGAAGAGCTGGGCGAATCGGTGTTCCACCGGATCGGCCGCCGCATCCGGATCACGCCCGCCGGCGAAGCGCTGCTGCAGCTGAGCCATCGCGTCTTCCAGGATCTCCAGGACACTGTCACCGGCATCAGCGAGAAGCAGGAGTCGCTGCGCGGCGCGTTGCGGCTGGTCGGCGGCATGACCGTCTGTCTCTACGTCTTCCCCACGCTGCTGTCGGAAGTGCGCCGCGTCCACCCGAACCTCGACCTGAAGGTGACGGTGGGCAGCACGGAGCGGTCGATCCAGATGCTGCGTTCGGGCACCGGCGACCTCGGGCTGCTGACGCTGCCGATCGACGCGACCGACATGGTGTCGGTGCCGGTGCTCGAGGAGGAGCTGCTCGTCGCCACCTACCCGAACCACCCGCTGGCGATGAAGCGCCGCGTCTCTCCGGCCGACCTGAACAGGCAGCCGTTCATCCACTTCGAGAGCGGCTCGATTACCCGCCGCCTGGTCGACGAATTCTTCACCCGCGAGCGCATCGAGGCGGAAATCGTCATGGAGACCGAGAACGTCGAGATCATCAAGGCGATGGTCCGCGGCGGCCTCGGCATCGGCATCGTCCCGTGGCAGGCGGTGGCCGGAGACGTCCGCGCCAAGCAGCTTTTTGTCAGCCGCATCGCGGGACACTCGCTGGAGCGGCAGTTCGGCTGGCTCTACCCGAAGATGACGCGGCTGCCGCGATCGGTGTCGGAGGTCCTGCGTGTCTTCGAGACCGTCCGGCCGCGGCTGACGGCAGCGGCGCAGGCGCCGAAAAACTTATGACGCGGGCGGATGGTCGGAATCGGAAGATTGTATGTTCAGGCGCCGACCGCTGGCGGATACAATCGCCGTGACATGGACCATCAACTCCCCGTCTCGAACAGCGTCGATCGGGTCATTCATATTCCGTTGTCGGAAGCAGAGTGGCAGGCGTTCCTGGCGAGCACGCCGAAGCCTGTCGACTGGCTGCGGGAGCGGATCCGCGAGGCGATCGCGCATCGCGATCAGGCGGCACCGGCCAAGGAATCGTAGCGCTCATTTTTTGGCCGTATTGTCGGACGGCGTCGGCCGCAGCGAGTAGGACGTCCGCGACCACACCTTCACGCCGTCACGCTTGGTGACGACCTCGATCCGCCGCGTCCGGCGCAGCGGGTCGGGGTTGCTCGAGTAGAACCCCAGCACGTAGTAGTCGCTCGTCTCCGCGTCGATGCGCTTCAGCGCCTTGTCGAAGTCGTTCTGGTTCACCACCGCGAAGCCGCCGGTCAGATCAGCGATCGTACGCAGGCTGTCCACCGTCCTCGACACGTAGGTCTCCCACTCGACCGGATCCACGTTCTCGCCGATGTCGCCGCCGGCGACGAGGCCGCGCGGGTCGATCGTGTAGAGCGTCGCGTTGGCGCGGTTGGCGCCGCGCGTCACTTCCGCCATGTCGCGCACGAGCTCGGCGTCGGCGAACTGCGAGCCCTGCGGCACGAGGTTCGGGTCGACGCGGCCGTTGGCGCCGACGCAGTTGCTGCTGTCGCTGTTGCCCGAGCCGTCGCTGCCGCTGTCGCACGGCCCGAGCTGCTCCTTCAGCCGTGACTTCTCGAACGGGTTGAAGTCGTAGCCGCTGCTCACCCAGATGACCGCCTTGCGGCGGTTGTGCAGCTTCTCGAGGTTCGTCATCAGCTGGTTCGCGGTCGTGAACGCGACGTGCGCGCGATAGCGCAGTTCGACCGGACCGTCGGCGCCTTCCTGGCCCTTGATTATTTCACTCGGCTTCAGCCCGCCGCCGCTGATGCGGTTGATCGCGTCGTCGAGCAGCGCGCGGTCGTAGGTGAGATCGATCGAGATCGACGAGGTGCCGGTGCTGACCATGCCCCACATGTCGCCGTCGTGGATCAGGTTCTTCAGCATCTTGCGGAAGATCTCGCGGATGCGCGGCGTCTGCTGGAAGTCCATGTGGAGGTCGTCCACGAACAGCAGGAACACGCGGCCCGCGGCGTCGTTGGTCGGACGCGCGACGGGAAGGATGATCCCTTCCTGCACCGGCGCCGGCGGCGGCGCCAGCGTGTTGTAGGCGCGTCCGCCGTGGATCAGCACCATCGACGCGAGCTCCTGCTTCACGCCGTCTTCCATGATGTCGAAGTCGGTCGGCTTCAGGTCGGCCATGAACTGATCGGTCTTCGAATCGCGCACGATCACGTCGGTCGTGACGAGATCCGCGACCCCGCGGAAGACCGGCAGCTGACCTTGAGGCTGCGCCGGCTGCGGCTGCTGCTGCCGTTGGGCGGGCTGCTGCGCGGCGTTTCCCTGCTGCTCCGCAGCCGGCACCTGGACCATCGCGAGCGCAAAGGCGCCCGCCAGCAAGAACTTAGCGGTGTTTCGCATGGGCACAGTATAAGACACCGGCTGTGATTTTGCGGCAATGGGACAAAATCACCCTGGTGTCTTGACGATGAAACTCGCGATCGCGTCGGACCACGCCGGATTTGCCTATAAAGAAGCGATCAAGGCCATGCTGGCCGCGGCCGGCCACGCCGTGCGCGATTTCGGGACCTCATCCGAGGCGCCCGTCGACTACCCCGACTTCGTCCGTCCGGTCGCCGAGGCCGTGGCGCGCGGCGAGTTCGAGCGCGGCATCGTCCTCGGCGGCTCCGGCAACGGCGAAGCGATGGTGGCCAACCGGGTCTGCGGCATCCGGTGCGGCCTCTGCTGGAGCGAACAGGTCGCGGTCTGGAACCGCTCGCACAACGACGCGAACATGCTGTCGCTCGGCCAGCGCACCATCACGGAGTCCGAAGCGCTCGCCATCGTTCGCGTGTGGCTGGCGACGCCCTTCGAGGGCGGCCGGCACGTCGCCCGCATTCGCAAGATCGACGAAGGATGTAAATGAGATGCAGATAGGCCTCGTGGGTCTCGGTCGAATGGGCGGCAACATGGCACGCCGCCTCGTGGCCGGCGGCCACGAGGTCGTGGTGTGGGACCGCAGCGCCGATGCGGTGCAGACGCTCGCGCGCGACGGCGCCTCCGGCGCGGGATCGCTCCCGGATCTCGTCGCCCGGCTCGCCTCGCCCCGCGCGGTCTGGATCATGGTCCCCGCCGGCGACGCGACCGAGCAGACCGTCACCGCACTCGCCGAGCACCTCCAGCAGGGCGACACCGTCATCGACGGCGGCAACAGCTACTTCAAGGACGACGTGCGGCGCGCGGCGGCGCTGGCGACGCGTGGCATTCATTACCTCGACGTCGGCACGAGCGGCGGCGTGTGGGGCGCGCAGCGCGGCTACTGCCTGATGATCGGCGGCCCGCAGCACGCGGCCGCGCGTCTGACGCCCGTCTTTCGCACGCTCGCGCCCGGCCAGGGCTCGCAGCCGCCGTCACGCGGGCTCGACACCGCGAAGACGACCGCGCACGAAGGGTTTCTCTACTGCGGTCCCTCGGGCGCCGGCCACTTCGTGAAGATGATTCACAACGGCATCGAGTACGGCCTGATGCAGTCGTACGCCGAAGGGTTCGACATCCTGCGCAACGCGTCCGCGAAGATGCTGCCCGACAACCAGCGCTACGAGCTGCCGCTGGCGGAGATCGCCGAGCTCTGGCGGCGCGGCAGCGTCGTCAGCTCCTGGCTGCTCGACCTTGCGGCGCTCGCGCTCGCCGCCGATCCGCAGCTGCAGGCATTTGTCGGCAGCGTGGCCGACTCCGGCGAAGGGCGGTGGACGGTGGACGCGGCGATCGCGGAAGAGGTCCCCGCCGACGTGCTCACCGCGTCGCTCTACGCGCGGTTCCGCTCCCGCCGCGATCACACCTTCGGCGAAAAGCTGCTCTCCGCGTTGCGCGCGCAGTTCGGCGGCCATGTCGAGCGTTCGTAACCGCGCCGACCCCTGCGTCTTCGTCATCTTCGGCGCGTCCGGGGATTTGACGCGCAGCAAGCTGCTGCCGGCGATCTTCAACCTCGCGGAGAGCGGCCACCTGCCGGAGGAGTTCGCCATCCTCGGCGTCGCGCGTCCGCAGATCGATCAGGCGGAGTACCGCAGGCAGATGCGCGAGCAGGTTCGCCAGGTGGAGGGCGAGCCGCTCGAGCCGGAGAAGTGGCAGCGCATCGAGGAACGGCTGTACTACGTGTCGGGCGAGTTCAACGATCCGGCGCTCTTCGAACGGTTGAAGACGCTGCTCGCGGAGCTCGTCACGCGCCATCACGCCGCGCCGAACTACCTCTTCTATCTCGCGGTGCCGCCCGATCTGTTCGGCACGGTGGTGGATGGCCTCGCGGTTGCCGGGCTCACCGGCGAAGCCGATGGCTGGCGGCGCGTGATCGTCGAGAAGCCGTTCGGCTACGACCTCGCAAGCTCGCGCGCCCTGAACGCGGACCTGCGGAAGGGGCTGCGCGAATCGCAGATCTATCGCATCGACCACTACCTCGGGAAGGAAACCGTCCAGAACATCATGGCGTTCCGCTTCGCCAACGGCATCTTCGAGCCGATCTGGAACCGGCGCTACGTCGATCACGTGCAGATGACGGTCGCCGAAGACGCCGGCGTCGGCAAGCGCGGCGCCTACTACGACAAGGCCGGCGCGCTGCGCGACATCGTGCAGAACCACATGTTCCAGGTGATGACGCTCGTCGCGATGGAGCCGCCCATCTCGTTCGGCGGCGAGGACGTGCGCGACGAGAAGGTGCGCGTGCTCCACGCGGTGCCGCCGCTCACCCGGGACGACGTCACGCGCCACGTCGTCCGCGCGCAGTATGCCGGCTACACGAAGGAGCCGAACGTCGATCCGGCGTCGCGCACCGAGACCTTCGTCGCCATGCGGCTCTTCATCGACAACTGGCGCTGGGCCGGCGTGCCCTTCTACCTGCGCACCGGCAAGCGGCTGCCGCGCCGCGTCACCGAGGTCGCGGTGCAGTTCAAGCGCGCGCCGCTGATGCTCTTCAGGGACACGCCCGTCAACGCGCTGAGCTCGAACGCCATCGTGCTGCGCATCCAGCCGCAGGAGGGCATCTCGCTCTGCTTCGACGCGAAGGAACCGGGGCCCTTCGAGCGCCTCGACACCGTGACGATGGACTTCAGCTACGCGGAACATTTCAAGGCGGAGCCGACAACCGGCTACGAGACGCTGCTGTTCGACGCGATGACCGGCGATCAGACGCTGTTCCACCGGATGGACATGGTCGAAGCCGGCTGGCAGGTGGTGGCGCCGATCCTCGACGAATGGCGGACGGACACGCAATCGCGTGTGCCGACCTACGACGCCGGCTCGCCGGGTCCGCCGGAAGCGGACCTGCTGATCGAGCACGACGGGCGGGAATGGCGCAACTGAGCGTCGCCGCGAACAAGGCCGCGATGTCGGAAGCCGCGGCCGCGCGCATCACGATGCTGATCGAGGCAGCCGTCGCCTCTCGCGGCATGGCCGCGGTCTCGTTGACCAGCGGCTCGACGCCGGACCTGCTCTATGAGTTGCTCGCGGATCCTGAGCGGCCCTGGCGGCAACGGATTGACTGGGAGCGACTGCACCTGTTCTGGGGCGACGAACGCGCGGTGCCGCCGGACCATCCCGAGAGCAATTACGGCCTCGCGCACCGGCTGCTCCTGCAGCACGTGATGATCCTCGACACCCAGGTCCACCGGATGCGCGGCGAGCTGCCGGCCGCGGATGCGGGCCGCCTCTACGACGCGGTGCTGCGCGCCAGGCGCGATCAGACCGCGGGTCCGCTGTTCGATGTCATGCTGCTCGGCATCGGCGAGAACGCGCACATCGCGTCGATCTTTCCCGAGAGTCCCCTGCTCCTGGGCGGCGCCGGCCCTGCAGGTCCACCAGGCCCGTTGGCGACCGGCGTCGCCGTTCCCGAGATCTCGCAGTGGCGCATCACCATGACGCCGGCGGCGCTGCTCGACTCCGCGACAGTCGTCGTGATTGCCTCCGGGGCCTCGAAGGCCGATGCAGTGGCGGCGGCGATCGAAGGACCACTCGACGTGCCGCGCTACCCCGCGCAGCTGTTTCGCGCGGCCGAATCCGGCGATTCCGTCGAATGGATCATCGATGCAGCCGCTGCTGCTCGATTGCGCGCCGCGCCGCGCGCGTAATCGCCATCGTCGCGATAACCGTCGCGATCAGGCCGACCACCAGCAGGACGTAGTATTCGCGGCCGCGCGGCGGCGCGATGCCGGCGGCGATCTTCGCCACGTCGCCGACGACCCGCCCGTAGTACGCGTACATGACGATCGTCGGAATCATGCCGAAGCAGGCGAGCAGGAAATCGCGCACCCGCACGCGGCTCAGCCCCAGCGCGTAGTTCAGCAGCACGTAGGGGACGATCGGTGAGAGGCGGAGGAGGAACTGCACCCACGCCCCCTCGTGCGCCACGGCGCGGCGCACGACCGACACCCGCCGGTCGCGCATGATCCAGGCGACGATGCGCGTCCCGGCGAGCATCCGCGCAACGCCGTACGCGGCGGTCGCGCCGAGCGTCGCGCTGACGAAGACGAGCAGCGAGCCCTTCCACACGCCGAACAGCGCGCCGGCCGCCACGCTCAGGAGAAACGCCGGCGCCATCGTCACCGCGGCGGCCACGTAGAGGAGCGCGAAGAGAATCAGCCCCCACGGTCCAAGCTCCCCGACCCGGAGCAACAAGGCCGCGAACCAGGACATCAGGGTTCAGAGGGTTCAGTAGGTTCAGTGGGTTCAGCAGGTTCAGAGGGTTCAGCCCCAACGGCCGCGCTCTTTTTCTTCGATCGGCGGCGCCGCTTGGCGAAGACGTGCGAGAGGCGCTGCAGCGCATCGGCTGCATCCTGCAGGCCTGTCGTGATCTGATCGGCGTCGGTCCACGCCGCCGGATTGAGGCGCTCCGCCAACGCATAGAGCACCTCCTGCCGTGCCGGGTCCTGCGCGCGCTGTGGAATCTTGTCCCGGACCGCGGTATACCACCGTCCCAGAAACGCGATCTGCTCGTCGGGTGTGGAGCCTTCAATGGCGGACGGCACCGTGAATCTCGGCGGCGGCGGCTGCGGCGCCGGCGCGGCCTCCGCCGGCGTCGGCTCGGCCGACGGCCGCTTGCGCGGACGCCGCGGCTCGGTCGCGGTCTCGATCACCTGCTGGTTGTGAAAGACCGCGTTCCAGTCGAACTCGATGTCGGGGTGTTCCGCCTCGATTTGCTTCAGGACGTCCGACTCGAGCGCCTCGCGGCCGACGCGGACGCCGCCGGGCGTGCGAAAGACGTACAGGATGCGCGACTTCTGCTTCGTGCCCTCGCGGCACCAGTGCATCAGGTACGTGGTTTCGTATCCGCGCTTGTCGCGAATGACGCGAAGGAACGGCACGGATGCTTACTTGCGCTTCTGCGCGCGCGCGCCGGATGCGCTCTTCTTCGGGGCGGAACGGGTCCCCCTCGACGCCGGCTTGGGGGCCGCAGCGCGCCGCGGGGCCGGCCTTGCCGCTTTCTTCGCCGCCACTTTCCGCCCCGCCGCCGGTGGTTCCGCTCGCGAACGGGTGCCCGCCTGGCCGTTGGCCGCCGCGCGTGCGGGCGCCGCCGGCCTCGGCGCCGCGGCCCTGGGCGCCGCGGCCCTAGGCGCCGCTGGCCTTGGTGCCGCTGGCCTGGTCACCGCTGGCCTGGTCACCGCTGGCCTGGCCACAACTGGCTTGGCCACCACTGGCTTGGCCGCCGCTGGGGCCGGCGGCGCTGGCTTCGGCGGCGCGGCCACGGTGGTGATGCGTGTCGTCTTGATCTCGGGGACCGCTGTCCGCTGAACCATCGTGAACCGGGGCTGATCGCCGACGACGATATACGACCAGATTTCCGCGACCGGTATCTGCATATCCTCACAGAGACGGCGCGCGACGTCGATCATCGAGTGCGGCGCGTAGAGATGGAGCGCCGACAGCTGCGAGAACGTCTTCCACTCGGACATCGCCTCGAGGTTGTTGACGGACTCAGCCGTTTCCACCTCGACGACACCGAGTATCCGTTTCCCGTTCTGCAGGACGAGGTCGGGGAACCACGGGGGAGGTCCGCCGATGCCGGCCGCCTGTTCGTTGCCCGGATTGATGGCGACTTCGAATTTTCTCTTATATTTAGCCTGAAGCAGGCGGATGATGCGGTCGTGCTCGAGCTGCTCCCGGACAGGCCGGACGAGGATTGGGCTCACACAACCTCCGACGCGTGTGCACACTTGAACGTTCCGGGAGGAGAACCGGCGTCCAAAGTGGCTGAATATAGCATAATGGCCCCGGTGGCTTCTTCCGCGACCAAGCCCGAAAGTGCTCCTCGTGTGCTCATTGTCGATGATGACGTCAGCGTCACGGACACGTTTTCGCGAATGCTTCGTCTCGAGGGCTACGAGGTCTGGGCGGCCCTGTCCGCCGACGAAGGGCTGAGCCTCGCGCAGACGCACCGTCCGCACGCCGTGATCCTCGACCTCCGCATGCCGCTGACGAGCGGCCTGCAGTTCCTCCGCGCCATCCGCGCGATCCCGGGGCTCACCGGCACGCCCGTCGCCATCGTCACCGGCGACTACTATCTCGACGATGCACAGTCGAACGAGATTCGGGAGCTCGGCGCGGAGCTGCGCTACAAGCCGCTCTGGCTCGAGGAGCTGGTCACGCTCGCGCGCGAGCTGCTCAACATCCCTGTCCGCGAATAGTGGAGCCGGCGGGCTCCCCTTGAGCCGTGAGCCCTAGACCTTGAGTCGATTCCTGAAAGCCTGCCGGCGGGAGCCCGTCGACGTCACGCCCGTCTGGTTCATGCGCCAGGCCGGCCGCTACATGGCCGAGTACCGCGCCATCCGCGAGCAGCACTCGCTGCTCGAGATCTGCCGGACGCCGGACCTGGCCGCGGAAGTCACGCTGCAGCCGGTGCGCCGCATCGAGGTGGATGCGGCGATCCTCTTTTCCGATCTGCTGCTGCCGCTCGAGCCGATGGGCCTCCCCTTCGATTTCGTGAAGGGAGAAGGTCCGCAGATCGAGCATCCGATCGAGTCGTCGGCCGACATCGAGAAGCTGAAGCTGTTCGAGCCGCGCGAGGCGCTCGCGCACGTCCTCGAGGCGATCGAGGTCGTGCAGCAGGAGCTGCACGGGCGCGTGCCGCTCATCGGCTTCTCCGGCGCGCCGTTCACGCTGGCGTCGTACGCCATCGAGGGCGGCCATTCGAACAACTTCGCGCGCACCAAGTCGCTGATGTTCGGCCACCCGGAGTCCTGGCACCTGCTCTGCGACAAGTTCGCCACCGTCGTTGCCGAGTACCTCGCCGCGCAGATCGACGCCGGCGTCGACGCCGTGCAGCTGTTCGACTCGTGGGTCGGCACGCTGAGCGCCGCCGACTACCGCGAGTTCGCGCTTCCGCACTCGAAGAAGATCTTCGACGCGATTGCCGGACGCGTGCCGACGATCCATTTCGGCACCGGGACGGCGACGATGTTCGAGGAGCTGCGCGAGGCGGGCGGCGACGTCATCGGCGTGGACTGGCGCGTGCCGATTGACGAAGCGTGGGAAGACATCGGCTTCGACCGCGCGGTCCAGGGCAACCTCGATCCGACGCTGCTGCTCGGTCCGCCGCGGCGGATGCTCGATCAGGCGGAGGAGGTCCTCACGCGCGCGGGCGGGCGCCCGGGGCACATCTTCAACCTCGGACATGGAATCCTCCCTTCGACGCCGGTCGAGAACGTGCAGATGCTGGCGCAGTACGTTCATCGGGCCTCGCGAAGATGAACCGGCCGAACCGACCTTGAACACGAACCGAGAACCCAGAACATAGACGCGTGAACCATCCGGCTGTCGTCATCGTCGGCGCCGGCATCTCCGGCCTCGCCGCCGCCTATGAGTTGCAGCGCCGCGGCGTCAGCGTCCTCCTGCTCGAAGCCTCCGACCGCCCGGGCGGCGTCATTCGCACCGATCGCTTCGACGGCTGGGTCGTCGACGGCGGTCCCGATTCCCTGCTCGTGCAGAAGCCGGCGGCGGTGGCGCTCTGCCGCGAGCTCGGCCTCGGCAGTCGCCTGCTCTCCACCCTGACACCGCGCACGGCGTACGTCCTGCGCGGCGCGCGCCTGCATCCGATTGCCGAAGGATCGTTTCTCGGGTTCCCCGTGCGTGCGGGCGCGCTCGCCGCCTCGTCCCTGTTCTCGATTGGCGGCAAGCTGCGCATGGCGTGCGAGGTCGTGCTGCCGCGCCGCGCGGACGACGGGGACGAGTCGATCGCCTCGTTCGTGCGCCGGCGATTCGGCGAAGAGGCGGTCGATTATCTCGCCGAGCCGCTGCTGGCCGGCATCCACGCCGGCGACGTCGATCGCCTCTCCGTGCGCGCGCTCTTCCCGCGCCTGGTCGATGCCGAGCGGCAGTCCGGCAGCATCATCCGCGCGTTTCGCTCGCTGCGGATGAAACCGTCGCCGCACGGCGCCTTCGTCTCGCTGCCGGGTGGCGTCGGCGAGCTGGCGGACGCGCTGGCGCACGCGATCGCGCCTGGCACCCTCAGGCCGTCGTCGCCCGTGACCAATCTTCGTCACGCAGGCGGCTTCATGGTGGAAACGGCCGCCGGCTCTATTCAAGCGAGCGCCGTCATCCTCGCGGTGCCGGCGTACGTCGCCGGCGCCATCCTGCGCGGACTTCACGCCGGCCTCGCGGCGCTCTGCACGGAGGTCCCGTACGCGTCGACCGCGACGGTCGTCTTCGGCTATCGGCGCAATCAGATCGGCGACGCGATGCGCGGCAGCGGCTTCGTCGTGCCGCGCGTCGAAGGGAACCCGCTGCTGGCGGCAACGTGGGTCACCTCGAAGTGGCCGCAGCGCGCGCCCGACGGGCACGTGCTGCTGCGTGGCTTCCTGGGCGGCGGACGCGATCCGCATCGCCTCGATCAGGCGGACGACGAATTGATCGCCATCGCGCGCGAGGCGCTCGGCGAGGTGATGTCGATCTCGGGGGCGCCGATCTTCTCCCGCCTCTACCGCTGGACGCGCCAGAGCCCGCAGTACGAAGTCGGCCACCTCGAACGGCTGGCCGCCATCGAAGGCCACCTCGCGCGGCTTCCGGGCGTGTTCGTCACCGGCAGCGGGTTCCGATCGATCGGCATCCCGGACTGCGTTGCCGACGGCCGCGAGACGGCGGCGCGCGCCGCGGATTTTATTGCGAGCTAATGGTTGCTCCGGCTAAAGCCGGACCCCACGTACTGAGGGCAGTACGTAGGGGCCGCCTTCAGGCGGCCCTCGTCGTGACCTCTCGCCGGCGTCAACGCGAGGACGACTCCGTCTGCATATTCGCGAGCGCGAACGCCCATTCATCCGCCAGCTCCGCGATGCGCTTGTCCGTCGGCCGGTAGCCGTGCGAGGCCTCGGTCTCCACGCGAATCATCACCGGCTTCGCGCATCCCTGCGCCTCCTGCAGCGCCGCGACGAACTTGAAGGAGTGGCTCGGCACGACGCGATCGTCGTGGTCGGCGGTGGTGGCCAGCGTCGCCGGGTAGCAGGTGCCGGGCTTGATGTTGTGGAGCGGCGAGTAGCGATACAGGTACTCGAACGCCTTCTCATCGTCGGACGAGCCGAACTCCGTCGCCCACGCGGCGCCGACGGTGAACTTCTGGTAGCGCAGCATGTCCATGACGCCGACAGCCGGCAGCGCGACGGCGAACAGCTCCGGCCGCTGCTCCATCACCGCGCCGACGAGCAGGCCCCCGTTCGACCCGCCCATGATGCCGAGCGTCCGCGGAGAGGCGTAGCCGTTCTTCACCAGGTAGTCCGCGGCGGCGATGAAATCGTCGAACACCCGCTGCTTCTGCTCGAACATGCCGGCGCGGTGCCACGATTCGCCGTACTCGCTGCCGCCGCGCATGCTCGCGGTCGCCCACACGCCGCCCCGCTCGAGCCACGCCGGAATGTCGCTGCGATACGTCGGCGACGTCGCGATCGCGAACCCGCCGTAGCCGTAGAGCATCGTCGGGTTCGACCCGTCCTTCTTCAGGTCCCTCCGGTGGGTCAGGAAGACGGGCACCCGCGTGCCGTCGGCGGACGTCGCGAAGACGCGCTCGGTCGTGTACGGCGCCGGGTCGAAGGTCAGGCGCGGCGGCTCGAACGGCGTTGACGTCCCCGTCCGCGGATCGAACCGGAAGACGGTCGCGGGGCGCAGCGGCGAGGTGAATGAATAGAAGATCTCCGGCCGATCGAAGCGGCCCACCGGGCCGGTGATCGAGCCGAGCTCCGGTGTCGGGATCGTCGCCGCGTGCGAGCCGTCGAGATTGAAGAGATCGACCACGCTGGCGACATCCACCAGGCGGTTGACCGCGATCTTTCCCGCGACGAGCGTGGCGCTCTCGATCGCGTTCGGCCCCTCGGGCACGATCGTCTTCCAGTTCGCCGCGTCGGGACGGTCGAGCGGGACCGCGACAATCTTCCGGTTCGGCGCCTCGCGATCCGTCCGGAGGTACAACAGCCCGTTGACGACACCGAGCGGCTCGTATTGCGCGTCGGCCACGGGATAGAGCGGCCGGATGGGCGCGTCGAGCCGCGGCGCGCGCGGATTGCCGAGATCCTTGACGAACAACTGATTGCTCGGCGAGGTTCCCTTGTTCGTCACGATCCACAGGTAGCGTCCCGTCTCGTCGCGCCCCGCCCACAGAAACAATTCGGGATCGTCGGGCCGCTCGTACACGAGGCGGTCGGCGGATTGCGGCGTGCCGAGCGCGTGGTAGTAGACCTTGTGGTCGCGGAGCGCCGCTTCGAGGCTTTTGCCTGCGGGCGGTTCCGGGTAGCGCGCGTAGAAGAATCCGCGGCCATCTTCGGTCCACGAGACGGTGCTGAACTTTGCCCATTTGATTTCGTCGCGCGTCTTCGACCCGGTGGCGAGCTCGCGCACGAAATACGTGACCCAGTCGGAGCCGCCTTCGGACTGCCCGTAGACGAAGTGCTTGTCGTCGGGCGCTGGGGCGAACTCCGAGAGCGCGACCGAGCCGTCCGGTGACAGCTCGTTCGGATCGATCACCATCTGCTCGGCACCGTTCACCTCCCGGCGCGCGAAGACGACCGACTGCCGCTGCAGGCCGGTGTTGCGGTAGTAGAACCAGTGCCGGCCCGTGTAGGCGGGGATGCTGATGCGCGGGTAGTTGTAGAGCTCGGTGATGCGCGCTTTCAGCACATCGCGCGCCGGAATGCCCTCGAGGTATTTCGTGGTGACCGCGTTCTGCGCGTCGATCCACTGCTTCAACTCCGGCGAGTTGAGGTCTTCCATCCACCGATAGGGATCGGCGACAGAGGTGCCGAAGTAGGTATCGCGCGTGTCCGCCTTGCGGGCGGCTGGATAGCGGAACGACACGTCCTGCGCTGCGAGCACCACGACGCACAGGACCGCGGCAGCGACGGCAAGCGCGCAGCGAGCGGCATTGGTCATGGGCGGCCTCCGAGCAGATGCAAGCATAGTCATTCTGCGTGGGCTTCGTGGCAGAATTTCAGCGATGCGCTTCACATTCGCTTCCGTGCTCGTCGCGCTCTTCGCCGTCGGCGCCGCCGCACAACAGAACTCCGCCGGCGCCGTGACGCCGGCGGTCGACGCGATCCTCAAAAGTATCAGGGCCGCCGACACGGGGCTGCTCGCCGTCTCCGAGGAAGACGGCCGCTTCCTGCGCCTGATGGTCGCGACGCGCAACGCGAAGTCGGTGCTCGAGATCGGCGCCGCCAGCGGCTACAGCGGCATCTGGCTCGGCCTCGGCGCGCGCGAGTCGCACGGGCGCGTCGTGTCCATCGAGTACGATCCGCAGCGCGCGAAGGAGGCGGCCGCCAACGTGCAGAAGGCCGGCCTGACCGACGTCGTGCGCGTCGTGCACGGCGACGCGTTCGCCGAGATCCCGAAGCTGGCGGGCACCTTCGACCTGGTGTTCCTCGACGCGTGGAAGCCGGACTACAAGCGCTTCTTCGACCTGGTCTACCCCCGCCTCGAGCCGGGCGGCGTGTTCCTCGCGCACAACGTGGTGAACAAGGCCTCCGAGATGGAGCCGTTCCTGAAGACGATCACGACCCATCCGCGGCTCTTCACCTCGGTCGTCTCGCCGGGCTCGGAGGGGATGTCGGTGTCGTACAAACTCAGGTAATGCAAAATGCAAAATGCAAAATGCAAACCCTGCGTCGCTCGACGTAGCGGGGTGAACGTCGTCGCGCCTTTCACGACATTGTGGCGATCGATGTCGGGTTTGCATTTTGCATTTTGCATTTTGCATTTCCGAGCTCCATGAAACCCGTTCACCTCATTGGCGTCCCCCTCGACCTCGGCGGCGGCCGGCGCGGCGTGGACATGGGGCCCTCCGCGTTCCGCATCGCCAACATCGGCGATCAGATCGCGACGCTCGGACGCACGCTCGTCGACAAGGGCGACCTGCCGGCGCCGATCCCCGAGACGCAGCGGCCCGCGGACAAGAAGAAGAAGTACATCCGCGACATCGCGAAGGTCTGCCAGAAGCTCTACGACCTGACGTTGAAGTCACTGGACGAGGGCGCGTTCCCGCTCGTGCTCGGCGGCGATCACAGCCTCGCCGCCGGGTCGGTGGCCGCCAGCGCCGAGTGGCTGCGGCGCACCTCGGCGCAGCCGCTCGGCCTGATCTGGGTCGATGCGCACGGCGACATGAACACGCCCGCGACCACCGAGAGCGGCAACGTGCACGGGATGCCGCTGGCGGCGCTGCTCGGCCAGGAGCCGGCGGAGCTCGCGTCGATCGGCTCGTCGCCGTCGGTGCGCCCGCTCAACACCGTGCTCGTCGGCATCCGGAACCTCGATCAGCGCGAGAAGGAACAGATCAAGGCGTCGGGCGTGCACGTCTTCACGATGAAGGACATCGATCGCGACGGTATCGCGAAGGTCGCCGAGCGCGCCATCGAGCTGGCGTCGGAAGGCACCGGCGGCATCCACGTCTCGTTCGACATGGACGTCTGCGATCCGCTGATCGCCCCCGGCGTCGGGACGCCGGTCAAGGGCGGCTTCGACTACCGCGAAGCGCACATGATCATGGAGCTGGTCGCCGATTCGAGCCGGCTGGTCGCGCTCGACCTGGTCGAAGTGAATCCGACGCTCGATATCCGCAACGCCACCGCGGAGTTCGCGACGGAGCTGGCGCTGTCGGCGCTTGGGAAAGGGATTCTATAGATCCGGCGAGGAGGCCATCATCTCCTCGATCTCGTCCATCACCCGGTTCATCTTCCGCATGGTGAAGTCGAGCGGCTCGTCGGTCGTCATGTCCACGCCCGCGTCCTTCAGCAGCTCGATCGGATATTTCGAGGTGCCGGAGCCGAGGAACGTGAGGTAGCGCCGCCGCGCGTCTTCGTCGCCCGCCAGCACCTTCTCCGACAGCGCCTCCGCCGCCGTGAACGACGTCGCGTACTGAAACACGTAGAAGCCGACGTAGAAGTGCGGGATGTAGCTCCACTCGTGGCGCACGTAGTCGTCGACGAGGCAGGTGTCGTCGGTGTGGCCGTAGTAGCGCCGCGTGATGTCGAGGTAGATGTGGCCGAGCGCCTCGCCGGTAATCGGCTCGCCGCGCTCCGCGAGCTGGTGCATCTTCAGCTCGAACTCGGCGAACTGCGTCTGCCGGAACACCGTCGCCTTGACGTTTTCGAGGAAGCTGCCGAGCAGCGACAGCCGCGTCGCCGGGTCCGTCGTGTCCTTCAGCACGCGATCGATGAGCAGCGCTTCGTTGAACGTGGAGGCCACCTCCGCCACGAACGTCGGGTAGTTCGCCAGCGCGTACGGCTGCACCGTGTTCGAGTAGTAGCTGTGCATCGTGTGCCCGAGCTCGTGCGCCAGCGTGCTGACGTCGTTGTACTGCCCCAGGTAGTTGAGCAGCATGTACGGATGCACGTCGTAGGCGCCCCCCTCCGAGTACGCGCCTGACCGCTTACCCACTGTCGGGAAGAAGTCGATCCATCGCTCGTTGAACGAACGCTGCACCACGCCGCAGTACTCGGCGCCGAGCGGCCCCATCGCGCCGATGATGGCCTGCTGCGCCTCTTCGGGCGTGAACGTCAGCGCCACGTCCGCGACGAGCGGCGCATAGAGGTCGTGATACCGGAGCGGGTCCTGCAGCTGCATCACGCTCCGCCGCAGCTTCAGGTAGCGGTGAAACGACGGCAGCCACCGGTTGATCCCGTCGATGAGCCGCGTGTACACCGACACCGGGATATTCGGACCGTCGAGCGCCGCCTCGAGGTGCGACGCGTACTTCCGCGTCCGGGCATAGAATCCCACCCGCTGCACGTTCGCGTTCATCATCGTTCCGAACGTGCGCCCGAACGCGCCGAGCGAGGTGAAGAACGTCGACATCGCCTTCTCGCGGTCGTCGCGATTGGGCAGCGTGCGCAGCTCGGCGTACCCGGAGGCGTCGACGCGCGCCGTGCGTCCGTCGCTCAGCGTGATGGTCGGATACGGGAAGTCGGCGTTGGCGAGAATGGTGTAGATGTTGTGGCCGGATGCGGCGAGCGGCATCGCGTCGGCGAGAATCTTCTCCTCGACGTCCGACAGCGTGTGCGGCGCGCGCCGCGCGATGTCGTGCAGGTAAAACGAGTAGGTCGCCAGGCGCGGCTCGGCGGCGATGAAGCCTTCGAGCGTGTCGAGGCCGACCTGCAGCAGCTCGGGCTCCATGTACGACGTCTGCGCCTTGAAGTCCGCCACGAGCTGCTGCATTTCCTGCTGCATGCCCTGCGGTCCCGCCTCGCGCGTGTCCTGGTCGGCGAGCATCCCGGCGTAGACGGCGAGCCGCCCGATCGCCTTATCCTGTCGCGACGCCTCTTCGAGCGCGTCGGCCAGCACCTGGGCCGACGATCCGAGCCGGCCCTGCCAGGTTCGCAGCCGCGGCAACTCGGCGGCCACCGCGTCCTTCGCCGCACGCCACGCCGGAAGCTCCGGATAGAGGTCAGCCAGGTTCCACTTGTACTGGTCCTCGATCGCCGACCTTTCCCTGTCTTGTCCCGCCAATAACGTCGTCATCTCTGCCGTAAGTATGACACGAGCTGCCTCTATATGACACTTACACCCTACTCACCCGGGGTAGGCGCCACCTAAATAAGATCGGCCAAATGCCCCGCGCCACCGTGCCCTCGGATTGGGACACTCTCCCGGACGATGAGCTCCTCAACGTCCGGATGTGCGACCTCCCGCTCCGCATCGAAAACGAGCTGTCCGATCGCGTGGAACAACTCCGGACCGAGCTGCGCACCGCCGGCCTGACCGCGCACCTCCACTTTTACCTCTCAGACGAGTGGTTCACGCCGGACGGTGCAACCGCGATCGCGATCCCTTTTTACCTCGCGCATCCCCGGCTCGCGAAGCTCGAAGAAGCGCAGATGCTCGAAGTCGAGGGGGGCGAGTACGAGTGGTGCATGCGCATCCTCCGCCATGAGGCCGGGCACGCCATCGACAACGCGTTCAGGCTGCGCCTCCGCCGCCAGCGCCTCGAGGTGTTCGGCTCGTACAAGCAGCCCTACCCCGAATCGTACTCGCCGCGGCCCTACAGCAAGAGCTTCGTGCTGCATCTCGATGCGTGGTACGCGCAGAGCCATCCCGACGAGGATTTCGCGGAGACGTTCGCCGTCTGGCTGACGCCGAACAGCGAATGGCGGCAGCGCTATGCCGGCTGGCCCGCGGTGAAGAAGCTCCACTACATGGACCTGCTGATGCGATCGGTGCGCGGCGCGACGCCGCGCCTCGACAACCCGATCGAGGTCGAGCCGCTGCGCGCGCTGCGCAAGACGCTGCGGCAGCACTACCGCACCAAGCGCCGCCACTACGGCGTCGACTACCCGAACTTCTACGATCGCGACCTGCGGCGCCTCTTCTCCGACGCACCGGAGTTCGCCGCCAACATCACCGCCGCGCAGTTCATCGGCCGCATCCGGCGCACCACGCGGCGCGCCGTCGCCGAGTGGACGGGCATCTACCAGTACACGATCGACCAGGTCATCGAGGACATGATCGACCGGTCGCGCGAGCTCAAGCTGCGGCTCGCCGTGCCCGAGGATCAGGCACGCCAGGAGTTCACCGTGCTCCTCACCGTCCAGACGATGAACCACCTGCACAGCGGCGGGCACCGGTTGTTCCTGTGAAGCGCCGCATCCTCGCCCTCGTGCACGAGCACCTCGTCCCGCCGGAGGACACGACGGGCATCGACGTGCTCGAAGCCGAGTGGAAGATGGAGTACGACGTCATCGAGACGCTGCGCGAGATGGGGCACGAGGTGCGCGTGCTCGGCGTGCACGACGACCTCGCCGGCATCAGGCCGGCGGCCGGCTTCTTCGAGCCGCACATCGTCTTCAACCTGATGGAGGCGTTCGCGGGCATCACGACCTTCGACCAGAACGTCGTCAGCTATCTCGAGCTGCTGCGCCTGCGCTACAGCGGCTGCAACCCGCGCGGGTTGATCTTCGCGCGCGACAAGGCGCTGTCGAAGAAACTCCTCGCCTACCATCGCATTCCCGTCCCCGACTTCTCGGTCGTGCGCTACGGCCGCAGGCCGGCGCTGCACAAGAAGATGCACTTTCCGCTGATCGTGAAGTCGCTCTTCTTCGAGGCGTCGGCGGGCATCTCGCAGGCGTCGGTCGTCGAGGACGAGGATCAGCTCGCGCGGCGGGTGCAGTTCATCCACGAAAGCCTCGGCACCGCAGCGATCGTCGAGCAATTCATCGACGGCCGCGAGCTCTACGTCGGCGTGCTCGGCAACGAGCGGCTCGACGTCCTCCCGGTGTGGGAGATGTCGTTCGCGCAGATGCCCGGCAACCGGTGGCGCATCGCGACCGAGCGGGTGAAGTGGAATACGCAGTACCAGAAGAAGAACGGCATCATGACCAACGCCGCCAGGCTCGACGCGGCGGCGATCGATCACATCCAACGGATCGCCAAGCGCGCCTACCGCGCGCTCGACCTGAACGGCTACGCGCGCATCGATCTCCGCATGGACGACGAGGGACGCGCCTACGTGCTGGAGGCGAACCCCAACCCGAACCTCGCCTACGGCGAGGACTTCGCGGAGTCCGCCGAGGTCAACGGCGTCTCCTACGAAAAGCTGCTCGAACGGATCATCACGCTCGGCCTGCGCTGGGAACCCGCGCGCACCGGCTGACCACGAAGGCCGCTGACGCGGCCAGCACGAAGCCCACGAAGCAGCTTCGTCTTCGTGGGCTCCGTGAAGGCGGCCGAAGGCCGCTTTCGTGGTTACTGTTTAGGCGGCGGCCGCGCGGATCCGTAACACGTTCTTGACGCCGGGCTGGTTCGCCGCAGACCGCGCAGCGAACGGCGATGGCCACCGGTGGCAGTGGAATTGCCCGCCTGCCTCCTGCTCCCACGCGAGATCCCGTCAGCAAGGAGCCTCCGATGCGCCGCAGCAGCTTCGTGGCCGCTCTCGTCCTTCTTCTGTCCGCGTTCGCGTCGGCGTCCTGGGCACAGAGCTCGAGGGCGACTCGATTCGTCGACGGACAGATGCTCGTCAAGTTCAAGGCCGGAGCGGCCGCGAGCGCGAAGGCAGACGCGCATCGGCGCGGGGGCGGCACACCGCTGAAGGAGATCGCGCGGACAGGTGTCCAGCTCGTCTCCGTCCCGGCCGGCACCGAGGCGTCGGCGATCGCGCGCTACCGCAGCAATCCCAACGTCCTGTTCGCCGAGCCGAACTACATCCGCAGCATTCCGGCGGGAGAGCGTACGGCTGCCGGCACGCCCGCCGCGCCCGTCGTTCCTGGCGATCACGACTTCGCCGAGCAGTGGGGACTCCACAACACCGGCCAGCAGTTCCTCTGCCTGCCGTTGATCTTCGGCGATCTCTGCTTCTACGTCGGCACGCAGGACGCGGACATCGACGCGCCCGAGGCGTGGGCGACGTCGACCGGCAGCCCTGGCGTTACCGTCGCCATCATCGACAGCGGCGTCGACTACACCCACCCCGACCTCGCGCCGAATTACGCCGGCGGGCAGGACTTCATCAACGGTGATCTCGATCCGATGGACGACCAGGGGCACGGCACGCATGTCGCGGGCATCATCGCGGCGGCGATGAACAACCCGACGGGCGATCCCGCGGCGCCTGAAGGCGTGGTCGGCGTGGCGCCGAACGCGCGCATCCTGGCGTACAAGGTCTGCGCCGCCGACGGGTCCTGCAGCGACTTTGCGATCGAGCAGGCGATCGCGCAGGCCGTCGCCGACCACGCCCGGGTGATCAACATGAGCTTTGGCGGTCCCGATTACTCGCAGTCGATGGACGAGGCGCTCCAGGCCGCGTGGGCCGCCGGCCTCGTGCTCGTTGCGGCGGCGGGCAACAACGGGACCACGGATCTGGGGTACCCGGCCGCGTTGCCGAACGTGGTCTCGGTCGGCGCGTTTGACGAGGACGACAATCGCGCGTCGTTCTCCACCTACGGAAACTGGGTCGACATCGCCGCGCCCGGCAACGTGATCATGTCGAGCTACCCGATGGCGCAGTGCGCGGTCACGGCCAATCCTGGCGACACCGGGTGTTACACGTGGTTGAGCGGGACGTCGATGGCGTCGCCGTTCGTCGCCGGCGCGGCGGCGCTCGTCTGGTCGCGCGGCGATGTCGCCAGCAATCAGCAGGTCGTCGACATCCTCCTGGGCAGCGCCGATCCCGTTGGTGTGTCGGGTGCGCGCCTCGACAGCTGGACCATCCACGGCGGCCTCAACGTCGCGAACGCGCTCGCCTACGTCGGCACGAACCTGCCGCCGGTCGCCGATGCCGGTCCCGATCAGGACCTCACCGACAGTAACTTCGACGGCGTCGAGCTCGTCGACCTCGATGGCAGCGGCTCCCACGACCCGGACGGCACCATCGACCGCTACCAATGGCAGGAAGGCGAAGCGATGGTCGCGACCGGCGCCGCCGCGTCCGCGTGGTTCACGGCCGGGACCCATACGCTGACGCTGACGGTGACCGACAATGCCGGCGCCATCGGCACCGACAGCATGGTGATCACCGTCACGACGCCCAACCGTCCGCCGATCGTTTCGGACAGGGGCGCCACCGCCGTTGCCGGAACGCCCGTACCGATTGCCCTGGGCGCCACGGACTTCGAGACGTGCGAGCTGACGTTCTCCGTCGTACAGGCCCCCGGCAGCGGAGCGCTCGGAGCGATGCAGGATCTGCCGTGCCTCGCCGGAAGTCCCAACGGCGACAGCGCGACGATCGCGTACACGCCCGCGAGCGCCGGCACGTATACGTTCACCTACAAGGCAAACGACGGCCACGACGACAGCAACATCGGTACGGTGACCATCGTCGTCACGGAACCCAACCGTCCGCCGACCGCCTCGAACGCCAGCGCCAGCACCGTTGTCGGCGTGCCGGTGACCATCACGCTGGGCGCTGCGGACATCGAGACCTGTGAGCTCGCGTTCTCGGTCGTCCAGGCGCCGGCAAGCGGCACGCTCGGCGCGATACAGAACCAGCCCTGCGGCGCCGGGAGCCCGAACATCGACACCGCATCGGTCACGTACACGCCGGCGAGCGCCGGCACCCATACGTTCACGTACAAGGCGAACGACGGCACCGACGACAGCAACATCGGTACGGTGACCGTCGCCGTCGCGGTGCCCAACAGTCCGCCGACCGCCGCGGACATCAGCGCCAGCACCGTGGCGGGGACGCCCCTGACCATCACGCTGGGGGCCACGGATGCCGAGAGCTGCGAGCTGACGTTCTCGATCGTGCAGGGGCCGGGCAGCGGCGCGCTCGGAGACCTCCAGAACCAGTCATGTGCGGCCGGGAGCCCCGACAGCGACACGGCGCGGATCGTGTACGGGCCGGGAAGCACGGCGGGCACGTTTACGTTCACCTACAGGGTGAACGACGGCAGCGCCGACAGCAATATCGCGACTGTCACCATCGTCGTCACGGCGCCGCCGCCGCCGCCGCCACCGCCGGTGTTGGCCGTGACCGGCATCAGCCCGAACGTGGTGAGCCAGAACGTCGGAACACGCAGCTTCCTGATCACCGGCACCGCGTTTGCCGCCGGCGCCCGCGTCGCCTTCGTCAACGGCACCGCCGGGCAGACACCGCGTGTCGTCAGCGTCACGCGTAACAGTTCGACGCAGCTCACCGCGACGGTGGAGATCCGCGCCGGCGGTCCGAAAAAGAACCGGTCGTGGGACGTCCAGGTGACGAACCCGGACGGGACGACGGCCGTCGGCGCGCACCTGCTGACGATCACGCCATAGGACCACGAAGGCGGCCTTCGGCCGCACACACGAAGCACACGAAGAATCTCTAGGTACTGGCCGTCTGAAAATAGAAATTCTTCGTGAGCTCCGTGAAAGCGGCCCGAAGGGCCGCCTTCGTGGTTATCAAGCGCTTCGCAGGAGCTAGTTGCCCCCCAACGTGATGCGCGCGCCCGCCCGTGCCGCGCGTGGCAGCGACGGGAACCCGAACGACGCGTCGTAGTGCTGGTCGAGGAGGTTCTCGATGCTCGTGTAGAGGCTCACGCGCGGATGCACCCGGTACGACGCGCTGAGATCCAGCTTCTGATATGACGGATCGAGGTCGCGGTTCGGCAGCAGCAGCGAGTTGCCGAAGAACCCGTCGCTGAGGAACGTGCTGCTGTCACGCTTGCCCGAGAAGTATCCAGAGACGGTAATCTGCGCCGGGCCGCGCATGACGCTCACCATCACCGAGCCTGATTGGGGCGGCCGGCGGAACGGGCGCTGGCCGACGAGCGGCGAGAAGGCGCCGATCTGGACGCCTGGAATCGAGGGATTGGTGGCAGCGACCGCACTGAATGCCCTCGTCACGACCGCGTCGAGATACGTGTAGGAGGCGTTCATCCGCAGGTACTGCCCGATCGCCGCGTCGAACGACGTCTCGATGCCCTGCGCACGGAACGAGGACGAGTTCAGGTAGGCGCCGAACTGCGTGGCAGCCGCCACAGCGGCCGGGACGCCCGCCTGCGCGAGCTGCGTCCGGCTGAGGAACTCGATCAGGTCGTCGTACCGGTTGCGGAAGTACGCGGTGCGGACGCGTGCGCGGCCGTACCAGAACCCTTGCTCGAGGCCGACGTCGATGCTCGTGCTGCGCTCGGGACCGAGTGCGGAGGCATTGGCGGCCGCCGGCGTTCCCCGTACGAGCGTGAACAAGGCGTTCTGCTCCTGAAACACGCTCGGCGCCTTGATGCCCTTCCCCACATTGAAGCTGACCTTGGTGTCGCCGAGCGCGGAGGCCGCGGACGGATTCCGCAGGTACGTCGCCACGGTGAGCCGGGGCGTGACGGCGTTGTCGAACGCGTCGTTGTGCTCGACGCCAATGCCTGCGGTGACGTACGTGCGCATCATCACCGAGCCGCGCGCCTCCGCGAAGACGCCGCCGTTGTGCCGCGTCGCCGCCGGGTCGCCATCCGGATCGTCGAACCCTTCCTCGCGCTCGATGCGGCCGCCACCCGACAGGTCGAAATCGCGGCCGAGGTGATACGACGTATCCGCAAACAGCGCCCGCCGCCGCGTCCGGCTGCGGAACACCGATGGATAGCGACCGTCGAAGTCGAGAATCGCGCGGCCGGTAACTGAATACCCGTTCGCACCGGTCAGCGTCACGGTCCGCCCCAGGTAGTTCGCGCCGAAGCCGAACGGATCGAACGCCTCGCCGGTTGGCGCCGGGTTCGTGAACGTTGACCGGAAGTCGGTGTTGCCGAAGCGGATCGTGCTCTGCCACCGGTCGTTGTGCTGCGACTCGGCATTGACGGCGATGTAGTTCGTGGTCCTGTCCTGGACCGAGTCGTCGGCGATGCCGTAGAGGTCGAAGCCATTCGGGCTGCCGGCCCGTGTGTCTCCACTTCGAATGCTGCCGCTCAGATCGGTGGCGCGGCCAATCGCCAACCCGAAGCGCCCGGCGTAGGTCCCGTTGCGGTAGGCGCTGTTCGGCGTGCTGTTGTCGGTGTTGAAGTAGGCGTACTCGGAGAAGTAGTCGAACCGTTTCACGGCGCCGCCGATCGCCGCGGAGCCGCGTCGCGTCCTGAAATTGCCGCCGTCCGCCGACAGGTCCACCTGCGGAATCCGCGTGCGCCCGCGCTTGCTGATGATGTTGACGACGCCCGACAGGGCGTCGCTGCCGTACATCACGCTGTTGGATTGCCGCAGCACCTCCACGCGGTCGACGCCGACCGTCGTCGTCTGCGCAAAGTCGAATCCGCCACCGATGTCGTTGGCCGCGATGCCGTCGATCAGGACTTTGTTGAAGTTCGAGTTGCCGCCGCGCACGAACATCGAGGTGGTGCCGCCGCGCTGGCCGGTCTGTACGATCTGCGCGCCGGGCACGAGACGCAGCGCTTCGAGCACCTCGGGCTTGTTCAGCGCATCGAGGGTCCGGGTGTCGATGACGGTGATCGGCGCGCCGGTGCGCGAGGCCGGCAGCTCGGTGGCCGCCGCCGTCACCACCACGGCCTGCTCGAGCGGGCCGACCGACAGCACCACGTCCACCGCCGTGCGGCCGGAGCCGGCGACGAACAACGGATCGGTGGTACGCGTCTCGAATCCGCTTGCCTCGACGCGAACGGCGTATCGTCCTTCCGCGACGTCACCAAAGGCGAACGTTCCGGTTTCATCGGAGCGCGTCTGACCGATCTGCTGCGCATCGCGCAGCAGCGTGATGGTCGCGGACGCCACGCGTCCGCCCAGGGGATCGGAGACCTGCCCTGAAACGATGGCTCTGGATTGCGCGTGCGCGGCGATTGACACGCCGAGGATCAGTACGAAGGTGAGTGGACGCATGCTTTCTGTTCTCCGCAGAAAGGCTTCCGTTGAGCTTCGGGTAGGTCTCCTGGCTCGGAGGGGACAGCAGGTTGCGCTGTCGGTCGCTTCACCTTCCCCAGCAACGCGCTGAGTGGTCCATCGAAGCGACGCGCCCTCGCTCACAGTGGCGGAACCGCGCCGGCGTCACACCGGACTTCCCTGTTATGCCCGTCGTGGGCACCCGAAGCGAGACTGTTATAGCACTCTTGTTCTCCTGACAACACGGTCACGAAGTCTTCCTGGCCTCGCTCTTATGCAGCGGCGCTGAGGATGGCACATGCGGCCAGCGAGGCGCCGATGCCGACGGCGACCATCAGGATGAGCGTGCGCCGCATGTCGCCCGCGGATGCCAGCGGCGGATCGAGCGGGTCGCCGAGCCATGTCTCCGTGACCATGACTCCGTGCAGATAGATCGGCCCGACCAGCCGCCGCTGAATCGCCCCGGCGGCGGCGGCTTCGCTCCACCCGGAATTCGGGCCGGGCAGCACCCCGTGTTGTGCAAGCCCGGTTCGCAGCGCCTTCGACGCCGAGCAGCCGGGCACAACCGCGGCAACCAGTGCAATCATCAGCCACGTCAGCCGCGCGGGTACGAAGTTCATGACATCGTCCAGTCGCGCGCCGCACCAGCCGAAACGCAGGTAGCGCGGCGTCTTGTAGCCGACCATCGAATCCATCGTGCTGACGACCTTGAAGAGCACGAGGGCGGGCAGGCCGCCGAGGCCGTACCAGAACAAGGGGCTCGTGTAGCCGTCGGTCAGGTTCTCGCTGAGACTCTCGACCGCCGCGCGCCGGCAGGCGGCGCCGTCCATCGGAGCGGTGTCGCGGCCGACGAGCTGCGAGACCGCACCTCGCGCCGCATCGACGTCTCCCCGCTCGACGGCGCGCTCGATACGCCGGACGTGCCGCAGCAGATCGCCGAGCGCGAGCAGGCTGTAAAGCATGAACAGGTGAAACATCCATCCGAGGGACACGTGCACGGCGCCGAGGCTGGCGCCGATCAGCGAGACCCCGCCCACCCAGACAATCACCAGGATTGAACACAGCGCGACGCCGCCGACGTACCCGTCCGCGCCGATTTGGCGCAGGCACCCCTCCGTCGCGCGCAGCGTCCCGCCGATCAGCCTGACCGGATGCCATCGGTACACCGGGTCACCGAGCGCAAGGTCGAGGACGACCGCCGGCGCGAGCAGCCACGCGTCCGGCGCCAGCGGCGGGGTCAGGCCGAACGCCACTTCTCCGACCAGCCAAGCGCGAGCGCGGCGAGGATCAGGTCTTTCGGTCCGCCCGAGCGCTCGAGCAGCATCGCGCGGTACTGCGGCCAGCGATCGGAACGTCCGGAGACATTCGCGGCGAGCGTCGCCGCGCACTGCGCGCAGGCATCACGTTCGACCGAGGCCGGCACGGCGCCGTGACGGATGCGATCGAGGACGGTTGCGAGCGCGTGAGCCGCCGCTCCGACCAGCGGCTCGTAGAGCACCGCCTTGCTGTTGCCCGCGAGCAGCTCGAGGTCCTGCGGGCCGAGCAGCGGCCGCATGTCCTCGATGAAGGTCCGCTCGGCCAGGCCGTAGCGGCCGAGCGCATGCAGCACGCCGCGTGTGTAGCTCGGCTCGAGGCCGTTCTGCCATCGGAGGCTCTCGAGCGTGGCCTCGCGGGTGGCATATCCGATCAGCTCGCCGAGCTTGACGTGCGCGCTGGTGGACGTGAGGACCAGGGGGCCCTCGAGAGGCGCCGCAACACAGTACTGGTCCGTGCCCGTTCCCGTCGCGAGATCGGGCGACTGGCGGCTGCGGACCGCGAGGCGCTGCAACGCGGCCGTCTTTCCTTCGGTCATCGTGACAACGGCGCGCGCGAGGGCTGCGGCCGTCAACGGCGCGCCGACGAGCAGCATCGTGTTGATGGTGCCGCCACACTCCGGCACGCGCTCGATGCCCGCGGCCGTCTCGCGCCACGTGGCGGGATCGCCTGCGCAGGTCGCATTCGCCTCGACGCCCGCCGTGACCACCGCCGTGACCGCGACGCCGGCGTCCTCATGCCTGGAGATGCACGCGTAGTGCATGTTCGCGGCCGTGCCCATCGACGCCGTCGCATCGGCGGGGATTCCCGCGTGGCCGCAGGTGCGTTCGTGGTAGCGCTCGTGCCCGATCTCCGTGATCTGCCGCAGCCGCTCGTGGTCGCCGCCCCCCTCGCAGCTCTGATGGTTCAGCAGGAAGCGGACGGCATCCGTCTGACCGCCGTTGCAGGCCGACGTGCTCAGCACGCGATGCGCCCCTCGCAGTTCCGCGACGAGCATCCTGTCGGTGCGCCGCACTGCGAACTGCGCGCACTGCATCAACGTTTCCCAGTGCATCGCCTCCCTCAGCACTCGAGGACCTCCGGACGCGACGCGTACGCGGCGAACCATTCGCCGAGCCGACGGTAGTGATCGGCCTTCGGTGCGGCCGCGACGTCGACGCCGAACGTCTCCGTGCAGACACCCGCGCTCTCGAACGCGCCGTGCAGGTACGTGCCGACGACGCGCGGCGCGCACGCGCCGTCGGGACGTCCGTCGTCGAGCCGCGCGAACGGCCGCACGGGTTCGTCAACCGTCGTCGCGCCGAGATGAATCTCGTAGGCGCAAAAGCGGACGCCGCGGGGGCTCCACGCGGTCCTGAGCACGGTTGTCTTCACCGGCTCGAGCACGGTATCGGCGGCGAGCAGGCCGAGACCCTCCGCTGCCTCGTCGGGCGACTCGATGCGCAGGGGATCGCGGATGCTGCGGCCAAGCATCTGGTACCCGCCGCAGACGCCAATCACCGTCGCGCCACCCCGATGCTGGGCCGTCACCCACGCCGCGAGGCCGGTCGCCCGCAGCCATCGCAAATCGGAGATGGTGCTCTTGCTGCCCGGGAGGATGATGAAATCGAAATCGCCCGGCGGCGGCGTCGTAATCCATTCCGCCCAGTCGAGGAGCCGGAAGTCGGTCGTGTTCGAGATGCACGGCAGCCGGACGATCGCCATGCGGGCACCGGGTGGCGCCGCACGCCGCGGCCGGGTGTCGGCCGCGAGCGTGTCTTCCGGGTCGAGCGCGATGTCCGCCGCGAACGGAAACACGCCGACGCACGGCGACCCCGTCCGCGCCTCCAGGATACGAACGCCCTCGTCGAACAGCGACATGTCGCCGCGAAACTTGTTGACCGCGAAGCCGCGGAAGAGGGCGCGCTCTTCCGGCGACAGCAGCGCCATCGTCCCGACAATGGACGCGAAGACGCCGCCGCGCTCGATGTCGGCGACCAGGATCCATGGCGCCTGCAGCCGCGTGGCGAGACCGAGGTTGGCGAGATCCACCGACCGGAGATTCAGTTCGGTCACGCTCCCCGCGCCTTCGATGACGATGACGTCGAACCGCCGCGCCAGCTCGCCGTAGGCGGCCAGCACGTGCCCCCGCAGTTCGTCTGCGTACCCGTAGTACTCGCGCGGGCGCACCGTCTTCCAGACGTGCCCGTTCACGATCACCTGGCTCGATCCGTTGCCGTTCGGCTTGAGCAGAATCGGGTTCATCGCCGGCTCCGGCTCGAGGCCGCACGCCTCCGCCTGCGCCACCTGCGCGCGGCCGATCTCGCCGCCAGCCGCGCAGGGGAACGAGTTGTTCGACATGTTCTGCGCCTTGAACGGCGCGACCGCGACGCCGCGGGCTCGAAGCCACGCGCAGATCGCCGTCGCCATCCAGCTCTTGCCGGCGTTGGACGAGGTGCCGCCGATGAACAGCGCGCGCGCAGTCACGGGTGCACGGCCCCCTCTATGAGATCGGCCAGCCATTCGGCCACGTCGACCACGCGCGGCCCGGGGATGAACAGCGCGTCGGTTTCCGCGGCGCGCACACGACCTGTGCGGACGGCCGACAGCGTCCGGTACCGCTGCCACATCTTCAAGCTCTCGAGATGCGCCCGCTCGCGATCACGCTCGGTGGCGCCCATGTCGATGGTGTCGACGATGACGTCGGGATCGAGACGCAGGATGGATTCGAGCGACAGCTGCGGGTATGGAAGGGAGCTCACCCCGGAGACCACGTTCGTGCCGCCCGCGATTTCCACGAGCGAGTCCAGGTACGAGCCCGCCCCCGCGGCGACGATGCCCGTAAGCGCACCGGGTGCGCGGCCCACGATCAGGAGGACCTTCGGCCGTCGCCTCGACGCCGCCCGGCCCCGAACCTTCCGCAGTCGCTCTTCGATCGCTCCGACGACGGTACGGGCATGCGGTTCGATGCCGGCCGCCACGCCGATGCGAAGCATCGAGGAGGACACGTCCGACAGCGACGTCGTGGCGATCTCGACAAACGGGATCTCAGCCGCGGCCAGACGGCCGGCGACGTCCGGGTTCCTGTCGCTGATGACGACGAGGCCGGGACGCAGCGTCACAATGCGTTCGAAGTCGGGATGCAGGACGGCACCCACCCTCGGCAGCGACGTGACCTGGGGCGGGTAGCGGCAGAACGCCGAGACACCGACCACGCGCTCGCCCAGGCCGAGGGCGAAGAGCATCTCCGTTGCCGTCGGCAAGGTCGAGACGATCCTCGACACCGGCGCACGCGACCCTGCCAGGGCCGCACACGTCGCGAGCGCGCACAGCGTCGCGGCGACGCCCCTCACCGCGCGAGCGTGGTTGGACGTCACCACGCGCGCGAGAAGCGGTTGCCGGCCTTCCCCGTCACCTCGCGCAGCGATCCGCTGACGCCCGCGTCGTGTTCGAGCTTCCGCCCGATGATCCACAGCAGATCCGACAGGCGGTTGAGATACGGGACGATCGCGGGCTCGACCCGTTCGCCCGATTCGACCAGGCGAACGACGCCACGCTCCGCGCGGCGACATACCGTCCGCGCCATGTCGAACGCCCCGGTGACTGGAAGCGTGCCGGGCAGCGACCAGTCGCCGAGCACGCCTTCGATCGCTTCGAACCGATGCACGTGCGACGTCAGCGCCTCGACGAGCTCGGCGGCGATCGGAACCTGTGGTTTCGGACTCTCCGGCGGCGTGGCCAGCGACGACCCGACCGTGAACAGGTCGCGCTGGATCGCCATCACCAACGCGGCGATCTCCGCGTCGTCACAGATCGATCGCGCGAAGCCGAGCGCCGAGTTCAGCTCGTCGACATTGCCGTTTGCTTCGACGCGAAGAGAGGCCTTCGAGACGCGGATGCCGCCGGCGAGCCCGGTCTCGCCGCCGTCACCACGGGTGGTGGAGATGCTGCGCATGCTTTCTGTTCTCCGCAGAAAGGCAGACGTTGAACCGTGGGTAGGTCTCCTGGCTTCGAGGTGACAACGCCTGTTGTCTGTCGCTTCACCTTCCCCAGCAGCGCTGAGTGGTCTTCGAAGCGACGCGCCCTCGTTACAGTGGCGGAACCGCGCCGGACTCGCACCGGACTTCCCCGTTATGCCCGTCGTGGGCACCCAAGGCGCGCCTGTTATATCACGAGCCGCGTGATCGGGGTCAACAACGCGCACCTCGATTCGAGCTACGTCGCTGATCGGTCGTCGCGCACCTGAAGATTGAATGACTCCACAGTCAGGAAAACGTTGGCAACTCTTCAGCATCGAAAAGCGCGGGGCGTCGATATGCTTTTCGGCCATGTCGATCCGTCACACGCTCGCCGCTGCCCTCGTCGTGCTGTTCGTCCTGTCTGCTGCCGCGTCCGCGCAGACGCTCTCCGTCACCGGCCGGGTCGTCGATCCGCAAGGCGCCGCGGTCGCCAACGCCGTTGTCACGCTGAACCCGTCGAGCACCGCTGTCCGCACCACGCAGTCGACCGCGGACGGCACCTTCACGTACGCCGGCGTGCCGGCGGGCCTGCACGTCCTGCAGGTCGATTCGCCCGGCTTCGAGCGTTCGACCCGCAACATCAGCGTCTCGGCTGGCGCGTCCGCGTTCGAGGTCGCGCTGCAGGTGAGCGGCGTCAGCGAGACCATCGCGGTCGCCGCGCCGACGCTCGAAGAGGAGTTGCCGCAGCAGGTCGAGCGCGCCGGCTCGCGCATCCAGACCATCACGAGCGAGCAGATCGAGAACGGCGGCTACGACGACGTCGGGCAGGCGCTGCAGGCGCTCGTGCCCGGCCTGTTCCTCACGCCGAAGGCCGGCCCGTTCGACTACGTCGCCGCCTCGCTCCAGGGTTCGCGCACCAACGAGATCCTCTGGCTCGTGGACGGCGTGCGCATCAGCAACCGGCTCTACAACGGGACGACGCCGATCGACACGCTGCCGGCGCACATGATCGAGCGCATCGAGGTGATCGAAGGCGGCCAGGGACTCTTTTACGGCACGCAGGCCGTTGCGGGCGCCATCAACGTGGTGACCAAGTCGTTCACCGACGCCGCCAACGGCACGATGCAGGCGGCGTTCGACACCAACGAAGGGCGTCACCTGAATGCCTTCGGCCGCACCGCGGTTGGCGGCAGCCGCTTCGTGCTCTACGGCTCGACGGACAACGCAAAGGGGTTCCAGTCGTTTCCGTCGTCCGAGTTCTCAGCCAGCACCACCGACCGCAACCGCAGCTACGACGTGCTGACCGTCGGCGCAAAGTACGCGTACGACTTCTCCGCCGCCGCGCGTCTCAGCGCGATGTATCAGGGGAGCGGCGTGCAGCTCGACAACCTGCGGCCGACGCGCTCGAGCCAGTCGCAGGTCGGCGGCCTCTCCGCCGCGTACAACGAGCGCGTCGAGAACATCTTCAGCAGCAAGCTCGACTACACGCCGCGCGAGAGCGCCCAGCTTTTCGTCAAGGGCTACATGCACCGGTGGGACTCGCACTGGAGCGAGCGCCGCAACGTCATCGGCCAGCCTGGGGCGACCACCGTCATCAGCGAGAAGGAGTTCTGGGGCTATAAGGATTACGGCGCCAACGTGCTGGCGCGTTTCGCGCCGAATCGCGGTCTCGAATACTTCACCGGCTACGATTTCCAGAATTATTCGGGGCGCGACGACGTCCTGCTCATCGAGCAGAACACCGAGACCGTGCACGCCCTGTTCGGACAGATCCGTACGACGCCAGACGTGCTGAAGAAGGCGACGCTGGCGGCCGGTGTCCGCTACAACGCGCCGACGCACAGCAAGCAGGGGGCGGTCTGGAACGTCAGCGGCCGCTACGACCTCACCCCGAATCTCTACGCGCGGGGCATCGTCGGCACGGCGTTCCGCTACCCGGACGCGTACGAGCTCTTCGCCAAGGACCCGACCTGCTGCTTCGGCAACCCGAACCTCAAGCCGGAGACGAGCACGAACCTGAACGTGTCGATCGGCCGCCGCATTCTCGCCGGCTCCTCGACGGCGCTCAACATCGAAGCCATCGGGTTCTTCCGCCGCGTGACCGACCTGATCGTGGACGTGGACGACGGGTCTGGCGAAACGACGATCACGGCCAACCGGCCGGACCGGGTGCGCGTGCGAGGCATTTCCGTCGTCGGTTCGGGAGCGCTCGCCGCCGCGGTGTCGGCGTCGCTCGGCTACACCTATACGCGCTCGCAGCAGAGCAACGAGCTGGCGGGCGGCTACTCGGCGCTCTCCGGCATCCCGGGCAACCAGCTGGAAGGATCGCTCGACGTGCATCCGGCGTCCGTGCCGTTCGGTGCGATGATCACCGTCAACAAAGTGGGCGAGATGTTCGACACCGTCGGCGGCTTCGGCAGCGTGCCGAGCGGCGACTACACCGTCGTCGATGTGGCCGGGCGCGTCTTTCTCGACGCGCGGCGCCGCCATCGCATCAACCTGAGGCTCGAGAACGCGTTCGACGAGGAGTACACCACCATTCACGCCCGCGGCTTCTCCGATTCGGCGGCCGGGGCAGCGTTCCTGGTGCACAACCTCGGGGTGCCGCGCACGTTCCACGTCTCGTACGGCTTCTCATTTTGATCAACGGTAGGGGCGGACCTTGAGGTCGGCCCCTGCGATCGCCGGCTGGCCGTCCGCTTGCACTTTCCGCGAGCATACGGAGGGACCAGTATGCGCAACTCAACGGTGTGCGCGGCACTCACGGCCCTGCTGCTGAGCGCCGGGGCGGCGTCCGCGCATCACGCATTCTCGAGAGACTTCGACCGCGACAAGCCCGTGACGCTCAACGGCACGGTGACCAAGGTGCAGTGGACGGCCCCGCACGTCTACGCATTCGTCGATGTGAAAGACGATCAGGGGAAGATGGCCAACTGGAAAGTCGAGATGGGCAGCCCGACCGCGCTCACCAAGGCGGGCTGGACCAGGACCAAGCTGAAGGTTGGCGACATGGTCACGCTGCAGGGGTGGCGCGCGAAGAACGGAACCAATTTCGCCAACGCGGAAGAAATGACCATGCCCGACGGGCAGAAACTTTCCGCGGTCTCGTCGAACGATCGCGCGGTGGCCACGAGCGGCCGCAACACGCCGAAGCCCGCGACCGATAAGCCGTCGGCGGCGAAGCCGGCTCCTGACACGTCGACACCGGCCACACCGGCGAAACCCTACTAACCGTAGCCGCCTGCCTGCGAACGCCTGACGATCCACCGATCGTCAGGCGGCTCGTCCGTCTGACGAAAGTTTCAGGAACTCTTCAGTCGATTCCGCCCGTCGTTCAATTTAAGGTGGTCCGGTCGCGCGCGACGATCGCCCACACATGCATCTCCGCAAGCTCCTCGACTGGAAGACCGCGCTCATCTACGCACACCGCTGGACCGGCATCGTCCTCGGTCTCGTCTTCGTGGTCTGGTTCGTCTCGGGTGTCGCAATGATGTACGTCGGGATGCCGCGACTGTCGGCGACCGAACGCCTCGGCCACATGCCGCCGCTCGACCTTTCGAGCGCGCGCGTGGAGCCGGCGGAGGCAGCGCGCCGGCACCAGCTTCGCGGCCCGCTGCAGCGTGTCGAGATGTCCTTCGACGGCCGTCCCCTCTACCGGTTCCAGGGAGGCGCCGCGGTATACGCGGACACGGGCGACACAACGGGCGGCATGACGGCCGGCGAAGCCGTCGCCTTCGTACAGCGATGGGTGCCGCAGTACGCCTCGACCGTGCGTTACGACGCGCGGGTCGTCAATTCGGATCAGTGGACGCTCGGCGAGCGGCGCGGCACGCTGCCGCTGCATCGCATCGCAGTCGGCGATCCCGCGGGGACTCACTACTACATCTCCGAGGTCACGGGCGAACCGACGATGAAGACCGATCGCCGGTCGCGCGTCCTTGGCTACGCCAGCGCGGTGCTGCACTGGACGTACTTCACGTCGCTGCGGCGCAACGGGCCGCTGTGGCTGAAAAGCGTTGCATGGGCGGCGCTCGTCGGCGCCGTGATGACGCTCGCGGGCCTGATCGTCGGCATCGTCCGCACCCGGTTTACCGGTCATTACCGGATGCGCGGCGGGCCGTCGCATTCACCGTACGCGGGCTGGATGAAGTGGCACCACTACGCCGGCCTGATCTTCGGCGTCGTGAGCATCACGTGGGCGTTCAGCGGGGCGATGTCGCTCGACTACCCGGTCGACTTCCGCAATCAGCCGCCGACGCCGGCGCAGCGCACGGCCGTCTCGCGGTCGCCGCTCCGGCTCGAGGAGGTCACCGTCGCCCGGATGCGCGCGGCGCTCGACGTCCTGCGCCCGTGGTTCACGCCGAAAGAGCTCGACGTGCTGCAGTTCCAGGGCGAGCCGTATTTCATCGGCGCCAGGCCGCCGGCGCCCTACGACTACGCGCGTGAAGTCGGGTCGAATGACGAACGCAACCAGCGCCTCGAGCGGCCGGAGCACCTGATCGTGGCGGCGCTCCGACCGGAGCGTGGCGCGTTCCGCCGCTTCCCTGACGACAGCATGTGGACGATTGCGAAGGCGGCGATGCCGGATGTGCCGGTGCGCGACGCCGCATGGCTGACGGAGTACGACGCGTACTACTACGACCAGTACGGAAACCGCCCACTGCCCGTGCTGCGCGTGCGTTATGCGGACGACTACGGAACGTGGCTCTATCTCGAGCCGGGCCGTGGGACGATGACGAAGCAGGATCGCGGCGGCCGCATGAACCGGTGGCTGTACCACGGCCTCCACAGCCTCGATTTCCCGTTCCTCTACCGGCGGCGTCCGCTGTGGGACCTCGTGCTGATCGCGTTGAGCGTCGGCGGGCTCGTGTTGAGCGCGTCGACGCTGCTGCCGTCGTGGCGGCGGCTCGCTCGTCACGTGCGCCATGCCCGTCGCGCGCTGGCGCCCGCCCGGGCGACCACGAAGGCGGGGACCACGAAGGCGGCCTTCGGCCGCGAGCACGAAGCGCACGAAGCAAACTAATTTCCTCGGGCGGTCAGGCCAATTCGCCGACGTCCCGCCGCATCGCCACTCTTGATCATCGGTGCACACAACGAGTCTTCGTGTGCTCCGTGGAGGCCGCGTAGCGGCCCGTCGTGGTGCGCGCAGCGGCTTTCGTGGTTGCCCCCCGCTCGTCCACGGTCGCATAATCACCGCGCCCCGATGGCCTTGCGCCTCAGCGCTCGTATTCGACGTCTTCCGGCTGAACAGGCATTTATCGTGGTGTGCCGAGCGCGGTGGTTCCAGGCTTCGAGAGTTCACGCGTGACGCGAGTCACACATTTCGGGGGTTGTATGAGAAAGAACGCAACGTTTTTCGGCGTCGGGCTGGCACTGCTCTGGTCGGGGGCGCTGTTCGCGCAGGGCGCGCCCAATCAGCCGGCACAAGGCGCGGCGAATCCCGCGTATGTGCCGCCAGCCTGGGATACCTACACGCCCAATATTCCGGGAGTGGTCACGGCTGGAACCACGGTCGAACTGATCACCGACCAGCTCAATGGGACCGAGGGACCCGTCGCCATGCCGGACGGCACGCTGCTCTTCACGGAAGGCGGCGCGCGACGGCTGTCACGCTTCGACAAAGACGGCAAGCGCTCGACGTTCCTCGACAACCTCCAGTCGGGGGGTCTCGGTTTCGACGCGAACGGTCGATTGATCGCCAACGACAACACGCCGGGCAAGCAGGGGATCTACATCGTCTATCCCAAGGGCGCCGAAAAAACGCTCGTCGACAGGAAGACGGCGGGTTTCGATCAGTCGAACGATATCGTCGTCGACAAGAAGGGCGGGGTCTACTTCACCCAGCCGGAGAAGGCGAACGTGGGGTACATCCTTCCCGACGGGAAGGGGATGAAGATCGTTGCCGAAAACATCACGCGCCCCAACGGCATCACGATGAGCCCGGATGAAAAGATCCTCTACGTGAACGACTCCCGCGGCGAATACCTCCTGGCGTATGACGTGCAGGCGGACGGGTCGGTCAGCAACCGACGCAACTTCACCAGGTACCACCAGGTCAATACCTCCGCTGGAGGAGGCGACGTCGGACCCGGCCTTCGCTACAAGTTCACCAGCTGCGCGGATGGTATGGCGGTGGACAAGGACGGGCGCATGTATGTCGCCGGGTGCAACGGTATCCAGGTCTATAGCCCGCAAGGAAAACACCTGGGCACCATTCCCACGGCGCGCCAGATCCAGAATCTCGCCTTCGCGGGCCCGGACAAGAAGACGCTCTACCTGGTGGGACGGGGCGCGGCCTGGAAGATTCAGACGCTCACGCAGGGATACGCGGGGCGCGCGAAGTAACAGAAGAACCTTCTCGAGCTGCGTGAATGCCGCGAAGCGGCCTTCGTGGTTGCCCGCGCAGCGGCCGGTGTGAGGCGCGCGATAGCAGTCCGCGTCAGAACGCCAGCTTGACCCCGAACTGCATCTCGCGCGGATCCTTCGCGCTGAAGATGCGCCCGAAGTTCGGCGTGCCGAAGACGCGGCTCGGTACGTCGAAGTTCGCCTTGTTGAACAGGTTGAAGATTTCCCAGCGCACCTCGAGCTCGCGGCTGCCGCGCACGGTCCACGTGCGCGCGAGCGACAGATCCGTGCTGCTAAAGCCGGGGCCGATGACGCTGTTACGGCGGGCGCTGCCGAAGGTGAACGGCGCGGGCAGCGCGAATGCAGACGCGTCGAACCAGCGCTCGGGCGTTCGCCGACCGGCAGGCAGGTTCGGATCGCGGACTTGATCCGGACGCTGCGCCGGCCCGGCGCCGACGTTCGCGCGATCGATCCCGAGATTGACGGTGAACGGCGCACCCGACTGCGCAATGAACACCGGGTTCACCCGCCAGCCCGCGAGCACCGCGCTGGCGGCGCGTCCAAGTCGCGTGAGTGGCGGCACCTGGTACGTCGCGCTCGCGGCAACGAGGTGACGATGATCGAAGCTTGACAGCGCCCACTCGCCGCTCTCGCTGAAGATGTTCCGGACGTCCTGCGGCACGTTGGCCTCGGACTCGGTTGCTCCCGGGTTCGACGCGTCGTCTTTCGAGATCGACAGCGTGTAGCTGACGTTGAACCCGTAGTTGTCCCGCAGCCGGCGCACGGCGCTGAAGGTCGCGGCGTGATAGATGGACTTGCCGTCGAAGCGGATGGAGCGGATCACGCCCAGCTGCGGAATCGGCCGCCGCGCCTGGATCGAGCCCGGCCCGGGATCCGGGACGTTGCGCAGCGTCGCGTTGTCCGCGCCAACCGTCCACGAGCCCATGTAGTTCGCCTAGACCATCGTCGAGGGGAGGAGCTCGTACTGCAGACCGCTGCTCCACGTCTGCGTGTACTCGACCGCGTAGTCGTGGTCCATGATCGAGGGGCTGACGACCCCCGTCGGATCCGTTGCCAGGATGTCGCGCGTCTGGAAGGACGGCACGCGGACGTCGGACGGAACGTCCACCTGCCTGGTGAAGAAGAACGGCAGGTTGCGCGCGAACGCGGTCTGCACGCTGTACGCCCACTGGTTCAGGAAGATGCCATAGCCGCCGCGGAGGACCGCGCGGTCATCGGCGAGCGAGAGCGCAAAGCCGGTGCGCGGCGCCAGGCGCAGGCGGCTCGGGCGCAACAGTCCGCGATTCCACGCCGCCTCCGACGAAGTGACGTAGGGGATCGGCATCAGTCCAAGCAGCGCCCGCGCGTCGCTGTTGATGGTGCCGTTGTCGTCGCTCGCGACGACGAAGCGTCGGCCGGCGAGGTCGATGGACGACAGCCGGTTGGTGACATCGTGCATGTGCTGGTTGTATTCGTAGCGCAGCCCGACGTTCACCGTCAGGTTGCTGCGCATCCGCCAGTCGTCCTGCGCGAAGAGGTGCAGCCAGTTGGTGCGGCCGTCCTCACTGCCGCGGCCGATGCCCGACACGGCGCTCGTCGGATAGCCAAGGAGAAAGTCGGCGAACGGGTTGCCCGTGAACTGCCCGGTGTAGGTGAACGCGCCGCGCGCGTTGTCGGGCTGCTCGGGCCTGAACTGCAGGTGAAACAGGTAGCCGCCGAACTTGAGATGGTGCGCCCCGCGATCGAGCAGCACGCTTTCGTACAGCTCGAGATGCTCGTTGCGCCGGTAGGTGAACGACGTGGGATCGCCCATCGTGCTGTACAGCCCGGCGGTCGAGATCTGCGGGAAGCCGGTGTCGCGGGCGTCGCGGGTGACACCCTGCAGGCCGGCCTGGCCGGCGAAGTCCACGCCGCGGTTGACGCTCACCTGCCCGCCGTTGACGCGCATCCAGCCGACGCGCAGCTCGTTCAGCACCTTCGTGTTGAACACGTGCGTGAAGCTGACGCCGGCGTTGCGGGCTGTCGTGCGCACCGTGCGCCCGAACCCGGGCACGAGCGTCTCCTGCAGCGCGCTCGTGCCGAACGGCTGCCGTTCGTCGGCGTCGAACGTGCTGAAGCGCGCGAACAACTGGTCGGCGCTGCCGACGCGCCGATCGACGCGCAGGCTGATCTGATGGACATCCGTTGCCTGCCGCTCGGTCGCGATCAGGTTCTGCGACGCCGCGCCAGACGTCGGCAGCGGCACGTGCTGCAGGAACGCGGCGGCCACCGGGTCGATGCGACTTGACGGGATGCGGTTCTGCGGAAACGGCGCGCAGCCCCCCGCCGCGGTCGGGTCGCACACCGTGCCGAACGAGGAAAAGTCGCCGCCACGGACCGCCACCGAGGGCACCGAGAACGTGCGCGTCACCGATCGCCGCGAGCGCTGCCCTTCATAGCTGGCGAAGAAGAACGTCGAGTTCTTGATGATGGGGCCGCCGGCGGTGCCGCCGAACTGGTTCTGCCTCAGGTTCGGCACCGGCTGGTCCTTCGGCGCGAAGTAGTTGCGCGCGTCGAACCGGTCGTGACGGCCGAAGTCGAAGACGTTGGCGCGGAACTCGTTGGTGCCGGTGCGCGTCGCGACGTTGATGAGCGCCGAGGCCTTGCCGCCGAACTCCGCCGGGTACTGCGACTTCTGGATCTTGAACTCCTCGATCGAGTCGACCGACGGGTTGATCACGAGGTTGTTGAACAGCTCGTCGGTCACCTTGAAGCCGTCGAGCAGGTAGATGTTGTGCCCCGATCGCTGACCGCCGACGTTGGGCAGCGGCCCCGCCTGCTGCAGCGCGTCGCCGCGCGTGCCGCCCGGCGGCAGGACGACGCCGTCGCTCAGCTGCGCGAGCGCGAGGAAATTGCGGCCGTTGAGCGGCACCTGCACGACCTGCCGGTTCTCGATGACGTCGCTGATTTCCGCGTTGGTGGTCCGCAGCAGCGGCTCGCCGCCGGTCACCACGATGTCCTCGGTGATGCCGCCGGCCTCGAGCTCGAAATCGACGGCCAGGTTCTGGCCGAGGCGGAGGGTGACGTTGGATCGGATGGTGCGCCTGAACCCGGAGAGCTCCGCGGTAAGCGTGTAACTGCCCGTCCGCAACGACGGGAGGAAGTAGCGCCCCTCGCCGTCAGTGACGCGCTCGATGCGCGCGCCGCTCTCATGCTGCTCGGCCACGACAGTGACGCCGGGCAATACGCCGCCCTGCGTGTCGCGGACGACACCAGCGATCTCACCTGTATCGGTCTGGGCCGCGGCGGGAACGACCATCGCCGCGACCAGCACAACGGCTAGGGTCAAACGCATGGGAACAGGCCGTTATTCTAGCCCGGCGCGAATACTCGAATCTCGGCGGGTTGGCCGCGGCGGGCGGGGACGGCCAGATACAGACGGTCCTCTGCCCACGTCGCCGTACGGGCGCCTTCCCGCGTCGCGACACGGTCGATGCGACGCAGGGTATCGACGTCGCGCTGCACGACGTCGATGAAGCCTTCGCCGCCGATCACGTACAGACGCCGCCGCGTGGCGTCATAGAACAAATCGTCGGTATCCCCTACGACCGGAATCGTGCTGAGCAGTTTCCCAGCCGTGGCATCTAAGAGGGCGAGGGAGGCCGGCCGGCGACAGCCGATGAACAGCCGGCGCGCGGCGTCGTCGAGAGCCATCGGATAGTTCGCCTGACACGCGCCCGTCATCCACCGCGCCAGCACGGCGGCGGTCTTCCGGTCGGCCGTGACGATGGCGGAAGCGCCAGGCACGTTTGCGAGCAGACGCGATCCTTGCGATTCGAGCTGAAACGACTCCGGATGGCCGTTGATGCGGATCCGCTGAACAACGCGGGCTGACGATGGATCGACGACGGCGATACCGCCCTGGAAGGCGACGAAGACCTGCTTCGCGACGGCATCGTACCGCACGTTGTCCGCGTCACCGCCGATGTTGATCGTCCAACGCGTTTGCAGACTGGCCGCATCGACCAGTTGGAGCGTTCCGCTGTCGCCGTTGGCGACGGCTATCGCATTCAGATCGGGAACAACCACGATCCCCTGAGGCTCATGAAAGCCACCAAGGCTTTTCAGGTGAACGTTCGTCGACGTGTCGATCACTTCGACGCTGTCGTTGCCGAGCGCAGCAACGAAGAGCCGCTGTCGAGTGGAACCGAGCGCGAGGTGATCGATGCGCCCGCCCACATTCGGCATTGAAATGGTGGCGATCAGCCGCAGCGGACTCTGTCCCTCCGTTACGCCGGGAAGCACGCCGCTCTGGTTGCGGCGCACGACATCGGAGATCTTGCCGGTGTCGGTCAGCGCCGACGCCGGTACCATCGCCGCGGCAATCAGGAGGACAACGACGACCCAGCGCATGGACGTTCATATCTTACGGCCGAGACGAAAGCCGGCTCTACCGCGGAGCGCACGGATCAGCCTGCGCGCATCGTTCTGACCAGCGTGCTATGTTCTCGTGAAGGAGAACATAAACATGCGGCGCTATCTCTCGATTGCCATCCTTCTTCTCGCGCCCGCCGCCGCGTTCGCGCAGGCGCCGACGCCGGCGGATTACCAGGCCGTGCTCTCCGCGCTCGGCAAGCAGGGCGACTTCAAGGACAACGTCCTGCGCGTCAACGTGCCACGCAACGACCTGCACGTCACCATCGACGGCGTCGCGACGCCGACGCCCTTCGGCTTCGGCGGCTGGCTGGCGCTGACGAAGGGCACCGGCGGCATGGAGGTGATGATGGGCGATCTCGTGCTCACGGAGGACGAGGTCAATCCCGTGATGTCGGCGCTGCTGAACAACGGGCTCGACGTCACGGCGCTCCACAACCATTTCTTCTTCGACTCGCCGCGCATCTACTACATGCACGTCCACGGTCACGGAAGCGCGGCGGACCTCGCGGCGAAGGTGAAGCCGGCCCTCGCCCTCATCGGAGAGCGCCCTAGTGACGTGTCGGCGAGACAGGCGCCACAGGGCACCGTCGGGACATCGGGCCGCGCAATCACGGGGACGCTCGACAGCGCCTCGCTCGCGAAGATCGTCGGCTCCGACGGCGAACAGAACGGAGCAGTCTACAAGATCACGATTGGCCGGCCCGACATTGCGCTGAAGGAGATGGGCGCCGCGATTAATGCGCGCATGGGGCTCAACACCTGGGCCGCGTTCTACGGCAGCGACGCCGACGCGGTCGTCGCCGGCGACATTGCCATGCTGGATCGCGAGGTGACGCCCGTCCTCAAGTCGCTCCGTTCGAGCGGCATCGACGTCGTCGCCATGCATCACCACATGACGGGCGTCGACCCGCAGGTGATCTTCCTGCACTACTGGGGCAAGGGCGACGCGCGGAAGCTGGCGACCGCGTTTCGCGCGGCGATCGATCAGACGGGCGCGCGGGCGAAGCGCTAGGCCAGGCGGACCCAAGGTCCGCCTCCACGTACACGTGTTCGGTCGACTTTCGTGCTGACGCGCGACGCGGCGTTGATTTACGCCGCCGCCTTTCTGCGCTCGTCCGCCGTCGGCCTCGTCGGCGTCATCCTCGCCATCGCCCTCACCGAAGCCGGCGTCTCTGTCGCCGGCACCGGCCTCGTCATCGGCGCCGGCCTCGCCGGCATCGCGACGCTGACGGTCGTCGTGATGGTCGCGGCCGATCGCCTCGGCCGCCGCCGGACGCTCGTTCTCATGACGCTGCTGACGGCGGGCGGGTACCTGGCGGCCGCAGCGTCCGCGCGTCTGGCGTGGCTGCTCCCGGCGGCGTTCCTCGGCATGCTCAACGGCATGGGCCGGGACCGGGGACCGGCGGGCACGCTCGAGCAGGCGATTCTTCCTGAGACTGCCCCACCCACGCACCGGACGTGGACGCTCGCGTGGTACAACCTCGTGCTCGACGGCGGCCACGCGCTGGGCGGACTCGCCGCCGCCCTCGCCATCACTCATCGCACGATCTTCGTGCTCTGCGCGGTCTCGGCTCTCGCAGGCGTCCTTCCGTACGCCGCGTTGTCGAAGCGGGTCGAGGTCGTCGCGACGGCTGCAACCGCCACGTCACCCGACGAGGATCGGCGCACGCGCCGCTCGGTCTCGAAGCTGGCGCTGCTGTTCGGCATCGACAGCCTTGGCGGCGGATTTCTCAGCTCCGCGCTCATCGCCTACTGGTTCTTCCAGCGCTACGGCTTCAGCGAACGCGAGCTGGCGATCCTGTTCTTCGCCGCGCGCAGCCTCAACGCGGTCTCTCACGTGGCCGCCGCGTGGCTCGCGCGGCGCATCGGCCTGCTGAACACGATGGTGCTGACGCACCTGCCATCGAGCCTGCTGTTGATGGCGGCGCCCGCCACGTCGTCCGGGACGCTGGCCGCGGGCCTCTTTCTGGGGCGGGAATCGCTCGTCGAGATGGACGTCCCGACGCGGCAGTCGTACGTGATGGCGATCGTGCCGCCGCATCGCCGCACGTATGCGAGCGGCGTCACCAACCTGACCCGCACGATCGGATGGGCGGTCGGCCCGCCCATCGCCGGCGTCGTGATGCAGTATGTCGTGCTCGCCGCGCCGCTCTTCATCGGCGGCGCCATGAAAATCGTCTACGACATCGTCCTCTACCGATCGTTCCGGCACGTGCGGCCGCCGGAAGAGACGGCGGCGTCGAGGCTATAATCGGCGCGCATGAGCCGCCTGCGCCAGGCGATTGCCGTGGGAGTGTCGCTCGCAACCGCCGGGTTGGTCGTGCAGACGCGGGCGCAATCGCCGCCGGCGGCCGTCAGGCAGACCGCCTATCTCAAGGCATCGAACCCGCAGGTCGGCGCGCATTTCGCTTGCGGCGGCGCGCTCGATGGTCATGCCGGCGTCGGCGTCGCCATCAGCAGCGACGGCAACACGATCGCCGTCGGGGCGCCGCACGAGAGCAGCGGCGCGACAGGGATCAACGGCAACCAGAACGACACGTCGCGCTACGACTCGGGCGCCGTCTACGTGTTCACGCGCCGCGGCAGCGCGTGGGAGCAGCAGGCGTACGTCAAGGCGTCCAACACCGACGCCGGCGCCGAATTCGGCCACAGCGTGGCGCTGAGCGCCGACGGCAGCACGCTCGCCGTGTCCGCTGTCTGGGAATCGAGCGCCGCCAGGGGCGTCAACGGCAACCAGAGCGATCGCTCGGTGCCGCAGGCCGGCGCTGTTTACGTCTTCACCCGCCAGAACAACCGCTGGACGCAGCAGGCCTACATCAAGGCCTCCAACGCCGGCGAGGGGCCGGCGCCGGGCGAGGACTACGGCGACGGCGATCAGTTCGGCTTCGCGCTGGCGCTCAGCCGCGACGGCAACACGCTCGCCGCCGGCGCGGTCGCCGAGGACAGCGGCGCGAAAGGGATCAACGGCGATCAGGGCGACAATTCGCTGATGTCGGCCGGCGCGGTGTACGTGTTCGCGCGCACGCGCGGCGCCTGGGCGCAGCAGGCGTACGTCAAGCCGTCCAATCCCGGAGCCGGGTTCCAGTTCGGCTATTCGATCTCGTTCAACGCCGACGGCAACATCATGGCGATCGGCGCCTACGACGAGAACGGCGGCTCGAACCAGGTTGACGGCCCGCAGGAGCCCGTCCGACTCCCGAACGCGAACGCGCGCGGCGGCTTTGCGGGCAGCAACGGACGCGGCGCGGTCTACCTCTTCGCGCGCGCCGCCGGCGAGTGGAAGCAGACCAACTACCTGAAGGCCTCCAACATCGAGAACGGCGACTCCTTCGGCGTGTCGAACGTGCTGAGCGACGATGGCAACACCATCCTCGTGGGATCGCTCGACGAGGACTGTCTCTGCACGGGGATTCTCGGCGGACGAACCGATGTGGGCAACAACGACCAGCCGTCCGATACCTCCAGCGGCGCGGCCTACGTCTTCGTTCGCAGCGGCAGCACGTGGGCGCAGCAGGCATACATCAAGCCGTCCACCATCCACCGCGGCGACTGGTTCGGCAACCGCCTGGCGCTCAGCGGCGACGGCACTGTCGCGCTCGTCGGCGCGCCGCTCGAGGACAACGCCGCGCAGGGCATCAACGGCAACGAGCGGGGCGGCACCGCCGACGAAGCCGGCGCGGCGTGGCTCTTCAGCCGCGCGAACGGGACGTGGACGCAGCGCGCGTACCTGAAGGGCGCCAACACGCAGAAGCGCGACGAGTTCGGCAGCTCGATGGCGGTCAGTCGGGACGGGAGAACGCTGGTGGTCGGGTCGCGTCTCGAAGCGGGGGGACGTGAAGGCGCCGGCGCGGTGTACGTCTTCACCTTCGACAACCGCGGCGGCACGTTCTGATGCGCTCGTACGTCCTGCCTCCCGCGCGTCTCTCGCGGCGAGCAATGCTGCTCGGGTGCCTGGCGGCGGCTCCGTTGACGTTCGCCGGGTGCGGACGGACACGAAAAGACGAGCCGCTGGTTGCCGATCTCTCCATCGAATCCGACGGCGACTTCCTCGCCTTTCGCCCCGACGAGTTGACGTGCCCCAGCGGCGCGCTCGTCACGCTGACCTTTCATCACCGGGGCAAGTACCTGAGCGCCCGCCACAACTGGGTGCTCGTATATCCCGGACAACTGGAAGCGGTCGACAAGGCCGTCGAGCACAACGAAGGCATCATTGCCGGCGACGACCGGCGTGTGATCGCGTGGACGCCGATGTGCGACAAGGGCGGGATGGTCATGACGCGGTTCACCGCGCCCGCCGGCGGCGATTATCCGTTCTTCTGCTCCACCCCTGGCCATGGAGAGTGCATGCAGGGAGTCCTGCACGTGACGGCGTAAGATTGGGCCGGCTGAAGCCGGCCCCTACGTACCCGAGGTTGGGGCGGCTGAAGGCGGCCCCCACGTACCAGAAAGGACGTGTTATGAACGGCATTCATCGAAAAGGTCTCGCAGCGCTCGCGGTCCTCGGATTCATCCTCCCGCTCGCGGCACAGGCATCGGCACAGCAGCTCAAGGCGCCCGACGACATCAAGATGACGCTCAGGCTGCTCGTGCAGGTGTCGAACGACTTCAAGCGGCAGATCACCAACAAGAACTTCGCGCGCGTGCCGCACGAGTTCATGGAGTACACGGAAGCCGCCGATGCGGTGCGGTCGGCGATGAAGGGCGAGTCTGCCGACCTGAAGGCCAAAGTGGAGACCAGGCTGAAGGGGGCCGTGGCGTCGTATCAGAAAGTGTCGGACATGAGCGCGACCGCGAAGGAGACCGACGTCGACAAGCTCATGGCCGAACACGCCAAGGCGGTGACCGCGATGAACGCCGTCTTCGATCTGTTTCCGGCCGCGCTGAGGCCCGATCCGAACCTGCCGCCTCCGGGGCGCGGCGGACGGAGGGGCGCCGGGGCGGGCGCGTAAGCCGCCGCGCCGACACGGCGGCCGCGCGGCATGTGGTTCGATGCGGTTCTGGTCGCGGCCTCGGTCCTCGCGGGCGCTATCGCGGCCGTCACGGGCTTCGGCATCGGCAGCCTGCTGACGCCCGTCCTCGCGCTGCAGGTTGACACCAGGCTCGCGGTGGCGGCGGTCTCGATCCCGCACCTGGTCGGCACGTCGCTCCGGTTCTGGCTGATGCACGGCGGCGTCGATCGCCGTGTGCTCTGGAGCTTCGGGCTCACCAGCGCCGCGGGCGGGCTGGCCGGCGCGATGCTCTACAACCAGGCGAGCAGCCGCGGCCTGACGATCGTCTTCGGCCTGCTGCTGCTGTTCGCCGCGCTCAGCGAAATCAGCGGCCTCGCGCGGCGGATGCGGTTTCGCGGCTGGGTGGCGTGGGGGGCCGGCGCGCTTTCAGGCCTGCTCGGCGGCCTCGTCGGCAACCAGGGCGGCATCCGATCCGCCGCGCTCATCGGCTTCGGGCTCCGCAAGGAATTGTTCGTGGGAACGGCGACGGCAATCGCGTTGTTCGTCGACGGCGCGCGTGTGCCGGTTTACCTCTACACGCAGCACGACGAGATGCGCGGCGTCGCCGGAGCGGTCGCGCTCGCGATCGCCGGCGTCGTCGCTGGCACGATCGCCGGCAGCCGGGCGCTCGGCCGCATTCCCGACATCTGGTTCCGCCGCGTGCTCGCGCTGCTTCTGGCGCTGCTGGGTGTCGCGATGTTGAGCCGTGCGGTCGGGCCGACCTGACCCGTCCGCCGTAGCTTCAGCGAAGGCGGAAGGTCGGCCCCTACGGCCGTTGAAGAACGTAGAGGCGAACCTCAGGTCCGCCTGACTAATTCACCCTCCACGGCGAGAATCCCCACCCGCTCAGCGCCTGCTTCGCCCACGCGGTCGTCTGGTCCGCGTGGCAGCTCGTGCAGGGGTTCGGGATCTTGTACTCGTCCGTCATCGACGGCGGGATGAACTTGAACGTGTGGCTTCGCACGTTGATGTCCGCGATCGTCTGCGCGATCTGCGGCATGTGGCACGCCACGCATTCGCTGCCGCGGCTGCCGCGCTCGTGATGCGTGTGCGCCTCGATGCTGGCGGCGTGCGGGCCGTTCGGCGAATTCGGCCCGTGGCAGGTGAGGCACAGGTCCTTGGCGGGCCTGACGAGATCCGCGTTGTTGCCGGTGCCGTGCACGTCGTGGCAGCTGAAACAGGTGACCCCGCGCGTGTACATCACGCTCTGCACGAAGTCGTTCCCCTGCATCCGGTTCTTGTGCGCGGTGCCGTCGGCGAAATGCATGAAATTCGTTTCGCCGATCTTGTGCTCCTCGAGCTCCCAGAAATCGCGCAGGTTCAACCCCTGGTGGAAGCCCACCGGCCAGTCGTAGTACTGCCCCGCGATCGGGTTGCGCAGCGGCTTACCCTGCGAATGGCACTGGATGCACGTGTCGTTGGCGTGCACGTAGTCGAGCCGCGCCGGGTTGACGATGTTCGAGGGGCGCGGATCCCTGACGTGCTCGCCGCCGGGACCGTGGCAGCGCTCGCAGCCGACGTTCCATTCCGTCGGCTGCTTCGTCTGGATGTTGTAGTTCACCGAGTGACAGCCGTCGCAGAGCGGGCCCGTCGGACGGCCGTTGTTGTCCGCGGGGTAGAACGGCACCCACCAGTCGGTGTTCGGCTGCACGAAGTACGCGCGCCAGATGCGATGCGTCACGTCCCACTGCGCCGGCAGCGGAAAGTAGTCGTTGCCGACCTTCTTGAAGTAGCGCTGCTTCCACTTCGTCCCGTAGACGAACGCCACCTCGTCTCGAGTAAAGGTCAGGAGCGGATCGGCTTTCGAGAAATCGGGAATGATGACCTCGGCACGCACCTTCGGGTCGGTGACCACGTTGGCCATGCGCGTCTTCTGCCAGCGGGCGTAGAGGGCCGCATGGCAGTCGCCACAGCGCGACGAGCCGACGTAGGTGGCCTGGACAGCAACCTGGCCGGGATCCGGGATCCGGGATGCGGGATCCGCCGCGCCGGCGGGACGTCCCTGCGACTGAAGATGGACGGAGACCGCGAACAGAAACAGCGCGGCAACAAACACGAACCAGCGCCTGATCCTCATGCGTCCTGCCCTAACTGTCGACCGCCAGCCGCCGACTGCCGACTGCCGACTGCCGACCGCCCACTGCCAGCTGCCAGCTGCCAGCTATTGAAACATCTTGTTCTTCGTCGGCTGGCCGTTCCTGAACTCGTGCGACAGGTTGTAGTAGCCAGCGGTCTTGAGCGTCACCGTGACGTCGTGGTCTGTCTTGTTCTCCCAGTACCACCCGTGGATGCCGGGGAACGGCGCCGTCAGCGTGCCCGACGCGCCGTTCGACGCCGGCTTCTTCTCGTAGCTCTGTGCGTAGCCGGCAGGCGCGCCGTCCGGCTCCGCGTGCAGCTCGTAATCGACGGGCGCCGTGGCGTTCCAGGAAAACAGCAGCGCCTCGCCCTTGTCGAGGCGATATTTGTATTCCATCGCCTCGCGCGGCTTCAGCGTGAAGTCCACGCTCTCCTGCTGGAACGGCTTCTCCTGCCCGACGAGGATGGCACCCTGTCCGGCGGCGCCGCCCGCGGCGGAGGCGTTCGCCTCGAGCTGATTGACCTGCTGGCCGACGACTCCCAGCGGCAACAACCCGAGCTTCGCGCCCGTGCCGAGCGGATCGACGGCAAATTCCGCCGGCAGGACTACGGTCACCAGAATGACACCGGCGACGAGCAGCGCCGCGCCCGCCGCGACGGCGAGCCGGTTCTTGATTTCGACAGCAGGGACGCCCGCCGTCAGTTCCATTACATGTTCGGACACTGGATCCACGTCACACCGCCAGGAAATAGCCGGACAACTGATAGCCGACGAGCAGGAACCCGCACGCCATGACGATGCCGTTGAACGCAAAGGCGTGCTCGAAGAACCCGCGGTGCGTACGCCACCACGTGAGCGCGATGAGAATCGCCGTCAGCGCCAGGCACTGGCCGATCTCGACGCCGACGTTGAAGCTGACGATGTTGGCGACGAGGCCGTTCTGCGACAGCGCGAAATCCTGAAGCTTGGTCGCGAGGCCGAAGCCGTGGAAGAAGCCGAAGATCAGCACGGCCAGCTTCGTGTTCGGCTGGAAGCCGAAGAAGCGGCGGAAGCCGTCCATGTTCTCGAACGCCTTGTAGACGACGGAGAAGCCGATGATGGCGTCGATCAGATACGGATTCGCCCGGATGCCGCCGAGCACGCCCGCGAGCAGCGTCACGCTATGCCCCAGCGTGAAGAGGCTCACGTAGGTAACAACGTCCTTGAGCCGATAGAGGAAGAAGATCACGCCGACGAGGAACAGCAGGTGGTCGTAGCCCGTGACCATGTGCTTGGCCCCGAGGTAGAGCAGCGGCACGATCGCGCGTCCCTTCAGCCCCTGCAGGAACACCGCGTCCTTGCCGGAGACGCCATGCGCTTCGAGCGCGGGCGCAAGCGCGCAGACCATGAGCAGGGCGAGCACTGCCACCTCGGGGTGAAACCTGCCCCCCCCTGCCACCCGCCCCCCGCCCCCCCCCCCCCTTCCGTCGCGAACATTCCCCCTCGCAGTTGTTACACCTCGCG
>Ga0134122_10000034_pt1 | contig 62078 bp, 60 predicted proteins | sample KB302_FD_96461 | JGI IMG/M metagenome (GOLD analysis project Ga0134122, IMG submission 96461) | Terrestrial soil microbial communities without Nitrogen fertilizer from Kellogg Biological Station, Michigan, USA - KB3-0-2 | ecosystem: Environmental > Terrestrial > Soil > Unclassified ... | reverse complement strand
GGCGGGCGAGGCGCGGCGGCGGCTGGGCGACGCGGCCGGGGCGCTCCCCATCCTCGAGCAGGCGGTGGCGCTCTGCGAGAAGTACCGCTACCGCCCGCTGGTGGAGGCGGAGGCGCGGCTGGCCCTGGCGGCGGTGCTGCGCGAGCTCCACCGGGAACCGGCGCGCGCGCAGGCGCTGGCCGCGGCGGCGCGGGCGGAGGCGTCGCGCGCGGGCGTCCGGGCAGTGGGCGCGCCGCGCGTGGAGCGGTAATCTCACCGTCGAATTCCACAGAGGGGGCTCCGCGTGAGAATGGCAGGCTCCGTTGGTCGACGTAAGTCTTCTTTGGTCGCACTTCGTGTCACTTTGATTGCTGTCGCTCTGCAGGGCGTAGGGTGCGTCGGCGCAACACCAAGGGCCGGCGATCCTGGCAAAGCGGGTTCGCAGCCAGTGCATCTCTTGAGTGAAGATGAGATCGCGACCAATCTCCGAATACTTCTCGACTGGGATGAGTCGGCTCCTTATCGCTACTACTTTCTCGCGCTACCGCGGCCGATGCGGTTGCTCGATCATGCCAACGCCGTGTATGATGATATCGCGCAAAATCCAACATCTCCCTATTCAGCGTTCCAGCCATTTCATAGCGTAAGTAGTGGGATTGTGCATCTCGTGGTGCCAAATGATCTCAAGGCGCTCCCGAACCACAATGGCCTTTGTGTGAAACTGGATGGGTTTGGTAAGGCCGTCCCCATACCGGCTGCAGCAGTGTTCGCGACGAATTTCACGAACGGTCTGGTTACTCGACTTGTGCTGGGTGAGTATGTGCGCAGTTGGCGCGAGCGCGGCGTATCCTTGCCAACCAACATTCTGGATTTGTCCATAGACGCCCGATCGTTCGATACGGGACAACTCGATGCGTATGTGCAGATCGGTTCCTACAAGGACAAGGACAAGCTCAAGCAATTCGACAAGGCGTTGTCAGAGTTGTTGCAGAAAGTGAGTCTCCAGTCTGGCGGTATGCTTTGGGGATGGCAGGCGGGCACTCAGCTCGACCGTTTTCGAGATTCCCAAGCGGACAAGGCTAAGCTGACTGCGGTATGGGCACTACTCAAAAATCGGTACAGCGTCCGCCAGCTCGGTGAAATTGTTGGCTACACGCTGAACTACCTATTGGCCTATTCGCAAGTCCAAGCCATGTTGAAGGCAAAGGGCATCAAGAAGGGGCCGGACGCAGAGTCGCTCGTGGTGCAAGGCATAGGCAATGCCAGTGCAGTGGCTGATAACATGGCTCTTGTTTCAAGTTTCCAGGATGCATTGCTCGCAGAGTTACAAGCGGCCAGTGCCGCTTCCGGGCCGGGTCAGGTTGCCAGCGTCGAGCGGGCCCGCCAGTTTCTCCAAGGATTCGATCGTGGATCGTTTGATGCTTCCGATCATTTCTTTTACGTCGTCTTCAGGGAGGGGTATGAGGTTGGCTACAACGATGGTTTCAAAACCGGTTATTCCAAGGGATATGCCGCTGGTTACCACGATGGGTTCTCTGCTGGTTACAACGATGCCTGGGCCAAGGCGAATGAGGTCATGGGCCAGTTGCGAGATGGGATTGGAGGCGGCTCGGGAGGAGGCGTGATCGATAAGATATTAGATGGGGTCGGCAAGGTCACTCCCGTCATCATGACCATCTTGAGTCTGTTTTAGCGACCAGCTTCATGCGGCGATTTTCACGGTCGCCTCGAGCGGCAGACAGCTTCCAGGCTCCAGCTTCACCTGCCAGCGAGGCGCCGCGCACCAGGGCATCAGCGCCAGCAGCGGCACCAGGACTGCCACGGTGACTCGGAGACGCGCTCTCAAGTGCGCGGCACGCTACCCGTTCGGGTTGTGCACGGCCACCGAGCTGTCGACGCTGAAGTTCGCGTACGCCTCCATGTCCGCGCGGCTCCAGCGCTGCACGCCGTCCGAGGCGAGCGGGTCGCTGACGAGGAACGTGTCGGTGGCCTTGTCGTAGCCGACCACCGCCACCCAGTGGGCGCCGCGGTAGTCGGTGTTCTTCTGCTCGTAGCCGAAGAGGACGACCGGGTCTCCGCTGGAGACCGCCATCTGCACCTCGTCCATGTTGGTGATGGGGTACGCCTGGCCGCCCTGCTGGGTCACGGCGTTGGTCAGCTGCGTGGACCCGGTGGTGTCGCTCCTGGTCCCACCGGTGATCGCCCGCGACGCGTCGATCGCCGCCTCGGGGTTGGCGGGGTCGATGGTGATCAGCCCCGCCGCTCCCAGCGCCATCGCCACCGACGCCGGGCCGCAGTTGTTGCTGGCGGACGGCCCGGTGGGGTTCCAGCGCCCGTTGGTGAACTGCATCACGTGGGTATTGACCTTCGCGTCCGAGGACCACATCGCCGACAGCGTGGCGTCGTCCATCGGCCCCACCGGCAGCCCGTTCATCGCCTGGAAGTTGTGGACGGCCATGTCGTCCACCTGGCCGCCGGGCTGGATGTAGCCCAGCGACTCCATCCGCGCCGCGACGCGCGGGTCCTGCCGCGGCGGCTCGTTCACCAGGCTCTTGTTGATCCACCCGTCGATGGGGCCGTTCCGCCCGGTGCCGGTGACGTGCAGCCAGTCGCCCTGCTCGCCGACGATGTTCAGCTGGGTGCCGTTGGCGACCTGGCCGATCGCCTTGTTGTTCGTGCTGGGATCGCCCCGGACGTTCGCGAAGCCGTCGCTCCGCACCGTGCCGGTCCGCGGCGGCAACTGCAGCGTATTCATCGTCGGCACCGGCGCGGGGCCCTCGGTGCCGATGGACGGGCCGATCACCGGCGACTCCGGCGTCGCCGCCAGCGCGTCCGCCTTGCTGATCGCCGACGAGCTCCCCATCCGCGCCAGGGTCGCCTCGTCCGCGATGCCGGTCACCGGGCGGATGCCGTTGGCGATCTGGAAGTCGCGCACCGCCGACTGGGTGGCGTTCCCGTACAGGCCGCGGGTGTCATCGGTGATGAGCGACCCGTCCAGGTAGCCGAGGCTCACCAGCTTGTCCTGCATCACGTCCACGCCCGGCTGCTTCACCTTGCCGCCGTCCGGGGTGAGCGGGCCGCGCGGCCAGACCGGTCCGGTGGGTCCGGTGCCCGGCGGGTCCACCCAGTTCATCCCCGGGCCACCACCGAACCCCAGCTTGTAGGCGTTCGCCTTCGCCTGGGACAGACGGTCCGACATCATCCCGTCCGTGAAGCGGGCCACGTTGACCACCGTTGGCGGCGGCGTCGCCTTCGCCACGGTCGTGATGGCCGGGGCCGGCTTCGGAGTGGCGACGGCGGGCTTGGGCGCGGGGCGGAAGTTCGAATCGAAGGGGAACATGCCCCAGCGACACGCCGGCCCGATTTATCGATGCATCAAACGATCGGAGCCGTCTGCCCTACATCGACCTCTGCGACGGGGGCAGCCTGGACCTGGAGCGCGTCCTCCCGATCCAACTCCACCGGGACGATCTCCCTCGACGACAGCCACCAGAACCGCGCGAACAGCGCCACCGCCACCACGGTCAACCCGACGGAGAGCCCCCACCAGATGCCGCGCACGCCCCAGTGGCCCCACACCCCCAGCATCAGCGCGATGGGCAGGCCGATGAAGTAGTGCCCCACCACGTTGGCGATGAAGGTGAACCCGCTGGCCCCCGCGCCGCGCAGCACGCCCGCGCCCACGCCCTGGATGCCGTCCGAGAGCTGGAAGGCGCCCGCGACCACCAGCAGCGGCGCGGCGATCTCCAGCACGTCCTGCTGGTTCGTCATCAACCCGGCGATGCCCCGCGAAAACACGCCGAGCAGCACGGCCATGGATCCCATGAACAGCGTCGCCGTCCCGAATGCGCGCAGCCCGGCTCGCCGGGCCTCCGGCGTATCGCGCGCGCCCACCGCCCGGCCCACCAGCACCGAGCCCGCGTTCCCCACCCCCAGCGCGACACAGAAGGTGACGCTGGCGATGGTGAGGGCGATCTGGTGCGCCCCCATGTCGGTGGCGCCCATCCGCCCGGCGAGGAACCCCGCCAGCGCGAACACGCCCACCTCGGCGAAGTAGTGCGCGCCTACCGGGACGCCGAGGCGCAGGACGGCGCCCACGTCCGGCCAGGACCAGGCGCGCCGCGGGGTGGAGGGGACCCGAACCGCCACCACACCCAGGCAGCCGATGCCCATCTGCAACACCGAGCACAGGGTGGTGGAGAGGCCCGCGCCGCCGGCGCCCAGGGCCGGCACCCCGGCGCCCCCGAAGACCAGCCAGAGGTCCAGGAAGAAGTTGGCCACGTTGGCGACGATCGCGCCCACCACCAACTCCCACGTCCGCTGGGACGCCTGGAGATAGGAGCGCATGGCGAAGAAGACGAAGGCCGGGAAGATGCTGGGGGCGCGGTAGAAGAGGAATCGCCGGGCCTCCACCGCGACCGCGTGGTCGATTCCGCCGCGCTCGAGCAGGAGCGAGCCCAACAGCATCGGCACGGTGAGCGCCACCGCGCGCGCGCCGGACAGCCACACCCCCTGCCAGTACAGCTCGCGCGCGCGGATGGGTTTGCGGGCGCCCAGCGACTGCGCCATCAACCCGTCCAGGCCCACCAGCACGCCCATGCCGAAGATGGTCGAGAAGATGAAGACCGCGTTGCCCAGCCCCACGCCCGCGAGCGAGACCGCGCCGGCCCGGCCGACAACCGCCGTGTCCACCAGGCCCATCAACGCGCTGCCCGCGTTGGAGACGGCGATGGGAGCCGCCAGCTCCAGCATCGACCCGAAATCTGTCCGGCTCTGCTTCTTCATCGCGTCACCGGACGGTAGCCGGCCTCCCCGCCTCCGCGGACGTACCAGCTTCCGCAAACCTGACGGACCGGTCCCCCGCGACCCCGCCAGCCTACCCCGGCGGCCACTCCAGCGGCCGCCCGGCCAGCAGGTGCAGGTGCACGTGGAAGACCGACTGCCCCGCGTCGCGCCCGCTGTTCATCACCACCCGGTAGCCGCTCTCCCCGTAGCCGCGCTCCTGGGCGACCTTGGCGGCGGCGATGAAGAGGTGGCCGATCTTCTCGCGGTCCTCCAGCGACAGATCGTTGATGCCGGCGATGTGCTGGAGCGGGATGAACAGGACGTGGACGGGGGCCACCGGGCGGATGTCCTCGAAGCCCAGGCACAGCTCGTCGCGGTGGACCACCTTGGCCGGGATCTGTCCGTCCCGGATCTTGCAGAACAAGCAGTCGGACATGCGGCCCGATCTTAGTGGCTCCGCGGCCCAGCGTGATATCCAGTTCGTGCGGAACCGGAATGGAAATGACGACCTCCATCAAGATCAGCCGTCTGCTGGAGGACAGCGACTACGACCTCCAGCTCGCGCTGGTGGCGGGGAAGAACGGGCTCAACCGCATCATCAGCTCCTCCCGCATCCAGAAGCCCGGGCTGGCCCTCACCGGCTTCACCGAGCACCTCCACCCCGAGCGCGTCCAGGTCTTCGGCAACACGGAGATCAGCTACCTGCGCACGCTCTCCGAGGACGAGCAGCGCAAGGTGCTCCACAAGCTCTTCGACGCCGAGCTGGCGTGCGTGGTGGTGACCAAGGACCTGGAGCTCCCCGCCGCCCTCGTCGAGGCGTGCAACGAGGCCAACCTGGCCCTGATGCTCACCCCGCTGCTGTCCTCCACCTTCATCCAGCAGGTGCAGGCCTTCCTGGAGGAGGCGCTCACCGCCAGCACCTCGCTCCACGGCGTGCTGATGGACGTCTTCGGGGTGGGCATCCTGCTTCTGGGCAAGAGCGGCATCGGCAAGAGCGAGATCGCGCTGGACCTGGTGATGCGCGGCCACCGCCTGGTGGCGGACGACATCGTGGACATCACCCGCCGCAAGGCCGGGACGGTGTACGGGGCGGGCAACGCCATCATCAAGCACCACATGGAGATCCGCGGCCTGGGCATCATCAACATCAAGGACCTGTTCGGCGTGGCCTCGGTCCGGGACCGCAAGAAGATCGAGCTGGTGGTGGAGCTGGTGGAGTGGAACCCCCAGTCCGAGTACGACCGGCTGGGCGTGGACGAGGCGAAGTTCGACATCGTGGGCACCCAGCTCCCGCTCTCCGTCGTCCCCGTCCGCCCCGGCCGCAACATGACCACCATCATCGAGGTGGCGGCGCGCAACCACCTGCTCAAGCTGCAGGGGCACCACTCGGCGCGCGAGTTCGCGGACCGGCTGAACCGCGCCATCACCGAGGGCACCATGCGCAAGACGATGGGGGAAGAGGTGGAGTGAGGTGACCTCCCCGGCGGCCCCCGCGGGCAAGCACGTCGTCGTCATTACCGGCATGGCGGGCGCCGGGAAGAGCACCGCCGTCCGCGCGCTGGAGGACGCCGGCTTCTTCTGCATCGACAACCTGCCCGTCGCCCTGCTCCCCAAGCTCACCGAGCTGGCCGGGGTGGGCCAGGGCACGGTGGCGAAGATGGCGGTGGTGATGGACGCGCGCGAGGGCGTCGGCCTCAAGGAGGCGCCGCGGATCATCGAGGAGGTCCGCCGCGGCGGGCACCAGGTGGAGGTGCTGTTCCTGGACGCCTCCGACGAGTCGCTCCTGCGCCGCTTCTCGGAGACGCGGCGGCGGCACCCGCTGGCGCCGGGCGGGAGCGTGGCGGACGGCATCCGCGCCGAGCGCGCCGCCCTGGGCGACCTGCGCGGGATGGCGGACCACCTCATCGACAGCTCCACCCTCACCGTGCACGACCTGAAGCGGCTGGTGCAGGCGCGCTTCTCGCCGGAGCCGTCCAACTCCCCGTCGCTCTCCATCATGTCGTTCGGCTACCGCTACGGGGTGCCGCCCCAGGCCGACCTGGTGTTCGACGTCCGCTTCCTCCCCAACCCGTACTTCGTCCCGGAGCTCAAGGGGCTCACCGGGACGCACGCGCGGGTGGCGGCGTATGTCCTGGAGCGCCCGGAGACGCAGGAGTTCCTCCAGAAGGTGGTGGACCTCTGCGAGTTCCTCTTCCCCCGGTACCAGAAGGAGGGGAAGGCCTACGTCACCGTCGCGGTGGGGTGCACCGGGGGAAAGCACCGCTCGGTCGCGCTGGCGCACGAGATCCACCGCCGACTGTTCGAGGCAAATCCGCGCATCCAGCTGTGGGACCGGGACGTGGACAAGGAGTGAACGCCCGGCAGATCCCTCGGTCGGACGCCCGCTGACCGGGTGTGTGCGTACCCTCCAGCGCATCCGGCTTTCGGGGAGTTATCTTGATGGCGGCGCAGCCTGTTGCGCGGTGCACCAGGCGGGGGTACGAGAGCGATCATGGTCGGGCTGGTGGTGGCCACACACGGAAGATTGGCGGCGGAGCTGGTCGCGACCGCCGAGCAGATCGTCGGCCACGTCGAGGCCGCGGCCACCGTCAGCCTGGAGCCCGGCGCCAGCCCCCAGGAGATCCGCGAGAAGATGCGCGAGGCGGTCCACTCGGTGGACCAGGGGGACGGGGTGATCATCATGGCCGACCTCTTCGGCGGCACCCCCTGCAAGGAGTCCCTGATGCTGTGCAAGTCCGGCAAGCTGGAGGTGCTGGCCGGCGTCAACCTGCCCATGCTCCTCAAGGCCAACTCGCTCCGGTCGGAGGCGATGCCCCTGCCCGACCTGGCCCACGCCCTCACCCAGTACGCGCAGCGCAACATCACCTGCGCATCCGACCTCGTCCGGGAGACCGCGGCGCAGGCGCACTAGGCACTGGGCCGAGGAGGGGACTGCGAAGGTGATCTCCCTGGTCCGCGTCGACAACCGGCTGATCCACGGCCAGGTGGTGGAGGCGTGGCTGCCCCACCTCAAGGTCGCCCGCGTCGTGGTGGCGGACGACGAGGCCGCCAACAGCCCGCTGATCCGCGCCGCCATGGGGCTGGCGGTGAGCCCCTCCGTCGAGGTGGACATCCGGCCGCTGGCGCAGGTGGACTTCGCCCAGGTGGGCGCGGACGGCGCCAAGACGCTGGTCCTCCTCCGCACCATCCAGGACGTGGTGGCCGCGGTGGAGCGCGGGCTGCGCTTCTCCAGGCTCAACCTGGGCAACGTCCACTTCGAGGCCGGCCGCCGCCAGGTCTCCCCGTCGGTCTTTCTCTCGCGCGCGGACCTGGATCGGTTGAAGATGCTGGCCGGAGCCGGGGCGGAGGTGGAGGCGCGGGCGGTGCCCTCGGACCGGCCCGTCACGCTGGCCGACATGTCGGAGAGGTTCGGCAAGGATTCCTGAGTCTCGATGGTGGATTGGTCCCAGGTCGCGCTCGCAGGGGTGTGGGGCGGACTCCTCGCGCTCGAGCGCCGCGCGTTCCTCCAGGCGATGTTCAGCCGCCCGCTGGTGGCCGCCACCTCCATGGGCCTGCTCCTGGGTGACCCGGACTCCGGCCTCGCCGTGGGGATGCTGCTGGAGCTGTACCACCTGGGCGCGGCCAACCTGGGCGCGGCGCTGCCGGAGAACGACACCATCGCGGCCACCGGGTGCTCGGCGGCGGCGGCGTCCTGCACGCTCTCCCAGGGCGCGGGCGCCATCGGCACGCCCACCATCTGGGCGCTGGCCATCATCCTGTTCGGCTGGCTGGGCACGCTGGGGCGCAAGGTGGACCGCTGGCTGGAGCCGTACAACACCCGGCTGGCGCGCAAGGCCACCGCCCGCGCCGAGCACGGGGAGCTGCGCCGCGCCGTCCGCCAGAACCTGTGGGGGATGTGGCCGCACTTCGTCCTCTACGCGGCGCTGGTGGGCGCGTGCTCGGTGGTGGGGTACCTGCTGGGCCCCACCGTCTCCAAGCTCCCGCTCCAGCTCAGCCGCGGGCTGGCGTGGGCGTACCCGGCCATGGGCTGCGGGGCGGCGGCCATCGCGGCGCGGGGCTCGCACGCCAAGCATTCCGCGTCGTGGGCGGCCGGCACCGCGGTGGTGGTGGCCCTGGCGTACGCGGCGATCGCCATCCGGAGGGGAGCCGCATGAGCCAGCCGCCCGCCCCCTCCACCCTGGAGACCTCCAGGCCCGGGCAGGTCTCCCTGTGGACGCTGCTGCGCGTCTTCGGGCGGTCGCTGTTCCTGCAGGCCTCCTGGAACCCGCAGGGGATGCAGAACCTGGGGCTGGCGTACGCGCTCTTCCCCGCGCTCAAGGCCCTCTACCCGGACCCGGAGCGGCAGATGGCCGCGGTCCGCCGCCACATGGCGTTCTTCAACACGCAGCCGTACATGGCGGCGGCCATCCTGGGCGGGGTCATCTTTCACGAGGGCCGCATCGCCCGCGGCGAGGAAGGCCCGGAGCAGGTGGTGGCCTTCAAGTCGGCGCTGATGGGCCCGCTGGCGGCGCTGGGGGACGGCTTCTTCTGGCTCTCGCTCCGGCCGGCGGTGGGCGCGCTCTGCGCGGCGCTGGTGCCGGCGCTGGGCGCGTGGGCGGCGCTGCTGTTCCTGGTCCTCTACAACGTGGTCCACCTCGCGCTGCGCGTCCAGCTGTTCCGGATGGGGTTGCGGCTGGGGGACCGGTTGGTGGAGCAGGTGGCGCACGCCCACCTCCCGCAGTGGGGCGCCCGGCTGCGCACGGTGGGGGCGGCGAGCGCCGGCGCGGCGGTGGCGTACCTGGCCGCCTCGCTGGGCTCCAACCAGGGCGGGAAGGAGGGCGCGGTGCTGGCGGTGGGGTACCTGGCGCTGGGGGTGTTCGCCTACTGGCTGACCAGCAAGCGATTCGGAAACTACGCGCTGCTGTACCTGGCGGCGGCGCTGGCGGTGGCGGCGGGGGCGTTCCTGTAAGGGGAGGACCGGATGTCCGTGGCGGAAGGTGAGTACGAGATCATCAACGCGCTGGGGCTCCATGCGCGCGCCGCGGCGCAGTTGGTGAAGGCCGCCAACCGCCACAAGTGCGAGGTGGCGGTGGAGTGCGAGGGACAGTCGGTGAACGGGAAGTCCATCATGGGGGTGCTGATGCTGGCGGCCGCGCAGGGGATGCGGGTGAAGATCACCTGCCGCGGCGAGGACGCCCAGGAGTGCCTGGACGAGATCGCCGCGTTGATCGGCAACCGCTTCGGGGAGGGCCAGTGAGGTGACCGCTCCCCCTCCCACGCTCACGTTCAAGGGGATCGGCGCCAGCCCCGGCGTCGCGGTGGGCCACGCCTTCGTCATCGACCGCAAGCGGATCCGCACGCCCAAGGCCCGGCTGGGGGAGGAGGAGGTCGAGCAGGAGCTGATGCGGATCAAGACCGCGGTGGAGCTGTCCGACCACCAGCTCCAGGAGCTCAAGGACCGGCTTGGCCACGGCGAGGGCCAGGAGCACGCGCTCATCCTGGAGGCGCACCGGCTGATGCTCCACGACCCCATGTTCGTGGACGAGGTGAAGCGGCTGATCGCCACCGACCGGATCAACGCCGAGTGGGCGGTGCGGCGCGTCTCCCGGAAGATCAAGCACATGTTCGACAACATCCCGGACGAGTACTTCCGGGAGCGGCGCGCCGACCTGGACTTCGTGGCCGACCGCATCGTCCGCAACCTGATGGGGCAGGTGGTGGACGTGGAGGTGGAGATCCCGGCCGACGCGGTGGTGGTGGCGCACGACCTGTCGCCGGCGGACGCGGCGGTGATGATCAAGGACGCGCGCGTCTCCGGCTTCGTCACCGACCTGGGCGGCCACACCAGCCACACCGCCATCGTGGCGCGGGCGCGCGAGGTGCCGGCGGTGGTGGGCGCGGGCCGCGCGTCGGAGCAGATCTCCCCGGGGGACCTGATCGCGCTCGACGGCGGGCGCGGCCTGGTGCTGGTCAACCCCAGCCAGGACCAGCTGTCGCTGTTCGCGGAGACGCTCCGGCACCAGAAGGAGATCGAGGTCGAGGCGCTGCAGACGCGCGACCTCCCCGCGGTCTCCACCGACGGCTACCGCATCAAGCTCAACGGCAACATGGAGTTCGCGGAGGAGATCCCCTCTCTGCTGGAGCACGGGGCGGAGGGCATCGGCCTGTACCGCACCGAGTTCCTCTTCCTCGACCGGCAGACGCCGCCCAGCGAGGAGGAGCAGTACCGCTGCTACCGGTCGGTGCTGGAGGCGATGAAGGGGCGGCCGGTCACCATCCGCACCCTGGACCTGGGCGGGGACAAGGTGCCGGGGAGCAAGAAGCACGAGCGCGAGCCGAACCCCGCCCTGGGCCTGCGCGCCATCCGCTACTGCCTGCACAACCGCGAGCTGTTCCGCGTCCAGCTCCGGGCGCTCTTGCGCGCCTCCGCCCACGGGAACCTGAAGACCATGTTCCCGCTCATCTGTGGGATGAGCGAGCTGCGCGAGGCCCGGAGCGAGCTGGAGGCCTGCCGGAGCGAGCTGGGCCGGGCGGGCGTCCCCATCGGGCCGCGCTTCCCGGTGGGCATCATGGTGGAGACGCCCAGCGCGGTGCAGATCGCCGACCGGCTGGCGCAGGAGGCGGACTTCTTCTCCATCGGCACCAACGACCTCATCCAGTACACCCTGGCCATCGACCGGCAGAACCGGGAGGTCGCGTACCTCTACAAGCCGCTCCACCTCTCCGTGCTGCGGATGATCCAGTACGTGGTGGCGGCGGCGAAGGGCGCCAACATCCCGGTCGCCATCTGCGGCGAGATGGGCGGGGACCCCGTGTACGCGCTCATGATGATGGCGCTGGGCTTCGACGAGCTGTCGATGACCGCGGGGCAGATCCCGGCGGTGAAGCAGATCATCCGGCGCTCCAGCCGGACCGAGGCCGCGGCGCTGCTGGAGCAGGCCATGTCGCTCACCACCGCCGAGGAGATCGAGCGCTACATCCGGACCGAGATGGAGCGGCGGTTCTCCATGGACGGGGAGTGAGGTTTCAGATGATCGGCGTGGTGCTGGCGCTGGCGCTGTCGCAGACGCCGGAGCAGGTGGCCGGGGTGCGGAAGCTGGAGAAGGAGGGCAACGAGCTCCTTCGTGCCGGGCACTACGCCGACGCGGAGAAGTCGTTCCAGGCCGCCGTCGACCTGTGGACGAAGTACCGCGGCCCGGACGACGTGGAGGTCCTCGACGACTCCATGACCCTGGCGGTGGTGCGGCGGCGCAGAGGTGACTTCGAGGGCGCGGTGGTGTTGCTGCAAAAGGTGTTCGAGGGGTTGTCGCGGTGCAAAGACCCGGACGCGCCGCAGCTCCGCCGCCGGGCCACCAACGACCTTGCCGCGTCCTACAAGTACGCGGGGCAGCCCAAGAAGGCGCAGGTCGCCTGGGAAGGGCTGCTGAAGATCCTGCCGGCCGACGCCGCCGAGGAGCGGGCGGTCGTGCTGGACAACCTGGCCATTCTGCTGCTGGACGACCTGAAGGACCTGGCGGGGGCCGAGAAGTACGCGAAGCAGGGGTACGCGGCGTGGCGGGCGCTGCGCGGCGAAGGCGACGACCCGGACGTGGCGATCTCGGAGACCACGCTGGGCACCATCGCGCTGCGCAAGGGGGACCGGAAGGAGGCCCGGCGGCTCCTGGCGGACGCGGTCCGGGTCCTCGAGGCGAGCGGGGGCGCGGACAGCCCCAACGTCGCGGCGGCGCTCAACCTGCTCTCGGACGTGGAGGAGGTGGAAGGGCACCGCGACGCGGCGCGCGCCGACCTGGAGCGGTCGCTGGCGATCAGCCGGAAGCTGAACCTGGACTCCAAGCATTACCTGGTGGTCGACGCGAAGCAGCGCCTCCAGCGGCTGGACGCGCCGGACGCGGGTCGCAGGTAGCGCGACTCGTTTTCTGCTCCGGTGAGGAAGCGCAACTTCTCCGAGGCCGCTGGGAGAATCGCACATGCGCCCCGCCGGCATCGGCTCGCCCCGACTCGCCACCGTTCCTGAATCTCGAGAGGCGCGACCCGCCGCCGCCGCCGCCACCGCCGGACCCGCGCCGCGCCCGCAGGACGCGTTCGAGCGGGGCTCGCGCGAGGTCCAGGGGCCGGCGCTGCCGCAGGACCCCGCCCCCGAGCCGGTGGACGGCCGCCAGTGGATGCAGGACGCGCTGGAGGACATCAAGACCCGGGTCGCCAACGGCGAGAACGTGAAGGTCGTGTTCGACCTGGACGACACCATCTGGGACGGCCGGCCGCGGACGGTGGAGCTGGCGCACCGCTACGACGCCGAGCACGGCACGCACCTGTTCGACGGCCTCGCCCTGGACCAGGTGGGCAAGGACGGCTTCGAGACCGCGGTGAACGCCGGCCTCAGCCGCTCGGACGCCAAGGCCTTCAACAGCTACTGGAAGTCGCGGGTCTACACGGACGAGATGGCGCAGTTCGACGCGCCGATGCCGGAGATCGACTCGCTGGCGCAGCAGGCGCACGACGCCGGGGCGCAGGTGGTCTACCTCACCGGCCGGCCGGAGGCCGAGCGCGAGACCACCCGCGGCGAGCTGCAGCGGCTGGGCCTGCCGGGCGCGGACGACGCCCACCTGATCATGAAGCCCACGCTCAACCAGCCGACCGCCGACTACAAGGTGGCCGAGCTCAAGAAGATGCTGGAGCCGGGCGACACGCACATCGGCTGGTTCATCACCGAGAGCCGCCGCGACCTGGGCGCCGTGCAGGACGCGAAGCTGGACGTGCCGACGGTCCTGCTGGACGCGCCCTGGGAGCGGAACGGCCGGCCGTTGGACCCATCCACGCCGATCTACCCGTCGCAGGTGGGCGTGGCCGACGACCAGGTGCTCTGGGCGGCCTGAAGCGGTTCTCCCGCGTGCATACGTTGACGCACGGGAGATGCCACACATGGCCATCATTCGCAGAGGCGAGAAGGACGAAGGTTCCTCGGGGATCAGCCGGGGATGGGAGTGGGACCCGTTCCGGGTGATGCGGGAGATGCTGCGCTGGGAGCCGTTTCCGGGAATGGGTCGCGGCCTGAGCGGCGCCACCTTCAGCCCGGACTTCGAGGTGAAGGAGCGGGCGGACGCCTTCCTCATCAAGGCGGACCTGCCGGGCATCCAGGAGAAGGACCTGGAGGTCTCCTGCACCGGCAACCGCGTCACCATCAGCGGGCACCGCGAGGAGGAGAAGGTCAACGAGGGGGAGACGTTCTACACGGCCGAGCGTTCGTACGGCAGCTTCAGCCGGTCGTTCATGCTGCCGGAGGGCGCCGACCTGGACCACGCGTCCGCCGAGCTCAAGGGCGGGGTGCTCCAGCTGACCGTCCCCAAGAAGGCGGAGGAGAAGGCGAAGAAGATCTCCATCGGCCAGGGGCAGGGGCAAAAGGCGGTCAAGGCGTAGCATCGAGGAGGGTTGGCGCGGCGGGCCGCCCGGGGGCAAGCTAGTCCTCCGGATGCGGAACGCCTCATGGCTCGTCGCGCTCGCGTGCCTGGCGGCCACCTGGCCGGGGCTGGCGCGGGCCCAAGAGGACGAGGAGGACCAGCCCCAGCCCGAGGAGCGCCCGGCGGAGCAGCCGAAGAAGAAGAAGCGCGCGCCCGAGTCCTCCAAGCCAAGGGGCAACGAGCTGCCCGGGTGGGCGGAGAGCTGGCCGGAGACGTTCCGCGCCGCGCAGCAGGGCGGGTCGCTGCGGATCACCGCCAGGATGACGCCGTCCGCGCTGCCGCCCGGGCCATCGGACGCGTTCGCGCTGGTCACCATCCGCGCCCCCATCTACCCCGTGGAGCGCCAGGCGCCGCTCAACGTGGCGCTGGTGATGGACAAGTCGGAGTCGATGAAGGGCGCGCGGCTGGTGGCCACCAAGCGCGCCGCCCGCGAGGTCATCGGCGAGCTGGACGAGCGCGACCGGCTGGCGATCATCGCCGTCTCCGACGACACGGAGACGCTGCCCGCGCGGGAGGTGACGGAGGGTAACCGCGCCCGGATGCTGGCGTTCGTGGACCGGATCCAGGCCTCCGGCGGGAGCAACCTCTCCGGCGGCATCGAGGCGGCGATCAGCCAGGTCAGCCCCAAGTCGCCGGACTTCGAGTTCAACCGGGTGGTGGTGGTGACGGACGGCATCGCCACCCGAGGCCTCACGGACAAGGACAGCCTGGCCAACGTCGCCAAGAAGGCGCGCACCGTGTACCGGATCCACGTCAGCGCGGTGGGCGTGGGCGAGGACTGCGACGAGGACGTGCTCCAGCGCATCGTCAAGGACGGGTGGGGCTTCCTCACCTACGTGCGGGGCCCGTCGCAGGCCGCTCGGGTGGGGCACCTGCAGAAGCTGGAGGTGCTCCGCCGCGCCGCCGAGCAGACCGAGCTGCGGCTGAAGGCGGGCAGCGGGGTGCAGGTGGTGGACGTGCTCAACTACCAGGCGATGCCCTCTGGAGAGGCGCTGGTGGTGCCGCTGGACGAGGCGGGGCCCGGCGACGAGTTCAACGTGGTGATGAAGCTGAGGGTGAACGTGCGGGCGGGGATGCAGGGGAGCTTCACGCTGGGCACCGCGGAGCTGAGCTACCTGGACATGTTCGGCAACGCCACCCGGAACGCCAAGGTGGAGATCTCCGCGCCCATCTCGGCGAAGGGCCCCGGCGCGCCGGACCCGGAGGTGACGGTGGAGGCCGCCAAGGCGGTGACGGCCAAGAACCTGGTGCTGGCGGAGGAGAAGTACGAGGAGCAGAACCGGAGCGCGGCGTTGGAGATCCTCGACCAGACGGAGGACGCGCTGGGGCAGATGATGAAGGCCGCGCCCAAGGACGCGCTCTCCGAGGAGCTGGTGGCGGTGGCCTCCGCGATGGAGCGGTACGCGCCTCCCGCGGGGAAGGGCGGGCCGCCGGCCAAGGTCGAGAAGAAGAAGAAGCGCGGGCGCGGGCGGTGAGCTCTCCCGGGGACGTCCTCGCGCTGGTGGACGCGCGGGTGCGCGATCGCGTCCACGCCGAGTACCTGGCGCAGCCGCGGTCCGGGAAGGCGCTGGGGCCGCGGGTGGTGCTGGTGGGGCACCGCGCGGCTGGGAAGAGCACGCTGTTGCCGGCGGTGGCGGGGTTGCTCGGGCGGAAGGCGCTGGACCTGGACGGGGAGATCGAGCGCGCGCTGGGCCGGCCCATCCGCGACGTCTTCAAGGAGGACGTGCGCCTGTTCCGGTCGGTGGAGCGGGAGGTGTACCAGCAGCTGCCGAAGCGGACGGTGGTCGCCGCCGGGGGCGGGTTCCTGGCGCTGCACGCGGACCTGCTGGGCGAGGACACCGCGGTGCTGGTGCCGGTGTCGTTCGAGACGTACCGCGAACGGCTGATGGCGGACGCCAGCCGGCCGAGGCTGCGGCCGGAGCTGTCCGTCGAGGAGGAGCTCCGCGCCGTCTACGACGAGCGGGAGGCCATCCACCAGCGGCTGGGGTCCCGGGTGATGAGCCTGGCGGAGTTGCTCGCGTCGTCGATACCGTGAGACCCCGCTGATGGCGCTGGGCTGAGTCAGTAAGCGCTCTGGCGGGGCGATCACGACGTCGATACCGTGAGGCCGCTGATGGCGCCTCGCCTGGTAGTCACGCTCCCCTCCGGTCTGGACGGCGACGCCGCGCGGGCCTTTGCTCGGCGCATCCGCGCCCGAGGCGCGGCCATCCTCGAGCTGCGCACCGACCTGCACCCGCCCGCTTCGGTCGACCCGGCCGCGCTTGCCGAGCACCTGGACCTCCTCGTCGCCGAGCGCGGCGCGCGTCTCCCCGCGCCGTGGATCGCCGCCGCGTCCGTCGTGGACCGCGAGGAGGCCCACGCCGAAGGTGGCCGCGGTCGCCCGCTGGTGTCTCACCACGCCGCCCGCCCGCTGCCCACCTCGCAAGCGCTGGCGCTGTGGCAGAAGCTACGTCCGCCACCCGAGGCGCTGGTGAAGCACGTGGAGCCGCTGGGCAATCCCCCCTCCGGCACCCGGCTTCTCGCCACCCAGCGGGCGCTCCAGGGCGAATTCGGTCCCGACCGCGTCACCGTGCTCGCCACCGGCCCGCTGGCGCTCCCGTTCCGCGCCGTCCTCTCGCGCGCCAACGCGCTGGAGTACGTGGCCATGAGCGCCGACTGGAGCTCCGCGCCCGGACAGCGCCTCCTGGACGACGCCGTCCGCGAGGCGCGCGCGTCCTCTCCCCGCCTCCTGCGGCTGGGCATCGTGGGCTCGCGCATCCAGGGCAGCCGGTCGCCCCGCATCCATCCCCAGCCCTTCGACCGCATCGACCTCCCCGAGGACGCCGCGCTGGGCGACCTCCTGGACGCGCTGCTCCCGTTCTACGCCGGCCTCGCCGTCACCAGCCCCTTCAAGCGCGCCGCCGCGGAGCACGTGCGGTCCAAGCTGAAGGCGGTGAACACGCTGGTGCGCAGGCCCGACGGTTGGGAGGCCCACAACACCGACGTCGAGGGCGCCCGCGCCGCACTGGAGGCGCTGGCGGCGAAGCAGGTCACCCTCCTCGGCTCCGGCGGCGCCGCCGTCGCGCTGGGGCTGGCCGCCCGAGCGCTGGGCGTGGAGCTGCGCGCGGTCCGCCGCGGTGAGCTGGGCGAGACGCCCGTCTCCGGCGCCGTCATCTGGACCTGGCCCGCGCACCTGCCCGCGCCCGCGCACCTGCGCTTCGAGCGCGCCGCCCGCGTGGCGATCATCGCCTACGGGTCGCCAGCCCAGGCGATCGCCAAGGAGATCTCCCAGCGCGGCGGCCTCCCCCTGCGCCTCGGCCCCCGCTGGCTGATCGCCCAGGCCCGCCGCCAGCGCGAGCTGTGGGAATCTGCCGGGCTCTGAGAGTCCAAGAAAAACCCAGTGGTAACGAAACCTTACGCGGGTGGTGCACGACAAACCCACATGCCTTCTCTCCCCGTTGGCTCATCCCCCGTCGCCCGCGCCACCCCAGCGCAGGCTCCCGCAGTCTCCACCCCCGCGGCGCCCCAGCAGCAGGCCGCGGCCACCAAGCGCGAGGACGGCTTCGATGCGTCGAAGCCCCGCCCCGCGCCGGTGGTCACCCAGCCCGGCGTCCGCCCCGCCGACGGCCTCAAGTCGTACGAGGAGCTGTCGCCGAAGCAGCAGGCGCTCCTCGGCGAGGACGGCAAGGCGCGCTGGGACGCGCTGAGCGCGAAGGAGAAGGCGGGCTTCATCGTCCTCACCACCCGCATGGAGCAGAACAAGCTGGACTCCTCCGGCCTGAAGCTGAAGGCGCAGCCGGAGGGCATCCAGCAGGACCGCCTGCTCTTCGAGGCCGAGCCCAAGGAGGCCGTGGAGCGGCTCAAGGGCCAGGTGCAGGAGGCGGTGAAGCGCGGCGACTTCCTCGAGGACAAGCCCTCCGGCGGCCTGCACGGCGACGGCATGGCCGACTACGGCGCGCGCCAGTGGGTCACCAGGGAGTCGATGCAGCTGGGCTTCGGGAAGGACGGCCTGTTCGTCGACATCGACCGGTTCGGCGTGAAGACCGACCTGGTGGGCCTCTTCGGCCACTTCGGAGAGGTCATCCACAACCACACCACGAGCTCGAAGACGGATCCGTTCAAGGTCGGCAAGGCGCTCCACATCGACGTGGCCTCGCATTTGCCTCAGTCCGCGCAGTAGCCGGACGCGGACCATCCATCAGAGAGAACCGCTGTCCACGAGGTCGCCGTCACGCCGTCAACGGCGTTGTCGGCGGCCTCGCTGCGTGAAGCGCGTAACTTGCCGGATCGAGGCCGCACCACGCATGGCATGCGCGGTGCTCTTGCGTGAGCCCAGAGCAGCACCACTCACGGAGGACGCCATGACCCGGATCGGAAGCTGGCTGAGCACCCTGGAAACCAAGCGCATCCTGGCGCTGATGGTCGGCCCGGGAGCGCTGGCCCTGGGGGTGGATGCGGCGATCTCGCACTTCGCCGGCCGGGAGATGAGGAACCCGGCGCAGCTCACGCCCATCACCTACGGCGCGGTGGCCTGCATCGCCCTGGTGGCCGCCGCGGTGCCGAAGCTGACCGCGGCGCACTTCCGCCGCGCGCTCCGCTGGGTGGGGGGGCTGGGGCTGCTGGTCGGCCTGGTGGGGACCGCCTTCCACGCCCACGCGCTGTGGGTCATCCTCCAGGGCGAGCCGATCACGCTCCACGCCCTGTGGAACGCGCTCGCGGTGGCGCCGCCGCTGTTCGCGCCGGCAGGGTTCGCGGGGATCGGCGCGATCGTCTGGGCGCTGGGGAATCCGCGGGTGACCATCAACGTCCAGCGGCGGCCCGTGTTGACCTCGGTCCCGCCGCTGCCGCCCGCGAACTTCCCCGCGCGCCAGGCCGCGTGAAGCGGTAGCGTGCCGGCCCCTCGGAGCCGGAGGGAACCATGGAGGAGGCGGCGCAGGTCTGCTTCATCAACATCGGGCCCAAGCAGCGCAGGTTGAGGCTGATGTCCGGGGTGCTGTTCCTGGTCCTCAGCGTGGGCGTCGGAGTCGGGCTGGTCATGGGAGGCGCGCCGAGGTTGGCGCGCCTCGGGCTTTTCATCCCGCTGATGGCCGCCGGGGTCGGGTACTTCCAGTACCGGGAGAAGACCTGAGTGAACCTCGCGCGGCGCGGTCTGCGCCACATGGACGGGGAGAAGGAGAAGGTCACCGACTCGCTGGAGGTCCGCGCGCTGAGGCAGCAGGCGCGCAAGGTGTACCTGGAGTCGCTGGTGGCGGCGGTGGTCCTCACGGCGGCGGCGGTGGCCGTACCGGTGATGTGAGCGTGCGCCGCTCGCGGGGAGTGTGGTTGGTGCCGGCGGTGGCGCTGGTGGTGGCGGTGGCGACGTGCGCGTCCTGCCACTCGCTGAAGCGCGCCGTCATCTCGGTGATGGGCGACCCGAAGAAGTACAAGCCCGCGGAGGTGCCGGATGGGGGGGCGAGCGCCGGCGCGCTCCCGGCGACGTACGACGGAAAGGACGCCGCGCGCCGGCACATCGACGTGGCGCTGCAGCCGGTGGCGCGCGGGTTCGACTCGCCCACCGACGTCCAGTTCCCGCCCGGCGAGTCGAAGCTGTGCGTGGTGCTGGAGAAGGGCGGCGCGGCGAAGTGGGCGTCGGTGGAGGATGGCGCGTCCGGGCCGCTGTTCAGCGTGAACGTGCTCACCGAGGCGGAGGAGGGTCTGCTGGGGTTGGCCTTCCACCCGAAGTTCGCCGAGAACGGCCGCTTCTTCATCGACTACGTCGCGGACGTGGGCGGGCAGGACACCACCGTCATCGAGGAGTGGCGGGTGCCGCCGGGCGCGGACCTGAGGACGGCGCACCCGAAGGCGGAGCGGCGGTTGTTGACGCAGGCGCAGCCGTACCAGAACCACAAGGCCGGGCAGCTCGCGTTCGGGCCGGACGGGTTCCTCTACGTGGGGTTCGGAGACGGCGGCTTCGCGGACGACCCGGAGAGAAACGGGCAGAACCCGAAGACGTGGCTGGCGAAGATGCTGCGCATCGACGTCGACCGCGCCGAGGGCGGGAAGGCCTACGCGGTGCCCGCGGACAACCCGTTCGTCGGGAAGGACGGGTGGCTGCCGGAGATCTGGGCGCTGGGGCTGCGCAACCCGTGGCGCTACACGTTCGACCCGAAGGGCCGCCTGGTGGTGGCGGACGTGGGGCAGAACCTCTGGGAGGAGATCGACCTGGTGGAGCGCGGCGCCAACCTGGGCTGGAGCGTCCGGGAGGGACGCCACTGCTTCAGGCCGAAGGAAGACTGCCCGACCCAGGGGCTGGTGGAGCCCATCGCCGAGTACGGCCACGACGAGGGGCAATCCATCACCGGCGGCTACGTCTACGAGGGCAAGTCCGTGCCGGCGCTGGACGGCAAGTACCTGTTCGCCGACTTCACCTCCGGGCGGGTGTGGGCGCTGGAGCTGTCGGGCGGCGAGCCGTTCGCGCTGGGGCGGTGGAGCATGCTGCCCGCCACGTTCGGCAAGGCGGCGGACGGCGAGGTGTACCTGGCCGACTTCGGCGAGGGCACCGTCTACCGGTTCGTCCCCGCTCACCCGTGATACACGCGCGAGGCGGCGATCTCCCCGCCGCGCACGTCGAACACCTCGGCCACCGGTGACGGCGCCTGGTCCGGCGCGTGGCGGACGTACTCGATGAAGACGCGATCGGCGGAGGCGGTGATCGCCGTCAGCTCGTAGCGCAGGCCGGGGAGGCGGGCGTTGGAGTCGCGCCACCACTCCGCGAGCGCCGCCCGGCCGAGGAGCTTTCCGCCCGTCTCCGGGTGCAGCGCGCGGATCTTCGGCGAGGTGTGGGTGGCAGCCTCGGCGTAGAGCGCGACCAGCGCGTCCACGTCGTGGGCGTTGAACGCTTGCAGCCAGCGCTCGGCGATGCGGCGGGTGAGGTCGGCGGACATGATTGTGGTACAATCCCATCACCCGACCCGCTCCGGGAACCTGCCCTTTCGAGGGAGAGGAGGAGCGATGAATCGGCGCGGAGTGCTCAAGGGGCTCGGAGTGGCGGCGGCGGCGGCGTTCTGGCCCGGGTGGGCGCGTGAAGCCCATGCCGGCCCGCTGGGCGGTCTGCTCGGAGGCGCGTCCACGCTGATCTCGGCCATCGAGCGGGCGCGCGCCCGGAACCAGCCGCTGCTCGTCCTCGTCATCCCCGAAGACGACCGCGCGAAGTACTCCCGCGGGCGGCACTTCGGTCAGTGGCTCACCCACGGGGACGACGCCGACCTCGCGCCGCTCGCCTGCGCGGACCTGGTCTGCGCCGGGATGGATGCGGTCCGCGCCCTGTTCCCCGGCTCACCCGTGGACGGGGAACCGGCCATCCTCCTGCTGGACGCCGACCCGTCGCCTCGGCCCAGCGTGGTGCTGAGCGCCTTCTCCGGCGCCTCCACCACCGGGGCGGCGGTCAGCGGCGCCATCTTCGGAGACGTGGACGCCGTGAAGCGCCGCGCCGGCGAGCGCTGGAGCCTGCTCACCTCCGAGGTGCGCGCCGAGGTGCGCCGGATCTACGACGGGGTGGACGGTTCGCCCGAGGTGGTGCTGGCCGCGGCGCCGGTGTTCGCGGTGGATGCCGTGGAGGGGAACACCGAGGCGCTCCGGCTGTTGGCCCGCGCGGCGCGGGTCCGTTCCTGCGGCCAGTCCATCCCTGGCAGCGAGTGGGCGGAGACGGAGGTGGGCCAGGAGCGGTTCCTCTACTTCCCCACCCGCGCGTTCCAGAACACCTGAGCCGGAACCTCTCACCCTCCCCAGGAGTCTCATCCACCATGCGAGCCATCGTCCTTCTCCCTGTCCTGGCCTTCGCGTTCCTCGGCTGCGGTCCACCCCCGGACCAGACGCGGCTGGTGCTCCTCGACGAGGCGGCGCGGATGTCGGGCGCCCTCGTCCAGCTGGAGCACTGGGAGGGCGCCCCGGCGTTCGCCGTTCGCCTCACCCCGGACGACCGCCCGATGCTCCTGACGCAGACGGACGCGCGGCGGCTGGAGGTGCCCGCGCACACGCTCGCCTATGTGCAGGGCAGCGACGTCCAGGTGCGACTGCTGGACCTGGACGACACGGCGCGCGGCCAGATGGTGCTCACCGGCTCCGAAGGCGCGGCGCAGCGCGTGGCGTCGGTGGTGAACGCGGAGGTGAAGGCGCTCGGGGAGGACCGCTACCGGCTGGAGGGAGAGGACCTGTTGGACCGCTCCGCGTTCCTCGAGGCGCCGCGCGGGCTGCGCGAGGTGCGCCCGGTGGAGTCGACGCCGGAGCCAATGCGCCCGCTGCTGGGCCGGGACACCAGCACCGGGTCGTCCCTCTCGTGGCGCGGGGAAGGCGTCGCCGAGTCCGTGCCCATCACGCTGGTCGGCGTCTACGCGAGCGGGGCGACCACGCTCATCCTGGACGCCGAGGGCGGCTACACGCTCACCCGGGAGTGCGGTGACACCGTGCAGGGGACGGTGGTGGAGAGCGGCGACCGGTTGGTGCTCCTCGGCGAGGACCACAGCCCGCGGGCGCTCTACGTGCTCGACGAGGGCGGCGTGCAGATCGGCGCCGAGCATCTCCAACCCGTGCTGGAGGAGGCGCCATGAAGCGGCGTGGATTGCTCAAGGGGATGGGCGTGGCGGCGGCCGCGTCCCTGTGGCCGGGCTGGCTGAGCGAGGCCTTCGCGGGCCCACCCTGCGGCGTGCGCAAGGGCGCGGTGACGCTGAGCGCGGCCATCCAGCGCGCGCACGCGGCCTCCCGGCCGCTGCTGGTGTTCACCATCCCGGCGGACGACGGCGAGAAGTGGGACCGCGGGCGCCACTTCGGCGAGTACCTCAACCACGGCAGCGACCACGACCTCGCGCCGCTGGCCTGCACCGAGGTGGTGTGCGCGGAGCTCAAGACGCTCAGCCAACTCATCCCAAGCGCCACGGGGCCGCTCGCCCCTGCCGACCCGAGGGAGAATGAACCTGTCATCTCCTTCGCCGACGTGGAGCGCTCTCCCGCGCGAATCGCCCATGCGCTCCTCAGCTTCAAGCAGCACGACGCGATGTACGACCGGCTCGCCGAGCTCCCCGGCCTGGAAGGGCTGAGCGAGGAGGAGCGGAGGCAGGCGTACACCGCCCACTGGGCCGAGCAGCAAGCGCGGGAGGAGCAGGGGATCGACGACTGCATCCGCCAGACGAGCGCGGCCATCCGTGCGGCGGTCTTCGGCGACTCCGCGTGGGCGAAGCGCCGGGCGGATGCGACCTGGGACAAGCTCACCGGGAGCGACCGCGAGCTCGCCCGGAAGATGATGGCGGGCGGGGAAGGGACGCCGGAGCAGGTGCTGGCGCTGGCGCCGGTGCTGGCCGTCTCCGCCGAGGCGACCGGTGACCCGCGGCTGGAGAAGTTGCTGGCGACCGCGGCGCGCGCCCGGTACTGCGCCCAGCGCATCCCGGGCAGCAAGTGGGCGGACGCGTCCGGTTGCGGCGAGACCGTCGAGGGCGAGGACGACAACCTCGCCTTCGGGTGCGGGATGGGCCGCGTCCCCGCCCGCAGCCAGCGCTTCCTGTACTTCTTCACGCGGTCGCCGTACGCACCGCCGACGGAGGAGTGACCACGGTCCAGGTCGGCTTCGTGCTCCAGCCGGACGAGGAGATGCTCGGGCTCACCGAGCCGCTCCTGGAGCTGGCGGACTATCTCGAGGTCGCCCCGGAGACGACGTGGTTCGAGACGGCGGACGGGCGGCTGCTGGAGAACGGGTTCCACCGGCGGTTCCTCCAGATCGGCGATCGCACCGGGAAGCCGTTCGTCGCGCATGGGGTGGGGCTGTCGCTGGGGTCGTTCGGGCGGGCGGAGTGGCGTCGGCGGGCGCGGTGGCTGCGGCGGCTCCGGGAGGACCAGGCGCGCTTCCAGTACCGCTGGTACACGGACCACCTGGGAGCGACAGTGATGGGCGGGCGCGCGGTGGCGCTGCCCGTCGCGTTGCCGATGACTCCGGAGCTCGCGGCGCAGGTGCGGCGGGTGCTGCGGGCGGCGCAGGCGGTGGTGCCGGACGTGGGGATGGAGAACACCGCGCCCACGGTGCTCTTCGGGCACCCGCTGGAGGAGCCGGGGTTCATCGCGGCGGCGCTGGCGAGGCCGAGGACGCACCTGCTGCTCGACCTGCACAACCTGCACACGGTGGCGGTGAATTTCGGGGTGGACCCGGACGCGTACCTGGCGCGGCTGGACCTGGCGAAGGTGATCGAGATCCACGTCGCCGGCGGGAGCTGGTCGGACCCGGCGTGGCTTCCGGGTGGGCGGTCGCTCCGGCTGGACAGCCACGACGGCGCGGCGCCGGACGAGGTGCTGGCGCTGCTGGAGAAGGTGGCGCCGCGCTGCCCCAACCTCCGCGGCATCACCCTGGAGAGGATGGAGGGGACCGTGGGCGCGCCGGACGTCGCGGCGCTGGCGGCGGAGTTGCGGCATCTGCGCGATGTGGCGAGGTCGCTCGGGCGATCGGGGCCAGCACCCGTGCCTCGCGACAGCGTGTCGGCTCCGCTGGGGACGCGCCGTGAGACGGATGAGCAAGGGACACCATGCGAAGCGAATGAGCGCGGGGACGCAGAGAATGGGGGCGCGTTTCCGCGCGAGGAGAACATGCGCGCCGGCGCGGCGGAGTTGGAACAGTTGCAGCGCGATCTCTCGGACGCACTCCGCGCGGAAGATCCCGTGGCGTCGATCCGGGCGCTCTCGGAAGCATCTGGTCTGCTCCCTTCGCTCCGCGCATCGCTCCTCGCCGCCGACCCGGACGGCCTCCGCCTCACCGCGCTCCTGATAGCCAAGCTCCGCTTCGAGCGCGTCATCCGCGGCTCCTCCGCGGCGGGCGCCTGGTTCGACCGCGACCCCGCCGCGTTCAGCGCCGCCTTCCGCCGCTACCACGCCGCCGTCCCGCCCTCGGAGTCGTTCCCCGCCGCGGAGGCGAGATCATTCCTCGCCTGGGCCGCCGCCCATCAGGAAGACGCGCCGAAGAGCACCCGCTCGCTGCGGTAGAGCCGGATGGTGACCACCACCGCGATCGCCGCGTACAGCAGCCCCGACGCCAGCGCCATCAGCAGGTGCGCCGGCTCCGCGCCCTCGCCGCGCACCAGCCGCGAGATGAGCACCTCCTCCGAGAGCATGGGCACCAGGCACATCCACGGCTTGGGGACCACCGGGAGGAACACCATGAACATCCCGGGGACCGCCGGGATGAGGTTCAAGAACCCCAGCGTGGTCTGCGCCTCCTTGAACGACTTGGCGAACGACGCCACCACCATCTGCAGCGCCCCGGCGGTGATCATCAGCGGCAACAGCAGCAGCACCGTCGTCCCCAGCGGCAGCGCGAACACGCCCCCGAAGTCGGTGAAGGACACCACCCTCGGCAGCAGCGCCAGCCCCGCCAGGCACATCGCCATCGCGGCGAAGGAGAAGCACGCGGTGGCCATCAGCTTCCCCAGCACGAACGCCCACCGCGGCACCGGGTTGATGAGCAGCGGCTCCAGCGACCCGCGCTCGCGCTCGCCGGCGGTGCTGTCGGTGGCCACGCCCATCCCGCCCATGAACAGCGAGAGCACCAGGATGAGCGGCACCATGTTCAGCATCTCGCCCGAGCGGCTCTGAGGGGTCGACAGGTCCACCCGCTCCAGCGCCACCGCCTGCGCGATGCCCGCGTCCACGCCGCGCGCCAGGAGCCGGAGCGCCCCCAGCCGCACGGAGTACTGGCTCAGCAGTCCCTCCACCCGGCCCACCGCCGCCATCGCGTTGGTGTGCGAGCGGTCCGAGACGACCTGGATGGGCGCGGACCGGCCGGCCCGCAGCGCGGTGCCGTAGTCCTCCGGCACCACCAGGACCACCTTGGCGTCGCCGGAGCGGATCAGCTCCTCGGGCGAACCGGTCTCCTCGTGCGGGTGGACGTTGTTCTCGCGCAGGAACGTCATCAGGTCCGGCGCCCGGTCCATCCCCACCACCGGGAGCGAGAGCGGCGTGCGGGTCAGCTCCGCGGCCTGGTTGGAGATGACGGTGATCACCGCGCCCAGCGAGAAGACGAAGAACAGCGGCCCCAGGCAGGCGGTCATCACCGACCGGCGGTCGCGCACGTTGTCCACCGCCTCCTTGCGGAACACGACCATCGCCTGGCGGAGCCCGTTCACTGCAGTCCTTCCCCGGAGCCGATGGCGGCCACGAACGCGTCCTCGATGTCCTCGCGGCCGGTCTTCCGGCGCAGCTCCTCCAGCGTCCCGTCCGCCACCACCGTGCCGCGGGCGATGACCACCACCCGGTCGCACAGCGCGGTGACCTCCTGCATCACGTGGCTGGAGAAGAGCACGCACCGGCCCTCGTCCTTGAGCCGGCCGATCAGCCGCCGCATCGTGCGCGTGCCGGGGACGTCGAGGCCGGCGGTGGGCTCGTCCAGGACGACGTTGCGCGGGCTGTGGACCAGCGCGCGGGCGATGGCCACCCGGAGCTGCTGGCCCTGGGAGAAGCCTTCGGCGCGGCGGTCGGCCACGTCCTTCATCTCCAGCATGTCGAGCAGCTCGTCGGTGCGGCGGGCCAGCTCGGCGCCGCGCAGGCCGTGGAGCTCGCCGAAGTAGCGGACGTGCTCGCGGGCGGTGAGGCGCGGGTAGAGGCCGTGCGCGTGCGGGAGGGCGCCCAGGCGCGAGCGCACCGCCAGCGGCTCCTTCGACGCGTCCAGCCCGTCGACGAGCGTCCGGCCCTGGTCCGCGGAGAGGACGGTGGTGAGGATGCGCAGGGTGGTGGTCTTGCCGGCGCCGTTGGGGCCCAAAAGGCCGGTGATCTCCCCATCCCGGGCGACGAAGGAGACGCCCCGGAGGGCCTTCACCTCGCCGAACGACTTGTGGAGCTCCTGGACCTCGATCACGGCTCGTGCCCCAGGAAGTCGAGGAACATGGGCGCGGGGGCGATGTCCGCCACGCAGGTGGTGTCCAGCTGGTCCACGGAGGCGTCGCGCTCCACCTTGGCGATGAGCGAGGGGAGGCAGCCGCGCGGGGAGACGTTGTGGCCGTGGCCCTTCACCACCAGGTGGAGGCTGTGGGTGAGGGTCTTCTTGGCTTCCTCGGCGAGGTCCGGCGGGGTGACGGGGTCCGCCTCGCCGGAGAGGAGGAGGACGGGGACGTCGGAGCGGACCGGCTCCTTGAAGGACGCGTCCACGGTGGCGTGCGGCCAGCGCGCGCAGACGGTGCGGTAGGTGGCCCGGTGGAGATCGCCCAGGTACGAGGTCTTCGGGAGCCAGGGGAGGACCGGCGGGTCCTTGGAATAGAAGGGCGCGTCCTCGGCGCAGACGACGGAGAAGTGGAGCGGGCGGGAGATGGCGTTCTCCATCTGCTCGGAGAGGTAGAGGGACTGGGCGGCCACGGGGGAGTAGTCGCCGGTGCTGTCCGCGCCGTGGATGAAGAGGGGGAGCAGTCCCACCAGCTCCGGCATGTAGCTGAAGTCGAAGACGGTCATCGCGAAGCGCTCGCGGGTGAGCGTCACCTCGGTGGGGGCGCCGGTGGTGGGGTGGCGGAGCTTCACGTGCTCGGGGGCGTGGGCGAGGCGGTCGAGGACGCGCTGCATGGACGCGGGGAGGTCCGGGAAGCGGGCGGCGCAGGCGGGGGTGGCCGCGCAGCGCTGGAGGTCGAGGTCCAGCGCGCGCTGGGCGGTGAGGCCCATCTGTTCGCCGACGACCATGGACATGGGGACGACGCCGTCGAGGACGGCGGTCTTGACGCGGTCGGGGTAGGCGCGGAGGTAGGCGAGGGCGAGGCGGGTGCCGTAGGAGACGCCCACCAGGTGCACGCGGGCGTAGCCCAGCGCCTCGCGGGCGGCGTCGAGGTCGCGGGCGGCGTCGAGGGTGGTGTAGTGGCGCGGGTCGCCGTGGATCTGCTTCAGGCAGGCGTCGACGGCGGCGAGGCGGGCCTCCTCGTTCATCGCCTCCTCGTCGAGGTCCTTGGGGAGGTCGCAGCGCAGCGTGCTCAGGGTGCCGGTGCCGCGCTGGTCGACGAGGACGACGTCGCGCTCGCGCTGGGCGGAGGAGAGCGCGCTCATGGCGCCCACGTGCTGCTCGGTGGCGGCCTGGCCGGGGCCGCCGGCGAGGAAGAAGACGGGGGTCGGGTCCGCCACGCCGCGGGCGGAGATCACCGCCACCTTGAGGTCCAGCTTCGGCCCGTCCGGGCGGGAGCGGTCCTCGGGCACCTGGAGCGTGCCGCAGTGGGCCTGGATGCGGCCGTGCCCGCCCTGGCCGACGAGCTGGCAGTCGCGGAGGGCGATGGTGGGGGCCCGGCGGTCAGAGCGGGGCGCACAGGCCAGCGCGAGGGCGAGCAGGGCGCAGGAGGGGAGGAGTCTCATCAGGCTGGGCGGGGAGAGATGAACACGGGTGCGGTCTCGCCGCCAGCCGGTCACCGCATGGCGGTCGCATCCCCCGCCTGCCACAGCTCCTCGGCGAGCTGGGAGAGCAGGAGCTCCGGGACGGGCCGCAGCGGCAGCGCGCCCTTGATGATCGCCGCCGCGGCCACCACGCGCGGGGCGCCGTCGCGCTGGACCGGCATCAGCACCGGCAGCCACTGCCCCTTCCCGCCGGGGAGCTCCAGCGCGCCGACCTCTGCCACCGGCACCTCCGTCGCCCGCCGCCCCAGCTCCTCGCAGATCTCGGTGGCTGGCTCGTCCCCGTGGAACGGCGCCGCCAGCGCCAGCTGCCCGTCCCGCACCAGGTACAAAAAGCCCCTCGCCCCGGCCGCCTCCCACACCAGCACCTCCAGCGCCCGCTCCAGCCGCTGCGCCGTGCCGCGCGCGCCGCCGAGCACTGCCGACCGGAGCGTCACCTCCGCCGGCGGGCGCTCCACCATCGTCACCGCCTCCGTCGCCAGCTCCGCGCTGGAGGGCACCCGCGCCGCCGCCGGTCCCACGTCCATCACCCGCTGGCTCCTCGCCAGCAGCACCGGATTCCGCGTCGGCCCGAACAGCTCCTCCAGCCGCGCCGCGTGCCGGTGGTGGACCTCCCCGTTCCGCTCCATCGCCGCCACCAATGCCCGCGCCTCGTGCAGCGACCCCACCACCGCCGGGTGGTCCAGCCTCCCTACCTTCTCCAGCACCCGGTCCAGCCGCGCCCCGCCGGCCGCCGGGTCCCCACCCGCCGCCTCCGCCAGCGCCAGCGCCCGCTCCGACCTCACCCAGGAGACGAAGAACCCATCGTCGAAGTCGTTCCCCACCGCCACCGCCTCCTCGGCGGTGCGCTTGGCGGCGTCCGTGGCGCCCTGGGCGATCTGCGTCTCCGCGATGGCCGCCAGGATGCTCTGGTGGATGGGCCGCATCTCCGGGTGCAGCGCCGCCCTCGCCCGCTGCAGCGCCGCCAGCGCCTCGTTCAGCTCCCCGCGCTCGCGGTGGTACTCCCCCGAGAGCAGATCGCACAGCGCGTGGTACCGCCCTCCCCGCGCGTTGATCTGGTTCAGCTCCTCCAGGCACCGCCGCAGCCCCAGCACGTCGCGCGTCACCATGTACCCGAACGACGCGCAGATGGGCCGCTGGATCTCCGCGCCCCACACCGACCCCATCGTCAGGAACGACAGCTCCGCCCGCGCGTCGTGCTCCAGCGCCAGCTCCTCCTCCCCGCGCAGCCGGTGGTACTGCGACCGCGTCAGCGCCAGGTGCCCGTCGAACATCCGGAGGTCGACCTTCTCCGCCTCCTCCACGTGCGCCAGGTAGCTGGCCGGGTTCGGCAGCGCGATGGCCGCCGTCGCCGCCTCCATCCGCATCGACGCCAGCAGCACCCGCCGGTTCAGCTCCGGGAGCTGGTTCAGCTTCTTCTCCGTCAGCATCCCCAGGAACTCCTGGACGTTCCGCTGCACCTCCCCGTGCGCGTTCCGGATGAAGGCCCACAGCGTCTGCAGGAAGAGCAGCAGCGCCCGCAGCCCGAAGTTGCTCTTCGTGGGGAGCGCCGCCACCGCCGCGATGGACGCCTGGAGCCGCTCCACGTCGTGCAGCAACCCCGCCACGGTGGCCGCGCTGGCGATGGTGAGGATGTACAGGCCGAGCGCGTGGACCGGGTGCGGCCCACACCGCGACCGCGGCGTGAACAGCCACCGCACCCCGGCCCGCAGCAGCTTGCGCGCCAGCATCCCCGCGCTCACCGGCACCCGCTCCTTCAGCACGCGCGACAGCCCCGCCCACTCCGCGGCCCCGGCCAGCAGCGGCTCCACCTGCCGCAGGCTCGCCGGCAGGTCGGCGATGGAGCCCGCCACCAGCAGCATGTACCGCAGCTCCAGGATGACCCGCGGCCGCTTGCGCACCCGCTCGTAGACCCCGACCACCGCCTCCAGCGGCGCCATGCACTCCTTCATCGACTGCGCCTCGAAGAGCCGGCGCCCGGCGCGCTCCAGCCGCTCGGCGCCCCGGACCTCGTCCCCGCCCAGGTAGAGGTGCCAGCCGATCTCCCCGTCCCGGTCGGCGGCGCCGGGAGCGGCCAGGAGCGCCTCGCCGAGGCGGCGGTGGAACGCCCTTTGCCTCGGCTCCGGGATGGACTGGAGCAGCGCCTCCCGGAAGCCGCCGTGGAGGAAGCGCACCTTCCCGCCCACCTCCGCCAGCACCTCCTTGCGCACCAGCTCGTCGATGGCGGTGAAGATCTGCTGGTCCGTCTCCAGCCCGGAGATCGGCGCGCACAGCTCCAGCGGCAGGTCGCCGCGGTGGACGCTGAGCGCCTCCGCGAGCACCCGCGCGTCCAGAGACAGCGACTGCAGCTGGTCGGACAGCGTCTCCAGCAGCGCCGCCGGCACCTCGCCTTCCGGCGCCCCCAGCAGCTCCGGCACCTGCCAGCGCCCGCCCTGGTAGCGGAGCGTGCCGCGCTCCACCAGCTGCCGCGCCAGGTGCACGGTGTGGAGCGGGTTGCCGCCGGCGACCTGGTGCGCCCACGCCGCCAGGCGCTCCACCCGCGGCAGCTCGCCGAACATCCCGCGCAGCAGCTCCTGGACCTGCTCGCGCTCCAGGCCGCGCAGGCGCAGCGGGTTGGCGCGGCGGCGGAGCGCGGCGATGGGCTCGGGCGCGCGGGCGGCCACGTCGCTGCGGAGCGCGAGCGCCACCACGAGCGGGCTCCGCTCCCGCTTCATCCCCAGGGTGGCGAGCACCGCCGCGGACGCCTCGTCGCACAGGTGCGCGTCGTCCACCACCAGGGCCAGCGGGCGCGCGCGCGCCACCTCCAGGAACCAGGAGGCCAGCTCGGCCTGGACGCGGAGCCGCTCCTCGTTGGGGTCGGAGAGCGCCGCCGACGCGGGCGCGCGGCCGAGGTGCAAGGAGAGCTCCGGCAGCACCCGACCCAGCGTGCCGGCGTGCGCGGGGCCCGTCTGGAGCGCGAGGTCCGGCGCGGCGCGGAACAGCTCGCGAAGCAGCTGGCGGACCACCGCGTAGGGCGCGTCGGCGGGTTGCTCGCCGTCGCCGCGGAGCACCAGCGCGCCGGAGAGCTGCGCCTCCAGCGCCACCTCCGCCAAAAGCCGCGTCTTGCCCAGCCCGGGCCCCGAGTCGAGCACCACCGCCGCTTGCTCCCCGGTCAGGGCCCGGGTGACCCAGCGCTTGAGCTGGGACAGCTCGCGCTGGCGGCCCACCAGGGGCGGCGAGGCGAGGTAGGCGCGGGCGGCGTCCGGATGGCTGGTGGGGGCGAGCCCGGCCAGGCCGCTGAGCCGGTCGATCACCTCGGCGGCGCTGCGCGGGCGGCGGGCCGGGTCCAGCGAGAGCAGCGCCATCACCAGGCCGTCCATCGCCTCCGGGACGCGCGGCTGGAGGGAGCTGGGAGGGGAGACCTTGCGGCGCCAGGTCTCCTCCAGCTCGGTGAACTTCTTGGCGGGGTAGGCGTGGCGGCCGGTGAGCAGGCGGTAGGCGAGCGCGCCCAGCGCGAAGAGGTCCGCGCGGTGGTCCAGGGGCAGGCCGCGGAAGCACTCGGGGGCGACGTAGGGCGGGGTGCCGGCCACTTCGGCGGAGGCGCCGGCGGTGGCGAGGATGCCGAAGTCGATCAGCTTGGCGCGGCCGTCGGCGCCGAGCCGGATGTTGCGGGTGGCGACGTCGCGGTGGACCAGCCGGCGCGAGTGGAGGAAGGCCAGCGCGGAGGCCATCTGCAGCAGCACGTCCAGCGCGCGGTCCAGCGGGAGGAGGCCCAACTCATGGAGGTCGGCGCCCTCCAAAAGCTCCATCGTGTAATAGAGGCCCTCCTCGTCGACGCCGAACTCGTGCGCCTCGACGATGGACGGGTGCTTGAGCTGGCGGAGGGTGTGGAACTCGCGGCGGAAGCGGAGGCGGTCCCGCTCCGTGGTCGGCTCCGCCAGGCGCTTGAGGGCGAAGCGCTGCCCGGTGGAGACGTCCTCCACCCGGTACACCGTCCCCATGCCACCCTGGCCAAGGATGCCGGTGGAGCGGTAGCGGCCCTGTAGCATTACGACTGCGTCATACACCCGGCCCGCGTCGCCGATCACCCCTCGGTCGGCGTGCGAGTAGGCGTGCAGCGCGGATCCACCGCCACCCGTCGCCGCTCGGCGGTGGAGCAGCGACCAGAGGCGTCCGGGAGCTACAGCGCGTCCCCTGAGCTAGTCGCCCAGCTCGATCTTCTCGTCCTTGTCCTTCTCGTCGAGGACGGGGTCCGGCATCTGGTCCACCAGCGCCTTGATCAGGTGGAAGGAGGGACCCGCGTAGGTCTCCACGTCCGGCCCGAACTGCTTCACGTAGGCGGCCGTGGTCTGCGCCAGCTCGTCGTCCTTCTGCGGCCAGCGGCCGGCGCCCTCCGCTTCCCACACCACCGCGCCGTCGGTGCAGCGGAAGAGCGTCGCGTTCACCTCGGTGAAGAGGTACTTGCCGTCGCGCTTCACGTTGGGCTTGAGCCAGAGGACGCCCTCGATGCCGGACTTGCAGCGCGACTTCGGCTCGAACTCCTCCACCATCGCCGCGGTCTCCTTGGCGATGAACTGGCGCTTGAGGTTCACCTGCCTCCGCGCCATCACGCTCCACATGTCGCCGAGCGACTGGACGCCCTCCGGCAAGGGCTGGGTGACCACCGACAGCCGCTTGGTCTGCAGCTTGTCCACCTTGTCGTAGTCGGCGCGGATCCGCGCCTCGCGGATGGTGCACCCCAGAAGCAGCGACGGCGCGGCGAGCGCCAGGGCGGCGCGCGACCAGGTCTTCACGTGTGTTCCTCCCGCAGCGCCGTGGCGGGGGCGCCGCTCCCCTTCGGCGTGCCGGCCTGTTCCGCCGCGCGCGCCGTCCTCTTGTCGTGGATGATCTGCAGCACCGCCGCCAGCACGGTGAAGGAGATGATGAGCGTGGTGGCCAGGCCCAGCGTCGCCACCAGGCCCATGGACTTCAGCCCGTTGTGCTTGGCGGCGAAGAGCGACGCGAAGCCGGCGATGGTGGTGAGCGTGGAGGACGCCACCGCCGCGCCCACCGACCGCAGCGCCACCAAAGGCGAGGTGCCCTCCAGGAACCGGTGGCACAAATAGAGGCCGTGGCTGACGCCGAACGCCAACAGCAGCGGCAGCATCACGATGTTCATGAAGTTCAGCCGCTCGTTCATCATCGACATGATCCCCAGCATCATCAGCACCCCCAGCCCGAGCGGGAGCACGGACGCGGCGGTGAGCGACGCCCGCCGGAAATCCAGATAGTGCATGGTGAGGATCCACACCGCCGCCAGCAGGAAGGTCAGCTTCCCGTCGAAGAGGACGATGCGCGCCAGCTTGGCGTAGAGGATGGGCAGGCCGGCGGCGCGGTACTCGTGGCCCTGCTTGGTGTGGATGAGGTGCGTCTGGTCCGAGAACTGCAGCATGTTCTTCCCGTCCCACAGGTCCACGGTGGGGAAGAGGAACGTAAGATAGCCGTGGTTCTCCGGCCTGGTCGTGGGCAAGTGGCGGAACTCGGCGGCGTACTCCTCCGGCACCTGGTCCACCGTGTACGGCCGGGCGGCGAGGATCTTCTTGAACTTGGCCGCCTTGTCCTGCAGCTCCGGAGGGAACGCGCTCGCGTCGATGTCCTTGAGCTCCTCCTGCCATTGCTCGAGGATCTTGGCGTTGGCGGCCGCGGTCTCCGGCGGGGGGACGAAGTTGTAGAGCGAGATCGCGTTGTCCACCGTGGAGTACTTGGTCTTGTCCAGCGGCCACAGCTCGTCGAACAGCTCCCGCGTCTCCGCCAGGTCCTTGGTGTAGACGGCGATGGGGTCCGCGGAGATCTGGAACCGCTGGTTGATCTCGTCGTTGAGCTGGATGGAGTACTCGTCCGGCGGCACCAGCGCGCGGGTGTTGTAGTCGAAGCGCACGCCCATCTTCAGCCGCTCCAGCATGGAGGGCTTCTGGCCGTGCGCCGGCTCATGGTCCGTCCAGGGGATGGCGAAGGCGGAGATGGCCGCCACCACCACCAGGCACCCCACCAGGACCCTCACCGGGTTGCGGATGCGCGTGTCGCCGGTCTCCATCTCCCTGGAGGGCGGCGGCATCACGCCGATCAGCTTCGGCACCAGGTCCGCGCGGCGGTTGCCCACCAGCATCAGCACGGCGGGCGTGAAGGAGAACAGGGTGAAGGCGAGGATGAAGGTGCCGGCGCCCGCCAGGAAGCCGAACTGCGAGAAGCCGCGGAACTGGGAGAAGAGCAGGGTGAAGTACGCGCCCGTCATCACCGTGGCCGCCACCAGCGCCGGCCGCCCCGCGTTCACCAGCGCGTTGTGGATGGCCTGCTTGTAGTCGCGCCCCAGGCCCAGCTCCAGCCGGGTGCGGAAGATGAAGTGGATGCCGAAGTCCACCCCGAACCCCGCCAGCAGCGCGCCGAGCATGGAGGTGATCATGTTCAGCTCGCGCACGGTGAGCCAGACGAAGCCCAGCGACATCACCGTTCCCATCACCATGCCGGTGAGCACGATGAGGGTGGGCGCCACCTTGCGGAAGAAGACGATGGTGATGACGGAGATCAGCGCCAGCGCCAGGTACGTCACCGGCTCCAGTGAGCTGTTGATGGCGTACGAGTCGTCGACCACCATCTTGTACGAGCCGGTGTAGCCGTAGGCGATGGTCTTGCTGTCGCCCATCCGGTGGTAGTCCTCCACCAGCTTGACCCCGTCCTTCTCGTACTTGCGCATCCAGGGGTCGAGCGTGTTCTCGATGTACGCCTTCGTCTTGCCCAGCTCGCTCGAGTCCCACATGGGCTTGACGGTGATCAGGACCATCTTCCGGTCGTCGGAGATGTAGTAGTCGTCGAGGATGCTCTTCTTGTTGACCTTGCTGTACTTGGCGATGAGGTCGTCCACCTCCAGCTTCACCGGCTCCGTCTTGCGCAGCTCGATGTAGAAGGGGTTGTTCCGCTTGAGCTGGTCCTTCAGGAACGCGTTGACCCGCTTCTTCGCCTCCTGGAGGTCCTCGGTCTTGACGAAGAGGACCATCTTCTCCTGGATGAACTCGACCGGGAGCTTCTCCTTGAACCAGCGGACGTTCTGCTTGTCCGCGTCCAGCATGGCGGAGACGTCGTCCGCCACCTTCTTCATCACCTTGTCGTCGTCCGACCGCAGGGCGATGATCAGGTGGCCCGCGCCGCCCACCATGTCGATCACCCGCTTCACGTCCTTCACCTCCGGGAGGTCCTGGGAGATGAGGTCGAGCTGGTTGGTGTTGATCTTGAGGCGGGACGCCGCCCAGCCGGACAAGGCGGTGAGCGCCACCAGGACCAGCAGGACGCGCCCCGGGTGCGTGGTGACCAGGTCGGCGTACCAGTTCAACGCCCGGGTGAGGCGAGTGTCGCTGTGGCTCATGGCACCGGGGTACATACCGTGAGACGCCCCCACATCCAACGTTTGGAGGTCCGATGACCGGCGCCCTCGCCGCCCTGCTCGTCCTGCTGGCACCGCCAGAGCCCAGCCCGGAGCTGATGAAGAAGCTGGCCGACAGCGACGCCCGCCTGCTCCGGCTCTACAAGGAAGGCGCGGTGACCATGACTTCCCGGGTGGAGGAGCTGGACAAGGGGGGAAATGTCCAGCACACCCAGACGGTCGCCATGCGCCTCACCGTCAAGGACGGGGCCCAGCAGGTGGAGGTGCTCAGCGCCGCGCGCGACGGGCAGGACATCACCGCCGACGAGCGCAAGGAGCAGGCGGCGAGGCAGGACCCCAAGGGGAAGACGAACCAGCGGCAGCAGCTCACCCTCCCCTTCGCCGCGGAGTCGCAGTCCAGCTACGCGTTCCAGCTCCTGGGCCCCGACGCGAACAACCCCGCCCTGCAGCGCATCGGCTTCGGCCCGCGCGGCAAGAAGTCGAAGGACCTGTGGGTGGGCGAGGCGGTGGTGGACCCGCAGGCGGGCGAGGTGAAGTGGCTCAAGCAGCGGCCCTCGGAGCTGCCCGCCTTCGTGGACGCCATCGACATGGTGCTGGAGTTCGGCGCCTCCACCTCGATGGGCTCGGCCGTGTCCACCGTGCACATGGACGGGGAGGGCGGGCTGCCCTTCTTCAAGAAGCGCTTCCGGTCCGTCATCACCTTCAAGGACTACGTCCCGCCGAAGTGACTCCCGGCTAGAGCGTGCTGGTGATCTTCTGCAGGCCGCGCGGGCTGGCGGGCGAGACCCCGCGCAACAGCGCCGCCTCGTAGGACACCAGCTGGCCCAGCACCACCGCCGCGATGGGGGCGAACGCCTCCGGCAGGTCGCGGAGCGGGAGCTGGAAGGTGGGGTAGGGCAGCGGGCTGGGCCGGAGCTCGCCGGCGCGGAGCAAGAGCGGGATGCCGCCCCGGCGGTGGATCTCCTCGGCGGTGGCGAGCGCGGGCGCGGTGGAGGCCCCGCCCACGTCGATCAGCAGCACCGGGTGCTGGGAGCCGATGAGCGTCACCGGCCCGTGGAAGAAGTCGGCGCCGGAGAAGGACTCGGCGTGGACGCCCGCCATCTCCTTGAGCTTGAGCCCGGTCTCCAGCGCGGCGGGGAAGCCGAAGCCGCGGCCCACCACCGCGCAGGTCTGCACCCGCGCCAGGTGCTCGGCGAAGGCCTTGGCCTGCGGGCGGAGCTGGAGCGCCTTCTCCAGCGCGTCCGGCAGCCCGTTCATCAGCGACGGCGGCGACCCGGCCAGCGCCTCCGCCAGCATGGCCATCACCGTCATCTCCGCCACCAGCGTCTTGGTGGCGGGGACGGAGACCTCCTCGCCCGCGTCCAGCTCCAGCACGAAGTCCGCGTACTGCGACAGCGGCGACACCGGGGCGTTGACCACCGCCACGGTGACCGCGCCCTGCTCGTGGGCGCTCTTGAGGAAGGCCACCACGTCCTCGCCGCGGCCGGACTGCGAGATGCCGATGACGGCCGCCCGCGCCAGCGTCGGGCCGGAGCCGTAGAGGGTGACGGTGGACGGGGCCGCCAGGGAGACCACCCGGCGGGCGCGGATCTCCAGCATGTAGCGCGCGTACACCGCGGCGTTGTCGGAGCTGCCGCGCGCGCAGAGGACGATCGACCAGGGGCCCGTCGCGCGCAACCGGTCGACCACCCGGCCCACCGCCGGGGGCGCCTGCTGGAGGATGCGGCGGACCACCTGGGGCTGCTCGGCCATCTCGCCCAGCAGCCGCTCTTCCGCTTCGGTCACGAAGGGGGACTGTAGTACGGCTACTTCAGCTTCACCTTCGCCAGCTCCGGTTCGGCCAGCTTGTCCTTCATGGCCTTCAGCAGCTTGTCCCAGCCGCCTTCCTTCAGCAGGGGCAGCACCTGGTCGTCTCGAACGCCCTCGAGCATCGAATCGCCCAGCACCTTGACGTCGACGACCTTCCACTGTCCCTTCTCCTGCACCACCCAGTAATTGAGCTTGAGCTCCTGCTTTTTCACGGGGTGGTCGATGGAGACGACCGAGGCCACGGTCGTCTTCCCGCCCTGCGTCTCGGGCGCCTCGTAGACGACGCCGCCCAGGTGCTCGAAGTTCTTGCGTACCTTGGGGAAGGCGATCTTCGCGAACAGCTCCTGGAACCCCTTGGTGAACTGGGCCTGCTGGTCCGGCGTGGCCTTGCTCCAGTAGTCGCCGGTGAGGAACTTCCCCTGCGCCTCGGCCGCGAAGTAGGTGAGCGCCTTCACGTCGCGCTCCTGGCGGACGTTGCCGATGATGGCCGCCAGCGGCTTCACCTCGGGCAGGTTCTTGGCGTCCTCCCCGGCGGAGGCGGCGCCGGCCAGCATCAGGGCCGCGAGCGCGGCGGACCAGCGGGCGAGCGACAGTGTGGTCTTCATCGGTGTGGGCTCCCGTGCGTACGTGGGTGCGTGGGTCTGCGTGAGACGTTCGAGCGTCTAATGGACTGATCGGCCCGGGTCGACGCAAATTCAAACGGGCTGGATGGAGGGTGAGGTCCTGGGCGTTTGACACTCCAGGCAGGGGGACCTAGCGTCCGCGCCCCTCAGAAACCCCCTGGAGTGCCCAGCGCCATGCCCACCGACTACCTCTTCACCTCGGAGTCCGTCACCGAGGGCCACCCGGACAAGATCGCCGACCAGATCAGCGACGGCGTGGTGGACGCCATCATCGAGAAGGACAAGAACGGCCGGGTGGCGGTGGAGACGCTGGTGAAGACGGGCCTGGCCATCGTGGCGGGCGAGGTGACGACCTCCTGCTACGTCGACATCCCGCGCATCGTCCGGAGCACCATCTGCCGCATCGGCTACACCGAGAGCGCCATGGGCTACGACGGCAACACCTGCGGCGTGATGGTGGCCATCGAGGGCCAGTCGCAGGACATCGCCCGCGGGGTGGACAACAAGAAGGAGCAGGGCGCGGGCGACCAGGGGATGATGTTCGGCTTCGCCTGCGACGAGACGCCGGAGCTGATGCCGGCGCCCATCTCCTACGCGCACGCGCTCACCCGCAAGCTGGCGGACGTGCGCCGCAAGTCGCTGGACTGGCTGCGGCCGGACGGCAAGAGCCAGGTGACGATGGAGTACCGGGAGGGCCGGCCGGTCCGCATCGACGCGGTGGTGGTCTCCACCCAGCACGCGGACAGCGTCAGCAACAAGAAGATCCACGAGGCGGTGATGGAGGAGGTCATCCAGAAGGCGCTCCCCAAGCGCCTGATGGACAAGAAGACCAAGTTCTACATCAACCCCACCGGGCGCTTCGTCATCGGCGGCCCCATGGGCGACTCGGGCGTGACCGGCCGGAAGATCATCGTCGACACCTACGGCGGGATGGGCCGGCACGGCGGCGGCGCGTTCTCCGGCAAGGACCCGTCGAAGGTGGACCGGTCCGCGGCGTACATGGGCCGCTACATCGCCAAGAACGTGGTGGCCGCCGGGCTGGCGCGCCGCTGCGAGGTGCAGGTCTCCTACGCCATCGGCGTGGCGGAGCCGGTCTCGGTGATGGTGGACACCTTCGGCACCGCCGCGGTGGACGAGCTGCAGATCGCCTCCGCGGTCCGCCGCGTGTTCGGGCTGAAGCCGCGCGAGATCATCGAGCACCTGGATCTGCTGCGCCCCATCTACCAGCGCACCGCCGCCTACGGGCACTTCGGCCGGAGTGAGAAGGAGTTCACCTGGGAGCGCACCGACAAGAAGGACGTGCTCCGCGAGGCCGTTGAGGGCCCGCACCTCCGCGCGCTGCCGTAGGCCACACGGATGGTCGTCCGGCGCGTCAAGGGCACGCTCTTCGTGGACTACGTGCGCATGATGCGCAGCCACAAGAGCGGCGACTGGTCGAGGTACCTCACCGGGGACGACCTCCGCTTCCTCCAGGACCGCATCGCGCCGGACTCCTGGTACCCCATGGACGTCTTCGAGCGGATGGGTCTGGCCATCCTGGCGGAGATCGCCCAGGGGGACGTCCAGCTCTCGCGGTCGTGGGGAAAGGCGCAGGTGGAGTGGCTCATCGTCCAGAACCCCGGGCTGGTGGCGCTGGGCGACCCGTGCGACACGCTGATGCGCTTCCGGGTGCTGAGGAACAGCTTCTTCGACTACCCGGCGCTGGAGATCCGGGCCATCTCCGAAGGCGAGGCGTCCATCGAGGTGACGTACGGGATGTCCCCCACCGCGGAGCAGGCGGCGTCGCTGCAGACCATGGGCTTCTTCGAACGGATGCTGGAATACGCGGGCGCCAAGAGCGTCACCGCGTGGTTCTCCACCCAGTCCTGGACGCGGGACCTGGTGACCACGCTGCAGCTGCGCTGGACCAGCTAGGGCTCAGCTCGCCTTGACGTAGCGGCCCTTCTGGCCGCCGTACTCGAGGATCAGGCTGCCGTCCTGACCCACCTCGTACTTCGTCTTGGCGTCCGCGTTCGCGCCGGGCGGGCGGGTGACGATGACGTGCCCTTCGGTGCGGAAGTCCATCACCAGCGCCTCGTCGAGCCCTTCGCCCTTGAGCGCGTAGCGGAGCTTGCCGTCCTTGCGGAACTCCAGCTCGGCGAACGGGCCCTCGCCGGTCTCGCCGGCGGCGGCGTCCGGGATCCACTTGCCCAGTAGGTCGGCCGGGACGGCCATGGCGCTAGCTCCCATTGACGGTGCCCTTGCTGTAGCTCCCGGTGCGGCCCGGGAACGGAGGGGTGGTCATCAGCTTGGGATCCTGCTGGTACGCCCGGAACAGGTCCACGATGAAGTTCATCCGGTCGTTGAAGCTGGCCCAGTCGTTGGCCCCGCTGCCGCGCGTGGTGTTGGGCGTGCGGTCCACCTGGTTGAGCTGCTTCTGCAGGTCCGGGTTGGTGACGGTGCCCAGGTTGGGCGGGAAGGCCTTGGGGACGTCCTGGCCCAGCTTCAGCGTCCCGCTCGGCGTGCCTAGCGTCATCAGTTGGTCGGTGGCCACCTTGCGCCAGACGTTCCCGGCGAGGTTGGTCAGCGGGGAGATGGCCTTGTCGACCAGCCCGGCCTTGTCGAGCTTGTCGTAGGCCCACTTGCCGGAGCCGAACGGGCCGGCGTTGGACATGGTGTCGCGGATGATCTTCTTCAGCGCGGGCTTGACGACCTGGTCGATGGGCGCGTTGAGCGCCTTGGCGATCTCCGGCTGCAGGCGGGTCTGCTCGTGCATGCCGATGCTGTTGTTGGCGAACAGCATCAGCTCGGCCTTCTTCTTCGGGTCGGTCTCGAACTGGGCCTTGGCGTAGGCGCCGAACGCGTCGCGCAGCCCCTCCTGGCCCGGTTGGAAGTGCTGCAGGAAGCGGTCGACCTTCGCCTGGTCGTACTTGGTGTCGCCCTTGAAGGTGTCGATGTACTTGGAGAACTCGGGGGCGATCTCCGCGAAGACCTTCCGGTTCCCCTCGCCGATGGCGCCCTGGAGCTGGTCCATGGTGCCCACCATGTGCTGCGCCAGCTTCCCCGGCAGGTCCGGGATCTGCGGCATGCCCAGCTTCTTCAGCCAGCCGTTGACCTGGTCCACCTTGTCCTGGAACCCGGCCGTGTTGCGGATGGCGTCGGTCATCGCCTTGGGCAGGTCCTCGCCCCGGATGCTCACGCCGGCCTGCTTCGAGGCCCAGGTGGCGAAGGTGGACCAGTTGGCGTTCTCGCTGCCCACCACCTGGCCCATGGCCTTGGAGAGGTCCGAATACCCCTGGGTGATGTCCAGGTTGCGCGCCGCGGCGTCCGGGTTGGACTGGATCCGCTGCGTGTCCGCCACCGTCGGGTAGCTGCCCGGGACCGGGCCGCCGGGGCCCTTCACGGGCGCGGCGGCGGCGGTGGCGGCGGCCGGGGCGGGGCCGCCGCCGGACTTGGACTCGAACACGGTGGCGTTGCCGGAGACGGCCGCCGGCACCTCGGTCGGCTGCCACCGCTTCACCAGCGGTTCATTCTGCGGCGCGGCGTCGGATGCCGGCTGTTCGGCCGGGGCCGCTTCGTTCGCGTCCACCTCCGGCTCGGGTTGGGCTACGGGAGCTGCGCCAGTTCCATCGGTCTTGGAGACGCCCATGATCGGAATTATCCAGCCTTACGCCTGGGAGTCCTGAAAGGTTTCTTTGCCTTTTGAGGACTTGAGAATGAGAGGTAGAGAAGCCTCCAACAAACCCAGGAAGATCACCCACATGCCCAAGAGCAGCAAGTCCAACGGCGTCAACGGCCAGAAGCCCAGCGTGCCCTACGATGTGAAAAGCCTTGCCCTGGCGGAGAAGGGCCGCGGCCGCATCGAGTGGGCCGGCCGGACCATGCCGGTGCTGAACCAGATCACGGCGCGCTTCGCCAAGCAGAGGCCGCTGAAGGGCATGCGGATGGCTGCCTGCCTCCACGTCACCAGCGAGACCGCCAACCTGGCCATCGCGCTCAAGGCGGGCGGCGCGCACGTGGTGCTGTGCGCCTCCAACCCGCTCTCCACCCAGGACGACGTGGCCGCGTCGCTGGTGGTGGACCACGGCATCTCCACGTTCGCGATCAAGGGCGAGAACCACAAGACGTACTACAAGCACATCACCTCCGCGCTCGACCACCGGCCCAACCTCACCATGGACGACGGCGCGGACCTGGTGAGCGTGCTGCACTCCGAGCGCAAGGAGCTCTTGGAGCACGTCATCGGCGGCACCGAGGAGACCACCACCGGCGTCATCCGCCTGCGCGCGATGGCCAACGACAACGTGCTCCAGTACCCCATCGTGGCGGTGAACGACGCGATGACCAAGCACCTGTTCGACAACCGCTACGGGACCGGGCAGTCCACGGTGGACGGCATCATCCGCGCCACCAACCGGCTGCTGGCGGGGTCCGTGTTCGTGGTGTCGGGCTACGGTTGGTGCGGCCGCGGCATCGCGATGCGGGCCAAGGGGCAGGGCGCGGACGTGGTGGTGACGGAGATCAACCCGCTGCGCGCCCTGGAGGCCGTGATGGACGGCTACCGGGTGATGCCCATGGGCGACGCGGCGAAGATCGGCGACTTCTTCTGCACGGTGACGGGAGACACGCACGTCATCCGCAAGGAGCACTTCGAGAAGATGAAGGACGGCGCCATCGTCGCCAACAGCGGCCACTTCAACGTGGAGCTGGACCTCAAGGCCCTGGAGGGGCTGGCGAAGGACCGGCGGATCATCCGCGAGTTCGCCGAGGAGTTCACCCTCCGCAACGGCAAGCGCATCGTGGTGCTGGGCGACGGCCGGCTGGTGAACCTCGCGGCGGCGGAGGGGCACCCGTCGTCGGTGATGGACATGAGCTTCGCCAACCAGGCGCTGTGCAGCGAGTGGGTGGTGAAGCACCACAAGACGCTGGAGAAGCGCGTCTACACGGTGCCGGAGGACATGGACCGGGAGATCGCGCGGCTGAAGCTGAAGTCCATGGGCGTGAAGGTGGACGTCCTCACCGCCGAGCAGGAGAAGTACCTGACCTCCTGGGAGATGGGGACCTAGAATTCGAAGGTGACCCCCCCCAGGGGGCCGTAGATCTCCGAGTATCCAGGCGCGAGGGTCTTGGTCACGCCCATCGCGGCGATCCGGAGGGTGAAGCCCGGCGTCCAGTGGGGGTGGTAGACCACCGCCACCCCCAGCAGCGAACCCAGGAAGAGGAGGTAGCCCCCCGGGTCGTGGGTCTCCGGGTCATTGAACTCGTAGAGCAGCCCGGCCGGCGCTATCCAGGACTCGCCGTAGATCTCGGTGGTGAAGTACTGCCGCGCCAGCAACGAGGGTGACAGCAGCCCGCGCGCGCCGAAGGGCGGCGGTGGCGACCGCGCCCTTCCGAGGCGGACGCCCAACTCCCCCCCCACGGCGAGGACGAGCCCGTGCGGCAGCTGCGCGAACACCCGGTGGTAGCTCCCCATCCCGAACCAGTCGAACTCCGGCAGCCAGGCGGCGCCGAGGAAGACGGCGACGATGTTCTCCCGGGTCTCCACGGTGAGGCGTTCGGCGCCGACGACGTCGCCTCGCGAGCTGGCCACCAGGACGTACTCGCCTGGAAGGTCCACGGCGACGGCGGTGGACGGCTCCTCCGTCCAGTGGATCCACGGCAGCGTGCGGTCCGCCAGCACCTGCAGCGCCACCCGGTCGTACGTCTCCAGCGGGTTCACGCACAGCGGCGTCAGCGTCGGGTCCGCCGACGAGCGCGTCCGGTTGGCTCTCCGGCAATTGATGTACTCCTCCACCGCGGCGCGGAAGTGATCGCACCCGGCTTGCTCGTCGCACTGGTAGAGCTTCCAGTGGAGGCCCAGGTCGCGGCTGTCGGTGTCTTGCGGAGAGGAGACGGAGAGCTGGGCGTGCAGCGCCAGCGGGTCTCGTATCCGGACGCGGGCGGTGGGGGCGATCCGGATCTCCGCCAGATCCTCCTCCTCGAAGTAGCGGCGCACGCAGCGCTCCACCAGCTCGCTCCAGGAGAGGTGCGTGTCGGCGGGCTCGGCGAGGCTGGCGAAGGTGGGGGTGGACTCCTTGTCGCGCAGGTTCCGCATCCGCAGGGAGACCTCGCGCCGGCCGTTCCGGGCGTCCACGTACGCGGTCAGCCACGCCGCCCACAGCGCGCCCTCTTCGGGGATCTCGCAGTCGTACTTGGAGAAGTTGGTGAGGAGGCTGACCTTCTTCGGCGCGTCCGCGCTGGACTTGATGTCCCGCCCTTCGAGGACCTTCTTCAAGGCGGTCTCGTCCTGGATGGCCTCCTTGCAGGTGATGATCGCCATGCGGGGGGAGAAGGCGTGGCGGAGGCTCTCCTCCAGGAGCGGGGCGGCGTCCTTCTCGGTGGGGGACTCCACCTGCATGAAGACGAGGGCCGCCTTGGGTGGCGGAGACGCGGCGAGGGCGAGGACGGCGGTCAGGGTCGCGAAGGCGATCATGGGGTCACCTTGCATCGCTGGAGCAGGGTCCGCGCCGCCTCACACGCGCGGCACCGGTGGAGGTCCAAGGAGAGAGGGTAGTGGTCGAGGTCGCAGGGCTCCAGGCAATCATCCTGGATCTTCTTGAAGCGCGCCTTCAACACCGCCTTCGGCACGTCGCACGGGTTGGCGGGAATGGGGCTGTAGAGGCCAAAGGACTCCCTGCTCGCGAGGTTCTGGTCGGCGCGGGGCGCGGTGGCCGGGGTGCTCGCCGCGGGTGGAACGGACGGCGCGCCGGCGTCCTCGCCCGCGTCGGCCACGACCGCTGGGGGCGTGGTGACCGGAGTTGGAGTTGGGACGGGCGCCGGCTGGCCGGCATCCACTGCCTGAGGCGTGGGAGGGTGCGTCGGCTCCGGCTTCCGGAGCGCCGGAATCGCCACCCAGGCGCCGACCGACAGGACCACCACCGCCACCGCCGCGCCCAGCAGCCGCATCGGCCACGGCGATCGCTTCGGCGTGGGCGCGGCGACGTGCGCCGGGTCGAGCGACCGCAGCAGCGGCCCGAGGTCGTCGGACGCGGTGATGTCCAGCATGTGGAACGTGGAGAACGGCAGCGGCGGCGAGCACGCCTCGATCTTGATGGAGAGGACGCGCTTCTTGTGGCTGAGCGCGAAGTTCGCCTCCGCGGGCACCCACGGCTTGCGGCACGACGCCTCCGACCACAGCACGATGCACGCGTCGCACGCGGCGATGATCGCCTCGATCTTCCGGGCGAAGTCGTCCCCGACCTGCAGGAACCCCTCGTCCGCCTGGACGTCATGCCCGGCCGCGCGCACGGCCGCGGCGATCACCAGCATGCGCGCCTTGTCCTCGTGCGCGTAGCTGATGAACACCTTCATCTACGGGCAGAACTCCGCGCGGCAGACGCCGCCCACGCACCGGGCCAGCGGCCCACAGGAAGGGGTGTCGTTGCAGGCGGCGCCCAGCGCGATGTAGTTCACGCAGCTGATGCCGTTACACCGGGCGCCGTTGCAGTAGAGGATGGCGTCCTGCGCCCCAGCGGGTGGCGACAGGAAGCACCCACCGCCCGGCCCGGGCAGCTCGGTGCAGAAGTTCGCGCCGTTGCGCTGCTGGCAGTAGGTGAACCGGTCGCAGGCGTTGCTGTTCGCGGGGCACGGCGCGTCCAGCGCCGCGCCGTGCTGGCAGATCTTCGTCCCGAACGCGGACCCCACGCAGGCGAGGTTCCCCTGGCAGAACGAGTTCAGCGGGTCGCAGTTGGGCGTCCCCTCCGGTTGCCTGGGTACGCATTGTCCGCCGCTGCAGTAGTGCGAGAACGGTTGGCACTGCCCGGCGTCCGCGTCGCCGCAGGCGCCGCCGGTGATGTAGCGCTTGCAGGTGCCGTTGGTGCAGGCCGTCCCCGGCGTGCACACGTCGGTGCCGGTGCAGGCCACGTTCTCACTCACGAAAGCGCGGCAGGCGCCGGGGCAGCCGATGGTGGTGTCGCACCAGCCGGCCGTGCAGTCCTTGTCGGTGGCGCACGACGCGGCCGGCGCCACGGTGCCGGTGTACATCTCGCATTGGGCGAGGAACTGCCCGGGCTTGCGAGTGCCGAGGTCCGCGCAGTCCATATCCAGCACCGACGCCCGGCATTGCTTCAGCTTCGCCCCCACGTATCCCAGCCGCCCGGCGGTGACCCCCCCGTTGTACGCGCCACAGATCTGGTCCGGGAGGATCCCCGCTTGCCAGTCCTTCACCGACCCGCCCAGGCAGGCGGAGAGCTTCTGCGAGACGGAGACCAGCACCAACTGGCACGCGGTGGGCGCGTCCGGCGGCGGCTTGAGCTCCACGCACTTGTTGGTGAGGTCGCAGTACTGCGAGCGGGGGCAGTTGTCGTCCGTGTCACACGGGGCGCCCTCGCGGTCCACCGTGCAGGCGGCGATGGCCACGCCGGCGATCGCCCCCACCACTCCAGCCAGGAGTACGCGGTTCAAAACTTACCCTCCACGGAGAAGAGGACGCCGGTGGTGATGGCCGCCGCGCCCGCCACGCCCCACATCACGTTGCAGGCGACCTGGGCGTTCACCGAGGCGTCGTACAGCTCGTCCGGGGTCGGCGAGGTCGACGGCGAGTGCATGCCGCTGGTCAGCTCCTTCGCCTTCGCCTTCGCCTGCGAGCCCAGGGCCGCCGCGGTGCCCATCGCGAGCACCGTCCCCCCGAGCGCCACCCACGACCACACCTTCCCCTTCTCCGCCACCGGCGCCGGCGCGGGCGGAGGCAGCGGCGCGGCCTTCTTCGCCAGCGAGATGTCCAGCTTCGTCGCCGACTGGGGCGTCAGGTCCACCGTCCGCTTCGCGGTGTCGTAGCCGTCGTGGGACAGCTCCAGCTCGTGGGAGCCGAACGGCAGCTCCATCGTCACCGGCGTGGTGGCGCGCAGCTTCCCGTCCACCGCCACGTTGGCGCCCGTCGGATCCGAGCTGACGGTGAGGTCTTGCGTGCCCTTGGCGAGCCGGGTCTCCAGGTTGGCGATGATGGTCTGCACCCCGGCGCGGTCGGTCGCCTTGGGGACCAGCCGCAGGTACTCCTTGTACGCCTTCACCGCCGAGCCGATGTCGCCCTGCTTCTCGTAGGCCTGGCCCAGGTTGTAGCTGACCACCCCGGCGGCCTCGGGCTTGACCTTGATGGAGAGGGAGATGGCCTTCTCGAGCTCGGCGATGGCCTCCGGGTAGCGGGCCTCCTTGTAGAGGGCCAGCCCGTTGTCGGCGTGCTGCTTGGCCTCCTCCAGGGCCTGTGCGTTGGATGGGTTCGCCGCGTGCGCCGCGGACGCCACCAGGGTGAGCAGCGACAGCGGGACCGTCCAGAGGCGTGAGCGCATAAAGGTCAGAACGGATTCGCCTTCAGATCCTCGGCCTGATCGAAGGGCTGCTTCGGGTTGTTCCGCTTGTCTCGACTTTGGCGCTTGCCGTGGCGTTTGACCAGCGTGACCTCGACCTGCGCTTCCTCCGGCGTGACGCGGCGCACCTGGGGCTCGTGGCCGTCCAGCTCGAAGCGGAGGTCGGTGGCGGCGGAGGGGCGGTCGAGGTCCAGCGGCGTCTGGCCCAGTCGCTGGGTGCCGCGGAAGACGGAGGCGCCCTCTGGCGTGGAGCGGACCGCCACCTTCTCCGGGGGGGCCGGCTTGTCGGGAGGCGGCGTGGTGGTCGTCGCCGCCGCCGTCGTGGTCGGGTTCTCCACCGGCTTGTCGGGCGGAGGGTTGGACGCCGTGGTGGTCGTGGGGGTGGTCGTGGGCGTCTCCAGCCCGGTGGTGCCGGGCCCGCTCCGGGTGGCCATCAGCACCACCACCCCGGCGATCGCCACCAGCCCGCCCAGCGCGCCCACCAGCGGCCACGGGTTGCGGCGGGGGACGCGATAGAGGGTGTCGGCGAAGGGCTCATCCGGAGGCGGAGGAGCGGACGGGTTCCGCGGCAAGGGCGTGAAGGCCGCGGGCTGGGGGCGGCTCGCGCGCGAGGGCGTGGCCAGCGTCGGCGGCTGCTCCGGCTCCAGCGGCGGCGCGCCCGGCAGCGTGGGCGAGGTGGAGACGGCGGCGGAGAGCGGGATGGGCCCGGCGATGTGGCGGGCCACGGCGAGCCGGAGCTGGGTGACGGTAGGCTGGCGGTCGTCGGGCTTCTTGGAGAGCGCGCGCATGATGGCGGCCTCCAGCTCCTCGGGGATGCCCAGGTCGGGGCGGCGCTTGCGCGGCGGCTCCACCGCCTCGTTGATGTGCTTGAGCATCGTCGCCACCGAGTGGTCGCCGCGGAACGGCAGCGTCCCGGTGAGCAGCTCGTAGGCGATGACGCCGATGGCGTAGACGTCGGTGCGCGGGTCGACGGACTCCCCGGAGGCCTGCTCCGGCGCCATGTACTCGGGGGTGCCGAGGATGGCCCCCTGCTCGGTGATGGGCTCCTGCCGCCAGCCCATCTTGGAGATGCCGAAGTCCAGCACCTTCACGAAGTCCGGGCGGCCCGGCCGGTCCAGCAGCACGACGTTGTGGGGCTTGAGGTCGCGGTGGACGATGCCGCGGGCGTGCGCCGCCTCGATGGCCTCGCAGATCTGCGCCAGGATGTTGCACGCCCGGCTCACCGGGAGGACGCGCTCGCGCTGGATGAGGTCCGCCAGCGTGCGCCCCTCCAGGTACTCCATCACGAAGTAGAGAGAGCCCTCCGGCGTCCGGCCGAAGTCGGTGACGTCGACGATGTTCTCCTGGCCGATGCGGCTGGCCGCCACCGCCTCCTGCTCGAAGCGCTTGGCCATCGCCGGATCGCGCGAGACCTCCTCCTTGAGGATCTTCACCGCCACCCGCTTGCCCAGGGCGACGTGCTCGGCGACGTAGACGGTCCCCATCCCGCCCTGCCCCAGCTTGGAGAGGATGCGGTAGCGGTTCTCCAGCAGCCGGTCCCCGAGCGCGGTGCCGTCCTTGGGACAGAAGGCCACGTCGTCGGGGTAGTTCGTCTCGCAGGTCAGGCAGCGCGCCATGGTTCAGGTCACCGGACGGCGTACTTCTTGAGGAGCTTGATGAGGTGGGCGCGATCCATGTCCGCCTCGCGCGCCACCTGGCTGACGTTCCCCCCGGATTGCTCCAACCGGCGGGAGAGGTACGCCTTCTCGAAGATCTCCAGCCAGGCGTCCTTGGCGTCCTTGTACGGCAGGTCGTGGCGGACGGCGGCGGCGTTGTCGGCGCGGCTGGAGTTGCCGGAGAGGCTGAGCTTGGAGGTGTCCAGCGCGCCGGAGAGGGCCACGCTGCGCTCCACGAAGTTGCGCAGCTCGCGGACGTTGCCTTCCCAGGGGAGGGAGGCGAGGTGGCGGAGCGTCTCCGCGGAGGGCGAGGTGAAGGGTTTGGGCTCCAGGCCCAGCGCGCGGAAGGTGTCGCCCCACAGGTGCTGGAGGAGGAGCGGGAGGTCTTCGATGCGCTCGCGCAGCGGGGGGACGCGGACCATGGCCACCGCGAGGCGGAAGAAGAGGTCCTCGCGGAAGGAGCCCTGGTTGACGGCGCGGCGGAGGTCGCGGTGGGTGGCGGCGATGAAGCGGACGTCGACGGGGCGGTGCTGGTCCGCGCCCACGCGCTTGACCTGGCGGCGCTCGAGGGCGCGGAGGAGCTTGGGCTGGACGTTGAGGGGCAGCTCGCCGATCTCGTCGAGGAAGAGGGTGCCGCCGTCGGCGGCCTCGAAGGCGCCCTTGCGCTCCTGGGAGGCGCCGGTGAACGCGCCGCGCTCGTGGCCGAAGAGCTCCGACTCCACCAGCTCCGGCGGGATGGCGCCGCAGTCGACGACGACGAACGGCTTCTTGGCGCGGGTGGAGTGGTCGTGGACGGCCTCGGCGATCAGCTCCTTGCCGGTGCCGGATTCGCCCAGGACGAGCACCGTGGCGGCGGAGCGGGCCAGGCGGTCCAGTTGGGCGAAGAGGGCGCGCATCGCCACGCTGTCGCCGACCAGGCGGCCGAAGCGGGGCTCGGGGTGGAGGGGGACCTCTTCCTGCTCCTGGGCGACGGCGAAGCGGACGGGGGCATTGCCGAAGGTGAGGGTGGCCTCTTCGCCCAGGTACGCCTCGACGACGCGGACGCCGTTGACCCGCGTGCCGTTGGTGCTGTCCAGGTCGCGGAGGCGGTAGCCGTCCGGCTCGCGGGTGAGCTCCGCGTGGAAGCGGGAGACGGTGGCGTCGGAGAGGACGAGGTCGTTCCCTTCCTGCGAGCCGACGGTGATCCGCTCCGCCGCGGAGGAGACGGGCTCTCCGGAGGGAGGGCGCAGCAGCGCGCGGCGGACCCGAAGGCCCACGGGCGTCTCGCCGGTGCGGATGACCTCGGTCAGGGAGGACAAGGGAGGGGCATTCTAGTCCCTCCGGGCGGGAATGGCTGGATCAGTCCTCGTCCTCCGTCCCCAGCAGCGCCGCGGACAGAGGGCTCTGCGCCACCTTCTCCGTCGTCGTGTTCCCGCCCTCCTCCGCAACCGGCGCGCCCCCCACCACCGTCGCCACCAGCGCCGCCACTTCCCGCGGCCCGGCGGGTGGCGCGGCCGCCGCCAGCGCCCGCTCCATCTCCTCCGCGCTCGCGAACCGATCCTCCGGCCGCTTCGCCAGCGCGCGCGCGATCACCTCCGCGAACGGCCGCCCCGCCACCTTCGCCACCTCCTCCAGCGGCCCCACGGTGGCGTCCTTCACCAGCCGGAGCAGTTGGGCGTCGCTGGTGGCGCCGAAGGGATTCCTCCCCACCGCGCACTCGTGGAGCAGCACGCCCACCGAGAACAGGTCCGCCCGCGCGTCCAGCGGCCGTCCCGCGGCCTGCTCCGGCGACATGTAGCGCAGCTTCCCCCGCGTCTTCCCCGGCGCCGTTCGCGACGGCCCGCGCGGCAGCTTGGCGATCCCGAAGTCCCCCAGCTTCACCTCCCCCCCACTCCCCAGCAGCACGTTGTGGGGCGTGGCGTCGCGGTGGACGATGTTCAGCGGCTCCCCCCGCTCGTCGGTCCTCGTGTGGACGTGCTGGAGCGCGCGCAGCACGCCGCTCCCCACGCAGGCGGTCAGGGAAGGGGCCAGCCGCCCCGCCGCCTTGATCGCCCGCCCCAGGTCCGCGCCGTCCACGTACTCCAGCGCCAGGAAGTACGTCCCGTGCTCCTCGCCGAAGTCCAGCACGCCCACCACGTTGGGGTGGGAGAGCGTGGCCATCAGCTTGGCCTCCTGCACGAACAGCTCCCGGTACTCCGCGTGCGCCGCCAGCTCCGGGAGCATCCGCTTCACCACCGCGGGGCGCTCGAAGCCGGCCGCGCCGCGCTGGACGGCGAGGAACACCTCTGCCATCCCGCCCTGCGCCAGCTTGCGGACGAGCCGGTACCGCCCAACTGTGGCCAGCCCCTCTGTCATGGAATCCCCGGAGCCTACGGCCTGGGGATGCCTGCCGGGGTGGGGTTTTCACGGCTTCTCCCGGTGCGCATGTCCTGAAGCAGGAGGTGTGCGATGTCCGACGAAGGGCGCCGTCCCCAGACCCAGGATGCGTTGGACGCCCACCGGCTCCAGCGTCGCGAATCCCACGCCGCCCAGACGTACTCGGCGTTCCTCAAGGACCTCTGCCGGATCGGCGGCATGGCGCCCGAGTTCGCCGAGCAAGCGGCGGTCTCGGTGCTCTGGGCGCTGGAGCAGCGGATCATCCCGGACGAGGCGAGGGACCTGGAGGCGCAGCTCCCGGTCCAGCTCACCAACCTGCTGGCATGCTGCAACCGGCCCATGACCAGCCGCCCGGAGAAGTACACCCGAGAGGAGTTGCTGGAGAGGGTGGGTCGCGACCTCAACATGCAGCCGGACGAGGTGGAGCCGGTCGTCCGCGCCGTCTTCGCCACCGTCCGCCAGCACGTCAGCGAGGGCGAGGTGGAGGCCGTCATCCAGATGCTCCCGCGCCAGATGCGGGACCTCTGGCAGCGGCCGATCTGATAGAGCACCGGCCCACCGATGGGCCTGCTCGAAGCGATCGTCCTGGGTCTCGTTCAGGGAGTGACCGAGTTCCTCCCCATCAGCTCCACCGCCCACCTGCGCATCGTCCCCGCCCTGCTGGGCTGGAGCGACCCGGGCGCGGCCTTCTCCGCCGTCATCCAGCTGGGCACGGTGGCGGCGGTGCTCATCTACTTCCGGCGCGACCTGTGGAACCTCACCATCGCCGCGCTCCGCAGCCTCGCCCGCCGCCAGCCCTTCGAGACCACCGAGAGCCGGCTGGCCTGGTTCGTGGTGCTGGGGACCCTCCCCATCGGCGTCGTCGGCCTGCTGTTCAAGAAGGTCATCGAGACCCAGCTCCGCTCGCTCTACGTCATCTCCGGGTCGCTGATGGCGCTGGCGGTGGTGCTGGCCGTCTACGAGCGCATCGCCTCCCACCAGCGCACCCTGGACCAGATGACCCTCAAGGACGGCATCGTCATCGGCCTGTGGCAGTGCCTGGCCCTGGTCCCCGGCGCGTCGCGCTCCGGCACCACCATCACCGGCGGCCTCTCTTTGGGCCTCAAGCGCGAGGACGCCGCCCGCTACTCCTTCCTGCTCTCCATCCCCGCCACCACCCTGGCCGGCGTGTTCGAGCTCAAGCACTTCCTGGAGGCGGCCGAAAAACCGCCCACGCTCGCGCTGGTGGTGAGCACGCTGGTGGCCTTCGCCTCCGGGATGGCCGCCATCGCCGGGCTGCTGCGCTACCTCCGCACGCGCACCATGGCGGTGTTCGTGGTCTACCGGCTCCTCCTGGGCGCGGCGCTGCTGGGGCTGCTGTTCACCGGCGTCCTCGGGCCGCAGGCCTAAACCGACCGGCGCGTGGACGAGCTCTTCCAGAAGCTGAAGGCGCGGTTGCACCGCGACCCCGGCAAGGCGCTCCACCTCCCCGGCGCGCAGCTCCGGGAGTCGGCGGTGCTGGCGCCGCTGTTCCTCCGGGAGGGAGAGCCCTGGCTGCTGTTCACCAAGCGCCCCACCACGCTGCGCCGCCACGCCGGGCAGATCTCCTTCCCCGGCGGCGCGCGCGACGACGAGGACCCCACCCCGCTCCACACCGCGCTGCGCGAGACGCAGGAGGAGCTGGGCATCCCCGAGGAGCGGGTGGAGGTGCTGGGGATGCTGGACGAGATCCCCACCATCACCTCCTTCCGCATCGTCCCCTTCGTGGGCGCCATCCCCGCCGACTTCCCCCTGCGCCCGAACCCGGAGGAGATCGCCGAGCTGATCGAGGTCCCGGTGCGCGCGCTCCTTTCACCCACGCTCCCTCGCGTGGAGATGTGGAACGTGATGGAGAAGGAGCGCGAGGTGTACTTCTACGACTACGGCGCCCACGTCATCTGGGGCGCCACCGCGAGGATCCTGAAGGACCTGCTGGCCATCATCCGCGAGCTCACCCCCGCCACCCCATGAACGACCTCCATCCCGTCATCATCGCCGGCGGCTCCGGCACCCGCTTCTGGCCGCTCTCCCGCACCCGCCGCCCCAAGCAGTTCCTCCCGCTGGCCTCCAACAAGCCGCTGATCGCCGACACCGTGGCGCGGTTGAAGGGGCTGGCCCCGCTCGCCCGCACGCTGGTGGTGTGCGGGAAGCTCCACGCCCGCGCGGTCCGCGCCGCCGTCCCCGGGCTGCCGGCGAAGAACGTGCTGGTGGAGCCCGCCGCTCGCAACACCGCCCCCGCCATCGGCCTGGCCACCATCGCGGTCACCTCCCGCGACCCGGAGGGCGTGCTGCTGGTGCTCCCCTCCGACCACCACGTGGGCGACCCGAAGCGCTTCCGCGAGGTGCTCGCCCATGCGGCGGAGGTGGCGCGCACCGGCATGCTGGTCACCATCGGCCTGTCCCCCACGCGCCCGGAGACCGGCTACGGCTACGTCCAGGTGGGCGAACCGCTGAGCGGCGCGGCGAAGCGGGTGCGCCGCTTCGTGGAGAAGCCGGACTCCGCCACCGCCCGGCAGTACGTCGACAGCGGCGAGTACCTCTGGAATGGAGGCATCTTCGTCTTCCAGGCGCGGACGATGCTGGACGCCATCCGCGAGCACCTCCCCGCGCTGGCGGACGGCCTGGAGGTCATCCGCAAGTCCCGCTCGAAGCTGGCGAAGGTGTTCCCCACCCTGCCCGCCATCTCCATCGACTACGCGGTGATGGAGAAGGCGAAGAACATCGCGGTGCTGCCGGGCGACTTCGGCTGGTCGGACGTGGGCTCGTTCACGGCGATGGAGGAGGTGCGGCCGTTGGACCAGCGCGGGAACGTCGCCGCCGGCAAGCTGCCGCTGCTGGTGGACTGCGACGGGTGCGTGGTGATGGGCAAGGAGCGGCCGCTGGCGGTGGTGGGGATGAAGGACGTGGTGGTGGTGGACGCGGGCGACGCGGTGCTGGTGGTGCCCAAGGCCCGGAGCCAAGATGTGCGGCAGGTCGTGGAGGCGCTCAAGCAGCGGAAGCTGTCGCGCTACCTGTAGATGATGCTCGTCTCGCTCCTGCTCGAGGCGGTGAAGCAGCGCGGCGGCGCGGCGGTCTGGACGTGGGTGGGGCTGATGCTGGCCACCTGGCTCACGTTCGCCTACGGGACCGACCGGCCGCTGAAGGGGACGGAGCTGGTGGGGGCGGGGTTCGTGTACGGCGTGCTGGTGCTCGCCGTCTCGGCGGTGGTGGCGCGGATGAAGCAGCGCGCGGCCGCGGGGACCAAGCCGAACCCGAAGCCGAAGAAGAAGCGGCGGTGAGGAGGAATTGCATGCGGCGGCTCGCGTTGCTCTCGTTCGCTACCCTCGTGCTGGGCTGTTCCTTCTTCAGGTCGGTCAGCGCCGGTCCGTCGAAGGATGCCCTGCAGCCGACCGTCGACCTCCTGGCGCGCGGGTTCCTCGTCCGCGGCGAGCAGGCCCTCCCCGGGTTCGGCTACTACGCGTACCTGGTCTTCCTCGACGCCGGCGAGAGCACCCGGCCCCAGCGCGAGGCCGCGGTCCGCGCCTTCGCGCGCCTGCTGGAGGACGCGCGCGAGCTGGACTCGCTCCAGGTCCCCCGCGAGCGCCTGGCGGTCCTCTACGTCCCGGTGAAGAAGAACCCGGGCGAGCGCCCGCCGCCGGAGGACATCCTGGAGCTGTACGACTACGCCGCGGCGCAGCTGCTCACGGTGGAGATCGAGCGCCGCGGCGCCTCCCTCCCGCGCCTGTTCCTCCTCGGCTCCACCACTCCCATCCAGCCCCGCGCCTCCACCCTGCCCCCCGACCTGCGCGTGGTGGAGCTCAAGGGAGACCAGCAGGCCATCGAGGCCACCGTCCAGCGCTTCCGGGACAACCTCCTCGCCCCGGACCGGCCCGCCTTCGCCGCGGCCATGCTGGAGCGGGTCCGGACGTTCTTCGAGAGCGTGGGCGGGTTCGTCCTCTCGGTGGGGGCGGTGAACGGATCGCCAAGCAAGCCGTGAGGGCCGGCGTTGGTTTCCGGCGCCCCCCGCCACCTTCCGCTGATCCGCACTTGGAGTGTTGACCAGCCAACCCACTGGTCCATTTGAGCCGGGGTCAAGGGGACCCCTGTCACAAACCGTTCGCTGCGTCTCGCCCATGGGCCGAAATCGTTGTCGGGGCGGTTCGTGGTAAAAAGGTCCCCTGCTGAGGTCCCCATGACTCGACTGCTGCTCACCGTCTCCGCACTGGCCGCGGCCATCGCCGTGGCCGCTGGTCCCGGGAAAGCGCCGTCCCACGTGGAGTCCCCCACGCCCGGGCGCGAGGCGCCGTGCGTGTGCGCGGGCGAGGTGGACGGGGGCGTCCGCACCAAGCCCCACGGGCTGGTGATGGTGGCGGAGATGGTGCCTGCGACGCCCTGCATCCAGGGCGGGTGAGATGGCGGTCCCGTCGGTCTTCGCCCAGGAGGCCCTCCGCCTCATCCAGGCCGGGAAGATCGACGACGCGGTGATCCAGTACGAGCTGGGCGTGAAGGCCGACGGGCGGGACGTGGACTGCCTGGTCGGGCTCGGCCGCGCGCGCTTGCAGCAGGGCCGCGGCGCCGAGTCGAAGGCGGTGTGGGAGCAGCTCCTCTCCGTCCAGCCCCAGCATCCGGAGGCGCAGAGCCAGCTCGCGCTCCTGCGGTTCTCCGCCGGTGAACCGGGGGCGATGGAGGCCCTCTTCGCCGCCGCCTACGCGCCGGGCGCCGGGCCCATGGAGCACATGAACCTGGCCTGGGCGCTGGGGAAGAACGGCGACGGCGACGGCGAGGAGCACGAGTACAAGAAGGCCATCGCCGCCGAGCCGAAGAACGCCTTCGTCCAGATGAAAGCCGGGGAGGCGGCGCTCCGCCGGGGTGATCCGGTGGCGGCGCTGGCCCACCTCGAGCCGGCGGTGGCGCTGGCGCCGGGCGAGGCCTTCCTCCACGCGTACCTCTCCAAGGCGCACCAGCAGAAGGGCGACCTGGAGGCCGCGGCGCAGGCGCTGCTCAAGGGCCTGGTGAAGACCGACGAGCACCCCACGCTGCTGGAGGAGCTGTACCTGGTGCGCTGGGCGCAGGGGTACTGGACGGACGCGCTGGGCGCCGTGGAGAAGCTCCACCAGCGCCACCCGGAGAACCGCCAGTACCAGTACCTCCACGCGGTGGCGCTCAACCGCACCGGCCACTACCGCGACGCGCGGGCCCTGCTGGAGCCGCTCCTCTCCGCCGAGCCCCCCTCCCCCGACGTCCGCCACGCCCTCTCCGACGCGTTCCGCGGGCTGGGCGATCTCGAGCGGGCGCAGGCGCTGCTCGAGGAGGCGGTGGCGCTGGATCCGATCGCGGTGGGCCCGGTGAACGACCTCTCGCTGCTCCTGATGAAGCAACCCGGCGGCAAGCCGCGCGCGGTGGAGTTGCTGCGGCGCGTCGTGGAGGCGCACCCCAACGACGCGGCCACCCACTACAACCTCGCGGTGGCCCTGAAGGAGGCGGAGCCGGGCGCCGCGCTGGCGCACGCGAAGTCCGCCCAGGCCAGCCCCGACAAGCGAATTCGCGAGGTTGCGGAACAGATGATCCGGGAGCTGTCGCACCAACGGTACGACATCTCCTGATTCCAACCTTCTTAGCAACCGATCGGCCCACCTCTCCGACAATCCCCGTTGGAGGTCCCCCAGCCATGCCCACTGATATCGGTATCTCGCACGCGAACCGGAACCTTGGCCCGAAGGTCGTCGAGGGCACCAAGGAATCGGGGCCGCAGATCGAGGACGCTTCCCGGACCATTCGCGGCGCGCGCACCCAGGGCACCGTCGGCGTGGAGGAGCGCGCCGGGGTGGGGGACAAGAACAACGGCGCCTCGGTGGGCGCCAAGGCCGGCGTGGACTACTTCGCGGCCGCGGGCGCCACCAAGGACGGGCACCTCAAGGCCGTGGCCGTGGGCAGCCTGGGCGCGTCGGTGGACGCCACCGCCAACGGCCGGCTGGGGAACGACTCCTTCAACGCCGCCGGGAAGGTGCAGGCCACCGCGGGCGCCAACGCCACCGGCATCGCCAGCGCGCAGGTGGGCGCGGACGGGGTGAAGGTCGGCGCCACCGGGCGCGCCTTCGCGGGCGCGGAGGTGAACGGCGCCGCCAGCACGCACGTGGGCCCCCTGGACGCCGGCGTGGGCGGCGGGCTCTCGGTGGGCATCGGCGCGGAGGGCACCGCCAGCGCCAGCTTCACCAAGGACAAGATCGGCTTCCAGCTCAAGGGCGGGCTCACCCTGGGCATCGGGTTCAACGTCAACATGAACGTGAGCGTGAACCCGTCCGAGGTGGTCAAGGACGTCAAGAACATCGGCTCGTCCGCGGTCCACAAGCTTGAGGACGCCGGCTCGGCCGTGAAACACTTCTTCGGCTTCTAGGAGCACGCGCAGTCCCAGAAGAAGCTGGGGGGGGTCACATGTTCTCCGTCGACGTGAAGGTCGGTCGACTGCTCGAGGTGCGCCTCGTGGCGCCGGTCACGGTGGTGGACATCGACATCACCCGCAAACGGCTGGCCCTCTTCTTCCGCACCTTCCCCAGCAAGCTGGTGGCGTGCGGCGACTTCAGCGCCGCGGACGTCTTCCTGCCGGACGTGGCCGACCGGGTGCTGGGGACCTTCAAGCAGGACAACCCGAAGATCGAGCGCTCCGGCATCCTGGTCAGCGCCAGCGCCATCTTCTCCCTGCAGCTGGAGCGGCTGGTGTCGCAGGCCAACAACCCCGCCCGGCGCTGCTTCCACGACCCGTACGAGCTGAAGGCGTTCGTGGGCAAGCTCCTCACGCGCGAGGAGCACGGGCGGCTGGCGGCGTTCCTCTCGGAGCGGGCGGAGCTGTCGACCCGCGTCTAGACGTCAGGGGCCGACGACGGCGGTGACGCAGCGCTCGAAGTCGATCAGCTGCTGCGCCAGCTGCTGCACGTCCTCGCGGGTGACCGCCATCACCTGTTCGGCGTAGTGGTTGAAGTTCTCGTCCCCCACGCCGTAGAGGTAGTCCAGCCCCAGCAGCGCGGCGCGCGCCGAGTTCCGCTGCAGGCCGATGGCGTGGGTGCCGACGAGGTGCTGCTGGGCGCGCTCCAGCTCCAGCGGCGTGATGGGCTCCTCGCGGATGCGCTTCAGCTCCTCCTTGATGCCGTCGATCGCCTGGTCCGCCTTCTCCGGGCTGGTGGCGATGTAGACGGCGAAGTAGCCCGGATCCACGCCCTCCGCCGCCACGCCGGTCACGCTGTACGCCATGGACCGCTTGTCGCGCAGCTCCACGAACAGCCGCCCGCCCTGGCCGGAGAGCACGGTGGAGAGCAGCTCCTGGGTGCGCCGGCGCGGGTCGCGCAGCGTCAGCCCCAAAAAGCCGAGCACGACGTGCGTCTGCTGCTTGGCCAGCGTCTTCTTCACGGCGCGCGACGGTTCGCGCGGGTTCTCCTGCGGCACCGCGGGCGGCGGGGCGGCGCCCTCCCGCGTCCGGCCGAAGTGCTTCTCCGCCGCCGCCAGCACCTGGTCCACCTTCACGTCGCCCACCACCGCCAGGGTCATCTGCGAGGGGTCCATGTGCTGGCGGTGGTAGGCGCGGAGGTCCTCGGACCCCAGCGGCTCCACCGACGCCGTCTCGCCGAAGATGGACATCCGGTACGGGTGCACCCGGTAGAGCGCCCGCACGAACAGGTCGAACGCCACCGAGGAGGGCTTGTCGTCGCGGGTGGCGATGTCCTGCAGCAGCAGCTTCCGCTCCCGCTCCATCTCCTTCTCCGGGAAGGTGGGGGCGTTGACGCATTCGGCGTAGAGGTCGAAGGCGGGGGCGAAGTGCCTGGAGAGGAACTCCCCCCGCACGCTCAGGGAGCTGCGCCCGGCCTGCGCACCCAACCCGCCCGAGTAGCGGTCGGTCAGGTGGGAGATCTCCTCGGCGTCGTGGGACGGGGTGCCGCGGGTGATCATCCGCCCCAGGAGCGTGGCGCGGCCGTTGACCTGCTCCGTCTCGTACCGCACGCCCCCCTCGAAGGCGGCCCGCATCGCGAACAGCGGCACCGACGTCTCCTCGCGGATGACGATCTTCGCGCCCGAGGGCAGCTTCTCCACCACGATGCCCGCGCCCCCGCCGCGCGAGCCGCGCACCACCACCGAGATGGGCTGCGGCGCGTCCGCGCGGGGGGCCTTCCGCTCGGGCGCGGCGCCGGGGGCGGCGGCGGCGCGCTGGAGGATCTCCAGGCCCTGCGCCTCCGTCATCACCCCCTCCGACCCGGCCGGCCACAGCCCGGTCAGCACGCAGGCGTCCCAGCGGAAGTACTTCGCCGCCACCTCCTGGACGCGCTCCGGGGTGAGCGCGGCCACCCGCTCGTAGTAGCGGGCCTCCGCCTCCAGCCCGTTCATCGACGTCTCGAAGAACCCCAGCTTCCGGGACACCCCCTCCACCGTCTCGCGCTGGTAGACGGCCTCCGCCTCGATCAGCTTCTTCACCGTGTCCAGCTCGTCCTGGGGCACCGGCGCGCGGGTGAGCTGCTGCAGGCACTTCACCGCCGCCTCCAGCGCCGCCGCCGCCTGGGGCGGCTGGAGCGAGAGGGTGGTGTTGAACAGGCCCGGGTCCTTGGGCGTGTATGCGTAGCAGCTGACCTCGTTGACCAGGCCCAGCCGGCGCTTCACCTCCAGCACCAGGCGGGAGGCCTCGCTCTGCCCGGCGATCATCCCCAGCGCGTCCAGCGCCGGCACGTCCTCGTGCACGCCCTCCACGATGGGGAAGCTGATGTTGAGGTAGACCTCCTTGGCGTCGTCGTAGCGGAACCTGGTCCGGTGGCCGGCCAGCGCCGGCTCCCTCGCGCGCGCCACCGGGCCCGCGTAGGGCCGGCCCCAGTCCCCGCCGAACAGCTCCCCCGCCCAGTCGCGCACCTGGCCCTCGCCCAGGTCGCCCACCACCGCCAGGACCATGTTCCGGGGCGCGTAGTGTCGCGTGTAGAACTCGACCATCTTCTCCCGCGTGAAGCCGCGGACGGTCTCCGCCCAGCCGAGGACCGGCCGCTGGTAGGGATGGACCTGGTAGACGGCGGAGAACAGGTCGCGGGAGGCGCGGCGGACGGGCATGTCGTCCGCGCGCTTGATCTCCTCGCAGACCACCTCGATCTCCTTCGCCAGCTCCTCCCGGTCGAAGGCCGAGCGGCGGATGGAGTCCGCCAGCACGTCCATCCCCATCCGGGCGAAGTGGCTGGCGAGGACGATGTGGTAGACGGTCTGGTCGAACGACGTCCAGGCGTTGATCTCCCCGCCGTGGGACTCGATGTCGCGGGCGATCTGCCCCGGCCCGCGCCGCTCCGTGCCCTTGAAGAGCATGTGCTCGTGCAGGTGGGCCAGCCCGGCCTGATCCGGCCGCTCGTCGGCGCTCCCGGCCTTGACCCAGACCTGGAAGGCGGCCACGGGGGCCGCGTGCTGCTCCTCGAAGAGGACGGTCAGCCCATTGTCCAGCGCGAAGCGGGTAGCCATGCGGACGGACGATAGGTGATGCCCGGACGCGGCCCAATGGGTGTTAGTGTCGGACCCCCGTGGGCGCTCCAGAGCCGGATCCGTTCTCGGATCTCCGCGTCAGCATGGATGGCGACGAACCGCTCCTCGAGCCTGGGCCGTCCTCCGTCCTCCCGCCCGAGCCCGGCCCAGGCGGCCCGCCGCCGCTGCCCAAGGGCGGCGGAGCGCCGCCGCCGCTGCCGCCCAAGCTCCCGCCGCGCTCCACCGGGGCGCGCCCGGCCTCGGTGACGGCACCGACCCCGGTGCCGAAGGGTCCCACCCACGCGCGCACGCCGACCGCCACGCCGATGGCGGCGCCGGTGGGCAACGTGCCGTCCTCGCTGCCGCAGATCCCCATCGCCGTCCCCAGGCCGGACGGCGACCCGTTCGGCGAGCCCCCGGAGGCCCGGCCACCCCGCTCCGGCTCCCCGGACGAGAAGGTGGAGTTCTTCCGGCAGGTGGTGAAGCAAAAGTCGGAGACGCTGGCGCGCGCGCGGCAGGTCTACGGCGAGCGCGACGCCGAGGCGGAGCAGCTGCGCACCCTCTCCACCCAGCTGCGCGCGCAGCTGGAGGCCGCGCTGCAGCAGATCGCCCCGCTGCGCGACCTTCCCGAGAAGTACAACCAGGTCGCCGGCCAGCTGGACCAGGAGCGCGCCCGCGCGGACAAGGCGGAGTCGGAGCTGGCCGGGCTGAAGGAGGAGTTCGCCGCGGTGGAGGCGGACCGCAAGGACGCCGCCCGCGCGCTGTTCGACGTGGAGGCGCAGCTCCCGCTGCTCAACGAGAAGCTGCAGAAGGAGATCGCCGCCAAGGTCGAGGTCCAGGAGGAGCTGGAGGGCGTCAAGCAGGCGCTGGCCGTGGCCCAGGACCGCGTCTCGGAGATCGCCGCCCAGAAGTCG
>Ga0134122_10000033_pt1 | contig 62801 bp, 61 predicted proteins | sample KB302_FD_96461 | JGI IMG/M metagenome (GOLD analysis project Ga0134122, IMG submission 96461) | Terrestrial soil microbial communities without Nitrogen fertilizer from Kellogg Biological Station, Michigan, USA - KB3-0-2 | ecosystem: Environmental > Terrestrial > Soil > Unclassified ... | reverse complement strand
GGCGGCCGTCCTCGCGCCGCATCTCCTTCATCTCGCGCTTCTCGGCCTTCATCTCCTGCTTCATCATGGCCTTCTCGGCCTTCCAGCGCTTGTACTTGCCGGGCGGGAGGCGGACCAGCGCGGCGGGCGGCGCGACCACGTAGCTCCAGCCGGCGCGGTAGTCGCGGGCGTGGAGCCAGCGGCCGTCGCGGCGCACCCAGTACCAGTTGTCCACGAAGAACACCTCTTCGGGGTAGTCCGGCACGACCTGGATGCCCGGCTCCACCACCACCAGCGGCGGCGGCGCGAGCCACGGGAAGCTGATCTTCACGTCCACCTGGGCGAATGCGGGAAGCGACAGCAGGGCCGCGAACGCGGCTGCGAGCAGGTTCGTTCTCATGCCGGCCACACTAGTCAGCGAAGTCCAGGGACGCTACGCGGGCGAGGTCCGTGCGTTCGGTCGGCTGCACGCCGCTGTGCGACTTCAGGAGGCGGCCTTCACCCCGGTGGGTGCCGCGCCGCGGAAGTGCTCCAGCGTGCGGCGCAGGCCGTCGCGCAGCGCGACGCGCGGCTCCCAGCCGAGGACCTTCTTCGCCAGCGACGGGTCCACGCAGGAGCGGAGCTGCTCGCCGGGCTTGCCGGGCGCGTACTGCGCCGGCTCCTTCGTCCCGGCCGCCTCCGCCAGCCCGCCGTACATCTCGTTCACCGACGTCTCGATGCCGGTGCCGATGTTGATGGCGCCCTGGACGTCCTTCTCCAGCGCCAGCGCGTTGGCCTGGGCCACCTCGGGGCCGAAGACGAAGTCGCGCGTCTGTTTCCCGGTGCCATAGATGGTGCACGGTTTCCCGCCCACCAGGCGCTGGCTGAAGATGGCCACCACGCCCGCCTCGCCGTGCGCGTTCTGCCGCGGCCCGTAGACGTTGGCGTAGCGGAGCGCCACCGAGGCCAGCCCGTACTGCGCGCGGTAGTAGCCCAGGTACAGCTCGCCCGACGCCTTGGACACGCCGTAGGGCGACAGCGGCCGGGTCGGGTGCGTCTCCGGCGCGGGGAAGACCTCCTGCTCGCCGTAGATGGCGCCGCCGGTGGAGGAGAAGACGACCTTCTTCACCCCCGCCTTGCGGGAGGCCTCCAGCAGGTTGAGGAAGCCCAGGATGTTGGCGTCCGCGTCGTGGCGCGGGTCCTCCACCGACTTGCGCACGTCCATCTGCGCGGCCAGGTGGAAGAGGGCCTGCGGGCGCTCGGAGTCGATCAGCCCCGCCGCCTCGGCCGAGCGGATGTCCAGCACCACCAGGCGGACGCGCGGGTCCAGGTTCTCCCGCTTGCCGCTGAGCAGGTTGTCGAGCGCGATCACCTCGTGCCCGCGCGAAAGCAGCGCGTCGCACACGTGCGAGCCGATGAAGCCCGCCCCTCCGGTCACCAGGCATTTCATGGGACGTGAAGCTAACTACAATTCGTCGAACGTCACCTGTCCGGGCAGGCTGCCCTTGTACTTTTCCAGGACCAGGTCAATGCCCTGGCGGATGTATTCAGCCACGGGCACCTTGGTCTTCTGGTTGAGCATCTTGAGGAGCTCGTTCTGCTCGGGCGTGATGTAGATCGTGGTACTGATCTTCTTACGCGCCATGACGATATGTGAAAGTATTTCAAAGTACGTGCCTCGTCAAAATCCCGACTTTCGGGCGATATGGGTGTGGACAACCTGTGTGCTGGCTGTGTGTGCCTGTGGATCCAGCCGGACGGACGTGAAGGCGAAGTCGGGTGACTCCAGCGTCCAGCCGATGATGCTCTCGGACGAGATCTCCGAGACGCGCCACGCGGACGAGAAGGTCACCCGGTACGACATGAACCACGACGGCACGCCGGACGTGTTCTCCTACTCGATCACGGTCAAGGGTGAGGACGGCAAGGACGTCCAGCGCACGGTGCGCAAGGAGTTGGACCTCAACTCGGACGGCAAGATCGACCTCACCAAGTGGTACGACGAGAACGGGCAGGTGGAGAAAGAGGCGTACGACCTGGACTTCGACGGCAAGGTGGACCAGGTCAACTTCTACGAGAAGGGCGTCTGCGTCCGGAAGGAGCGCGACCTCAACTACGACGGGAAGGCCGACCTCTGGCTGTACCTGGAGAAGGGCCACATCGTCCGCAAGGAGCGCGACACCAACGGCGACGGGAAGGTCGACTACTGGGAGTACTGGGAGAACGACCAGGTGGACCGCGTCGGCGAGGACCTCGACGGCGACGGCACGGTCGACCACTGGATGAAGAACCCGGAGTCGTCGCCCGCCGCCGCGGCGCAGTGACGGCGCGCTACTGCGCGGGCGCGACGAACGCGTCCATCCCGGTCTCGCGCTTGAAGTCCGCCAGGTACTTCGCGGCGGCGTCCTTGCTGGGGAAGCCGCCCAGGCGCACCCGGTGCCAGGTGCCGCGGCCCGGGACGTCGGCGTCCACCAGGTACGGCGCGTAGCCCTTCTCCCGCATCGACGCGGCGAAGCGGTCGGCGTCCGCCTTGTCCTGCGAGGCGTGCAACTGCAGCGTCCAGCCGCCCTGCGGCGCGGCGGCGGGCATGGGCGCGCGCGGCGGAGGGACGGCCAGCTTCACCGTCTTGGCGCGGGCCGGGTCGCGCGCCTCCGCGGGCGCGGTGCGGGTGGCGACCGGCGTCTGCGGGACGGTCCCCTTCGGCGCCTCGGCGACGGCGGGCCTGGGCGCTTCGACCTTGGCCGGCTTCGGCGCTTCCGCTTCCTCGACGGGCGGCGGCGCGGGCCTGGGCGCCTCGGCGACCTTCGCCGGTTCGGGCTTGGCGGCCTCCGCGACCTTCGGCGGCTCGGCGGGCCTGGGCGCCTCGACCTTGGCCGGCTTCGACGGCTCCGGCGGCGGCGCCTTCTCCGTCAGCGTCTTCTGGAAGGTGAGCGGCGGCTCCTCGTTCACCTTCTGCATCGCCGCGGCCTTCTCGTCGAGCGCGGTGAGCAGGTCGTGGCTCTGGGCGGCGCGGTCGGCCTCGGAGAGCTTCTTCCCCACCACCACGCCGAGGACGAACACCGCGCCCAGCACCACCATCCCGGCGACCAGCAGGCTGACGATCTGCCGACTGTCGAGGGAGAGATCGAACTTGTCCTTCATCCGGTGTGCGTCGCGCATGTGGACGGCCCTGTAGCGAGCTGTCTCTCGACGGTAGACCCACCCCACCGGGCGGTCAAATTCACGCCAGGCGGCGCGCGAAGCCGGCGGCGAGCTTCTCCTGCGTGCGGGTCAGGTGCTCGATGAGGACCTTGGTCTCCGCCAGCACGGGCATGAAGTTGGTGTCGCCGCCCCACCGGGGGACCACGTGGTAGTGCAGGTGGTCCGGGATGCCGGCGCCGGCGATGTGCCCCATGTTCATCCCGATGTTGAAGCCGTCCGGCGAGTACGCCTCCCGGATCACCTCCACCGAGCGCTGGAGCAGCTTCTGCAGGTCCAGCAGCTCCGCCTCCGACAGCGCGGAGAAGTCCGCCCCGTGACGGCGCGGGATCACCATCACGTGGCCGGAGTTGTACGGGTACTTGTTGAGCATCGCGAACGAGGACGCCGTCCGCGCGACCACCAGGTTCTTGCGGTCGTTCTCCTCGCCGGTCTCGGCAGGGAAGAGGCAGAAGATGCAGCCCTTGGGCTTCTCGCCCGCGATGAATTCCATCCGCCAGGGCGCCCAGATCGGCTGCATGGCTTTCCGGGCGCTACCAGCGGTTGGAGGGCGCGGCGGCCATCGCCGGCGCGGCGGCCGGGGAGTCGCCCATGGGCGCGACGGCGCCGGACGGCGCGGCGGGCGAGGGCGTCTCCTGCGCCTCGGCCTCCGCCCGCTCGCGAGAGGGCTGCAGGCCGTTGGGGTTGAGCCGGTCGCGCAGCTCCTTGCCCACGGTGAACGAGAGCGAGCGGCGCTCGGGGACGGCGACCTTCTGGCCGGTCTTGGGGTTGCGCGCCTCGCGCGGGCGGCGGCGCTTCACCGCGAAGCTGCCGAAGCCGCGGATCTCGATCCGCTGCCCGGCGCGGAGCGCGTCCACCATGGTGTCCCAGACGGCGTTGACGATGGACTCCACCGCGCGGCGGGGCACGTGGGGCGCCCGTTCCGAGATCGTCTCGATCAGCTGGCTCTTGGTCACGCGCAGTTCCCCCTACTGCCCTTCGACGATCGGCATCCGGTACTGCAGGCCCATCCCACCGGTCAGCCCCTCCATCACCGACGAGGCCGCGCCACCTACCACCGATCGCGCATCCTCTCCAAGCAGCTCTTCGAGCAGCTTCTTGTCCTTCTTCGGATACTCGAGCTCCGGCGGGTCGTCCTTGATGCCCGCCATCTTCGCCGCCGCCTCCGCCGCGTCGTCGAAGCCGCCCAGCTCGTCCACCAGCTTGAGCTCCTTGGCCTGCCGCCCGGTGAACACCCGGCCGTCCGCGTTGGGCCGCACGTCGTCCGCCTTCAGCTTGCGGCCGTCGGCCACCGCCTCGATGAACTGTTCGTGCACGTCGTGGAGGACGCGCTCGAAGTAGGCGCGCTCCTCGGGCGTCATCTCGCGGTACGGGCTGCCGGAGTCCTTCATCCTGCCGGCGGTGATGGTGTTCATCTCCACGCCCGCCCACTTCATCAGCCCGCGGAAGTTGGGGATGGCGAAGATCACGCCGATGGAGCCGGTGAGCGTGCCGGGGTTGGCGTAGACCTTCTCCGCGGCGCAGGCGATGTAGAAGCCGCCCGACGCCGCGATGGATCCCATGGACGCGACCACCTTCTTCTTCTTCGAGAGCTTGCGGATCGCGTCGTAGATCTCCTGCGACGGGCCCACCGCGCCGCCCGGCGAGTCGATGCGGACCACCACCGCCTTGACGTGATCGTCCTCGGAGAAGTCGCGGATCTCCTTCAGCAGCAGCTTGGAGTCGCGGATCTCGCCCACCACCTCGATCACGCCCACGTGGTCCGCCGAGGAGACGCCGGACCTCCGCCCGGAGCCCAGCGCCATCGAGAGCACGACGAGGAACCCGAAGAGGCAGACGACCAGCCCGCCGAAGATGATGCCGATCACCCACGCTGCCCGGCGGTCCACGCGTTCGACCTCCCGAATGGGCGGCCGACACTACACAAACGGAAGAGAACGACAACGGGGTCGGCGCGGGTCGCGAAGATCGAACGCGTCAAGCTTGACCTGCGGGCGCGCGATGGTGTCAGTCCCCGGGCCCGGGGGACGCTGAGGCGGCGCCCGCGGCGCGGCCTCCGGGCTCAGGCGATCCAGCCGCCGCCGAGCACGCGGTCGCCTTCGTAGAACACCGCCGCTTGCCCAGGCGCGATCGCGCGGGCGGGCGCGAGGAGCTCCACCTCCAGCTTCTCGCTCGACGCGCGCGCCACCCGCGCCGCCGCGCCCGCGTGCCGGTGGCGAATCTTCACCTCCAGCGCCCGGTCCGGTTCGGGCGGCCGCGCCGAGACCCAGTGCGGGCGGAGCACGGTGAAGGTGGAGCGCTCCGCCTGGTGCGCCGTCCCCACCACCACCCGCCGCGCGTCCGCCTCCAGCCGCTGCACGTAGAGCGCCTGGTCCGACGCCACGCCCAGCCCGCGCCGCTGCCCGACGGTGAAGTGGTGCACGCCGCGGTGCCCGCCCAGCACCTTCCCCTCCCCGTCCACGATCTCGCCCGCGGGCTGCGGCCCGGCCGCGCGCTCCACGAAGCCGGCGTAGTCGCCGTCCGGCACGAAGCAGATCTCCATGCTCTCGGGCTTGGCGGAGGTGGGGAGCCGGTGGCGGCGCGCCACCTCGCGGACCTCGGCCTTGGCGAGGTCGCCCACCGGGAAGACGATGTCCCGCAATTCGCCCTGCCCCAGCGTGAACAGGAAGTAGCTCTGGTCCTTCTGCCGGTCGCGCGCGCGCTCCAGCGAGAAGTGCCCGCCGGCCGTCTCGGAGATGCGCGCGTAGTGGCCGGTGGCCAGCCGGGCGCCCAGCGACCGCGCGCGCTGGAGCAGGAAGTCGAACTTCACGCGCTGGTTGCATGCCACGCACGGGATGGGCGTCCGGCCGCTCACGTACTCGCGCACGAACGGCTGCACCACCTCCGCCTTGAACAGCTCCTCCACGTTCGCCACGTAGAACGGGATGCCCAGCGCCTCCGCCACCGCGCGCGCGTCGTCGATGTCGTCCGGGCTGCAGCAGCTGCCGCACTTCGCGGCGCCCTCGTAGGACCAGACGCGCAGGGTGATGCCGATCACCTCGTGGCCCTGCTCCTTGAGGAGCGCGGCCGCGGCCGAGGAGTCCACCCCACCGCTCATGGCGACGACGACGCGCGTCTTCACAGCTTATCCACAGCCTCCGGCGGCGCCTTGTCCCACAGTTGACACAGGGGATCCAGGCGCCGCGTCACGAAAAAACAGCATGAAACACCTGTGGTTGGACGGCGAGCGGGCGTCGTTTCGGGCCGCCCCGTCACAGAGAGGCCGTCCGCGGGGCAAACCTGTGGATATCTCTGTGGAAAACCCTCACGGCCGCTGTCCCTTCGCCCAGTCGCGCAGGAGGGCCTCCAGGTCCTCCGCAGTGTTGAGCTCCGGACGGGCCAAGACGCGGTCCAGGAGGTAGCGCGTGGCCTCCCCCACCCGCGGCGACGGGCCCACCCCCAGCACCTCCATGATGCGGCCGCCGTTGAGCGCCAGGTCGCGCGCGCGGAGCGGCGGGTTGGCGGCCAGCACCGGATCGACGCGCGCGTGGAGAGCGGCGGCCGGCGTCCCGGAGGTCACCTCGGCGGCGGAGATCGCGTTGGGCACCAGCTCGCGGCCCAGCGCGGCGGCCCACCGCCGCACCGCCTCGTCCGTCTCATGGAGCCTGGCGGGGTGGCGGAGGAGCTGCGCCACCTGGTCGATCACCTTGTTGGGGTACGTCAGCCGGCGCAGGACCAGCCCGGCGGCCTCCAGCGGGAGCGCGTGGAGGAGCGCCGCCAGCCGCACCTCGAGGACGCGCGGGGACCGGTCGAGCTCCGGCGCCGGCGGCGCGCCCAGCTCCGGGACGATCTCCGCCCGCAGCCCGGTGGCGGCGAGGATGCGCAGCCCGGTGTCGGAGTGCTCGGAGGCGAGCAGCCTGGTGAGCTCCTCGCGCACGCGCTCCTGCGCCACCTTGCGGAAGACCGGGAGGCACGGCGCGACGGCGGCCAGCGTCCGCGCCTCCACCTGGAAGTCGAGCACGGCGGCGAAGCGCGCGGCGCGCAGGCAGCGCAAGCCATCCTCGGAGAAGCGGGCGACGGGATCGCCCACCGCCCGGATGACGCGCGCCTCCAGGTCCTGCTGGCCGCCGAACGGATCCACCAGCTCGCGGCGGATCGGGTCGAACGCCATGGCGTTGATGGTGAAGTCGCGGCGCGAGAGGTCCTCTCGGACGTCCAGCTTGAACTCCACCGCCTCCGGGCGCCGGCCGTCGACGTAGGCGCCCTCCACGCGGAAGGTGGTGACCTCCACGTGCACGCCGCGGCTGATCACCGTCACCGTCCCGTGCTGGATGCCGGTGGGGATGACCTTCTTGAAGAGCCGCTGCACCTGCTGGGGCGTGGCGGAGGTGGCCACGTCATGGTCCTTGGGCGCTTGCCCCCGGACCATGTCGCGCACGCAGCCGCCCACCAGGAACGCCTGGTGCCGGTGCTCCTGGAGGGACGCCACCACGTCCAGCACCGGCTCGGGGATGACCGCGCGCTCCAGCGTCTCGGGGAGTGGGCGCGCGGTCATAGCCTAGCGGGTGTTGACGAGCACCATCGTGCCGCTGAGGAGGTCGTGCAGCGCCTGCTTCTTGCTGGTGAACGGCGCCGCCAGCGAGCCCAGCAGCGACGGCGCGCCCAGCAGCACCGCCAGCGCGAACGACGCCAGCGTGCGCGCCTCGCCGGCGCTGGCGTAGATGGCGTGCAGCGTGAGCGCGGCGAAGAACAGCCACCCGTGCTGGAGCGTGAAGCGGACGGCGGAGCGGAGCGGCGAGGGCTCGGTGTCGCGGGTGGTGCGGAGGTGGAGCCGCATCAGCCACTGTCCGGGCGTGGCCTCGAGCAGCGCCGCCCCGCCGATCACCCATACGGCCATCGCCGCGAAGCCCAGCGGCGGCCAGCGGAGGAAGGTGGGCCCGGTGACCGCGCCGAACACCGCCACGTCCAGCGCGTACGCCGCCAGGCGCTGGATGAAGGTGGCGGGAACCATGGGCTCCGGCGCGGCGGCGGCCAGGTCCTTGAGGAGCGCGGCGTAGTCCGGTAGCGGGCGGCGGCGTCGAAGCGGAGGCAGCGGTCGATCACCGCGGCCAGCTTCTTCGGCACTCGGCGCGCCTTGGTCCGGATGGGCGGGATGGCGGCGGTCTTCGCGTAGAACTCCTGCGCGCCGGGGATGGTCTCCGCCCGCACCGGAGGGTCGCCGGTGAGCAGCTCGTAGAAGGTCGCCCCCAGCGAGAAGATGTCCGCGCGCGCGTCCAGCGGCTTGCCGTGCGCCTGCTCCGGGGACATGTACCCGGGGCTGCCCATGATCGCGCCCACCTGCGTGAGCTTGGGGAGGGAGCTGGAGATCTTCTGCCCGGTGAGGGTCGGCGACTGCCCGGGCGCGAGCGTGTCGCTGGATCCGGTCACCGGCTCGGGGATCTCCGCCGCCGCGGCGAGCCCGAAGTCCGCCAGGTGCGCCAGCCCGAAGCGGTCCAGCAGCACGTTGGCCGGCTTGATGTCGCGGTGGACGATGCCCAGGCGCGACGCCTCGCGCAGGCCCTCCGCCAGCCCGGTCATGTGGCGGACCGCGTCCTTCCAGTCCATCCCGCGCACGGCGTCCAGCGAGCCGCCGTCCACCAGCTCCATCACGATGTAGAAGGTCCCGGCCTGCTCGCCGATGAAGTAGACCTGCACCACGTTGGAGTGGGCGATCTGCGCCTGGGCCTGCGCCTCGCGGACGAAGCGCTGGGAGAAGCCCTCCATCCGCGCCAGCTCCGGCCGGATGACCTTGATCGCCACCGGCCGGTTGAGCGACGTGTCGTAGCCCACGTAGACCGATCCCATCCCGCCCGAGGCGAGCGTCCGGTCGATCCGGAAGTGGTGCAGGTACTGGGCGCCGGCCTCGGAGGTGAGCGGGATGGGCCCCGCGGGGATGGACGTCACGGGCCGGAGACTAGTCTAAGCTGCGCCCATGCCTCCGGGCCCGCCAGCGGATGAGGAGAGCGACGCCGCCACCCGAGCGGCCATCCAGCGCACGATGGAGCAGCTCCTCGTGGTCTTGGAAGGGCTCAAGGACATCAAGAGCGCGGTGGACCTGGAGCTGGTGGGCGACTCGCGTCCGGACGCGAAGATCATCCCGTTCCCGGTTGCGCCCAGGAAGAATTAACTGGTTGACGCTGGACTGCCGGAAGTGGTACCCGCGACCTGACGACTGATTCACTTCTCATGTCGCAGGAGGTAGGCCGGTGACTCGATTCGCGGCTCTGGCGTGGGCGATCTGCTGTCTGGCTTCCGCTGGTGAGGAGGCTTCGGCGCCTCCCCCACCGGCCCCCGCTCCCGAGGCCGCGCCGGCCCCTGCCCCCGCGGCCCCCACTCCCGCTCCGGCCCCCACCACCACCGCGGACAACACCATCGCGGCGGACACTCCGGGCGAGGAGATCGTCGTCGTCGGCTCCCGCTTCACCGAGAAGCGGCTGGAGTCTCCGGTCACGGTGGAGGTGGTGAAGCCGCAGGAGGTCCAGATGATGGGCTCCTCCTCGTACCTGGCCGCGCTCTCGCAGGTGAAGGGCGTGGACTACACGTACAACGGCGTGGGCGAGAAGCGCATCTCGGCGCGCGGCTTCAACACCCAGTTCAACTCCCGCATGCTGTTCATGGTCGACGGCCGGCTGGCCACCCTCCCCGGCAACGGGCTGCCGCAGGGCGCGCTGCTGCCCACCGCGTCGCTGGACATCAAGTCGGTGGAGGTGGTGCTGGGCCCAGCCGCGGCGCTCTACGGCCCCAACGCGCACAGCGGCGTGGTGAACGTGGTGACCAAGTCCCCCTGGGACCAGAGCGGCGCGGACATGGCGTTCCGCGCCGGGTCGCAGCTCCTGTTCGACGGCTCCGCGCGCGTGGCGGGCACCGTCAACAACACCTTCGGCTACAAGCTCACCGCGCAGCTCAGCCGCGCCAACGACTGGGCGCCGGACACCACCCAGCGCGCCTTCTTCTACGGCCCCGCCGCGAGCCCGGTGTTCGAGGGCGACCTCATCGGCAACCAGTACAACGTGTTCTCCGGCAAGGTGGAGGGCTTCGGCTACTACCGCGCCGGCGACTGGAACGTGAAGGCGGGCGCCGGCTGGTCGATCAACGACGGCTTCTCCGCCACCAACACCGGCCGCAACCACCTCCGCGGCTGGCAGGTGCAGTTCCAGACCGTGCAGGCGTCCTCCAGCAACTGGTACGCGCAGTTCACCCGCACCGCCTCCGACGCGGGCCGCACCTACCAGCTGGACCGCATCGCCGGGCTGGTGGCGGCGGCGAACCTGGCCGGGACCCGGGCGGACCAGGCGCAGATCGACGCCTGGAAGGACCAGTTCAAGTTCATCGACAAGAGCTCGCTGTACGACGCGGAGGTCCAGTACAAGAACGAATTCGGCGCGCTGAGGGTCGTCGCGGGCGCCGGCGGCCGCCTCTACCAGCCGGTCTCCGAGGGCACGTACCTGGCGGACGTGAACGGCGCCAAGCTCTCCGCGGTGGAGGGCGGCCTCTACGCGCAGGCGGAGTACGATCTGTTCGACAAGATCAAGGCGGTCGCCGCGCTCCGGACGGACGGCCACTCCAACTACTCGCTGCAGCTGAGCCCCAAGGGCGCGCTGGTCTACACGGTGGCCCCCGGCCACAACGTGCGCGCCACCTACAACCGCGCGTTCAAGAGCCCGACCATCCTGGAGAACTACCTGCTCATCAACAACACGTTCCTGGGCAACAAGACCGGGTTCGTCATCAAGGACGCCTCCGGCAACGAGCTGAGCGAGATCGCGCCGCTCTCGCCGGAGCAGGTGGACTCGGTGGAGGTCGGCTACAAGGGCAGCTTCGACCGCCTCTACCTGGACGTGGTCGGCTACCACTCCTGGTACCACAACTTCATCAGCGCCCTGACCTCGCGCGCCAACGGCACCACCCGGGTGGCGTACTACGCGGACACCGGGGCGCCGACGGCGGAGGGCACCGCGCAGCAGGGCCAGCTGCTCACCTACTCCAACTTCGGCGCCGCGCAGGTGCTGGGGACGGACGTGGGCATGGACTACCAGATCCTCCCCGAGGTGGGGCTGAACGCCAGCGTGTCGTTCATCCGGATGTACTCGTTCCAGAACAACGACCCCACGCTGACCAACCTCCTGCTCAACGTGCCCCAGCTCAAGGGGCGCCTGGGCGTCACCTTGCAGGACCTGGGGATCCGCAACTCGTTCCTGCGGCTCGCCACGCGCTACCAGTCGGCCTACAAGTTCGCGTCCGGCCGCTGGGTGAGCAGCGCGTTCTTCCCGGACGGGCTGATCCCGCAGCGGTTCGTGGCGGACCTCGGGGTCGGCTACAAGTTCGACAACGGCATCCAGATCTCCGCCAACGCGTACAACCTGACGAACGACCACGGCGTGGACGTGATGGGCGCGCCGGCCTCCGGGGTCTTCTTCTTCGGACAGGTGGAGTACACGTTCAACGGTCTGAATAACTGAGCGTTCAGCCGTGTTGAGGAATGCAGCAGCCCCGTAGGTGGCGGGGTTGCGCGCGGCCGCCTTCGCCGTCGCGGGAAGCGGCGAAGGCAGGCCGCAGCTTTTTACGGGTAGAACCAGGAGGATGGAGGCACTCGATTCCACCTCCGGCCCTGCCCGGCTCCGCGGCGCCCTCTTCGGGCTCGCCGCCGCCGCGCTCTTCGGGGCCAGCGCTCCCTTCGCCAAGCTGCTCCTCGGCGGGGTGGGTCCGCTCGCACTCGCCGGCCTGCTCTATGGGGGCGCAGGCGTGGCGCTCACCGGCGTGCGTGTGGTCCGCCGCGGCACAGGCGCGGAGGCGCGGGTGCGCTGGTCGGACGCGCCGCTGCTCGCGGCGGTGGCGCTGATCGGCGGCCTGGCGGGCCCGGTGCTGATGCTCTCCGGGCTGCAGCGGCTGCCGGCGGTGACGGGGTCGCTGCTGCTGAACCTGGAGGCGCCGTTCACGATGCTGCTGGCGGTGTCCGCCTTCCGGGAGCACCTCTCGGCCAAGGAGGCGGCCGGCGGCGCGCTGGTGATCGCCGGCGGGGCGGCGCTGGGCCTGCAGCCGGGCGCGCTGGGCGGGAGCTGGGCGGGCGCGGCGTGCATCGCGGGGGCGTGCGCGTGCTGGGCGCTCGACAACAACCTCACCCAGCGGCTCTCCGCGCGCGACCCGGTGACGGTGGTGCAGGTGAAGGCGCTCGCGGCGGCGGCGGGCGCGCTGGGGCTGGCGGCGGCGTTCGGCGAGCGGTTGCCGGGGCCGGGCGCGGTGGGCTGGGCGCTGCTGCTGGGGAGCCTGAGCTACGGCGCGAGCATCGTGCTGGACGCGCACGCGCTGAGGCTGCTCGGGGCGGCGCGCGAGGCGGCCTTCTTCGCCACCGCGCCGTTCGTGGGCGCCGCGCTGTCGATGGCCGCGCTGGGCGAGCGCCCGTCCTGGTTCGACGCCGCCGGCGCGGGCGCGATGGCGGTGGGCGTGGCGGTGCTGGTCCGCGCGCGGCACGGGCACGCGCACACCCACGAGGCGATGGAGCACGACCACCTCCACGTCCACGACGCGCACCACCAGCACGCGCACGACGGCCCGGTGGTCGAACCGCACGCGCACCCGCACGCGCACGCGCCGCTCACGCACGATCACCCGCACGTGTCGGACGCCCACCACCGGCACCGCCACGGGTAGCTACGACCTGTTGCCGAGGGGCGCCGACGACGCGCTCATCGGCCACAGCCAGAGCGGGCTGGTGGCGCGTTCCCTAGTCGTCGTGGTCGCCGTGACCGTGGCCGTGGTCGTCGTCGTCGCCGTCGTGCTTGCGCGCGCCGTGCCCCTTCCCCTTGTGGCGGCACTCGTGGCCGTCCCAGTACTGGTCCGGCCGGCAGCGCTCGACGATCACCGCGGACGGGCGGTGGCCGACGGGAATGAGGACGCACCCCGGCAGGAGCAGCGCGGCGCCGAGAGCGACGATCAGGGCTCGAGTCATGGGCTTGTGCATGGGAGCCAAGCTAGGTCGCGCCGCCGTACGCCTTCATGGCCCGCGGTCGGATGACCTGCGGAGCGGCGGCACGCCTCCATGCTCTGTGCCGCCCTGTGCCGGAACGTCCGCCATGGTGAGCCGGACGCCCACTCCGGTTGCGCCGGGGCCCTCACTGAACTATGACTCAGCAAAGTGAAGCACCATTCATCAACTGCAATCGCCCCTCGCCGGTTGAGGGATCGGCTCCGGGACGCGGCGCAGGAGGTCATCCTGGACGCGGCGGAGGAGGCGTTCGCCCGGCACGGGATGGACGCGCCGATGGAGACCATCGCCTCCCTGGCGGGGGTGGCGGTGGGCACGCTGTACAACCACTTCGACTCGCGGGCGGCGCTGTTGGAGGCGCTGCTGTCCGCGCGGCGCAAGCAGATGCTGGACGCGGCGTCGGCGGCGCTGGCGGAGAGCAAGGGGCGCCCGTTCGCGGAGCGGTTCCTGGCCGGGCTGCGCGCGCTGGTGTCCGTGGCGGAGAAGCAGATCCGGTTCCGGCAGATGATCTTCCAGGCGGACCTGGTGCTGCCCATCTCCCGCCACGCCGAGGCGACGCGGGCGATGACCGACGTCTTCACCTCCCTGCTGGCGGAGGGCCGCAAGGAGGGCGTGCTGGCGCCCGACCCCAGGGGGACGCAGGCGGTGTTCCTGGGCGCGCTGCTCAAGGCGGCCATCGGGATGAGCTTGCGCACGCCGGACCAGGTCTCGCTCGCGCAGCTCCCGGAGATCGTGGCGCGGCAGTTCCTGGACGGCGCCACCTCGGGGAAGAAGCCGTGACCGCCGCCCCCAGAGCGCGGAGGGGCGGGAAGTGGATCGTCGCCCTCTCCGTCACCTTCGGCACGCTGATGGGCGCCATCGACGCGTCCATCGTCAACGTGGCGCTCTCGCAGATTCGCGGCGCGGTGGGCGCCACGGTGCAGGAGATCACCTGGATCTCCACCGGCTTCGCCATCGCCACGGTGATGGTGATGCCGCTCACCGGCTTCTTCGGCCGCATGTTCGGCCAGAAGAAGATCTACCTCTTCTGCCTGGTGCTGTTCGTGGTGGGGTCCGCGCTCTGCGGCATCGCCTGGAGCCTCCCCTCGCTGGTGATCTTCCGGCTGATCCAGGGCTTCGGGGCCGGCGCGCTCCAGCCCACCGAGCAGGCCATCCTCCGCCAGACCTTCCCTCCCGAGGAGCAGGGGATGGCGATGGCGCTGTTCTCGGTGGCGGTGATGGTGGGGCCGGCGTTCGGGCCCACGCTGGGCGGGTGGATCGTCGACAACTTCCACTGGTCGTGGATCTTCTTCATCAACCTCCCGGTGGGCGCGGTGGGCTTCCTCATGGTCAGCCGCTTCGTCCAGGAGGACCCGGAGCTGAAGGCGCAGATGCGCACCGCGGCGGAGAAGCAGCGCAAGCACATGGACTGGCTGGGCATCGCCATCCTGTGGACCACGCTGATCTCGCTGCAGTTCCTCCTGGAGGAGGGCCAGAGCCACGAGTGGTTCGACTCCCCGCTGATCGTCACCATGGCGATGGTCGCCGCGTTCGGCGCGGTGGCGTTCGTCGTCCGCGAGCTCTCCGCCCCGGCGCCCGCGGTGAACCTGCGCCTGTTCAAGGACCGCACCTTCGCCACCGGCACGCTGGTGATGTCGTCGGTGATGTCGGTGTTGATGTCCGGGATGTTCCTGCTGCCGCTGTTCATGCAGGAGATGCTGGGCTTCACCGCCATGCAGTCCGGCCTGGCGATGATGCCCCGCACCATCGTGATGGTGGTGGCGATGCCGCTGGTGGGCCGCCTCTACAGCCGGCTCCCGCCGGCGATCTTCGTCTCCGCCGGCCTGGCGCTGGCGGCGTTCGGCCAGTACACGCTCTCGGGGCTCACGCTGGACTCCAACGCCAGCCACGTCATGTCCGCCATCGTGATGCAGGGCGTGGGGATGAGCATGATGATCGTCCCGCTGAGCACGCTCTCGCTGTCGCGCATCCCGCGGGCGCAGCTGGCGGACGCCACCGGGCTCTCGTCGCTCCTGCGGCAGGTCGGCGGGTCCATGGGCCTGGCCGCGCTGGCGTCGGTGCTCTCGCGCTACGGCACCATCGGCCGGGAGACCCTGAAGTGGCAGCTCACCCCGGACCGCGCGCCGGTGATGGACCGCGTGGCCGTCACCGCCTCCGCGCTGATGCGGCGCGGGATGGACCCCGCCTCGGCGCAGACCGGGGCCCTGCGCTCCCTGGCCGGGCTGGTGACGCGCCAGGGGAGCGTGCTCGGCTTCGAGCACACCTTCACCGTCGGCGCCATCCTCTTCGCCGCCGTCTTCCCACTGGTCTGGCTGCTCCGCGCGCCGCCCAAGCAGGGCGCGTCCGCCGGCCCCAGGCCCCACGTCGAGATCGAGGTGTAGCCCGCCATGTCCACGTCCCAGCCTCCCGCCCTCCACCCCGTCCGCCCCGGAGACGCCCCTCCAGCGCTGAGCCCGGAGAAGGTCCGCGAGCGCGCCGGGAAGCGCCGCCTGCTGGTGGTGGGCGCGGTGTTCGTGCTCGCGCTGGGCGGGTACTTCGGGTACCGCGTGCTCGGCGCCGGCGAAGAGACCACCGACGACGCCACCGTGGAGGCGGAGATCGTCCCGGTGTTCGCGCGGGTGGCCGGCCAGGTGCTGGCGGTGCGCGTGGAGGACAACGCGCGGGTGAAGCGGGGCGACGTGCTGGTGGAGATCGATCCCGCCGAGGCGAAAGCGCGCGCCGAGCAGGCCGAAGGTGAGCTGCAGGCCGCGGAGGCGCAGGCGGCCGCGGCGGACGCGCAGATGGAGATCGCCTCGGCCGGCGCGAGGGGCGGGCTGGCGACGTCGCGCGCGCAGGTGGGGTCGGCGGAGGCGCAGGTGAACGCGGCCAAGGCGCAGCTCGCCCGGGCGGAGGCGGAGACGAAGAAGACGGAGGGCGACCTGGGGCGGGCGAAGACGCTCGCCGAGGCGGGCGCGATGTCGCCGGCGGGGCTGGATGCGGCGCAGGCGGCGTACGACTCGGCCGCGGCGGGACTCCAGGCCGCCAGGGCGCAGCTCGCCGCCTCGCAGAACCGGGTGGCGGAGGCGTCCGGCGTTCTGGACGTGAACGCGCCCATCGCCGCGAAGATCGCCGCCGCGAAGTCCGCCGCGCAGCTGGCGCACGCGCGGGTGACCACCGCGAGGGCGGCGCTGGACCTGGCGCGGCTGAACCTCTCGTACACCACCGTCGCCGCGCCGGCGGACGGGACGGTGGCCAGGCTCTCGCTGCGGCCGAGCCAGCTGGTCAACCCCGGGCAGATGGTGGCGCAGCTGGTGCCGGACCGGACGTACGTGGTGGCGAACTTCAAGGAGACTCAGGTCGGGAAGATGCAGCCCGGGCAACGGGTGGAGGTGGAGCTGGACACGTACCCCGGCCTGAAGATCGCCGGCGTGGTGGACAGCATCGCCCCCGGCACCGGGTCGCGGTTCTCGCTGCTGGCGCCGGACAACGCCTCCGGCAACTTCGTGAAGGTCGTCCAGCGCGTCCCGGTGCGGATCCGCTGGGACTCGGCGCCGGCCGTCATCCTGCGGCCCGGGATGTCCGCGGTGGCCCACGTGCACGTCGGGGGGTAGAACGCGCGGCGTGGCGGACGCGCTCTACCTGCACGAGCGAGGGCTGGAGGAAGTCCCGGAGGAGGCCTTCCGCGATCCAGACCTCCGCACCCTGGACCTGGGCCACAACAAGCTCCGCGCCCTGCCCGCTTCCATCGGGAAGTTGAAGCGGCTGGAGATCCTCTACGTCCACGACAACCGCCTCACGGAGCTGCCCGACGCGCTGGGCGAGCTCCAGGCGGTGACGTACCTGAACGCCGGGGAGAACCCGCTCGCGCGCGTGCCGGAGGCGATCGGCGGGATGCGGAGCCTGGTCGAGCTCCGGCTGATCGGCGCCGGCCTGCGGGAGATTCCCGCCGCCGTCGGGAAGCTGGGCGCGCTCCGGGAGCTCCACCTGAAGGACAACGCGCTGGAGGTGCTACCGGAGGAGATCGGGGCCCTGGGCGAGCTGCGCCACCTCGACCTCCGCAACAATCGCCTCGCCGCGCTGCCGGAAGCGATCGCCGCGCTGCCCAGGCTTCGCTCGCTGGATCTCCGCGCCAATCCTTTGAAGAAGCTCCCCGAGGGGATCGCCGCTCTGCCCTGCCTGGAGAAGCTGGACCTCCGCTGGACCGGCCTCTCCGCGCCGCCCGGGCTCCGCGAGCGCGGATGCTACGTGCTGGCGTGATGCGCAACTACGCAAGGCCTTGCGCGCAAGCGTCAGGAACGCGCGGACGCGCACCGCTTCTGGATTATTGAATTTCGCGATGTTGCGACTGGTCGGAGGCGCCTGTGTCGGGTGGTCCGCGCCTTGCTCCCACACCGGCGCATGGATCCCGTTTCCTCCAGTGGCGGCGTTGACCCGTCTTCGTATTCCGAACCTGACCCGGAACCCATCGAGTCCGAGGACTCAGTAGGCGAGTCCGCTCCCGTCGATGACTCGAGCTCCGTCGGTTCCGCCGACGACCCCTCGGGCGAACCAGATCCCTCCACAGGCGGCTCAGGCTCCAGCGGCGGCGGCGGCGGCGAGATGTTCGCCACGGACAGCTTCGACCCGAGCTCGTCTTCGTCACCGTCGGCGACCACCTCATCCGCGACCGGCGCCGAAGACACGCCGAAGGCGGATGCGGGCCGCGACGAGCAGGTCCGCGATGACGAGGTGAAGAGCGACGAGGTCCAGCGCGGCGAACGCGCGATGACCATGAAGGCCACGCCGCGGGAGGAGTCCACCCCGGCGATGGACGCGCGGCAGCGCGACGAGTTCGTCCCCGCACGGACGGGCTCGCGCGCGATGCCGGCGCTCACGGATCCCGCGCCTCGCAGCACCGAGCGCGCGATGACCATGGGTCAGTCTCGCCGCACCGAGGACACCGCCAAGGCGGACGCGCCCGTGCGGTCCGCTCCGCCCGCGAAGCCGGATCCCGCGCCTCGCAGCACCGAGCGCGCGATGACTATGGGCGCGCCTCGGCGCACGGAGGACACCACCAAGGCGGACGCGCCCGCGCAGTCCGCTCCGCCCGCGAAGGCAGAAGCGCCCGCGAAGCCCGATCCCGCGCCTCGCGGTGAGCGCGCGATGACCATGGGGGCGTCGCGGCGCAGCGACGATCCGGTGCGGGCGAACGCGCCTGCGCCTGTACCGTTGCGCTCGATGCAGGGCTACCGGCAGCCCACCTCCACCACCCCGTCGCCCGCCTCGCGCGAGCGCGCGATGACCATGTCCGCGCCCCGTCGCCCGGAGGACGCCACGAAGGCCGACGCTCCGGCGAAGCCGCAGGAACCGTCCGCTCCTCCCCGCCAGGGTGGCTACCGCCCCGGCGCGCTGTGGGTGGACCCGAAGTACAACGCGGGCCAGATCCGCAACGGCGTGATCGACAACGCCAAGTTCCCGGACAACAAGTCTCCGGTGACCAAGCCGCCTGACCCGATGACGGCGGCGGTGGGCATCCGGCCGATGACGTACACCGACGCGAATGGCGCCACGCACACCATGAGCACCCCCGAGGAGTACAAGAAGCAGGTCGCGGCCAACCGCCGCGCCGCCGGCATGCCGGAGATGGGCGGGGAGCCGGTGGAGGTCCACCTCGCGGTCCAGGGCGGCGGCGGCGCCGGCCGGCGGTTCCCGGCGGCGCTGAACGAGATGGCGTCCCTGGGCATCGCCCCCGGCAGCTTCTCCGGCGCGTCCGCGGGCGGCATCACCGCGTCGCTCATGGCGGCCGGCGCGACGCCCGCGCAGCTCGAGGAGATCGTGAAGGACCCGGCGCTGGGGGGCATGCAGGACTGGCAAAACCCCGCCACCAGCCACGGTGGGGCGTGGGCCGGCGAAAAGGCCTACGAATACTTCGACAGGAAGCTGCAGGACCTGACCGGGATCCACGACCGCCCGGTCACCTTCCGGGACCTGCCCTTCCCGCTGCAGATCGTCGCCATGAAGGCGACCGATTCGGCCCAGCCGAACCTGAGCAACCCGCTCGACCGGATCTTCACCTTCAGCCAGGAGACGACGCCGGACACGCCGGTGGCGCTCGCCGTCCGCTCGTCCATGTCCATCCCCGGCGGGTTCGATCCCGTGCACGCCGTGGATCCACAAACGGGCCGGAAGATCCAGTTCATGGATGGCGGCGTCGTGGACAACCTCCCCATCGGCTACAACCGCAACAACCTGCCGACGCTGGGCCTGGCGCCGATCTACGAGAAGGACACCCACCCGGCGGACCACGACAAGGTCCCCATCCGCGACAGCGCCTGGGGGTACGGACACGGGTGGATCGCCAACGGCTGGACCGGCTACAGCCTCAAGGGGAGCGGCGCGACCGACACCCGCGACTTCCGCGACCGCTCCTTCCCCGGGCCGAACCAGTTCCAGCTCGGCGTCCCGGTCTTCAGCGAGAAGGATCCGGGGGTCTACGACGACTGGAAGAAGTTCGGCTGGGAGAGCTTCGATCCGAAGCTGGATGGGGAGACGCGCAACGTCACCCGCGACTTCATGCGCAGCACGCTGCCCGACATCGGCACGCCCGGGGCGAGGGCCACCAATACGAACCCCACCGTCCCGAGGGACATCAGCTTCAACCGCCCGTTCACCTTCGACGGCAGGGCGTTCGACGCCATGCACAGCTCCAGCTACCTCGACGGGGGCCGGGTCACCCTGCGCCCGCGCGACGGCGGGCACTCGATCCAGCTCAACCTGGGTCGCCGGGAGCTCGAGCGGATGTGGCTCGACGACCGGAACTTCGGCGGCAATCGCATCGGCAGCTACATGATGAACGAGCTGCGCAAGCAGAAGGAGTTCGCCGAAGGGATGGAGGGCGCCCTCCGCGCCGTGAACTAGCCCTGCGTGACGCCGCCGGCTCGATGGCGGGCGGCGCCTCGTGCGCCGCTCGCTAGCCGGCCGCTTCGGCGGCGCCGGCGTCACCGCCGCCCGCATCGCCACCAGCCGGAGCCGCCGCACCGCCGCCACCGCCGAACAGGCCCTTGATGGCGTCGATCAGCCCGCTGATCGCCTTGCCGACGCTGCCCACGGCCTCGGCGATCTTGCCGATCTTGCCGGCGATCTCGCCGACCTTGTCGAAGAAGCCCTTGAGCTTGTCGAGGAAGCCGCCGCCCTTCTTGCCGCCACCGGCGTCACCGGCCGGCTGGGCCGCGGGGGCCGCGTCGCCACCACCGGCGTCGGCGGCCTGGGGCGCGGCGCCCTGGGCCTTGGCCATCTCGAATGAGTCCACCGGACGGCAGCACGCGGGAGCACCGGCACCACCAGCCTGCGCACGGGCGAGGGCCGAGGAACCAGCCCCACCAGCCACGGCGAACGCGGACGCACTGCTTCCACCACCAACGCGGTTCAGAAACATTTTGGAAGTGACTCCTTCTCCAGGGGAGGAGCGGGCGGGTACTGGCAGCCAGATTCTCGGAGGGGTCACGCACCTCGGACCACACCGGATCTGTCCTGACTTTTGACAGTGGCTATTCCGCGCTCCACCCCACGGGCGTCACGGGCAGCCGGCGGGGCGCGGGGGCGGCGGCGGCTGGTCCACGACCTCGGTGATCTTCACGGTGCAGGTGATGCCGTGGAAGCAGTCCGAGTCCGAGATGAAGCGGACGTTGCAAGTGCAATCCCGCGAGTTCGAGCTTCCCCAGGACTCGAAGCGGCACGACGTCCCCTGGCTGTTGGTCGTCTTCAACGTGACCAGGCACTGCTGCCGCTGGGTGCCGGCCTCGCACGGGCCGCCGTAGGTGTGGATGTGATTGACCCCGCCGCAGTTGTTCCCGTCGAAGTCGTCCCGCTCCAGCAGCGTCTTGGTCTGCACCGGCTGCGGGGGCGTGTAGGGAGGACACGTGGTGCACCTGCTGTTCAGGCACCCGCTGCCGGGGTTGCAGGCGGTGCCCACGGTGCAGCACGGCTGGTCGATCCCGCCGCAGGCCGCCGCCTGGACGACCCCGATCCGCTGCTCCTCGCCGTTGTTGAGCGTGAAGCTCACGTACAGGCTCTTGGTGCTGAAGGGGTAGTTCACGGTGTTCATCGTCGCCATGAACTCCGTGCCGACGTTGAAATAGCCGGTCTGCACGGGGACCCGCGCGCCGGTGGTGTCCACCACCGCCACCGTGACGTTGGAGTTGGAGAGGTTGAAGCCGTAGACGTTGAGCAGCGGCCGGGCGCTCCCGGTGATCCGCAGGTCGACCGACGGCGGGTCGTAGGAGCAGAAGTGCGGCACCAGCGGGGGCGCGGGCTTCTTCAGGTACGCGGCGAGGATCGCCTGGATCTCCTCCCGGAGCTGGGCCTTGAGGAAGGAGACGGTGCACTTCACCTCCAGCCCCGCCGCCGCGATCCCGCGGTTGAGGACGCTCTGCACCTGGTTGGCGAGCGTGCTCTGGCCTTGCTGGATCAGGTCCTGCTCCAGTTGCTGGAGCGTGCCCCGCCACGCCGTCGACTCCGTTCCGAGTTGGGCGATCGCGTTGTTGAAGGTGTCCGCCACCTTGTCGACGGGCTCGTTCAAGTTGGGCAGGCAACTCGAACCCTGCATCGTCAGCGCGCAGACCACGAGGAACAACCCACCGACGAATCTCCGGAAGCTCGTTCCGTTCATGTGCTCCCCCGTCTTGGCCGGGAGGGAGGCTACTACTAACGTCCGGACCATGGCGGACAACTCGAAGCTGGTCCTGCTCACCAGCTGTGCCGACTCCGGCGAGGCGGGCGCCCTGCGCTCGCGGCTGGAGGCGGAGGGAATCCCCTGCGTCGTCCAGGGCGAGCAGCACCACGCCATGCTGGGCTCCATCTCCGGCGGCGTGATCGACGTCCGGGTGCTGGTCCCGGAGGCGGCCCACGAACGCGCCAGCACGCTGCTGGCGAGCTGGACCGGCGGCGCGGCGGAGGGCGAGGAGGAGCCCGGGGAGGACGGTCCCGAGTTGGAGGCCGGCCAGGCGCGCTGCGCCGACCACGGGGCCCCGTCCATCGGCACCTGCATCCGCTGCGGCGCCTTCGTCTGCGAGGCCTGCGTGGGCGGCGCGACCGGGGAGCTGCTCTGCCCCTCCTGCGAGGACCGCGCGGTCGAGGCCGCGGGCCCACGCCGGCGGACCACGCGCCGCGCGCTGGCGACGGCGGTCCTGGCGTGGCTCGCGCTGCCGATCCTGCTGGCCCTCCTCGTCGGCGGGTACGCGTTCTTCAACCGCGGCTAGCCGGCGGTGACCGGCGCCGGGCCGCCCGCGACAGCGTGAACAGCGCGACCTCCGGCGGCGACCCCAAACGCAGCGCCAGGCCGCCGCGGCCGAAGCCGAGGCGGCGGTTGACGTAGAGGAGGTTGCCGCGCACCTCGTACAACCCCCGCACGAAGGGCTGGTCGGCGAGGCGGAGGACGGCCTCGGTGAGGCGCGGGATGACGATCTGCCCGCCGTGGGTGTGCCCGGAGAAGCAGACCAGCCGCGCCGGCACGCCGGGCGGAGGCCGGGACCTCATCGCCCCCTCCGCACGGTGGAGGCCAAACCCATCAGCGAGGCCCGCTCCACCTTGAGCGATTGCCCAGGCGTGTTGCACAGCTGCACCGTCTGCCCGCCCGGGTGGTGGTAGTACAGCGACCGCGTCACCCGGAAGGCCGGCGGGACATCCAGCTGAGCCCCCAGGTCCACCCAGCGCGTCACCGTCCACCCGGCCACCACCGGCACCGGCCGCAGGTGCTGGTGGACGGTGATCTCCAGCTCGTCGGCGCCGGGGATGTCCCACTCCAACTGGAGGTCGAAGTACGTCACCCGGCGCCCCTCGAACAGGTTGTAGCGCCGCCCTCCGCTCAGCACCGTGGCGTCCACCTTGGCGCCCCGCAGGTCCGCGTTGAACCCCACGGTCAGCCGCCTCGCCTCGGGCGGGAGCCTGAAGTGGAAGGTGGACTCGCCCATGTGCTCGTGGGTCACGCCCTGGTAGGTGGTCGGGTCCCGCTCCACCAGCCACGCCGCCTCCCCGACGCGGAACTGCTCCACGTCCTCCGGCGCGGCGATCGCGGGCGCGTCGTCCGGGATGTCCACCCGCTTCCACCCCGCGGTCTGGTCATTCGGGATGAAGCAGGCCTGCCCGGCCAGGGCCGGCACCACCATGGCCAGCGCGAGCGCCATCATGACCCGGCCACCGCGCGGGGGGCTCCGTTCAACCGGCCCGCCAGCGCCGCCGCCCCGAGGAGCACCGCGCCCGCCACCGCCAGCTCGGCGATCCGGACCATGCCGAACAGGTGCGAGGTGTCGTAGAGCACCAGCTTGCCCACGCCGGCCACCAGGAACGCGAAGCCCGCGTCGCGCGCCGCCGGCCGATCGCGCCACCGCGCGCCCACCACCAGGGCCACGCCCACCACCATCCACACCCCGGTGAGCAGCAGCCGCCGCGCCTCGTCGCCCGGGAAGCGGAGCGTGACCAGCTCGAAGTACGTCGCCCACGTCGACGCCAGCGCGGCCAGCACCATGCCGTACCAGACCGCCACCCGGCGGATCTGCTCTTCCAGGGTGCGCGCGTCGCGCGGCTCCTTCGCCACCATCCCCAGCGACGCCATGAAGCACACCCCCAGCGGCGCCAGCAGGATCGGGTCGCGCTCCGCCGCGTACCAGGTGCCCACCCCCAGCACCAAGAGCACCATCATGATCGGCGTCACGATGGGCATCTTCCGGTCGACCCGGCTCATGGAGAGGGCGGCGATGACCACCGCCATCGCCGCCGCCAGGGCGGAGGCCGGCACCTCCAGGTCGCGCCAGAGGAACACTGCGGCCAGCGTGCACAGCAGCGCGCCCGTGACTCCCAGGACGCGGAGATCCACCTTCGTCGTTTCGGCTTTTGAGTGCATTCGTCCTCCCTCGAAAACAGGGAGAGCATGCAAGGGAGCCGCGGCAACGCTTTGAGGCCGCCGAGGACTTTCAAAGGATCGTGTGTGGCAACGGTGTGACTGCGGGGTCAGCCCGACAGCCACACGCGGAAGGTGGCGCCCTCGCCGGGAGGGGAGACCACGTCCACCCTCCCCCCGTGCGCCTCCGCCACCGCCTGAACGATGGAGAGGCCCAGGCCGGTCCCCGCGGGCGCGCCGTCCGGGCGCTGGGTGAAGAAGCGCCGGAAGATCTTCTCCCGGTTCCCCTCCGACACCCCGGGCCCGAAGTCCTTCACCGAGGTGAGCACCGACGCCGACGCGCCTTCCACCTTCGCGTCCACGACGATCTCCTTCCGCTCGGCCGGCTGCACCAGCGCGTTGTCCAGCAGGTTCCGCAGCAGCGCCTCCCACGCGGTGGGCGCGATCCGCACCCGCAGCCCCGGCTGCGCCTCCAGCGTGAAGGTGAAGCCGCCCCACCGCGGGTCCTTCCGGTACGCGGCCAGCACGCCTTCCAGGAACGCCGGGTAGTCGATCTCCTCCCGGGGCTGCTCGCCCAGCGCGACCTCCAACCGCATCAGCCGGAGCAGCTCGTCCGTGGTGGTCCGCATCCTCTGGACCGCGTCGGCGATCGACGACTGCACCAGCGCGCGCCGCTCGTCGGTGGCGCCGGAGGAGAACAGCTCCGAGGCGGCGGCGATGGTGGCCAGCGGGTTCTTCAGCTCGTGCGCCAGGTCGGCCGCCAGGTCCGCCGCCGCGCGCCGCCGCGACTCCAGGGACCCCGCCAGCTGGGAGATGGCCCGCGCCAGCTCGCCGATCTCGTCCGGCCGCTTCTCCAGCGCGGGGGCCACCGCGGCCGGCGACTGGGCGGGGAACGTCCGCACCGCGGCGGCCAGGTGCTCCAGCGGGCGCACCAGCCAGCGCGAGAGCAGGAAGATGGTCAGCGCGGCGAAGGCGGCCTGCGCGGCCATCAGCTTCAGCAGCTCGCCCTTGAACAGCAGCAGCCGCCGCAGCCCCCGGCGCGACCCCTTCATCACCATCACCACCCCGTTGCTGGAGGGCGCCGCGGCGACGAACACCACCGCCTCGCCCTGGGGCGTGACGTGGGCCCCGAAGGAGACCTCGCCCTCCAGCGCGGACGTCACCTCCTCCCGCTCCGTGGGCGGGCCCAGCTCCGACTCCACCTGCTCGAAGGTGGCGGGCCCGATGGCGCTGCCCATGCCCATCCCGTCCAGCCGCGACTCCAGCCACCCGCCCAGGGGCGAACGGGTGAACGCGGCCGAGTCGGTGGCGGAGCGCGAGACGACCTGCGCGGAGCGGTCCAGCCGGACGATCTCCACGCCCTCGCGCCTGCCGATCGCGTTCACGTCCGCGGAGGGATCCGCCGCCACCTGCCGGGCGATGGCGGTGAGCCGCGAGTGGTAGCGGTCGACGATCAGCTGCTCGTAGAGGGCGACGCCGGCCAGCACCGCCAGCGGCAGCACCACCAGCACGAGCGACACCATCCAGATCGCCACCCGCGCGGATCGGGGCCCCAGCCTCATCCTCGGTACCGGTAGCCCACGCCGATCACGGTCTCGATCTCGTCGAAGCTCGGCTCGGCGTCGCGGAGCTTCTTGCGGATGCGCTTGATGAAGGTGTCCACCGTGCGGTCGGTCACCACCGCGTCGTCCCCTCGCGCCAGCTCCAGCAACTGCTCGCGGCTGAGGACGCGGCCGCGCCTCCGCACCAGCGCGGCCAGCACCTGCAGCTCGGACCGGGTGAGCGTGGCGGGCGATCCCTTCCACCGGACCTCGAAGCGGCCCAGGTCCACCGTGAGCTCTCCGGCGGCCAGCACCTCCTCCCCGGCGGGAGCATCGGTCGGTGGAGCGGACGCGCGCCGCTCGAGGGCGCGGATCCGCGCGCACAGCTCGCGCAGGGAGAACGGCTTGGTGACGTAGTCGTCGGCGCCCATCTCCAGGCCGCTGACGCGGTCCACCTCCTCCCCGCGCGAGGTGAGCAGGACGATGGGGACGCGCGACCGCTTCCGCAGCTTCCGGCACACCTCCAGGCCGTCCATCTCCGGCATCAGCACGTCGAGGATCACCACGTCCGGCGAGGCGCGCTCGAACGACTGCATCGCCTGGAGCCCGGTGGTGACGTGCTCCACCTCGAAGCCCTCGTCGCGCAGCGCGGTGGAGACGAGCGCCGCCAGCGCGCGGTCATCGTCGGCGAGGAGGATCCGGCGGAACGACACGACCGCGGAGCATAGCGGAATGTGGGCGGGGCTCCGCTTGGCGGCGGGCGGTCGCGGTGCCGTAGGATCGGCGCCCATGACGCGCGCGCTCACCCTCTGCGTGATCGTGGCCACCAACGCCTGGGCGCTCCCGCCGGAGAAGGCGAAGAAGGCCGTCGCCGCCGCCCGGGAGCTGGTGGGCAAGACGTACGAGCTCGGCGGCCGGCTCCGCGGCGCCGAGGGCATCGACTGCCAGGGGGTGGTGTTCTACGCGCTGGAGCGCATCGCCAGCTGCGGCTGGAAGTCGTTCTCGGTGAACCCGACGGAGTCGGTGCGCTTCCATGAGCTGGGCGAGGGCGTGCCGGGGCTGTTCCCGGTGCCCACCGGGGAGCTGGACCCCAGCCTGATCCAGCCCGGCGACGTGATCATGCTCCTCGCCCCGGTGGAGAACCCGGCCGAGCCGTCCATGGTCACGCTGGGCGGCGAGCGCCTGTGGGTGTGGCACGTGGGGCTGGCCATCGGCGACGGGAAGTGGATCAACGCCGATCCGTTCACCGCCCAGGTCACCGAGGGCGACCTGCTTCCGTACCTCCGCGAGCACGAATACCCCAGCATCGCGGTGACGCGGATGGCGAAGGGGCCGAAGCCGCACCGCTGCCGCCAGAACGCCCCCATGGGCACCGCCGCGAAGCGGGCGGCGCCGACGGTCATTGGCAGCGGTCCGAAACCCTGAGGTCCTGGTTGGTCTCGTCGCGATGGGCGATGTGCGGCACTCCCTGCCGCGTGATCGCCAGCGACGGCGTGTAGCCGACGTTCCCGGCGGCATCGACCACCTCCGGGGCGGACCAGATGCCGCCGGTGGAGCGCACCATGTACACCAGGTTCGCGGCGGCCGAGTCGCTGAAGGCGTAGTGGACCCGGGCATTCGAGTCCACGGCCAGCGAGACCCCGTACGGCCCGAGCGCGGCGGCGGCCCGGGCGTCCACCACCTCCGTCGACCACCCTCCGTCCGTGTTCCGCTGCGAGTGGAGGACGAACTGCTGCGGCGAAGGCACCTGCGACGAGCGCCGGTGGGCCAGGTGGACCCGGCCGAGGGAATCCACCGCCACGCTGACGGTGGGGTCCACCGAGTAGCCGGAGTCGGCCGGGTCGACCACCTCCACGTCGTACTGCCCGGCGTCGAGGCGCTGCGCGACGCGCGCCTGGCTCGCGCCGGGGCCCGCCACGTACGCGATCCGCACCACGCCGTCCCGGCCGGCCGCGATCGAGGTAGGGCCCACCGCGGAGGTGTCCACCGGCTCGAGCGACCACGTGCCGCCGAGTGGCTTGCGCGCGTACCAGAGCCCGCCGGTCGAGTCGCGGTAGGCGACGTGCGCGACGATCGCGTCGTCCACGGCGATCGAGGTCCCACCGGCGCCGGTGGCGTCGATCAGCTCCGACGTCCACGTCCCGACGTCGCTCAGGTGGGCGTAGCGCACGGCGCGATTGGTGCGGTCGTAGTAGCTGATGTGCCGGCCGGCGATCGCGTCCACCGCGATGGCGCTTTCCTCTCCCACGTCTCCCATGTTTCCCGCGTCAGGGTCGAAGAACACCTGGCCGGGGAACCAGAAGTTGGGGCCACCGGTCGCGAGCGCGTACTTGAGCGTGTGGTTGCTCTCGTCGCGGTAGCTGGCGTGAAGGCCGCCGTTCTGGTCGATCGCCAGCGACGGCGTCCCTCCGACGTTCCCCAGCGTGTCGACGGGCAGCGTGCTCCAGGTGCCGGGATCGCAGCCGCAGACGTTCGGTTTCTGGTTGGCGCCACAGGTCATGGGCGGCGCGCAGGCTCCACAGAAGATCTGCTCGCAGCCGTTGAACACCAGCCCGCAGTTCTTCCCCAGGTCCAGGCAGCTCTGCGGGAGGCATCCGTCCGGGCCGGGGCACAGGCCGCCGTCGCACTCCGGGCCGCCGCCGCAGGTGCAGCTGGGTGAGGCCAGCGCGATCCCGAGGCCGAAGCCGATCACCGCGAGCATCCCCGTCCCACGTCTCATCGCTCGTCCCTCCCGCCGGCCCTTTCCGGCGGAGGCTAGCGCGCCGGGCCACCAGGGGTCCGGATGTAGGCTCGGGTGCGCAGATCGCGGAGCGCCCTCGCGCGTTCCTCCGGCCACACCTTCTTGGGAGTGGAACCGATGCGCCGCCTGCTCGCCGCCCTCACCGCCCTGATGCTCACCGCCTCGCCGCTGGCGCGCGCGGGCGAGGACATCACCTCGCAGCCCCTGACCATCCCGCAGATCGCGCTCGCCCTGCAGAACGAGGGCATCTACCGGGGCAGCGGCTCCGTGGAGGCGGTGAAGGCGCTCTTCGAGCACGCGGTGGGCGCGCAGCTGAAGCTCCAGCAGGCGGGGCAGTCCTCCGGGTCGGAGGTCGGGCAGGACGCGGTGGAGATCGCCGCAGCCCTCGACCTCGACGCCCGCTCCAGCGCGCCGTCCGTGGTCCGCGCGATCAAGGCGCTGGCCGGGGCGCCGCGCGCGCACCAGCCGATCGTCCGGCCCCCGCCGCGGGCCGAGTGGAATCAGTACTTCAACAAGACCGCCGCGCTCTCCTCCGACCAGAACGCCTTCCAGCTCTTCGCCCGCCACGGCTTCCACCCGGTGCTGATCTCCTGGGAGGACATCGGCCGGTACGAGGGCAGCGTCTGGGGCTCGCGGATCAGCGACGTGGGGATCTGGGGCCGGCGGGACAAGGACGACCTCCAGTCCGCGCGGCTGATGCTCACCGTGCGCCGCGACGACAACTTCCGCGACAAGGTGCTCATGGTCCCGTCCGACAACATCAAGCTCCACCGGCGCGAGGACGGCGAGCTGAAGGAGGTCACGCTGCGGCAGCGGCTGCGCGAGCTGAACCTGCTCTCGCCCTCCGGCCGCTTCGACAAGAACGTGATCGTCTCCAACCAGTTCTCCATCGTCCCGGTGCCGCAGAAGGAGCACGCCGGCGTCGACACGCTCTCCTTCAACTTCTCCATCTTCCCCTACGGCTCCACCAACTACGTGATCGCCGACACCATCGAGGGCAGCTCGGAGCTGGTGGTGGGCGGGAACCAGCACCAGCTCGTGTACTTCAACGCGCACGGGAAGAAGGCGCCCTTCACCGCCGCGCGCTCGTCCGACCGCGAGGAGATCGTCAAGGCCGCGGAGCAGATGCGCGCGCAGGGCCTGGACGTGGACGTGCAGCGCTTCTACCTGATCCAGATCCCCATCCGGCACGCCGCCAAGGGCGTGACGCTCGCCAACATGGGCGCCCCGCCGATGGCGCGGATGCAGATGTTCAACGATGCATTCATGAGCTTCCCGGCGGGCGTGGCGAAGGGCGGGCCCACCGGGGCCATGCCTCCGGCGCCGTCCAAGGCCGAGCGCCGCGGGCTGGAGGACGTGGTGGTGGGCCACGGCAAGGAGGAGGGGCAGTACTTCGCGGGCGCCGGCTTCGCGGGCAAGCGGGCCGACGAGCGGGTGCGCGTGACCGTCTGCTACTTCGTCACTCCGCGCGGCGAGCTGACCGGGGCGGACATGAGCACCTTCGCCAAGAAGTTCCAGGAGTGGGACAAGAAAGCGGTGTGGGGCGGGTCCTTCGTGGTGCCCGAGCAGGAAGGCGTGGCCGCGAAGTAGACCGGGTATGGTGGAGGGCCATGAGCCCTGCCGCCTACGTGTTCGGCCCCACCTTCAGCGAGATGCGCGACCCGAAGCTGGTGGACGCGAAGACCCGCGACCGCGCGCGGGCCGCCCGGACCGAGGCGCCGCTGGACCCGGTGAACCTGTTCAACCTCACCTGGAAGCCGGACGGCGAGGCGGTCTCCCACGTGGTGCTGCCGAGGGCGCTCACCGGGGTGGACGCGCCGATCGCGGTGATGTCCGGGCGGCACTTCCCGACCGGATCGCACAAGGTGGGGCCGGCGTACTCGTGCCTGGTGGAGAAGCAGCTGCTGGGGCAGATGCAGCCGGGCGCGCATACGGCGGTCTGGCCGTCCACGGGGAACTACGGCATCGGCGGCGCGTGGGTGGGGCCGCGGATGGGGTACCGGTCGCTGGTGGTGCTCCCGGAGGGGATGAGCGCGGAGCGGTTCGAGCGCATCCGGGGCTACGGCGCGGAGGTGGTGGCGACGCCGGGCACCGAGTCGAACGTGAAGGAGATCTTCGACAAGGTGCACGAGCTGCGGAAGGACGCGAACAACCGCGTGCTGGAGCAGTTCAGCGAGCTCGGCAACTACCGCTTCCACTACGAGGTCACCGGGAACGCGGCCGCGGAGCTGGCCAGGGCGCTGGGGCACGGGAAGGTGGCGGCGTTCGTGTCGGCGATGGGGTCCGCGGGGACGATCGCCGCGGGCGACCGGCTGAAGCAGCTGTTCGACGCGCGGATCGTCGGCCTGGAGCCCGTGCAGTGCCCCACCCTGTTCAACGTCGGCTTCGGATCGCACGCCATCGAGGGGATCGGCGACAAGCACGTCACCTGGATCCACAACGTGCTGAACATGGACGCGCTGATCTGCATCGACGACCAGGACTGCCTGGAGGGGCTGCAGGTCATCAACGAGGGCGCGGAGCTGCTGGAGGCGGAGGGCGTGAAGGAGGCGAAGGCGCTCTCCACGCTGTTCGGCATCTCCGGCGTGTGCAACGTGCTGGGGGCGATCAAGGCGGCGCGCCACTACGGGTTCGGAGCGAAGGACCTGGTGGTGACCGTGGCCACCGACTCCTTCGACCGCTACCCGTCCGTGATGCGGCGGCTGACGCAGGAGAAGGGGCCGCAGACGCGCGAGGTCGCCCTGCGCCGGCTGGAGCGCGTCTTCCGCGGCGCGCGGACGGACTACATCCTCGACGGCACGCGCGAGGTGCGCCGCCGCTGGCACAACCAGAAGTACTTCACCTGGGTGGAGCAGCAGGGGAAGACGGTGGATCAGCTGCGCGCCCAGGAGTCCCCGGAGCACTGGCTGGGCGAGCAGCAGCAGGTGGCGGCGCTGGACAAGAAGATCCGCGAGCTGCGGGGATAGCCGCCGTGCGCGTCGTTCGCCTCATCGTCGGGACGATTCTCATGGCCGGGATGGCGACGGCCGCGCTGCTGATGATGGCCTTCACCAGGCGGCCGGGCTTCGTGATGCGCGTCATCGCCCCGCGATGGGGCCGGTGGCTCTGCGCGGTCGGCGGGATCCGGATCGAGGTGGAGGGCCGGGAGTTCCTCGACGACCCGGCGGTGATCGTGGCCAACCACCAGAGCATGCTGGAGGTGTTCATCATCCCGGCCGTGATTCCCCCGAAGACGCGGCTGGTGGGCAAGAAGGAGATCGGCCGCATCCCCTTCTTCGGCTGGGCGTTCCGGGCCACCGGGCAGATCCTCATCGACCGGCAGGACAGCGCGGTGGCGCGCGCCACGCTCGACGACTCGCTGGCGAACCTGCCGGCCGGCGTCTCGATCTTCGTTTGCCCCGAGGGCACCCGCAGCAAGGATGGGACGCTACTCCCCTTCAAGAAGGGCGCGTTCCACATCGCCATGCAGCTCAAGCTGCCGGTGGTGCCGCTCACGCTGGACGGGGCCCACCAGCTGTTGCCCAAGCACGGCTGGTTGCCGAGGCCGGGCACGGTGCGGGTGCGCATCTCGCCGCCCATCGACACCGCGAGCTGGACCGCCGAGAACCTCGACCGGCACGTCTCCGAGGTCCGCGGCGTGATCGCCAGCACTCTGGAGCAGCTCCGCGCGGGTTGAATCTCACTTCGGCTCGTCCGCCACCGGGCCGACGACGCCGGGCGCGACCCACTGCATGGAGCCCAGCTCCTCCACCGTCATGTGACGGCCGGCGGGGACGCGCTCGACGCCGTTGCGGTCCTTGATCGGCCCGTCGAACGGGTCGAACTTCGGCGACGGTGACTGCATGTCCTTGAGCAGCTCCATCACCCGGTCGTAGACCGCGACCTGCTTCCCGCCCACCGTCATCTGCGCCTTCTTGAGCGCGCCGACGTACTTGGGGTTGATGGGCATGCCGGGCTGCGCGCCCATCTCCACCGCGCCCTCCTTCAGCAGCCACCAGTAGTCGACGTCCTTCAGCTTGCCCGGCCCGTACGTGCCGTCGCGGACCTTGCTCAGGAAGTCGATGTAGATCTTCTCCCAGTGCACCAGCTGCCCGGACACGGCGTAGTCCGGCGCGAAGCGGTACATCGGCGAGTAGTGCGAGAAGCTGGGGATCTTCTTGCGCGCCGCCACCTGCACCACCGTCGCGGTGTCCTCGGTGAAGGCGAGCACGTCGTTGCCCTCCACCATCAGCGCCTCCGCCGCCTCGCGCGCCTTCTGCGGCGAGAACCAGGAGCTGATCCACTTCACGTTCACCACCGCGTCCGGCCGCGCCGCCCGCACGCCCAGCGCGAAGGCGGAGATGTGCCGCTTCAGCTCCGGGATGGGGAACGCGCCGACGTAGCCGACCTTGCCTGACTTCGTCAGCGCGCCGGCCATCAGGCCGTTCAGGTAATACACCTGGTAGAAGTCGGCCATGTACGTGGCCAGGTTCGGGCCGCGCTTGAAGCCGGTGGCGTGCCCGAAGACCACGTCCGGGTACTTCTTCGCCGCCTCGACCGTGTGGTCCATGTACCCGAAGCTGGTGGTGAAGATGACCTTGCAGCCCTGCTGCACCAGGCGGTCGATCACCGGCAGCCCCTGCGCCTCCGGCACCGCCTCCACGAACTGCGTCTCCAGCCCCGGGATCGCCTTCTCCGCCAGCCGGCGCGCCTCGTCGTGCGCGTTGCTCCACCCCAGGTCTCCCACCGGCCCCACGTAGATGAAGCACGCCTTGATCTTCTTCTCGGCGGCCGCGGGCTTCGCCGGCTCCGCGGCCAGGCTCACCGCGGACAGCGCCAGCGACACCGCGACTGCGACCTTCGTCATTCGCATCGTCCCCTCCTCAGCGGATCAGCGTTCACCACGACGGTACGGGATTCCGAGGGCGGCCGGCGCGGATCCGCGCGCCTTCCTGAGACCGGACAGGGCGAGGGCCACCACCACCAGCGCGTAGGGCATCGCGCCGAACACCTCGACGGGGATGCGCCCCTGGTCCTGGAGCCGGAACTGCAAGTAGTAGAGCAGGCCGAAGAAGGTGGACCCCAGCACCGCGCGGAGCGGGTGCCAGCCCACGAAGATCACCAGCGCGACGGCGATCCACCCCAGGCCGCCGCTCATCCCGTCCGTCCACGCCGGCCGGTACGAGAGCGAGAGGAACGCCCCGGCCAGCCCCGCCAGCGCGCCGCCGAACGCGACGGCGCCGTAGCGGACGGCGGTCACGTGGACGCCCAGGGCATCCGCCGCCGCCGGGCTCTCCCCCACCGAACGCAGCACCAGGCCCGGCCGCGTGAACCGGAGGAACACCCAGAGGCCCACCGCCAGCGCTCCCGCCGCGACCAGGAACGGCTCCTCCGCCACCGGGTCCAGCAGCGGGAAGCCCTCGTACCGGCGACCGAGGATGCCCGCCACGCCCACGCCCAGCATCGCCAGCGCCAGCCCCGACACGTAGGAGTTGGCCGCCACCGTGAGCGACACCACCGCGTGCACCAGCGCCGCCAGCATCCCCGCCGCGAGCGCCGCCGCCACCGCGAGCGCGGGCGAGTGCCCCTCCACGGCGACGGAGAACGCCGCCAGCGCCCCCAGCGACATCATCCCCTCGATGCCCAGGTTGACCACGCCCGCCCGCTCGTTGGCGATCGCGCCCACCGCGGCGATCAGCAGCGGCGCCCCCAGCGACAGCGCCCGCAGCGCGGCGGCGAGCAACTCCTGGGTCACGGTCCCCTCCGCTCCCGCCGGGGCCACAGCGCCTCGGCGGTGATCAGGCAGAGCAGGAGCGTACCGCTGAAGACGTCGATGATCCGGAACGGCATGTTGAAGCCGGTCTTGAGGGTGTCGCCCCCCGCGAGGATCGCCCCCAGCAGCGGCGCAGTGAGCAGCACCGCGATCGGCCTCCCGCGCGCGAGCCAGGCGACGATGATCGCCGTGTAGCCGTAGCCCAGGGACACCTGCGCCGGCTCGAGGAGGCGGTGGTGGATGCCGGCCACCTCCCCTGCCCCGGCGAGGCCGGCCGCGCCACCGGAGAGGATCCCGGCGAGGAAGACGACGCGGTGAATAGCGATGCCGGCGTAGCGCGCGACGGGCGGGCTGCTGCCGACCACGCGCAGCTCGTAGCCGGCGGGGGTATAGGTGAGAAGGAGTTGGAGCGCGGCGGCGAGCGCGGCGCCCAGCGCCAGCGTGGGCCAGTGCACCAGCGTCCCTTCGAGCACGGGGAGCTGGAGTCGTTCGGGGAAGGAGTCGGTGTACGAGAAGCCGCGGACGTGCTCGCCGCGCCAGGGGCCGTTGATCAGGTAGACGACGAGGTACTCGGCCACTGGGGTGAGCATCAGGGTGGTGAGGATCTCGTGGACGCGGAGCCGGGAGCGGAGCCACGCCGCCGGGAACGCCCACAGCGCGCCGGCGGTCGCCCCGGCCAGGAACATCGCCGGCAGGTTGGCGGGCGTCGCGGGGAGAAACAGCGCCACCGCGGCGGCCCCCACGGCGCCGAGGAGGAGCTGGCCCTCCGCGCCGATGTTGAGGAAGCCGGCGCGGAACGCGACCGTGAGGCCGCCGCCGATGAGGAGGAGCGGGATGGTCCGGCGCAGCACCTCCGAGCGCCCCTGCGGGTCGGTGAAGGTCGCGTGCAGCATCGCGCCGTAGCATTCGAGCGGGTTGGCGCCGAACGCGGCGAGCACGCCGCCCACCAGCGCGAAGGCCACCGCGACGGCGGCGCCGTAGACGGCCAGGGGCGCGAGGGGGCGCAGGGTCATGCGGCGTCCCTGCCGGTCATCAAGCGCCCCAGCCGCTCCACCCCCACCTCCGCCACCGGCCACGGGCCGCGCAGCGTTCCCTCGAAGAGGACGGCCACGCGGTGTGAGAGGGCGTACAGCTCGTCGATGTTCTCGGTGACCAGCACCACCGAGACGCCCTGCGCGGCGCGCTCGACGAGGAGGCGGTGGATCTGCTCCGTGGCGCCGACGTCGACGCCGTAGGTGGGGTGCACGGCGATCAGCGCGCGCAGCGACCCGGATCGATCGTCAGCGGAGACGGTGCGCCCCGACCCATCGTCTCTCCGCGGATCCGCGCTTCGCAGCGGGCCGGACAGCTCGCGCGCGAGGATGGTGCGCTGGACGTTGCCGCCCGAGAGGAGCCGCACTGGCGTTTCGGGTCCCGGCGCCGCGATGCGGAACTCCTGGATCAACCGCGCCGCCTCCGCGGTCATGCGGGAGAGATCGAGCCTCGATCCACGCCGGAGCGTGGTGCGGTACGTGCGGAGCGCGAGGGCCTCCGCGATGTTGAGCGCCGGCACCGCGCCGGTCGCGCGGTCCTCGGGGACGTGCGCCAGCCCGCGGGCGAAGAGCTCCGCGGGAGAACACCCCGAGATCGGCGCCCCATCCAGGAGCACGCGCCCGCGGAAGGAGCGGAGTCCGGCCAGCGCCTCGGCGAGCTCCCGTTGCCCGCTGCCCGCGACGCCGGCGATCCCGAGGACCTCTCCCGGCGCGAGGGTGAAGCTCGCCCCGCGCACCGCCCGGCGCCCGCTGTCGGCGTCGACCTCGAGGCCCTCGACCTCGAACCGGACACCCTGCTGCGGCGGCGAGACCGCGGTCGGCGGCAACAGGTCGCGGCCCACCATCAGCCGGATCAGATCCTCTCGGGTAGCCTCGGCGCGCGCCCGTTCGCCGACCTTCTTGCCCCCGCGGAGGACGGTGATCCGGTCGGACAGGGCCAGCACCTCGTCCAGCTTGTGGCTGATGAAGACGATGGCGACCCCGCGCGCCTTGATCCCGGCGAGCTGGGCGAAGAGCTGCTCCACCTCCGGCGGGGCGAGGACGCTGGTGGGCTCGTCGAGGATCAGCGCCCGGGCGCCGCGGAGGAGCGCGCGGGCGATCTCCACCTGCTGCTTCTGCCCGGCGGAGAGGTCCTCCACCCGGGCGTCGAGGTCGACCGGGAGCGACTCCTGGCGCATCCGGCGGGTGAGGAAGAACGAGCCCGGCTGTCCGAGGATGAGGTTCTCCGCGACGGTGTGGCGCTCGACGAGGAGCGGGTGCTGCGGCACCAGCGCCAGGCCCAGGCGGAGCGCCTCGCGCGGGGAGTGGATGCGGACGGGCCGGCCGTCGATGCGGATCTCCCCCTCGTCGGGCCGCTGCAGCCCGTAGAGGATGCTCATCAGCGTGGTCTTCCCCGCCCCGTTCTCGCCCAGGAGCGCGTGGACCTCGCCGGCGCGGAGGGCGAGATCGACGTGGTCGTTCGCCACCACGCCGGGGAAGCGCTTGGTGATGCCCTTCAATTCGAGCAGCGGGGGATCCACCTGACTGGAGTCTCGGCGTCTCTCGCGCGCCCGGGAAGGCATTCAAGAGAATTGCCGGGCCCGGCGTAGGCTGCCGGCCGGGCCTTGCACGCGACGACTCCACCACGACGAGCGCTGCTGGCGATGGCGGCCCTCCCGCTGATCGCCGCCGCCCAACCGGCGTACCGGCGCCAGGACGTCATGGTCCCGATGCGCGACGGCGTGCGGCTGGAGACGGTCCTCTTCATCCCCAATGGGCCGAGCGGGCCGTGGCCGGTGCTCCTCCAACGCACCCCGTACGGCGTCCCACCCGCCGGCGTCGACCACCCACCCGGCGGCCCCGCCGTCGCCCGGCTGGAACGCGACGGGTACATCTTCGCCTTCCAGAGCGTCCGTGGCCGCGGCAAGTCCGAGGGAACGTTCGAGATGGCCCGCCCCCCGCGCGACCACCGGCGCGGCGTGCGGCTCGACGAGACCACCGACGACTGGGACGCGGTGGACTGGCTGGCGCACCAGCTCCCGGACGGCAACGGGCGCGTGGGGCTGCTCGGCTCGTCCGACCTGGGCTGGGCGGCCACGCTGGCGCTGGTGGAGCCGCACCCGGCGCTGAAGGCCGTCTGCGAGCAGGGCGCGCCGGCGGATCCGTTCGTGGGCGACGACTTCCACCACTACGGCGCCTTCCGCCTCTACTTCGGCTTCGACTTCATCGCCGATTACGAGACGGACCCGTCGAAGGTGGTGGCGTTCGATTACGGCCCGCGCCCGGTGGACGCGTTCGACTGGTTCCTCCGGCTGGGCTCGCTGGCCAACGTCAACCGCCTCCACTTCCACCGCAAGCTGCCCAGCTGGAACGCCTGGGCCGCGCACCCCAACCGCGACGCCTACTGGCTCCGCCAGGCGGTGACCGAACAGCTGCGCGGCCCCACGGTACCCATCCTCAACGTCGCCGGCTGGTACGACCAGGAGGACCTCTACGGGCCGCTGGCCATCTACCGCGCGCTCGAGCAGCGCGACCCGGAGCGCCGCAACTACCTCCTCGTCGGCCCCTGGAACCACGGCGGCTGGTGGGGCACCGGGCAGAAGCTGGGGCCGCTGGAGCTCGGCGCCGACCCCGGCCAGGTGTTCGCCGAGTCCCAGGCGCGCTGGTTCGCCCACTGGCTCCGCGGCGCGCCGGAGCTGGACTTGCCGGAGGCCACCGTCTTCGAGACCGGCTCCAACCGGTGGCGGCGGCTCGACGCCTGGCCTCCGCCCGGCACGGAGCGTCTCCGGCTGTACCTCCGGGCGGACGGCGCGCTCTCGGCTGAACCGCCCGGGGACGACGGCGCGGATGCCTTCGTCTCCGACCCCGCGGACCCGGTCCCGTTCCGTCCGCGGCCGATCACCCCGCTCTCCTCCGCTGGCCCGGAATGGTCGCGGTGGCTGCTGGAGGACCAGCGCTTCCTCCAGGGGCGCGCGGACGTGCTGAGCTACCGGACCGAGCCGCTGGAGCGCGACCTGGTGCTCTCCGGGCCGGTGCAGGCCACGCTCTGGGCCTCCACCACCGGGCGCGACGCGGACTGGGTGGTGAAGCTGATCGATGTCTTCCCGGAGGACGCGCCGGCGCCGATGGCCGGATACCAGCTGATCGTCGCCTCGGAGATCCTGCGCGGGCGCTTCCGCGAGGACCTCGCCCACCCGCGCCCCGTCCCGCCCAACCACGCCGTCGAGTACCGGGTGGACCTGGGGACGCGCGCCCACGCGTTCGGGCGCGGCCACCGGGTGATGGTCCAGGTCCAGTCCACGTGGTTCCCTCTCTACGACCGCAACCCGCAGTCGTGGGTGGAGAACATCTTCCAGGCCCGGCCGGAGGACTTCATCAAGGCCAAGCACCGGGTGCTCCGCGGCAAGGCGGCGCCGTCCTCGGTGCTGTTCACCGTGGCGCCCGGTGCTCAGCCGAGGACGAGCGGCAGCGACTTGTAGCCGAGGCTCAGCTGGGCGACGCGCTGGCGGGCGGCGGGCTCCGCGCCGCGGGAGACGGTGGAGAACCGGTCCAGGCAGGCGTGGAGGGTGACCTGGCCCTCGAGGCGGGCCAGCTGGGCGCCCAGGCAGAAGTGCGTCCCGTAGCCGAAGCCGAGGTGCTCGCGGAGCCTCGGGCGAGCGAGGCGGAAGGTGTCCGGGTCGTCGAAGACGGCGGGGTCGCGGTTCGCCGCGCCGAAGAAGACGTCCACCACCTGCGCCTCGTCGATCTCGAAGTCCCGGAAGCGCACCGGCTTGAGCGTCACCCTGGAGAGGCGCTGGACCGGGGTCTCGAAGCGCACGGTCTCCTCGATGATCTGCTCCACCAGCGACCGGTCCTGGCGCGCGCGATGCCACAGCTCCGGGCGGTCGGCGAGGATCCCCATCATGTTGCCGATGAGGTTGGTGGTGGTCTCGTTGCCGGCGATCAGCAGCAGCGTGGCGAACGAGCGGATCTCCGGGTCGGAGAGCTTCTCGCCCTCGACCTCCGCCATGGCCAGCAGCGAGATCAGGTCGTCCTGGGGCTGCGCGCGGCGCTGGGCGATCAGCTCGTCCAGGTAGCCCACCAGCTCCTTCGTCTTCCGCGCGCGCTCCTCCGCGGGCACGGACGTGTAGCTGACGATCGCCTCCGAACAGCTCCGGAACGCCGGGTACTGCGCGTCCGGGACGCCGAGCATCTTGGCGATGACCTTCACCGGCAGGTGGACCGCGTACGCGCTCATCAGCTCCACCGGCCCTCGCCCGGCGGCGTCCAGCAGCTCGGCGGCGATGCGCTTGATCCAGTCCGACAGCGTGGCGATGCGCTGCGGGCTGAACGCCTTGCTCACCAGGCGCCGCAGGTGCGTGTGGTGCGGCGGGTCGTCGTGGAGGAGGCCGAGCTTGGGGATGGCCTTGATCAGCCGCGGCGCCTCCGAGGAGAAGGTGGTCGGGTCGCTGATGGCCTGGAGGACGTCCTCGTGGCGGAGGAGCGCCCACGCGTAGAGCGGCTCCTTCAACCCGGTGACCGCCCCCGCGGGGAGGCGCATGTAGCGCACGGGGGACTGGCCGCGCAGCGCGCGCATGGTGGGGTACGGGTCGGCGATCCCTTCGGCGGTGCCAAGGATGTCTGGGGAAATGGTTCCGCCGGTGTCCACGGTGCTCGGAACGTATGCCGGGAGCACCAGGGTGAACAGGGCGGAGCGTGCGCCGGTGCCCGCTCGTGACCAGATTTCGCCGTATCCATGCTGCCCCCGCATCTCATCGACCAACCCCGGAGAAGCCGGCGAGCGGGCGGACCGCGTCGCGGCGCGGCGCGCGGGAGAGGTCCCCGCCACCGTGGAAGCGGAGATCCGCTGGCGGTTTCGCAGCTTTCTGCCTGTCCCCTCAAGGCATCGCGCTTCGGGCGGCGGTGCACGGAGATCAGGTTCGAGGCGGAAGGGATCAACCTCTTCGCTGCGTGCATCAAGTCGGCGTGAACCGGGGCATCCGCCTGCCCCGCTTTCTCGGCTACCTCGCTTGTCGCCTGGTGAGGGTGCCGGTATCAGTCGCGCCGTGCGCTTCCGAGAGATCCTGCAAGCCGAGCTGGCCCGGCGATGCGCGAAGAACGAGCGCTATTCGCTCCGGGCCTTCGCGCGGGCGCTGGGAATCGACCACTCGACGCTCTCGCAGATCATCCGCGGGCGGCGATCCGCTTCCCCCGCGGCGATCCGGCGGCTGGGTCCGAAGCTGGGGCTCTCGGCGGAACGGATCGAGGTGCTGGCGAGCCAGGAGCGCTCGCGCGCGTCTGATCCGGAGGAGCGCGCGCTGCTCGACGCCTCGCGCGTCCTCACCGAGCGCCACCACCTGGCCATCCTGGAGCTGGCGCGGCTCGGCGACTTCCGGCCGGACTCGCGCTGGCTGGGCCGGGTGCTGGGCCTGTCCACGGACACCGTCAACGTCGCCATCGCGCGCTTGGCGCGCCTGCACTTGATCGAGCTCGCCGGGAGCACATGGCGGGTCGTCGACACCGGAGCGGTCGTCTCCACCGTGCTTCGACACGCGTCGTTGGAACCCGGTTCGCCAGCGCCGCCGGTCGCGGCCCAGGAGGAGGAGAAGTCCATGGAAAGCCCCGTGATGCAGTTCCAGATCCTCTCGAAGGCCCCGGAGGGGGTCGCGGCGTTCTACAGCCGCGCCTTCGGGTGGCGCGTGCGCCAGGACAACGCGCTGGGTTACCGCGCGGTGGAGACCGGCTCCTCGAAGGGAATCGGCGGCGGGATCTGGCCGGCCCCTCCGGAGGGCCACAGCGCGGTGCAGTTGATGGTGGAGATGAGCGACGTCGCCGGCGGCGTCGCGCGCGTGCAGGCCGCCGGCGGGCGCGTCATCATGCCGCCTCAGGTGCTCCCGGACGGAGACACGCTGGCCATCGTCGCGGACCCGGAGGGGCTGACCATCGGGCTCTTCCGACCCCGGCCGACGGCGTAGCAGTGCTGTACAGTCGTCGCATGGACGACACCACCCGGGAGAAACAGGCCCGCACGCTGCTCACGGCAGTGGAGCGGCTGGTGATGAGCAACGACCACCTGCGCGAGCTGGTCGGCGCCTGCGTGAAACGGGCGCGCGACCGCGGCCCCGAGGACCTGCGGAAAGCGGCGGGCGACGAGATCGTCCGGCACTTCTCCAACCGCGCGGCGCTGGTGGGCGGCGCCACCGCGCTCCCGGGGCTGATCCCGGGCGCCGGCACCGCGGTGGCGATCGGCGGCGTGCTGGCGGACATGACGATGCTGCTCAAGCTGGAGGTGGAGATGGCGCTCGCCCTCACCCACCACTACGGCTTCGACGTCGAGGAGGAGGAGGAGCGGCAGCTGGCCTTCCTCCTCGCCTCGGTCGCCACGCACGACACCCACACCGGGAAGAGCTTCTTCAAGGACGTGGTGAAGGTGGAGGGCACCGCGATCTGGAACTACGCCCCGAGGCAGGTGGGGCAGTTCATCCTCAACTCGCTGGTGATCCTGCTCGCGTTCACCTTCGGCTGGCGGAGCGTGCTGAGGGCGATCCCGGTCATCGGGATTGGCATCGGGGTCGGTGCCAACAAGCTGCTCACCAGGAAGGTGGGCAAGCGCTGCATGAGCGACCTCGAGACCCGGGTGTCGATGCTGCGGCGCAAGCAACAGCGGAAGGCGGCGGCGCCGGCGTCTCGCCCCGCGCGCACTCCCGCCCGGACCGCCGCCCGGACGCGCAAACCCGCCTCGCGTTCCCGCGGATAGTCACGTCACATCACGAGAGCAACTGACGAGCCGCCCCCCAGAGCTCCACCACCAGCTCGCCCGCGGGGATTGCCTTGGCGAGCGAGGCCGACTGGCCCGCCCACGCCTGCATCCGCTGGAGGTCGCCTTCCTTCGCGGCGGCGCTCCGCATCGCCGACGTGAGCCCTCTCTGGACGGGGTACGGCGCGGGCGCCGGCGCTTCGGGCTTCAGCGACGCCTGGACGTACTCGGTCGCGATGCTCCGCCCCGCGCGGCCGCTGAACGCGCGGGTGAGCGCGGTCTGCTCGGGACGGGTCTGCGCGAGCGCTCCCGCCCACGCCGGGTGGACCCGAGCCTCCGGACAGCGCAGGAAGCCGGTCCCGATCTGCACGGCGCCGGCGCCCAGGAGCAGCGCCGCCGCCGCGCCCCGGCCATCGGCGATGCCACCCGCGGCCACCACCGGGATCCGCACCGCGTCCACCACGCAGGGCAACAGCGAGAAGAGGCCGACGGCCCGGGCCTCCGCATCCTCCGCACGGAAGCTCCCTCGGTGGCCTCCAGCCTCGGCGCCCTGGGCGATGATCGCGTCGGCTCCGGCGGCCTCCGCCTGCCGCGCCTCCTCCACGGTGGTCGCGGTGGCGAACCACGCGATGCCGCTCTTCTTCAGCCGCGCCACCAGCTCCGGCTCGAAGAGGCCCATGATGGAGGAGACGACCGGCGGTGCCGCCTCGACCATCGCCTCGCACTGCGCCCGGTAGTCCGGGGGCGGCTTGTCTCCGTCCTCGGCCGGGACTTCGGGGCCCCAATTCTTCAGGAACGCGCGCACCCGGTCCTCCTGCGCTCGGTCGCGCCGAGGCGCCGGTCCGGGGATCCAGTTGTTGAGCTGGAACGGGCCGCTCGCTTCCGCCCGGAAGTCTCGCGCCCACGCGAGGATCTCGGCAGGAGACATGAGCAGGACGCCGGCCGCGCCCATGCCGCCCGCCTTCGCGACCGCGATGGAGAGTGGCGGCGGGCACGAACCCGCCATCGGGGCGAGGAGAATGGGCGCCTGCAGCCCGAACCGACGGCAGAAACGTTCGGCGCGGTCCAAAGGTTCGTTCGACATGACCTGAGCGGATCCGAGTCTACGAGCGGTGTCTGAATCAGCTCCAGGCCTCAGGCGTCGATCACCCGGCGTCCACCGGCCCGTTCACGCCTCGTTGCCGTCAGGCCGTGGCTCCGGGCGGGGGCCGTTCGCCCCGGAACACCGGTGCGTGGCGCGCCGCGAACTCCGCGAGGGGGGTAGGACGGACGTCGAGCTCGGCGAGCCCCTGCCAGACCTTCGCCTCCCTGCCCTTCCGGCGCTCGGCGAACAGCTCGAAGAGCGCGTCGGCGATGAAGGGCGGAACGCCCGCGGCGAGCTGCGCCTGGCGCACACCCTCGGGATCAGCGGCGACGTACCGGATGGTCTTGCCCGTCGCCGCCGAGAGCCGCTCCGCCACCTCGCTCATGCTGAGCGACTCCGGCCCGGTGAGCGTGTAGGTCTTGCCCTCGTGGCCCGGCGCGGTGAGGACGCGCGCGGCGGCCTCCGCGATGTCGCCGACGTCGATGGACGCGATGCGCTCGCCGGCCATGGGCAGGCGCAGCTCCCCGTGGGACAGGATCGCGGGCAGGGCGCGGAAGTAGGAGTGCATGAACTCGCCCGGGCGCAGGAACGTGTGCTGGAGGCCGGAGGCCTGGATGCGCCGCTCGATCTCTCCGTGCATGCGCGCGAACCGGAAGGGTGAATCCACCTCGGCGATCACCCCCGAGAGCTTGACCATGTGCCGGACGCCGGCCTCCCTGGCGGCCGCGACCAGGTTGCTCTGAACGTCGAGCATGTTCGGGGCCGAGGTGGAGATCAGCATCGCGCGGGTGACACCGGCCAAAGGACCGCTCAACGAGTCGGGGCGCGCCATGTCGCCTTCGACCACCGTGACGCCAGGCAGCGCCTCCAGCGCGGCGGCCTTGCCCCGATTCCGCACCAGCGCCCGCAGCGGCACGCCTCGCGCCGACAGCCGGCGGATCAGCTCCCCACCCACCAGCCCGGTACCACCCGTGACCAGGATCATCGCCGGCTCCCCTTCGCGTCGTGGCGACCACTCGGCAAGTCGCTTGTGCTTTGCAAGCAGTACACGAATCGCTTGCTCATTGCAAGCGAACTGGTAAAGCTCTGCCCGTGCCGGCGAATCCCGAGACCACCCGCCGTTCCCTCTGCCCCATCAACGCGTTCGTGGAGATCTTCGGAGACCGCTGGTCGCTGCTGATCGTGCGGGACCTGATGATGCGCGGGTACACCACCTATACCCAGCTGGGATCGGGCGAGGAGCGGATCGCCACCAACATCCTGGCGGAGAAGCTGGATCGGCTCGTCGCCGCGGGAGTGATCGAACGCGCGCCGGATCCGGAGGACGGGCGCCGGGTCTGCTACCGCCTGACGGAGAAGGGGATCGACCTGGCGCCGGTGATCGCCGCGATCGCGCGCTGGTCCCTTGGCCACGAGCCCAATCGCACCCCCCGGCGCCTGGTGGAGCGGATCCGGAAGCAGCCGGAGGCGTTCGTCGCCGAGCTCCGCCGGCGCTGGGCCGAGCGGTCCACGGATCCCCTCCTGCCCTTGCCCAAGGCTTAGGTCATGCCCTTGCGATCTCTGGTCACCCTGCTCATCGCGGTCGCCGCGGATGCCTGCGCCGGCCGCTCCAGCGTCCACTCCCTGGAAAGCTTCGAGCACGGCTCGCTCCAGAGCGGAGGGAGGCAGCGGACGTTCCTGTATCGCGATCCCCCCAGCACGGCCGCCGGTCTCCGCCCACTCGTCATCGGGCTTCACGGGCGACTCGGAGACGGGGCCGGGCAGGAGAAGCTCACCGGGTTCTCGCAGCTCGCCGCGCGCGAGGGCCTGGCGCTGGTGTTTCCCGACGGCCTCCAGCGCTCGTGGGCGGACGCGCGCGGCGCCACGCCGGCGTCCAGGGACGGAGTGGACGACGTCGCGTTCATCTCCGGGCTCATCGATCTCTTCGTCGCGAAGCACCGCGCGGATCCGTCGCGCGTCTACCTGATGGGGATGTCCAACGGCGGCTTCATGACGCTCACCGCGGCCTGCGCCCTGTCCGCGAAGGTGGCCGCCGCGGTCTCCGTGACCGGGCTGATGTCGACCGCGCTGGCCGGGAGCTGCCACCCTGCGCGCCCCATCTCGATCGCGTTCGTGCTGGGTGACGCGGACCCGCTCGTGCCGTACCGCGGCGGCGAGCTGACGGGAGGCAGAGGCACGGTGCTCTCCGGGCGCGCGTCCGCCGACTTCTGGGTGGCCGCGAACGGGTGCTCGGGCAACCCCACCGCCGAACCCATCCCCGACGTCGATCCCAAGGATGGGACGCAGAGCCTCCGTCTCCGCTGGACCTCGTGCCGCGACGGCACCGAGGTGCAATTGGTCACCGTCTCTGGCGGAGGCCACACCTGGCCGGGCGGATACCAGTACCTCGGCGAGGGATTCATCGGCCGCACGTCCCGCGACTTCTCCGCCAACGAGCTGGCGTGGGAGCTCTTCCGCCGCTTCTCCCTCTAGGGGGTCGGCAGATCGGCGGCGTAGAGCTTCCGGTAACGGCCCCGCAGGTCCTGCAGGGCCTCCATTCGTCGTGCGCCTTGACCGCGCCCCGGGCCGCCGCGAGCAATTCGGACGCGCCGGGGAGATCGCCCTGGAGGAGGCGCACGTGCGCCAGTCGCAGATCTCGAGGGCTCGAGAACCGCATGTGTGCCGGCTCGCGACTTGCCCGCACGTGTCGCCCACGGACGTCGCCGCGGGCCCCTTCTGATCGGGTCGTCAGGGATCGCGCGGCGCGAAGCGACAGGGAGAGGCGTCGTGGCCCTGGCCTCAGTGCGTTGGCTCCCACTGCACTCGCATCCGGCCCAGGCGGTAGCGACAGCCTGGCTGCACCCACGCGCACTTCACCTCCTGGTCGCCCTGGAAGGTGCCGTTGGTGCTGCCGGCGTCGATCAGGTGAAGCTCGCCGTCACACCGGAGCAGGATCGCGTGGACGCGTGACACCTCGAGGCTCATCTCCGTCGTATCGCCGGTGCAGCGGGAATAGCGCCCCAGGATGACGCCTCGCTCCAGCGCTCGAGCGCCGACGGCGAGGCACTCCTCACTCGCGCCGTGGATGATGCTCAAGTGCCCCTCGACGCGCTCGCCACGCTGGAGCAGCGCCTCTGGACCGGACCCGGTGGGTCCTTCCCGGAACCGGACATCGGTGTTCTCGGAGCGGCGCTCCCGCCGCCGCACCGGGAGGGCGCGTGGGGGCCGTGCCTCGGCGGCCAGCACCCGCGGCGGAAGGGTCGACCAGGGATCCGCGGCATCGGGATTCCAGGGACAGCGGCCTCCCGTCGGGAAGAAGAACAGCGAGTAGCTCGCCGCCCGGAGCACGAGCGTTCCGTTGGCCTCCACCGCGCGGAGCAGTCCGCCCTCCTCGGCTTGAAACCCCATGGGTGTCGCGAGGTCCGCGATGCGGATGCGGAGGTCCTGCGCGGGCGTCCTCCTCACGAGCACCAGCAGGTGCCGCAGCGACAGCTCGTCGTCGTCCTCCAGGAACAAGTCGACGGAGCCGTGGCGCCCGATCAGTCCGGCGCGCAGATCATCGGTCGCGGCGAGCCAGAAGTGACCGGCGATCCCCGCTTGCCGGTGCAATGCAAACACCGCCACACCGAGCCGCGCCTGGTCCCGGACGATCTGCATCAGGCGTCGCTGGTGGCGGTTGAAGAGCACACCGTGGTCCACCAGCTCCACCCGCTCCCGCCCACTGGCGATACGGGTCCCTTCGTTCTCGGCGCCATCGCGATCGACGTCGGCCCGGAGCCGCACGAAGCGGGTCCACTCGGAGTCGTTCATGGCGCACCCGGCGCTGGCGAAAGACGACCAGTGATGAGAGGCGCGAGCACCGTATTGGACCCCTGCTGGAGAAACGCGTTGCGCTCGAGAAATTATCGTCTCTTCAACCGGCCGCGTTTGTTGGGGATTTGGAGAGGTTGAGATGTAAAATGGATTCTGGTTTTGCCGTTTGGCGCGGGACGGCCCGGCGATCGGCGCTTTGACGGTGCGCCCCAGGGGAGCAGGGTCGCCGCCGTCATGGTCACGATCGAACACATCAGCGGTCTGGCTGCGGGCGATCTGTGCGAGGGGGGGGCGCCAAGGGGCGTCCCCGTCAGCGACGACAGCCGGCAGCCGACGCCGGTGGGCTCTTTGGTCGCCGGGAAGCGCCGGGTCGCGAACTTCGCCGCCAGGCACTCCTCGACCGCCGGCGCTCGGGCGCTTGCGGCTTCACGGTGGAAAACGTGAGCAGGTGACGGACGCGAGGGCCACTTCATTGATAGGTCCGCGCCTGGCAGAGCTGGGGCAGTAAGGTTGGCCGCATGAAGCGACTCCTCCCACTCGCCCTGCTGCTCTCGCTCTCTTGCGTGACGACGCCGGCGAAGCCCACGGCCGCGGTCATGCGGGCGCTCAAGCTCCCCGGTGCACCGGCCGACGGCGTGGGGCTGGACTACCTCGCGTACGATCCGGTGCGCCACCGGGTGTGGATCCCCGCCGGCAACACCGGCCGGGTGGACGTGGTGGACACGCGCACCGGCACGCTGGAGGAGATCCCCGGGTTCGCCACGCGGGAGGTGGAGCGCAACGGGAAGAAGCGCACGGTGGGTCCAAGCGCCGCGGCGGTCGCCGGCGACGCGGTCTTTATCGGCAACCGCGGCGACTCCAGCGTCTGCGCGTTCGACGCCGTGACGTTGGCGAAGAAGGGCTGCCTGGCGCTCGCATCGACGCCGGACGCCCTGCTCTGGATCTCCAGCCGCAAGGAGCTGTGGGTGACCACTCCCCGCGCGAAGGGGATCTCGGTGATCGACGCCGCCGATCCCGCCGCGCTTCGCCTCCAGACGCAGCTGACGTTCGAAGGGGAGCCGGAGGGCTTCTCCGCCGACGAGGGGCGTAGCCGGGTGTTCACCAACCTGGAGGACAAGGACCGCACCCTCACCATCGACCTCGCCAGTCGTCGGACGATCAACGACTGGCCCTCTGGCTGCGGAGAGGGTGGGCCCAAGGGCCTGCTGATTGACCCCGCGCTCGGCTTCCTGGTGGTCGCCTGCCCCGCGTCGCTGGAGGTGTTCGACGCCGGTCACGGCGGCGCGCCGCTCTCGACCCTCGACACGGGCGACGGGGTGGACAGCTTCGACTACCTCGCGCCGTCGCACGCGCTCTACGTCGGCGCCGCGCGGGCGGCCTCGCTCACAGTCGCGCGACTGGACGCGCAGGGCCATCTCACCGCGATCTCGCGCGTGCCCACGGCCAAGGGCGCGCGCAATCCGGTCGTCACCGAGGACGGGACCGCGTACCTCACCGACGCCCTCGAGGGCAGCGTGCTGGTGGTGCCTCCGGTGCCGGCGCCCTGAAGACGGCGGGCCCGCCGGTGCCCCTCCATCGCCGTGGGGGATTATCCCTCCAGGAGGATATCTGCCAAATATCCCTCCACAGGGATAAATGGCAAGTATCCCTCCAGGAGGATAAATGGTAAGTATCCCTCCAGGAGGATAAATGGCGGATATCCCATCCGGAGGATCGCTGGCCCATCCCTTCGCGGCCCAGACGGCGGAGCAGCTCGGCGTGATCCTCGAGGGGTTCCGGCGCCAGCGCGGCCTATCCCAGCGAACGCTGGCCGAGCGGATCGGCGTGGCGCAGAAGGTGATCTCCGCGGCGGAGAGGCACCCCGACCGGCTGACCGTGCGCCGGCTCTACCAGATCCTCGGCGCGCTGGACGTGGAGCTGGCGCTGGGTGACCGTCGCTCGACGGCCGCTGCCGGCGCGGAGTGGTGACGTGGGGCGCCGGTCGAAGGTGCGGGCCCTCGACGTGTGGATGAACGGCGAGCGCGTCGGGCGGTGGAGCGTGGTTCGCGGGGAGGATCGCCTGGAGTACGACGCGGGCTGGGTCGCGTCGCCGCTGGCGCGGCCGATCTCGCTCTCGTTGCCGCTGCGGCCGTCGGGCCCCTATCGCGGGCCGGTGGTGCAGTCGTTCTTCGAGAACCTGCTGCCGGACAACGTGGACCTCCGGCGGCGGATCATGACCCGGTTCGGAGTGTCGTCCGGCTCGCCGTTCGACCTTCTCGAGCAGATCGGCCGCGATTGCGTCGGCGCGGTCCAACTGCTCCCGGCGGGCACACCGCCGCCGGACGTCCGCCGGATCGAGGGACGGGTGCTGTCGGACACCGACCTCGCGGAAGCGCTCGACGCGGCGCGGGCCTCCTCGGCCGCGGCACAGGAGCCCGGCGAATTCCGCATCTCACTGGCGGGAGCGGGCGAGAAGACCGCCCTGCTCTGGTGGGGCAAACACTGGATGGCGCCGCGCGGGGCGACGCCCAGCACGCACATCTTCAAGCTGCCGATCACCCACTCGGATCCGCACGAGGTGGACCTCTCGACCTCGGTGGAGAACGAATGGCTGTGCGCGCAGCTGCTCCGCGCCCTCCTCATCCCATGCGCCGCATGCGAGATCCGCACGTTCGCCGGCCAGAAGGCGCTGGTGGTCGAGCGCTTCGACCGTACGCGCGCGGCGCGAGGGTCCTGGATCATCCGGCGGCCGCAGGAGGACGTGTGCCAGGCGACGGGGACGCCCACGGCGCGCAAGTACGAGTCGCAGGGCGGGCCAGGTATTGAGACCGTGATGAGGCTGCTGGAGGGCTCCGCCTCCGCCGCCGCCGATCGCGAGGACTTCTTCAGGACGCAGCTGGTCTACTGGCTGCTCTGCGCGATCGACGGGCACGCCAAGAACTTCAGCGTCTTCATCGAGGCGGGCGGGCGGTTCCGGCTGACGCCGCGGTACGACGTGCTGTCGGCCTACCCGGCCCTGGGCCGGCGGGCGCACCAGCTCTCGCCCTACAAGGTGAAGATGGCGATGGCCGTGCTGGGCAAGAACCGCCATTACCGGTGGAGGGAGATCCGGGTCAGGCACTGGCTGGAGACCGGCCGGCGGTGCGCGCTCCCGGAGGCCGGGAAGCGGATCATCGAGGACTTGGTGGACCGGGTCCCGGCCGCGGTGGAGGTCGTCCGCTCCTCCTTGCCGCGGGCATTTCCCGGGGCCGTGAGCGAGCCCATCCTGAAGGGCCTGACCTCGGCGGCCCGCGACGCGGCGGAGGCGCTGGCGCGCGACCGGCCGTGACGTCGAGGGAGCTCACGACGTGCTCCACGGCTCGAACGCGGCTCACCTCTGAAGGTCCCGGGCGCAGCGCCGCCCCGGAGTCCCGTAGACTCCTCGTCCGCCGCAGGCGAGAGTCGTCTCCCGCGTGCACCGGGAGATCCTCCGCGAGGCGATGGTCACCGAGGGCTTCATCCCCAACCGGATGGAGAGGCGGCATTTCGACGTCCCGGACGCCGGCCGCTCTCCCGTCCAGGACGTGCCGCTGCGATGAAGGCGCTCGTGCTCGGCGGTGGAGGTGTCACCGGCGTGGGCTGGATGTTCGGCGTGCTCGCCGGGCTGGCGGAGGCAGGGCTCGACCTCAGCCGCGGGCAGCCGCCGGACCTGGTGGTGGGCACCTCGGCCGGGTCGGTGGTCGGCGCGCAGGTGGCGTGCGGCGTCGACCTGGAGGAAGCGTACGCGCGGCAGCTCGCCGCGCCGTCGCGGGAGATCGGCGCCGGGTTCGGGCTCGGCATGATCGCGCGGTACGCGTGGGCGGGGATCCGGTCGCGGAGCGTGGACCAGCTCGCCCGGCGGATCGGCCGGCTGGCGCTGGCGGCAAAGACCGTCCCGGAGGCGGAGCGGCGCGCGGTGATCGCCTCGCGGCTCCCGGAGCAGCGGTGGCCGGAGCGGCGGCTGCTGCTCACCGCGGTGGACGCGGAGAGCGGCGAGCTGAAGGTCTTCGACCGGCAGAGCGGCGCGGAGTTGGTGGACGCGGTGGCGGCGAGCTGCGCGGTGCCCGGCGTTTGGCCCACGGTGACCATCGGCGGGCGGAGGTACATGGACGGGGGCGTGCGCTCGGGGACGCACCTGGACCTGGTGACGGGCGCGAAGGCGGTGCTGGCCCTGGTGCCGCTGCCGAGGACGTTGGGGCCGGCGCCCCCGCTCGCGTCGCAGGTGCAGACCCTGGAGCGCAGCGGAAGCGCGGTGCTCGTCGTCAGCCCGGACGCGGCGGCGCTGCGCGCCATCGGCCGGAACGTCCTGGACCCGGCGAAGCGCGCAGGCGCGGCGAAGGCGGGCCGCGCCCAGGCCGCCGCGATCACGGAGGGCGTGAAGCAACTCTGGATATCAGCACCGCACTCCTGATTCCGGTGCTCAGGCGACGCCTCGCTCGAGGCCCGCTCCCCGACTACCGCGGTCGCCACCAACGAAGCATGCAGACGCGACGGTCTGGGTGTGTCGTCTAGCGCTCGGAGGCGATGGCTCGAGTAACCGCTTGAAGGTTCGTAGAAGAGGAATCACTTTCTTGCCTGGTGTGAAGGGGGATGGACATGCGATTCCTCAACTGGCGGTTGGGCGATTCACGAGGCGCCGTTCGCGCGTGCATCCTGGTACTGCTGACGGCTTTGATGGGGGCGACGCCGAGCGTCGCGGAGCAGATATCTCGCGAGTGTTCTCTCGTCGATCTGAGCATTCAGAGCGGCCGCGACAGCTTCGCCTACGCGATCAACGAGCGCGGCCAGGTTATCGGCCAAAGCAACACCGCGGAGGGCGGCGCCCATGCCTTTTTGTGGACAGCCCAAGGCGGGATGATCGACTTGGGCACCCTGGGCGGGCGCGACAGTATCGCCCTCGCGGTCAATGAGCGCGGCCAGGTCGTCGGCTATAGCGACACCACAGACTACGGTCTCCCCCATGCCTTTTTGTGGACGGCTCAAGGCGGGATGGTCGATCTGGGCACCCTGGGCGGCGGCTTCAGTTTCGCTGTCGCGGTCAATGAGCGCGGCCAGACCATCGGCCGCAGCTTCACCGCAGACGGCAGCGTCCATGCCTTCGTGTGGACGGCCCAAGGTGGGATGGTCGACCTAGGCACCCTGGGCGGCGGCAATAGTGTCGCCGTCGCGGTCAATGAGCGCGGTCAGGTGGTCGGCAACAGCGTCACCACCGACGGGAGCGAGCATGCCTTCGTGTGGACAGCCCAAGACGGGATGATCGATCTGAACCCCCTGGGCGACCGCAGTTCCGCGGCCGCGGTCAATGAGCGCGGCCAGGTCGCCGGCTATACCGACACCACAGACTTCGTGTGGACAGCCCAAGGCGGGATGGTCGACCTGGGCAACCTGGGCGGCGGTGCCGGTCCACCCTCCGCGTTCAATGAGCGCGGCCAAGTCGTCGGCCAAAGCTTCGCCGCAGACGGCAACGGCCGTGCCTTCTCGTGGACAGCCCAAGGCGGAATGGTCGACCTGGGCACCCTGGGCGGCAGCTACAGTAACGCCTCCACAGTCAATGAGCGCGGCCAGGTCGTCGGCTATAGCTTCACGGCCGAGGGCAGCGCCCATGCCTTCGTGTGGACGGCCCAAGGCGGGATGATCGACCTGGGCACCCTGGGCGGCAGCTTCAGCAACGCCTCCGCGGTCAACGAGCGCGGCCAGGTCGTCGGCGGTAGCACCACCTCGGACGGCAGCGTCCATGCCGTCGTGTGGGCGTGCCCGGGTTGACGTTGAGCGCCGTGCAAGCGCGGCGAGCTGAGGCACGTCCGGGTGCTGAACGCGGGTGTGTCGGGACACCGTGATCCCGCCACTCTGAAAGTGATGATAGCCAAGTAACTCAACCAGGCACCGGAAGCTCCGCTTGTCGCCCAGCGCTGTGGCACGATCCACGGAGTGGCGGCCCAACACGAGTGCGACCTCCCGCTCGTCGTCGTCCTGGCGACCTGCAACCGGCCCGTTCTGCTCGCGGAGCGCTCGCTGGCATCGCTCTCCGCGCAGACGCGCGCTCCGGACGCCGTGGTAGTGGTGGATGACTCGGACCCTCTCCACCGCGCCCGGAACGCCGCTGCCGTGAAGCTCGCGGCGGGATTGCCCCAGGCGGAGTTGATCCCCAACGCCCGCACGGCCGGCGCCGCCGGCGCCTGGAACACCGCGCTGTCGTGGGCCTCCGCCCGCTACGCGGATTGCTGGATCGCCATGCTCGACGACGACGACGCGTGGGCGCCACGACATCTTGAGCTCTGCGGCGCCCTGGCGCGGCCCGGCGTGGACGCGGTGATCAGCGGCATCCAGCTGCGCCTCTACGGGGTGCTCCAGCCGTGGTCCTCTCCCCCGCCGATGACGTTCCGAGACTTCCTCCGCGGCAACCCGGGCTGGCAGGGCTCGAACACGTTCGTCCGGCTCTCCCGGCTCCTCGAAGCGGGCGCGTTCGACGAGGCGCTGGAGAGCACGCACGATCGCGACCTGGCGATCCGCCTCCTCCGGCTCCCCAGGTTCCGCGCGACGCAGACCGGAGTCTGCACCGCCACCTACCACCTCGACGATGAACCTCGCCTCTCGACGGCGCGCTCGGAAAGGAAGCGCTTGGGCCTGGCGGCCTTCTGGGCCAAGCACCGCGCCCTGATGGACGACGAGGACGCGCGGGCATTCCTCGACCGTGCGCGCCACTACTTCGGCTTCTCACCCGGAGAGCTGGGGGTCTTGCCGTGAACCCTCGCCTCGCGCGCTCGACGGCGACCCGCACCTTTGCGTCGTCCCGCGCACCGCGACTCCCGGCCCGGCTGCTCCGCGCGCTCTACGTGCTGCGTGCCCTCTATCGCTGGCTGAGGGTCCAGCGCCCGCTCACCGCGGTCCTGGGCCCGCAGTACCGGCGCAGCCGGGACCGCATCGAGATCGACATCACCTACCGCTGCAACCTCCGCTGCCTCAACTGCAACCGCTCCTGCCGGCAGGCGCCCGAGAGCCTCGACATCTCCGAGGACCGGATCCGCGACTTCGTCCAGGCGTCGCTCGATCGCAGGCTCGCCTGGCGCTCCATCCGGGTGCTGGGAGGCGAACCCACCCTCCACCCGCGGTTCCACGAGATCATCGCGGAGCTCCGCCGCTACACGGCACAGGTCCCCTCCTGCTCGCTGGAGGTGTGCACCAATGGGCACGGCCCGTTCGTCGCGGCCCAGCTCGCGCGCCTCCCCGAGGACGTCTACGTCGAGAGCTCCTCGAAAGAAGGCGACCTGCAGCCCGACTTCCGCCCCTTCAACCTCGCGCCGCGCGACGACCTCCGTTACGCCGCCGCCGACTTCCGCAACGGCTGCTCGATCATGGAGAGCTGCGGCATGGGCCTCGGCCCGGGCGGGTACTTCCCGTGCGCGCTCGCCGCGGGGATCGACCGGGTCGCGGGGGATGGCGCTGGCCGAGCGACGTTGCCGCACCCGGAGGATTCGATGGAGGACCTCGCGGCCCGCTTCTGCGCCGTCTGCGGCCGCTTCCGGGACGGTCACTACGTCCCCAAACCCCTTCGGCGGCCGCTCACCGGAGAGCCGATCTCCCGCTCTTGGAAGGACTTTTACGCCGCGTGGAGGGCCCGCCATGGCCGCTGACGCAACGGCGAGGACCTCGCCCATTCGCCGCGTCCGCGCCGCGGGGCGCACCCACCGCATGCGCCTCGGGGCGCGGTTCCGGGAGAGCGCCGTCGTCATCGGCATCGCACTCCGGAACGGCCGCGGCACGGTCCGCCGGGCCCTGCTGAGCGCGCTTGCGCAGGAGTCGGTCGGGATGCCAATCGGGGCGCTCATCCTGGACGACGGCTCCACTGACGGATGGGAGGACGCCGTCGCCGATCTCCTCCTGGACCCACGCCTGGCGGTCGCTCGCGGCCGGCACGGCGCCGCGTGGAGGGCGCGAAACGCGCTGCTGGCGCTCGCCGAACGCCTCTGCCCTCGGCTCCAGTGGCACGCCCGGCTCGACGCGGACGACGCCTTCCGCGGGACGCGTGCACTCCGGGACCTGGTCGCGGGCGCCGACCGCCCGGGCGTAGTCGCGGTCCTGGGCGGGAACCGGCAGCGCCTGGCGGGACGACTGCTGCGGCGGCCCAACCACGCCACCGCGCGGCTGCTCGACCGTCGGTACCTCCTAGCGAGGCTCGAAGGGATGGCGCGGCTGGAGCCTCGCGCCGAGCTGCCCTCCTGCAACCTGCTGCTGCGCGCGCGCGCCGGGTTCCGGTACCCCGCGGAGGCGAGCGCGGAGGACCACTGGCTCGTGGCCAGGCTGCTCTTCGAGCACCGCGCACACGTCCGGGTTCTCCCGCGCCTGCTGTGCTGCGACTACGCGCTGGCCGGAGCGTTGACGCGCGGCAACCGGCAGACGCGCGTCTACCGGGACTCCCGCCGGCGTCTGCTCGCCGCCGCTCGAGGGTGGCGGTGATGCGCCCCGATCCGATCTTTCTCGGGATGGGCTCCGAGGGAGAGGTGTACCGGGTCGGCAGCGAGGTGGTGAAGACGTTCCGCCCCGGCCTCCCATCGGACGAGCAGGTCCGCTGGCTGGAGCGCACCCTGCCCCACTGCGGGGAGCACATGCCCGCCTCCTCGGCCTGGACGCGCCGCGGGGAGCGGTGGGAATTCCGCTACCCGTTCGAGCCCACCGAGCCGGTCACCCGGCTGGAGCGCGAGCCCCTCCTGCGGTTCCTCCGCTTCTGTATCCGCGAAGGCATCGTGTGCCTCAACTTCAAGCTGGCCAACTTCCGGTGGCGCCGTGGCGAGCTCTACTTCGTGGACATCGGGCAGCTCATCCTCCCCTTCCACCTGCCTTTCTTCCGCGACCTCTGCGCCCGCGCCTTCCTCCTGCTGGAGCACGGCCACACGGACGAAAGCCTCTCCGGCGTCACCGCGTCGCTCCGAGTGCCGGGGACGCTGGAGTCCCTGCCCGGCTTCGCCGACTTCTTCCGCGAGGTGGTGATGGGCGAGGCCCAGCGCTTCCTCGCCACGGCGCCCGTCATCCAGCGGTCCGCCGCACCCTCGGCCACCGCCGGCGACGTCGCCCTGCTGGTGAAGTGCTGCGCGATGGATGCGGCTGACCTCGAGGAGCAGTTGGTCCACATCGTCGGTCAACTGAGCGCCCCGCGGCGTTTCGGTGAGGTGGTGGTCGCGGTCGACCCGTTCGAGGGGCCGTTCCTCCGGCAATACCGGCCGGGCGATCTCACGTCGCTGCTCCGGACGCTGAAGGCGCTCCGCTCCCAAGGGACGATCGACAGGGTCCTGGTGGCGCCGAGGGACGCGCGCGAGGTGGCCGCGCTCAATCGCCGTTGGTTCGCGGCCGAGTGCGAGCAGACGCACACCGAGGCAGGCGTCCCGGTGCACCCGCAACTCTGGGCGTTCGAGCAGGTGAAGAGCCGCTACCTGCTTCAGTGCGACGCCGACGTGCTCATCGGCCGGAGCGACCGGGGCCACGACTACCTCGCCGATCTCGTCGCCGCGTGCGAGCCGGAGGACGTCATCGGGGTGGGCTTCAACATCCCCTTCCCCGCGGACGAGGCTCCGCACCCGTACGGCGCTCCACCTGGAGACTTCGTCCCGGAGGTGCGGTGCGGCCTGCTGGACCTGGACCGCCTCCGGGCGCTCCGACCGCTGCCCAACTCGATCCAGAACGGGCACCTCCAGCTCACCTGGTACCGGTCGCTCCAGCGCGCCCAACAAACCCGCGGCCTCCGGTTCGTCCGGGGCGGCGACCCGCGGACCTACTACGTTCACCCGCCCAACGCGCTGAAGGAGGTCCCCAGCCTCATCGAACGGGTGCGCAACCTGGTGGAAGCCAATGCGCTCCCGCCGGAGCAAATGGGCCGGTGGGACGTGATGGGCCCTCCGGAGAGGTGGCAATACCCGGCGCGGCAGGAAGACGTCGTGTTCCTCGTCATGGGCGGCAACATCCCGCTCGAGAAGGTCGAGCGCTGCGCGCGCAGCCTCCTGGTGCAGTCCCGGCAGGACTTCGGCACCATCGTGGTGGATGATGGCTCGCTGGCGCACCACGCCAGGGCGGTCCGCGAGCTCTTCGCCGGGTTCGGCCGGCGCGGGACGTTCATCCATCATCAGGTCCATCGAGGGCGCCTCTCGAACAAGTGGCACTACATCCGATCGCTCGTGCCGCGGGCCGAGACGCTGATCGCGGTGCTGGATATGGACGACTACCTGATGCACGCGGGCGTGGCGGAACTGCTGGCCCAGGTGGCCGCCGGGGGCGCCGAGTTGGCGGTGGGCGCCTCCTTCCGGCCGGACAAGCCGATCAAGCTGTATCCACTCGACTTCCGGAGCGCGGCCAAACACCGCGGCGCGGGTAATGTCTGGGTCCACCTGCGGTGCTTCACCCGGAGCGCGTTCGACCGGCTGTGCATGGAGGATCTGAATCTCGACGGCGACTGGATCCGGGACTGTTCCGACTACGTCACCATGGTGCCGATGGCTTGCCGGACTTCCCACCACGTCATCCTCGGCGGGCTCCTGCACGTCCACGAGCGGAGCACCATGGCCGGCGAGGCCATCCGGAGAAACCGCAACCGGATCATCGACGAAGTTCTCCGCAGGAACCAGCCGTGAGGGTCCTCATCACCGGAGCGGCCGGCTTCATCGGCGCCCACCTCTCAGCGAGGCTGCGGACCGCGGGCCATACCGTTCTCGGCATCGACGTGGTCGAGCCGAGCGTTCCGGCGCCGCTCCACCGCCTGCGCCTGGAGTTGGCCGGATTCACTGGCGAGGACTACCTACGTACCGACATCCTCGATGTGGATGCTCTCCGAACCGCGTGGCGCCGCTTCCAGCCTGAGGCGGTCGTCCACCTGGCGGCGCTCCCGGGCGTTCGCGACTCGATGCGGTTGCCCGACCGTTACCGGGACGTGAACGGGCGCGGGACGTTGAACGTCCTCGCCTGCTGCGAGGACTTCAGCGTCGCGAAGTTGGTGTTCGCATCCTCCTCGTCCGTGTACGGCGCCGCGGGCGTCGAGGCCCCCGCCCGCGAGACGGATGCGCCGGGCACGCTGCGCAGCGTGTACGCAGAGACCAAGTGGCAGGCGGAGCTGGCGGTCCGGGCGTCGCGTTTGAGCGCGCGGGCAGTGGTGCTCCGCCTGTTCAGCGTCTACGGCAGCCACGGGCGCCCGGACATGATGCCCTGGAGGTTCGCCGAGAAAGTGTTGCGGAACGAGCCGGTAGAGCTCCACGAGGGGACTCGCCGGGACTTCACGCATGTCCGCGACGCGGTCTCCGCCATCGAGGCTGCCCTGAGCAAGGCGGCCGGGTGCGGGCCCGCGGTCTACAACGTCGCCAGTGGGCGGCCGGTGGAGACCGCCGAGTTCCTGCACCTGCTGGCATCGAACCTTGGCCGGCCCGCGCAGGTGCGGCGAGTCCCTACGCCACCGGAGCTGCCGGCGTCCACCTGGGGAGACATCCAGGCGATTCGCCGTGATCTTGGATGGGTCCCGGCGGTGAGCCTCCATGCCGGCATCTCCGAGGTCGCCAGGTTCCACCTTCGGGAGGTCAGTCCCTTCTGCGTGCCTGGACGAAGCTGGACGGCGGCGGCGGACACCTCCGCCATTCAAGCAGCGGTTATTTCGACGAAATCCAAATGACCCCGGCGGGATTCGAACCCACGACCTGTGGTTTAGGAAACCACCGCTCTATCCAACTGAGCTACGGGGCCGGGAAAGTGGGCGCAGTAGGGTTCGAACCTACGACCCCTGCCGTGTGAAGGCAGTGCTCTACCGCTGAGCTATGCGCCCGTCAGCGAAGGGCGGCGAACGTGCCCCAAGCTCCCGGGTCTGTCAACGGAGAAGGGCGTCCAGCTTCTCGTCCAGCTCTCTCACCCTCCGCTTGAGTGACGAGAGCTGCTTGCCCACCGCCTTGTAGTCGCTCCGGGTGGCGAAGCTGAACGCGTGCATCAGCTGGTCCTGCCCCCGGTCCAGCGCCTGCTTGCCCCGCTGCACGCTCCCGATGGCGGAGGCGATCTTCTGCGCCCGCTGCTCGTCCGCGAACAGCTTCTCCATCGCCTTCTGCGACAGCGCCAGCGCCTGCTTCTTCAGCTCGTTGGTCAGTCCCATCAGCGCTCCTCGTCCGCGAACACCGTCTCCAGCTTGCCCAGGAGCCGGTCCGCGATGCCCTTGTGCTTCGCCCGTTCAATCAGCGGCTGAACATCTCCCTGGATGCTGATCCTCCTCCGCAGCACCGCCTCCACCGGGTCCAGCGTCCCCTGCAGCAGCGCCTTCCACACCGAGTACGGCGCGCGCGCCAGGTACGCCGGCTCGATCTCCTCCAGGTCGTCCGGATCCTTCAGCACCCGGAGCTTCTTCACCTTCCCGCCGCTGGGCTCGATGTGCGCCACGAACGTCGCCGCCAGCCTCCCCGGCTCCGCGTCGATCACCACCCCGAAGTCGCCCTCCCAGCCCAGCCCCGCCTGCGCGGTCTCCGGGTCCGAGTTCAGCAGCGCGACGGCGGCCTCCGCCCACTCTTTCGACGGGAAGATCGGCACTTCTCACCCGCGACCGAGGATCCGCTTCAGGCTGGAGAAGATCCCGCCGCTGGGCGCCTTCGGCTCCTCGGCCGGGGCGGGCTCCGCCGCCGTCTGCCGCCGGGCGTTGTCCGCCTCCAGCGCCTTCTTCAGAGACTCCGGCGTGTCCTTGGTCGCCAGCTCCACCTGCTCCAGGCCGGAGGCCCCCTCCACCGTGACCCGCAGCAGGCACTCCTCGGTGAGCCGGAAGTCGATCTTCTTCCCCGCGCTGGTGGCCTTCACCCGCAGCGTGCCCAGGTACTCGTTGTCCACCACCAGCTCGCTGTCGCCCTGGAAGATGTCCACCTCGATGAACTCCGCGCCCGGCTCCTTGGGCGACGGGAGGCGGAAGCTCTTCACCAGCGGGATGCGCGAGTTCTTCTCGATGATGGTCTTGAACCGCCCCGACGGCAGCGCGAAGCCGATGGGCATGGACAGCGCGTCCAGCAGCGTCACCGCGTCGATGCTCTCCAGCGAATCCCCGAGCAGCGCCGCGCCCAGCGCCACGCACTCGTCCGGGTGGACGCCCTTGCGCGCCGGTTTGCCGAAGTGCTGCTGGATCTTCTGCTGCACCAGCGGCATGCGGCTCTGGCCGCCGACCAGGATCACCTCGTCGATCACCGACCGGTCGATCCCCTTCTCCGCCAGCACCTGGTCGCACAGCGCGAAGGTGCGGTCCACCAGGTCCTCGGTGAGCGAGTTGAGCTGGTCGCGGGTGAGCGGGATCCGCAGGTCCACCGGCTTGCCCTTCTTCTCGTCGATGAAGGGCAGCTCGATCATCACGTTGGGGATCAGCGTGAGGTCGATCTTGGCGGCCTCGGCGGCGTTCTTGATCCGCTGCATCGCCACCGTGTTCTGCGACAGGTCCGTCTTCGTCTCCTGCCGGAACGACTCCAGCACGTAGTCGATGATCCGGTTGTCGAAGTCCACGCCGCCCAGGAAGGTGTCCCCGCCGGTGGCGATCACCTCGAACACGTTCCCGGTCACGTGCAGCACCGAGACGTCGAAGGTGCCGCCGCCCAGGTCGTAGACCAGGATCTTCTGGTCCAGGCCCCGGTTGAAGCCGTACGCCAGCGCCGCCGCGGTGGGCTCGTTGACGATGCGCTTCACGTCGAAGCCGGCCAGCTTCCCGGCCTCCTTCACCGCGTTGCGCTGGTGGTCGTTGTAGTAGGCGGGGACCGAGATCACCGCCGCGTCCACCTTCCCGCCCAGGAACTGCTCGGCGATCGTCTTCACCTGCCCCAGCACGAACGCGGAGATCTGCGGCAGGGTGTACGTCTTCCCGCCCAGGTTCACCGCCGCCTCGCCGTCCGGCCCCTCGACGATGTCGTAGGGGTAGTAGTGCCGCAGCTCCTGCACCACGCGCGAGTTGAACTTCCGGCCGATGAGGCGCTTCGCTCCCCAGATGGTGTTCTTGGGGTTGGTGACCATCTGGTCCTTGGCCACCCCGCCCACCAGCATGTCGCCCTTGGAGGAGAGCGCCACCACCGAGGGGAGGATCAGGTTGCCGCGGTCGGTGGGCACCACCTTGGGGATCCGGTTGCGCACCGAGGCCACGCACGTGTTCGTCGTGCCCAGGTCAATCCCAACGATGCGCGTCTTCTCGGCCATGAACCCCGTGTACGAAACGACCTGAATATCACGTCACCGCCTGGGCGCGGAGAAGTTGGCCGGGGGCCGGAGGGTCACTCCCGGAGCGTGCCCAGCTCGGCCGCCGCCAGCTGGCGGACCGCCGGGGAGGGGTCGCGCGCCGCGGCCAGCTGGAGGAGCGCGCGGGCGACCTTGGGGCGTTCGGTCTTCAATGCCTTGAGCGCCTTCTCCCGGTCGCGCTGCCCGGCCGCCAGGCGTTCGGTGACCCGGTCGTCGCCGCAGGTGAGCGCGCGGGCGTCCGCGGTGCGCAGGGCCAGCTCCGCGTCGCGCAGCCGCGCCTCCGCCAGCTGGCGCGCGCCGGTGGCGACCCGCTGGAAGTCCGCCACGTCCTCGGGGAACTCCGTCCCGCCCTTGGAGGCGTCGGCGACGGCGCGCTCGGCGAAGCGGGCGGCCTCGGCGGCGGCGCAGAGCTGGCGAGCGGCCGACAATGGGGGCTCGCCGGAGGTGGGGGTGGTGGCGTGCTCGCGGGCGACGCCCTCCGCCCAGACGGCCAGCTGGCGCGCGGCGACGGCGGAGGAGTAGCGCTGGCCGCGCTGGCGGCGGACGTCCGCCCAGCGGCGGAGGATGACGGGGTCGGGGGAGGAGGGATCGTAGGCGCGCTGGTAGGCGGGGGCGGCGTCCTCCAGGTGGCCGCCCAGGTCCAGCAGGACGGCGATGGAGAGATGGATCTCGGGGGACTCGGCGCGCGCGCGCAGCTCGGCGACCCGGGCGCCCACCTCGTAGTCGGCGATGCGGGGCGGGAGGGCGGAGAGCAGGGCGGCCAGGGAGTCCAGCGCCCGCTGGCGCACCAGGGCGTTGCGGCCGGAGCGGATGGCCTCCAGCAGCGGGTCGACGGCGCGGACGTTGACGTGCTGGCCCAGCTCTTCGGCCGCCTCCCAGCGGTCGAGCGGATCCGGCGCGTGCAGCGAGCGCACCACGTCGTCGAGATCGCGCAGGTAGTGGGCGGGGGTGGCGGCGGCGGTGAGCGGGTCGTCGGCGCGGAGGAGGTCGCGCGCCTTCTGCGCCCGATCCACCCGCCAGCCGAGGTCCTGGACGCGGGAGGCCAGGGGGGAGCGCGCGGCGAGGGCGACTGCGGCGTCGGTCTCGCCGGAGAAGAGGAGGCCGTCCACCTGGCGGGAGAGGAGCTCCGCGCGGGCATCGTCGCGGTGGGCGCCGGCGGGGAAGTCGGCGAGGTACTGGAGGAGGGCGAGGGTGCCGAGGTCGGCGGCGCGCTGGAAGGTGACGTCGTCGAGGCGGGCCTCGGCCTGGGCGCGGCGCGGGTCGTCGGGGTGGCCGGAGATCAGGGCCGCGAGGGCGCGGGGGTCGTTGAGGGTGGGGACGGCGCGGAGCTCGACCTCGGCGAGGAGGTGGGTGGCTTCGGAGGCGTGGGCGCCGTCGGGGTGCTCGGCGAGGAACTGGCGGTAGGCGAGCGCCGTGCCCTGGTCGCGGGCGGCGGTGAAGCGGAGGGTTTCGAGGAGGGCCTTGGCCTGGGACGCTTTGCTGGAGTCGGGGAATTCTTCGAGGAAGCGCTTGTAGGCGAGGACGGTGTGGGTGGTGCGGGCGACGTCGAATTCGAGGAGGGAGAGACGCTCGCGAGCGGCGGGGGCGTCGCGGTCGTCGGGGTGGGCGCGGAGAAACGCGCGGTAGGCGGCGGAGGTGTTCTCGGCGGCGGCGCGCGTGTACGCGCTGGGGCCGCACGCGGCGAGGAGGAGCAGGAACAGGAGCGGGAGCGGGGAGTGCACGACCCGCGCAGGTTACCAGCGGCGCACGGTTCGGCACCGTCCCATGGGCCAATGAAGGCGGCCGTACGGCCGCTGGCTGGACCGCCCCACGCGCAGCCGCAACCCGCTCACGCGGCGCAGCCGCAACCCCGCTCACGCGGCGCAGCCGCAACAGACCGGGGCGTCCCGTTCTTTGACCCCCGCCCCACCCCACCAGAAGATCCATGCATGCGGCT
>Ga0134122_10000032_pt1 | contig 62966 bp, 86 predicted proteins | sample KB302_FD_96461 | JGI IMG/M metagenome (GOLD analysis project Ga0134122, IMG submission 96461) | Terrestrial soil microbial communities without Nitrogen fertilizer from Kellogg Biological Station, Michigan, USA - KB3-0-2 | ecosystem: Environmental > Terrestrial > Soil > Unclassified ... | reverse complement strand
GGGCTCGTCGGGCTGGCTGCGCACGCCGTGCGCACGGCTGGCCTGGCTGCTGGCCCGGGGGGGCTCTGGGAGGGGAGGGCTAAGGGAGGGGAGGGCTACGGCAACGGAAGGGAGTGCAGGTTTGCGCGCATAAATGCGCCTGCCGTGCGCACGGAACCGTGCCTCTATCTCATTCCTCTCATTGGCATTAAAGCGACGTAGGTTCGGACGTGTACCGTCGGCGAACAGCTCCGTACGCCTCGCCAACGCCATGTGTACGGCATCGTTCGCGTGCTGGGGCCAGTCGTGCACCAGCAGTCGGACGTCGGGATCCGGGTGGACGTCGAACCAGCGGCTCGCGACGAGGGTGGCCACGAGCGCGTCCGCGTCGCCCGGCCAACAGATCCCATCGGCGATCTCCTGGTTCGTCCACCGACCGATGTCCCCCCGTGGGGCCCGGGTCTCCGTGAAGTGCCAGAGCATCTCGAGCACGCCGACGGCAAGCGGGCGATGGCAGTCCAGGCCACGCATCAGCCGGTCGACCTTCGGATGCTGGGGCGTCCCCTTCTTCATGCCGCGCCGTCCTCCTTCTGCTCTTCCTGCACCAGGCTCCACGTCGATTCGAGGCGACCATACGGACCCAGCCGCCGATCGCGCGGCCAGTGCTTCAGGCGCCCAGCTCGCTCCAGGGTCGTGATCCGCGCGCGCACGCTGGTGATGGGCCACGTCGGAAACATCGCCGCGACCTCCGAAGGCGTCCAGCGTCCCGGGACGGAGCCCGGTACTGCGTTTACACGCGCGAACGCCTGGAAGTACCCAAGGATCGACGCCTCCTGCTTCTTCGCCTGAGCCTCCCCCTCGCGCACCTCGGCGCCCGTGACGGGCGATCGCGCGTGGAAGGAGGACCTGGGCCGCGCCTTCGCCGGCGGGGCCTCGGCGACGAGCTCCAGGGCGAGCTGCTTCACGCCGCCCGCCGCAGGATGAACGCGGTACAGCCGCAACGGACGCATGCCTTCCGCCCGGGAGGGTTACGCCGACGGCAGCGGTAGCACGACAGGTAGTGGGCGTCGGCGCGCTGGCGTGGTCGTCGAGCCTGCATGGATCTCCTCGCTACTCCTGAACTGCGGCGGCAAACAGCGGCCCAGCGATCCGGCGCCGGGCCATCGCGCAGTAGGTCGGGTTCAGCTCGATCCCCAGAAAGCGGCGCCCGTGACGGAGCGCCACCACCCCCACGGTGCCGGAGCCGGCGAATGGGTCGAGAACGAGGGCTGGGGCGGTAGGGGCGTCACATGTGCAGGTAGGCTTCCAGCCCTTCGTCTCCGAGACTGAGGCGTAGCGCCAGTGCCCGTCACCTTGCGCGCCGACCGGGGAACCTGGGTCCGTGTTCCTCCAGGCGCCCAGATCGTCACAACGATCGCCGTTGTGCGTCCGATAGCGCTCGACATCCCGCGCCCACGGCGCTCCACACGCGGCGCAGTTTCCTTTCGCGCTCGTGCCGGCGAGCACGCACGGAGTCGCTAGGGCTTCTGGAAACGTGGCAAAGTGCGCGCCGAGGAACGGCTGTGTCGTCACCGTCCACACCGAGCGGCGGTTGCGGCGCGCGTGGGCTTGTCGGTCGCTCCGCTCAAGGCCAGCGGCTGTGCGATGATGCTCCGACTCGGACGACGCATACGCGACCGCGTACTTGCGCGGTCTCTTGTTTCCTGGTGCGCGATCTGTTCCAGCCTCCATGATCGCGTCCGCGTCGTAGTAGTACCGTTCGCTCTTCGCCAGGAGAAACAGGTACTCGTGCGCCTTCGTCGGCCTGTCCGTTACGCTCTCGGGCATCGGGTTTGGCTTGGCCCAGATGACGTCTGAGCGCAGCCACCAGCCGGCCGCCTGCAGCGCAAACGCGACCCGCCAGGGGATCCCGACCAGATCCTTCGGCTTCAGCCCAGTCGTTGTCTTTTGCCGACCGACGCCAGTCTTGCCGTGCAGGGTGGCAACGTGCTTTCCTCCAGAAGATCCACCCCACTTGCTGTCGTTCGCATAGCTGTCGCCGAGGTTGAGCCACAGTGTCCCGTCCTCGCGTAGAACGCGACGCACTTCGCGGAACACGTCCACGACGTGCTCGACGTACATCTCCGGCGTGGGCTCAAGTCCGAACTCCCCGCACCACGCGCCGCAGGCACAGAACGATCCTGCGATCCGCTCCTTGACCGCGGCCTGGGCCAAGATCACGGCGCGGCTGCCACCACGAATGACGCCGTCACCGTGCGGCCCGCCTTTGTGGATCCTGATCGCCGAGCCCCATTCGTGTGCATGCCCCTGGTCCCCACCCCAGACCTGGGGCTCCGTCCCGTACGCCCGCAGGCCCCAGTAGGGGGGGCTTGTCACGCAGCACTGTACGGACCGCTCCGGTAGCTCGCGGAGGCGCGCGAGCGCATCGCCTTGCCGGACCTCCCAGGGTTGGATCACGCCTGCGACCTACCGCGCGTCGAGCGCCAGTCGGTCGGGGGGCGGCGCGCATCCTTGACGGCCTGTGGCACAGCCCGCCATTCGCGGAATGGGAGTCCGCAAAACTCGGCCCGACAATGGGCGCAGGCAGGGTCCGCCAGGCTCTGCTCTAGGCTTTCACTGGACACGCTCACCACCGAACCGCCACAGTGGGGGCAGCACCAGCGCCAGCCTGACCCTGTTGCGACGACGCCAGCCGGCAGGCTGTCGAAGAGCTTGAGTTGCTGTTCCTGGCGGTCGGGTTGAGCACGCCCTTCGTTCACGCCGCCGCCTCCAGCACCTTGGGATACGGCTGTCGCCCCACGAGGAACCGCTCGGCGGACCGATGCAGCGCCCAGGCGTACTTGTGATTGCCAGGGTGCCGGAGAGGGCGCGTTCGTGCCTGGACGACAGCACGCAGCCAGGGCCTGAGCTCGTCCACGTCGGCGGCCCGACCCAGGCAACGCGGCGCGGGGGCGCCGTGGCGCACCAGCAGCTCCACCACGTAGTTCCAGCCCCTCTCGGCCGCTCGGACCTTCTGGAGCGCTCGCGCCGACAGCACGGAGCCGTCCGGCAGGATGCGCAGGGTCCGGGCCGTCCCACGCCCGAGGTACACCCCGTTGTGCGCCTGGTAGATCGTGCCCAGGTGACCGGGGAAGACGACTTCCCCCGCGCCGGCGCGCCGCGGGACGGGGTCGCTGAAGCTCAGGACCCCCACGAGCCGCTCACGCCGCAGCGCCTCGAAGCACCTCGCCAGGAACCACGTCTCGCCGTTGCCGGGGACCTCGTCCAGCAGGACGAACCGGCCCAGTTCCACGGAGTCGCGCGCCACGCCGGTCGCGAAGACGCCGGTCAGGACTTCGTCGCGGACAGGCTGCGAGAAGACGGCGACGCCAACGAGGGCGCAATGGCGGTACAGGCCGAACCGGAAGCGGGCGGCAGGGTATGAGCCGCTGTAGTGGTGCTGGGTCACGAAGGCCTTCGCCCACCTCTCGCCGAGTCGCTCGACCTCGTACTCGGACGGGCGGATCGTCTCGCCGGCGGGCCGATACCGGGCGCGGCCCTCGCGCCAGCGCTGGTTGAGACCTGCTGCTACCGTGCTCACGGCTTGGAGTTCCCGAGCAAGACCACGTTCCCGCTGATGCCGAGCAATGGTGTCTCCGGCTTCGCGCCGGTCATGATGTTGCCGATCATCCTGATGTCCCGCGCGCCGGCCACGACCGTTCGCCCTCCGATGGTGTTGTTCGTGACGGTGACGTCGGTCGAAAGCGCGTCGAGGCGAGACCCAGCGATGTCCAAGCCGACGTCGCTGCCGCTGATGATGTTGTTGAAGATCCGAAGCCCGACGACGCCGACCGCGACGAGCCCGTACTCCGCGTTGTCCCTGAACACGCAGTTCAGCACGGTATAGTCGATGCCAGGCAGTCCCTTCGCGATCTGGAGATAGGCTCCTCCGTCGTTGTTCACGAACAGGGAGTCGATGAGGACGAGACGGGTCAGGCGGTCGCCCTGGTTCGGCTCGCCATTGACGCCGAAGCCTGGGTCCCCGTGAATGTCGTGGAAGTAGCTCCGCTCGATCCTGACGCCGTCCGCGTTGGTGATGGAGATGCCGCTGCGCCCGCAGTTTCCGATCTCGACTCCGCTCAGCCGGACGCTCGTGCTGCGGCCGTTCACGGCCGTCCCACCGACCCCTCCAACCCAGACACCGTCCGTGGGCCAGTCGACGATCTTGGTACCTTCGATGATCATGTCGGCGGCGCCGTCGACCCTGATCCCGTTCACGAAGCCCGACGCCGGCAGCCGGTGACCGCGGATCGTGCCGCCGGAGATGATCACGTTCGAAGACCCGAGCGCCGTCTTCAACATCCACGTCTGTGGCGGCGTCAGCCCAGCCAGCTCGAGCGTGGTGGTGCCGAGGGCCACCACGGTGTTGCTGTGGATCACCAGGTCCCGTGCGAGACACGTTGCCCCATCCACGAACGTCACCACGCCGCCCGCGTCCAGTGCCGCCTGGATCGAAGCGCTGTCGTCGGTACGGCCATCACAGCGAGCCCCAAATGCCAGGACGCTGCCGGCCTCGGCCGCCGGTGCCAGCGCGACCGTCAGCAGGATGGACGCGAATGTCTTTCTCATCTCACCTCCTCGTTTCATCTCGCGTGCGCGCCAGGCAGGTGCACGCACAGGTGCCACCAGCCCAGGATCAAGCGCACGCCCCAGCGCTGAATCGCGAAGCCCAGCCCGAAGGCGGGAACCTCGATCACGACTCGCAGGTATGCGTCGGTCCAGCGGCATACGTCGCGGTGCCGGATCCATCCAATGCCCCAGGTCATCGGTCCTGTCTCCACAAGCCTGCTCATGAGGGAAACTCGCGAACCCTGAGATCCTCTGGCCACTCCGCGGGATCCCCCCCTTTGGGATCCGCCAGCATGGGAAAGGTGCACCCGTCGTCGTGCAGCTCCAGGCCGCCGCACTGCGGCCAGGCTGTGGCATCGTTCAGGCCGAGGGTGGTAGCTCCGGGCTGGCGCTTCTTGAACGCCCGATCAAAGACCCGGGCCCCAAGCTGCTTCACGAACGCGGCGACGCCCTGGGCACGGCACTGCCCGACGCCCGAGCGGATCCAGGACACGTCACAGCGGCGTGCGTTGCGGCCCGACTCTCCTCCGAGAATCGCTTGGTTGATGCCGCCAAGGTCTATGTCTCCCAGGTCCTCGAGCAGAGGTTCCAAGCTCACGAAGCGCCGGAACGCCGGGGTCTGGCGTAGGAGATCGATCCGGTGGAGCTGGTCCCGGCTCTCGACCGAAACGCCGAGCGTGACGTGCGGCCAGGGCTGCGTGGCCGCGACTCCGTCACCCAGGTCACAGGAGTCCTCGGGGCAAACGATCCCGTCCATACGCTTGCAGACCAGACCGTCCTCACAGGGCATCCACGGCAGAAACCGGCCGAAGTTTTCCGGCCGCTTCGTGAGCAGCAGCCAATCGAGCGCGGGCGTCCGTGTGATCAGGTTCCAGAGCTCGCGCCGCCATTCAGTGAGCTCGCGCCGGTCCTCGAAGACGTCGGCCATTGAGGCGCAGAACACGCGTCGGCGAACCCCGGCGTTCGCAGCATGGGCATTCCATTTCAGGGGTGCGCGCCAGTACGAGTACGCCGTCCGGTGGCGGGAGGCCTCCGGCCCCCAAAGCTCGCGGCCGCGGTGGCGCTGAACGCGCGGGAAAGTGTCGACCTCGGCGTAGCAGTTCCTGCACCCGGGGCTGACCTTTTGGCAACCGATCCATGGGTTGAAGGTGTGGTCGCACCACTCGATCGACGTCTTGGCGCTCACGAGAACAGCTCCCGCGGCAGGCCGTCTTCGTCGAACGGTTCGTCGGCGGTGGGCTCCGTACCCGTCCACTTCCGCGGGAACGTACGCGCGGCGATGAGTTCACGGATACGGCCGATCTCCTCCTCGTTCAGAAGGTCGACCAGCGGTCGACCTTGGCGCCGCGCCGCCGCGTTTACACGCGACTGGATCTCGAGGATTCGGGCGAGCATCCGCTGACGGGCCTCGATCGTGATCGGGCCCATGCGGTGCTGGTTCGCGACCAGCGTGCCGTCCTGCCGCGTCTCGCCGCCCGGCTTCCGAAGCCTGTTGCCGGGGAGCCGCAGTTCCCGATAGATCGGCCGCAAGTCCTTCAACGGCGCCAGGTAGGCCCACGCGGGCGTCTGCAACGCGGCGTCGAGGGCAGTATCCCGATTGGCCAGGGGACACCCGACACAGCCGGTTCGGGCGTTGATCTCCTCGGCCTCGTCCCCACCGTAGGCGTCGGCCAGCTCCGCCGTCTGCCACCCGCCGTACGCCGGTGCGGGCGCGAAGAGCTTCAGCCAGTCCCAGACGTGACAGACGCGCCAGTGAAGGATCGGCGCCAGCGTGTCGCACAAGGCGCCCGGCAGCGTCTCCTGGTACCAGCCCTGGCCGCACTCGGCCCCGTCCCGACCGCAGGACACCGCGATGCGCCGGTCACGCATCGCGCTCTCGCCCTGCCGGACGCCGGTGAGCATGAGGATCCTGCCCGGCCCTCCGTCGGCGGCCAGGCGCCGCAATTCGGTGTGCATGGGGTCCACCTTGATCTGGCGTGTGCACCAGCGGAAGGTGTTGTTGTTGGGCGGGGGCACACCTCGGCCGAGGATGTAGACGAGGAAGCGCCGGTCGAGAGGAGCCATGACGGTACGAACGTCGACGCCGCGGCGCCGGAGGTCACCTGCCGTCGACATCGCGCCCACCGCGAGCGGGAGCAGTTCCATCCGGGTGTCGGCGTAGAGGATGGTCAGCTCCTTCGGCTTGGGTACCCGGCCGGATTCGATCAGGTGGACGACCAGCGTCACGACCGCGGTGCTGTCCTTCCCACCACTCCATGCGATCGCCCAGCGGTTGTGACGCGGCCCGTACTCCAACAGGGAACTCACGGTCAGCCCGATGGAATCCTCAAGTGTGAGGCGGGCGCCCTCGAAGAGGCTCGGTTGGGACCGCGTCACATGAGCCCCGCGGGGATGTCGACGGCGAGGGCCGCCATCAGCGCGTGCTCCGGCTCAACCCAGATCGGCGAGGAGCTCAGGATGAACGTCTCTCCCGACCAGGCCAGGAGCAGCGTCTGCGCCATGACGGAGCCGATCGCTGTGGCGGCCGCCGGCGGGACCGCGTTTCCGATCCACTCCCGCCACCGGCTGTCGGAGGCTCCATCCAGCTCGAGGGTCTCACCGGGCTCGAACAGGCTCTGCAGGGCGGCCAGCTCGAGAGTCGTGAAGGGCCGGTGCCAGGTGCCGTCGAGGGCGCGGATCACCGCGACGAGGCGCGCGTCCGGGGCGGGCAGTTGACAGGTCGCGTCCCCCGTCGGGTTTGGTTGCTCCGACCCCTCGTCAACCAGGCGCGGATCCGCCACGCTGAAGCGCCCGTTGTCGTGCCCAGCATGGCCCGTCACGGCGCCGCTGGCCGCAGCCCAGGGCACGACGCCGTACGGGCCGGGCCGCGTGAGCGGTCCGGTCCTGGGGTCGGCCACGGCGAAGGCGCCGTTGCCCGTCGTCGATGCTGCGATCACGGTGCCGACCGGCGCGTCGAAGGGGGTCACCAGGTACTTCCCGCGGCCGCGCCAGTCGGAGCCGGCGCGCGGGTCCGCCACCGCCAGGCCGCCCGCCGAGGGCGAAGTGCCGGCCGTGACCGTGGGCGCCGGCTCGTCGAACCGGATCACCCGGTAGACGTTGTTGAAGTGCGGCCCCCGCGGCCCGGGCCCGAGTCGCGGGTCAGCGACGGCGCCGCCGCCCGAGTCCGGGCCTGCGGCACCGATGACCGTGCCCGCCGGCGCGTCCCAGGGGATGATCCGGAGCTTGTTGCGGAAGGCGGCCGGATGCCAGGCACACCGCGGGTCCGCCACGGAGTGGCGGCCCCCGCCCGGGAGCGATTGGCCGGTCACCGCGTTGGCGGGTTCGTCCCACCGCTTCACGCCGAGCTGGCCGTACTCGCCCATACCGTCGGCGAAGCGCGGGTCGGCGACAGCGAAGCCGCCCTGGCCGGACCGCGCCTGGCTGGTGATCGCACCGACGTTCCCGTCCCAGGGCACAACGCCGAGGCCTCGCCGGCCCTCGGCCCAGTCCCAGTTCTCCGGCCGTGGATCCGCCACGGAGAAGGCGCCGCGCGTCGGCGCCGCGGCGCCCGTGATCGTCGCCGCGGGGTCGCTCCAGCGATTGACGCCGAGCACGCCCCGGTAGGTACCCTCGGGCAGGATGCCGAAGTCGGCAAGGTGTCCGTCCACGACTCGGAGCTGCTCGAGCGATCGCCAGTCCCCGCCGGCCGCGACGAACGCGAGGCGAACCCACGTCTTCCACTGCAACACGCGCATTCGGTGCATCGGTCCGGCGGCCGGGTCGCCGGGCAGCGGCAGCGCCCCGAGGATCTCGCCCACGGCGCGGAGCGACCGCCGCGGAGGCTGGTACAGGAACGGGGGCACCTTCTCCCGGTGCCGCGCGACCAACAGGAAGCGACGACGGGACTGGGCCAGCCCCCCGAGCTCGCCGCAGTCGTGGGTCGTCTCCGCCACCGCGTAGCCGTAGGCCGTGAGCAGGGCCTCGATCTGGTCGAGGAGCGGGCGGCCGCGGTTGCTGATCCTCGGCACGTTTTCGAGCAGGAAGAACTCGGGAGGGTCGTCGGCCCAGGCCTCGAGCGCCAGCCAGACGCCCCGGAGCGTCAGTCGGTTGAGGGCCTGGTATCGTCCGGTGGCCGAACGCTCCTCGGAGAGCAGCCCGCTGAAGCCTTTGCAGGGCGGGCTCGTGAAGACGATGTGCGGTCGCTCGCCCCCGAACGCCTGCCGCACGTCATCCACGCTGGCCTCGCGCCAGCCCGGAGGCGGCTCCTTGCCGTGGAACGCAAAGAACTGCTCCCGGTCCATGAGGTCGAGCACGGTCCCACGCGCGCCCGTGAGCCGCTCGAAGGAGCGCACCGCCCCCGCGTCCACGTCGATACCGCCGATGCACCGAAACTCGGCCTCGAGGTGGCCGACGCGCGCCTGAGCGGCGTTGAAGCCCTTCGCGCCGCCGCCGATGCCGGCAAAGAAGTGCGCGACGCGGATCTCGATCCGACGAGGGGCGAGGATCAAGAGGCCTCCTGTCGGGCCATGCGCCGCAGGCGCTCAGCAATTAATGGGTGACACACCAGGCCGAGATCCGCGACCAGGTAGGCGCAAGGCTTGCTGAACCAGTTCCGCTCGTCCTTGCGCCACTTCTGCTGGATCCGCCGCTTCTTCGTGCGCGGGAATCGCACCTGGCGACGTTCCACTGCAAGGACGCTCTCGACGATTTGGACTCCGAATGGCCACCGACCGGCGAATCCGAACGGGTCCACGACCTGGCCGCTGGTCACGCTTTTGTCCCCTCAAGCAGCGCTTTCCTGCGCGCCGCCCATCCTGCGCAGATCTCCGCGGGCAAGCCGTTGGCCTTGTAGGCGATGCCGTCTCCGCCTGCGGGCTCGTACGCTCCAGGGGCGGCTTCGATCTCCCCACCGGCCGGATGGGTCAGCCTCAGCAGGCGTCGCATCCCCTGGTGGCAGAAGAACGGGATGTCGCCGCCGGCAACGTCGTCGAGTTCACCGGCAGCGCTGTGCTGGTAGCGCTCGTCGCCGGAACGTTCAGGACTCCTGGGGCGGAAGGCGCAGTCGACGCACGCCGTCACGCGCACGGCGGGCGGACCCTCGACGACGGCCTCCTGCTCCTCGGTGTAGTGGGACTCCCAGCAGGTGCAGCGTCCGGGGCCGTATACGGCGGCCCCCATACAGCACGCGCCTCCGCCCGCGTCAGGCAGCTCCGGCATGTCGGCGCAGATGATCACGCTGGCCTCTCCCCGGTGATTCCTTCTGCCCCTTCGCCGATGGCCACGGCAGCGGTGACGGGCGGCACTCGGTAAATGGATGACAGCCTGGATCCGGCCGCCCGCCACCGCTTTTCCTCAACAGGTGCACTGGGTGGCGCAACTGGGCCGCCCGCGCCAGAATCGGATGGTCCCGGCCCGCCCGGCCACTGCCGCCACAGCTCCCGAAGGAGCCGCTTCTCCATGTAGCGCTTGGCCCGGTTGTGGAGGTGTTTCGGTCTGCATGCGCCGGTCTCCGCGTCGAAGCACTCGTCGCCGTTCTTGAAGGGCTTGCGACACGGCGGCTTCGTGGCCTCGTAGACCTTGCGCTCGTTGTAGAGGGCCTTGAAGCTGCCGCCCGCCTTGATCAGGCAGTCGCCGATGCAGTACATGATCGCGCGCCGGGTCGGGCTCCGACCCTCGTAGACGGTCGCCCCGTCGGGCGCCAGGCCCATGCCCATACGCGCCCAGAGCTTCGCCGGGTTGGCGTAGTTCGACAGGTCTCCGCACTCCGCGATGATCTGGGCGTAGCTGAGCAGGCCGAAGCCGCGCGTCTCCGCCACAAAGTCCTGGAGCGGGAGCTGGCGGGCGAGCTGTTCCATCTGCTTCTCACGCAGCTTCCGCTTCGGCTCGAGGGCGAGCTTCTTCACCTCCATGATCGCGAGGGCGCTCACCGGCAGGTGTTCGTAGACGCCCAGGCAGCTCGCGTGCCCCTTCTTCTGGCAGCCGGTGGCCTGTTGGTGCTCCCGGCGCTGGATGGCCTTGACCTGAAGCGTCAGCTTCTTCTCGGCCGCGTGGTAGTCGCGGCGCTCGCGGTGGGCCTCGCGGATGCCGGCGATGACGTGGGCGAGGGGCAGCACATCTTCTGTGGGTGGCACGCCTGCGCTGGTCGCCTCCTCGCCTTCGGGTTGAGGTGCAGCGGCGACACTCAAAGTATGGGTGGCACGACTGGCTTGGTCGCCTTTCGTCTTGCGGGCGGAGACACGACTCGATTGGGTAACAGCCGATGGCTGGTCTCCGCGAGAACGACGGCGGACAGTCTTCTGCTGGGCAACACAGGAATCTTGGTCCGCCGATTCGGAGTGGCCGACAGACATTGATTGGGTTTCACGGCGGTGCTGGTCGGCCGAAGTCGTGCCGGGCACGGATCCATTGGGCAACAGCCGCGCTATGGCCCGGCGAGACGGAGGGCGGACACTGCCTTTTTGGGTGACATCCGCAAACTGGTCCGCCGAGACGGATGGGCCGACAGGCGACGGCTGGGTTTCACGGGTGAGGTGGTCGGCCGAGGTGGTGCCGGGCAATCCCTGTATGGGTGGCACATGATCGCTGGCCCGGCGAGAGCGGCGAGAGCGCACTACGCCCTTGGGTGGCAGTTCATGGCTGGCGCTCTCGATCTGTTTCTGCTTCTGCTTCTGCATCACGCGACCTGCTCTTCCTTCTCGGCACGCGTGAACATGTTGCTCAGGTCCTCGTGCGAGAGCTGGCGCTTGACTGGTTTCTGCGAATCCTTCAGGGCCTGATGGATCATGCGAAACCACCGCTCCTTCACCCCGTGGCCCTGGCGCTGGCCCGCGTGGTAGTTCGCAGCCTCGGCGATATCCGCCTTCACCGCCTCGCCCAAGGGCTTGTTCTGGCCCGGCAGCTGGAATGCGTACAGCCCTTCGAGGTTGAAGCGGGCGCGCATGCGCAACCCCACGTCGTCGGGCACCGTCCCCGGATCCCGGCGCGCGATCAGCGCGTTTCTGTCGGCAGCGCACGCGTTGCGGATCGCCTGGTCGATCGCGCCGTCGATCAGCGGGTCGATCAGCGCGCTGCGCACCTTGGCATCGCCATCGACCCACGTCCGCATCAGGCGCTTCGCCGCCTCCCGATCCCCTTTCGATCGATCCATCGCCTCGCGTGCCTTCTCCAGCACGAGAGCGTTCTCGGTCGCCATTGCATCCCCCTTCATGACGCGGTCACCCACGGCCGCGCAACCGTCAGGAAGTGCTCGACCTTGTCGAGGTCGAACAGGCGGTCATCGTCCGATCGGACGTGCGTCTCGACGTCGATCCAGATCCGGCTCCAGCTCGCGGCCTCGGCGATCCGGTGGAGCTGCTCGTCCAGGTTCTCCGGGGAGAGGCCACCGGCATAACCGCAGTACTCCTCCGTCGCCTTGGGCCAATGCGCCGGTAGGACTCCGGCGCCGCCCGACATGTCGAAGAGGGCCGCCGTCTGCGCCCCGCCCATGCGAGCGGCCGACAACAGGGCGTTGTTCACGTCGTCGAATTGCAGGATGTAGCCCTGCGCCGGCTCGAGGTTCTTCAGCGCCGCCGCGAACGCAGGGGCGTCCACCTCGTGGGCGAAGGCGTGGAAGTTGAGCTGCAAGCGGTCGAAACGACGCGCGATGGTCGGCCGCTCGATCGCGAAGGCGTTCCCGCCGCGACAGAAGTTGTGGACCCATGCCCCGCACAGGTGGCCCGAGATGCTGTAGGGACCACCGCCGTGGATCTCGAAGAACGACTCGATCCAGTGGAGAGGTGGGAACCGCTTCAAGCCCTCCTGAGAGCGCGACAGGAGAATGCCCCACTCCACAAACGGGAAGCGCCTCGAGAGTGGCAGCAGATCCTCCGGCCGCACGCTCGCATCCGCGCCCGTCACCGTCACTCGATCCAGAATCATCTGGTCGCCTCCTCGCTTCCGTGGCCCGTCCCCCGAGCCCGAGCCCAGGAAGCCGTCCCGCGCACCGCCGTTACATCAGCGGCGGCACGCTCGACGTATGGCCCGTCTCTACTCGGACCACGCCGGAAGACCCGGTCCTCCGGGCCACGGAAGGGAGCAAGCGACCGACCCGCCAGAATCCCCTCCGGGGCGGGCGCCGGGAGTACGACGCGCATTCGGGCAGTCGCGGCTGACGCGGGCGTGGGGTCCTGCGGACGGACTTCGCCCCGCTGGTGTTGCAACGTCAGCCATCGGACTGCGATCCCCGATGACCCCAGCGGGGTGCGTACCGCCTCCCCATAGAGCCCCGCTCCCGTCAGCGAGCACGGGGCACGCATGGCCTCGCGGCGTACTGGACGAGCCACGCTTAACCACCCTCTCTGGTGCATTCGTCGCGATCTTTCGTCCTTCGATCCACGTCCCCTTCATGCGACCTCGACCCGCAGCTCGTGGTCCTCAACGCGGCCGATGAAGCTCTGCACCCCCGCCTCCTTCAGCCGCTCGACGAGGATGTGGAAGTGCTCGGTGTCCAGGGCCTCGGCGCCGTCGACGAACACCACGGGTAGGCGCTGGGTCTTCGCTCGGAGGCAGGCGACCTGCACAGCGATGTCGATCCGCTGTGCGGTGTTGAGCTGCTCGTAGGGGACGCCCCGCACCCGGATCTCCTTCCCCTCGATCTCGAGGCCTTCGATCGGTAGGTCCTCGGCAAGACGTCGGCGGAAGGCGTCGAGGGACTCGATGACGGCCGTGAGCCGGGCGCTCTCCTCGACCAGGGCGGCCGCCTCCTGGTCGAACTGCTTCGCCTGGTCGTGGAGCGTGCGCGCCTTGGCGGCGGCGTCCCGCTCGGCGCGGAGGGCGGCGAGCTTGTCCCTGCTCTCGGCGAGCGTGGTCCTCGCGCTGGTGATCCTGGCCTCGGTGGAGGCACGCCGGTCGCGCGCTTCCGCCTGCGTACGCTGGAGCTTCGCGTCCAGCTGGTCGAGCTTGGCGTCGTCGCTCTCTCGCAGGCCGGCGATCGCGGCCTCGGTCGAGGCCGTCATGTCGGCTATCTGCTTCTCAACGGCGGCCCGCAGCTCCGCTACCTGACGGATGTGGTCGGCGCGCAGCGCGCGGGCGGCCTCGGTGAAGGCGGCCTTCACGTGCTGGGCGGCGAGCTCGTGGGCGGCCTGGGCCACGGCCAGCGCCTGCCTCTCGGCGGCGCGTGCGGCCTCCTCCTCCCGGGCGATCTCAGCCGCCAGGGTGCTGGTAGCCTGCTCGCCCAAGGCAATGAGGGGCGAAGGGTCGTCGGGGATCACGGCCGGCGCATTCCGGCGCGTCTGGTCCGCGGCCTTGGCCTTCCCGTCCTTGTCCCGGTTGACGCCGGTCCTCGCCCGGAAGACCGCGTCCCGGATGAGGCTCAGCTCCTCGAGGGGGTGCAGCCCGGTTGGGATCGGGGGCAGCGCCGCCGGGTCGACGCCGGTGAGGAGCTGCTGGAGCTCCTGCCGCGGCATGGTCAGGGGCAGGGCCTCGAGGAGCATCAGGGCTCGGTCCTTGTCCGCCGCCATCAGGAAGGCGACGGGGTTCGAGCCCCGGGGATCGAAGAGGCCGGTGAGCCACGCCTGCGGTTTTCGGACATCCTCGAAGGCCGCGGTGTCCCCCACGCGCTGGCGGACGCGGACCTTGTCCCCCGTGCGCTCGACGCGGTACTCCTCGGAGCGTGGGCCGTCGATCACCAGCACCACCTCGGGTTCCACGTCCTTCCCGTCGGGGTCCACGCGGGCCAGGCGCGCCAGGTTCCCGCCGGCGAGCGCGCTCTGCACGGCCTGCAGGGCCGTGCTCTTCCCGGAGCCGTTCGCGCCCCGCAGGAGCGTGATGCGCCCGGGTTCTACCGCGAACTCCCGGGCGCCCAGGACGTCGCGGATCTGGATGCTGGTGACGCGGAGCTGGTCGGCCATGGGAGGCCTACTCCTGCAGCCGGCTCTGCCCGGGCTTCCGCGCGGGGCTCGCCGGTGTATCCGTCTTGGGCGCCACCTCGGCCTTCTCCTTTGCCTCGGCCGTGCACTTCCAGCAGCTGTCGGTGTTCGAGAGATCGACGTCGGGGTGGACCTTGCAGCGGACGGACGGTGCCGGCCCGGGTGCGGCCGCAGTGCCCCCGGCGGCGGGCGCCGCCGGCGCGGCGCCCGCCATCTTTTCCGCCAGGCCGTCGAGGTCCTTCGGCTTCTCATCGACCTTGGGCGCCTCGCCGACCTTCTCGGCGAGCGCCTCGGCCCACGTTGCGTCGCCCGAAGCGATGGCGCCGTAGAGATCCCGAAGATCGTCGATCTCCGCAGGGCTTGCGCTGGCCACGTCGTGGCCGAGGTACTTCTTCAGGTCGGAGGGCATGACGTTGAGCGTGGCGAATGCGTCGAGGACCCTGCGCCGGGCGCCGTCCGGATCCTTGGCCGTGGCGCCGCGGCGGATCTCCTGAATGCGCGCCTTCGCGGCGTCCTGGATGTCCCCCGGCAGGATCTGGAGGATCAGCTGGCGGCGGTGCTTCGAGCAGATCGCCGCCTCCTTCCCGAGCAGCTCGTCTTCGGTGGCGGGCACCGTGTATGTGATCTCGTTCTTGCTGTTCTTCCGCATGCTCAGGGCGACCCGGCCATCGGTCAGGCTCCTGCGCTCCACCGTCTTTTCGATCGTGGCGTCCTTGAACTTGGTGAGGTTGGCTTCGAGGTCGGTCGCGCTGACGCGCACGACGCGCTTGTTCGCATCATCGTAGGTCGCGAAGGCCTCCTCGAGCAGGTTGCCCATGCAGCGGGAAGCTGCGTCGGTGAAGCGAACCGAGAACCCCTCGACGCCGGTGCCGACCGGCTTCCGGTACCACGCCGTCTCAGCGAACCCGGGGCGCTCCACCTCACGCATGATGCGTTGGCGCACGTCGTCCCAGTCCCGCGGGCGCTGGAGCGCCATGATGTATCGGGCCTGCACGACTGCCTGCGCCTGCGCTGCCACGGCGGCCGCGGCCGTCTCCCCGCTGCGCGCGAGCTGCTGCGCTCCGAACTCCTGCCGGACGACGCTGCCCGCCGGCGCCGCAACCATGGCCTTCTCCTCCGTCTTCACTGCTTGGGTCGCCATGCTCATCTCCCCCGCTTGATGCGCGGCCGCAGGCGCCGCAGCGTCCTGTAGGTGTAGGGCTCGACCACGCTGGTGTAGCCCGGGTTCTTCGTCGTCCTGAGCGTCAGGAACGTGCCGTCCGGCAGGGCGCCGAACGTCGCGAGCCGCAGCCGCAGCCGGAGCGTGTTCTCGAGCTCCTGCAGCCGCTTCTCGGCGTCGGCCTTGCCCAGCTTAGCTTCTTCCCAGTCGTCCGCAACCTGGACGTCTACGGCATCGAGGGGAATCGTGGAGCCATCGTCCGTACTCCAGAGCCGTTTCAGCGCGTGCGTCGTGCCCGGCAGCGCGTCGGCCTCCGGCGGGTCTTGCCGCTGGACGCAGTCCCAGAACTCCTCGAGCCTGGGCAGCGCGCTCGCCAGAAACGCGTCGTGGCGCGGGAAGTCATGGATGGCCAGGGGGCCGGGGCCAACGAGCCCCGCGAGCGAGCCCCACGCGGCCCCGAAGCAGGCGATCTCCATCTGCACCTGGATCTGATGGCCGAGGGGCGGGCCTTCCTTCCAGTCCCGGGCGCTGCCGATCGCAAGCTTGATCTGGAGGGGGCCCGGGCCTTGCCCGCGGCAGCCCTCGGGCACCGGCCGCTCCAACGTCGGGGTTGTCACGCGGTCGAGGGTGGCCCCGAGCCAGGAGATGTCCGGGTGGATCGCGATCTCGTAGGCGCCCAGATCCTGGACGAGCCGGCCGGTCTCGTCCGCGTACTCGTCCGCGATGGCGGCTTCCATCCGACGGCCACGCCGCATCGGCAGCGTCTCATCCGACTCGACCCCGCCCACCTTGGCGGCGTACACGGCGAGGGGTCCGCGCCGCTCGTCTTGGCCCAGCACCGCCGCCACGTCGCTGGCGGTCAGGAGCGTGCGCCGGCGCTCCAGCCACGCCTTGCGAGGGTCCAGGATCGCGGGTGCCGTGGTCATGCAACACGCCCCCGGCGCAGCTTGGCGAGCGCCCTGTCACGGAGCTTCAGCTCCCTCTCGGACATCAGGGCGCCGGTGTGCAGCCGGACACTGCCGTGCTGCAGGCGAACGCGCAGCGACGCTTCCTGAAGGACGCCCGTCCCGTGGCCGGTGGAGCACCTGGCGCTCTTGCGCTTCACTGCTTCCTCTCCGGCTCGGAAGCCATGGCGGTCCCTCGTCGGCTCCCTTCCTCATCGGCTAGGTCGGCGCGCCTTGTCAGCACCTTCGCGAACATGCGCGCCTGGCTGGTCAACATCCAGATGCACGGGAGACCCTCACCGAAGCCGACGTACACCTTGCCGTCCCGGTGCCAGACCTCGGCTACGGGTCCACCCTCGCCCGGGTCCGCCACAGGTTCACCTCCTTCTGACACCACTCACCTCAATCCGCCGGAGGACCCCGGGTATCGGTCACGTTGGAACGGCCGCCGCTCAGCTGGCACGCGCCCCTCCCAGCCCAGACCGTCCTGGGTCACGGCGGAGTAGCCGCAGAAGGGACACCGAAACCCGCCGAGGGGGTGGCGCAGCGGCAGCCCATGCCCGCGGAACAGACACAGCAGGTGACGTACAGGCCGGTGGTGGCCCGGAATGACCTGCCCTGCCGTCTCGAAGGGCTCCGGCCTCGTCAGCTCCGCGACGATCGCGATGGCCAGAGAGACGGCGCTGATCGCGAGGCCGATGCAGGCAATGACAAGCCGGGTCATGTGCCCTCCGTCGGGGCCTTGGGCGTGGCCTCGGACACCCGCAGGCCGAGGGCGGCCGCCGCCAGGTCGAGCGCGAACCGGTCCAGGACCACGATCTGGCCGTTCCTGCTGCGGAGCACCGTGCTCGAGCCGTGTCGCTGCAGGCCGACCACATCCGCGCCCTTGACCTGGACTGGCCGGTCGTAGAGGCCCGCGGCCTCCTCGCTCTGCTCGACGGCGCCGAGGTACGACTTGCGGTCCGTCACTGCACCGTCCCCAACGACCGCGGCCGTCTCAGGAGAACCTCGTCACGTGCCTTGAGGCACATGAACAAGGCATTTGCATCGAAACGCGCGGCGTAGGCGACTTCCTCTGCAGAGACGAGCGGCTCGGCACCGCACCGGCTGACCTTGAAGTCCGTCTCCGCCTGCGTCGTGCAGCCCAGGCAGAACAGCGCCAGCAGCACAACGGCACCGAGGAACGAACGCGGGACGCTCATCGGAGGACCCAGCACAGCCACGCCGTGACGCTGACCATGACGAACCACCAGGGCCAGGTGTCCTGGAACATCCGCTTCACCCGCCAGACGAGGTATCGCCTGCGGCCCTCACGCTCGAGCCAGCTCCGCGCGGTCACTCGGAAGCCTCATGGGCCTCGTAGGCCGCGAGGACCTGCTTGAGGTCCCCTCCCACGAGGCCGAGCCGGGGAGCCCAGAAGCGCGCGCCACGAGCCTCTCGGTCCGCGTCCACGATCACGCGGAGTCGCCGCAGGAAGCGCTGCGCCTGCTCGGGGCTGACCGGGGGAACCGCGAGCTGCACCGCCGGGCTCCTGTCCATCACCAGCCCCGCGTCGCGGCCGCACGGAACAGCCAGGCAAGCATGGAGGCGATCAGGAGCGCCGTCCCGACGAGGGTACAGATCGCGATCACCGCGATGAGGCAGCTCGCCAGGCTCCTGGACGGGCGCTGGAGGCTCACCGGCCCTCCGCTTTGGCGATCACGGCTCCCCGGGGACGGGGCTCCCCGGGGTTCGAAGCGTCGCTGTCCCTGGAGGCCAGCTCAGCCTCCCCAGGAGCTGGCGACAGCGTCCCCGCGCTTCGAGCTCGATCGCTCATCGGCTGTAGCCCTCTTGCGCCGTGTTCTGGAACGCGTGCTGATCGACCCACGCCTGGAGATCCTCGCGGGTGTACAAGGCCCGCCCGGCCACGCGGCGGTAGCGCGGCCCGCATCCGCGGCCGCGCCACCGCGCCAGAGTTCGCGCCGTCTTGAGGCGCAGGAACGCGGCCGCCTCGGCCGGGGTCAGATAGGCGGTGGCCGGCGTGGTGGTGCTCATCGCACTCCCGCCTGAATGCTCGCGCCGGCAAGCATGTCGTCCGCCGCGATCCGTCGGGCGGCGTCCAGCAGTTCCTCACGCACTGCGCTCCTGCGACCCAGACCGTAGGCAGCCGCCCCGGCACATGCGGACAGGATCCACAACGGCCAGACGAGCCATGCCTCGCTGCCGAGCCTCTGCCCAACGATGCCCATGAGCGCGCCCGAGGCGATCCCGAGGGTGAGCGTGAGCCCGAGGCTCCAATGGTTGTGGGTCCTCGAGCCGGGCAGGAGCAGATGCACCGGGCAGCCACAGTCCGCAGCGCCCGTGCACCGGAAGCGCGCCAGCTCCTCCATGGCCATGGTCTTGGGATCCGCAGAAACAGCTTCGTCGCTCATCGGCACACGACCTCCGGTTCTCTGGTTCCTTCGTGGCGGGCCTACGGCTGACTACTCAGACTGACCCTCTCGCCTCGCTGGCCTCGCCCGCAGCGGGGGCGTGAGGGACTTCAGGGGCACCAAACGCCTCTTCGTAGGTGACGGCGCGCTTCAACCGCGTCGACAGGAACGCGAGGATGGCTCGGATTTCTGGCAGCTTCCAAGGACGGCGGCCTGCGAGCTTCCGGCTCACCGATGACGAATCACATCCGAGCTCACCAGCCAGATCCGTCTGATTGGCCCCAGCCTCCCGAAGCAGTTTGTCGAGTTCGGACTTCGTTGACCTCACGGCAGGAACATAATAGTCTCCTGCCAATACGTCAAGCGCTATTGTGCCCAAAGGTCAGAAAAGTTAGAATCTCTGCCGTGGTGTCATCATGGAAGAACGGGCCGGCCGCTCACCTCAACCGTCTGGTCGAGGCTTCCGGTGTCTCGAAGACTGAGATCGGCAGGCGCCTACAGCCCAAACGCAGCGATAGCACCATCAATCGATGGTGCAGTGGTGAACGAACACCAAATGCCGACGATCTGGCCAGGGTCTTGGAGATCGTCGGTGGTTCGGCGGACGAAGTGCTTGGCCTCAAGCCCCCGGCCCTCGACCCCGGCGTGACCGCGGCGCTCGCCGACGCGGCCGACGTGCTCTTGAAGCTGGCGCCGCAGCTCCGCCAACTCCACCGAGGGTCGGCGGGCAAGCGATAGCGAGCGCCCGCAGCGCATCAGCCATCTTCATCAGCGCGACCTTGAGCGACGCCGGTCCGTTCCCGGGTCCGCTGCCTTTCATGATTCCCTCCGTTCTACAGGAATCACCGGTCGGCCCAACTGGAAGGGATCGGCACAGCCGGATTCCATCGCGTGTCTGCGCGGGGAGTTAGGTCGCGTAGTATAACCCAGGGTTATACGTATTTTGCAAGGGGTATCGCGCGGGGGTTCGGCGACGACTACTGACCCGGCTGCCCCTTTTCGCGTTCCATGGCGGCCAAGAGATCCGGCAACCACTTCGGGATCGGATGCCCCAGGTGTTCCCGCCGGCGGCGTTCGCGTTCGACCATCCCGATGACCGCGTTCTTGAAGAGGCGCGGGATCGGCTTGTGGTCGTTCTCGTAGACGCTGATGGTCTTCTTGGTGACTCCGATCTTCTCCGCCATCTCTTCCTGGGACATCTTCTTGGGGGACAGGCTCCCGAGCCAGCGCCGCAATACACGCAGCTGCGCTCCGGTCAACGTCGTGAAGCATACACCGCTGGGACGTGGGTACGAGGAGGCTCTGCACGCTCATGTCTTCGAGCGTAGCGCCGACGTCAATTGGTGAAAGGTGTTGCTGGGGTTACGCCTTGTGGCCCTATGCTGGCCGCGGCTTCAGCCGCACCTTCTCGCGCGGGATCTGGTACTTCTCGAGCCAGTCGTAGATCGTCTTCCTGGTGACGCCCTCGAGCCGGGCCACGCGTGCGATGTTCCAGTCGTTCTGCCGCAGGAGCCAGAGCAGCCGGTCGCGCGCCGACTGCGTCTCGGCCTCCGGCTCGGCCTGGCCCAGTACCGTGGCCTCCGTGAGCACCTCGAGCAGCACCTTAAGCCGCGCCGGCGGCAGGGCGATCTCCGGATCCGCCAAGTAGGCAAAGCCGATCATCTCCCCGTCGCGGGCACAGGGCAAGAAGAGGAAGGTGCGCCCGCCGTGGATGATCGGCGCGGTGCCATCTGCATACCGCCAGTCGGCGATGGCCAGATCCAGGATCTGCTGGTACGCTCCCTGGGATGCGAACATGTCCGTCTTCCCAGCCACGCACCGGTAGACGATGCCGACCTTGGCCCGGCAGAGCACCATCATCAGTTCGAGCGTCTTCTGGGCCAGCTCCCGCTTGTCTTGTGGATTCGCCAACGCCTTGAGGTTGAGCGCCACGCGATCCCTCCTGGTTGAATGGCGCATAGCGTATCCGCGGTACACGCACGCGGTCAATGGGCAAAGGGCGACTACGGGTAGACACTTCCTGTATCCTGGCTCCAGCCGCGCGTAGACCGCCCGGCGGGAGGGAAACCATGAGGCCCTGGATTCTGCTTGCCTTTCTGCTGACCGCTCTATTCTTCGTGGCCACGTCAGGGCCGGACAACGTCCAGAAGAACGATGGCGGGACTGGGTGGCCGCCGCCGTCGACGCTGCCACCAAAGCAATAAGCTCGTCCTCTTTTCCGTTCTGGTAGTGTACACTCGCGCCAGAACGCCATGTCCGACCTCCAGGGACTCAGCGGTGTCGCTGCCATCCTGTTCGCCGCGCTGGCCCTCGCCGGGCTTGCACGCTACCAGCGACTGCACCTGTGTTCTGCCTTCCCGGCCTATCTGGCCGCGGTTGCCCTGGGTGATCTCCTCGCCATGGCATGGCCGGGCGTCTTCTTTACCTGGTCGTCCTATGTGGGCCGCGAGATCGTCTATGCAGCGCTGAAGCTGGCCGTGGTGCTGCAACTCACCGCCGTCTGCTTCGCCGCGTTCCCGGGGGCCCGCGCCACCGCGCGCCGAGTCCTGCTACTGGTTCTTGCGGCCTTGGTCGTGGCAGCCCTACTGCCGACTGGAGCCACCGGCCCGGAAGGACTCACGTACGCACTCCAGCCGAGGCTCGCCAACGGCACCGCGATCGCCTTCCTGGCGCTCTGGGCCGTGGTTCTCTGGTACCGGATCCCAGTGCACCATCTTCACCTGGCAATCCTCAAGGGCTTTGTCCCCTACCTCATGATCTTCACCTTTGGCATGCGGCTTCCGCTCGACATCGGGCCAGCCTTCGCCAACGCGGTAGCCGGCTTGAGCGGGCTGCCCTACGTGCTCGTCCTCGCGTATTGGGCTTGGGCCGCGTGGCGCCATGAGGAGCTCCCGGACGCACCCGAGTCCCTCGTACGCCGGCTGCAGCCCTGGAGGTTCAGCGCGTGACCGTGGCCGTGGGGGTCCTCGTACTGCTCGCCCTCGGAACCATGCTGTACCTCACTGGCCGGGCGCACGAGCGCCGGGCGTACCGGGACTGGCGGGTCCTGATGACCAGAGAGGGCGAGCATCTCTACCAGCAACAGCTTGCCACGGTGGCCGCGGAGATGGCGGCTGTGGACGTCGCCCTCGAGGCCGCGGCGGAGGCGGACCCGCTCGTTTCGTCCGAGCAGGCGATCCGACTCCTCGCGGCGGGTTTCGGTTTGATCGGCCATCACGCCCAGAGCATGCGGAGCCTCCTCGCCGGGATGGCCGTCTATTCCCGCATGGTCTCGGCTATGTTGCCTGTCGCGCCCGTAGCGCCGCGGCGCTTCCGCCTGCGCGGGCTGATAAACGCGGCCCTCCTCGGGGCCGTATTCCACCAGCTGCTCGTGACAACGGCCGAGCGTTACCGGCTGCGGGTCTACGTGCTGCGGTTCGGCTTCGGCGCCGTGGTGCGGTATCTGCGTCGCGGGCCCGGCACCATCACCGTCGCGGCGGTGAGCGATGCCAGGCACGACCTGCAGGCCCTGACCGACGAGAGCCTGGAGAGCCTGCGAGTGCTCCTGACCTCGATGGCGGCGGACCGCCGGGCGTAGGAGGATCGGGATGTCCATGACCTGTGAGAAATGCGCCCAGGGAACGATGGCTGCGGTCAAGCTGTGGCGCTTCAGCGGCTGCCTCGTGGCGATCGGCGCAACGCTGCTGATCCCGGCAGTGCTCAGCCTGATTGGGGCGACGCTTCTTGTGATCGTAGGGTTCGTAACGACCGCCACTCAAGCAACCAGGACCGCTGCCATCCCAGGCCAGGCCAAGGCGGAAGCCCTGATGCGCCTGCGCGCCATTCCAATCGACGATGCCCTCATCAACGAGTTCGATCAGAATCTTCGGATCAATGATCTCGCACTGGCACGGCTTGCGCCGCGCGAGCGGCGTGAAGCGGAGAACGCGATCAGCACATACAAGACACGACTCGCACATGCTGGAGTCGGCGCAGTAGCAATAGGCGGCCTTGGCACCGTTTTTGTGATCGGGGTCTACGCCGCAGCCATTCCTGCCTTCATCGTAGGCCTCGTGTTGCTTCTGCGTAAGAAGGTCTGGAAGTGCACCGCGTGCGGGTACATCTTCGACCGCGCATAGCCTCACGCTGAAAAAAGGGCGGCGCGGCCCCTTCAGGCCGGACGCCCGTCCTTCTGATACCGGCTGCCACAACGGTTGCAGGTGGCGTCCCAGTCATCGCTGGCCACGCGGACCTTGCGGCCGACCGTTCCTTCTGGACAGCCGCAGAGCCAGAGACGAAGGCGCGAGCCCGAGCCAGCCCCGCGGGAGCGCCCGCCGCGAGTCCCGACACCCAGGGGGCAAGGCTTCACGCGGGGCGGAGCCACGGGACCGGCGGCGAGCCCGAGCGCGGCGAACCCCGGCCGGCCATCGGAAGGGTGCGGAAGGGCCTCGATCGCCGCCCACACGCGGGGGTCGAAGTGCTCGGGCGAGTACTCTTGGCCGCCCGCCTGCGCCAACTGGAGGCCGAGAACCGCGGCGGCCGCCTTCCACCCAGCACCGTGCCCGCACTCTCGGCCGGCGAGCGAGTGCGCCAGCTCGTGGACCGTTGTGCCGGCGAGCTGGATGTAGCTCTCCTCACCCAGCGCGGCGATCTCGATGAAGTCGTGGGCCGCGCCGTTCTGCCAGGCTCCGAAGTAGCACAGTCCGCGCACGCCCTCCGGTCCCCCACCGTAGACCAGCTTCGCGGAGAGCAGCCGCGCCCGGAGCGCTGGGTCGTTTACACGCAAAACCACCGCGGCGCGGACGGCGTGGACGAACGCCTCGTGCGTGGTCTCGGCCGTGGGCTCCGTCTCGTCCGCCAGGAAAGGAAGGATGCGTGCTGTGCTCATGGAATCTTGACTCCTCGCCAACGCGGCGCTATTCTTGCCTTGGTCTAAACCCTGTTCCCGTACCTGGGGCCGCCCTTCGGGGCGGCCCTTGGCGTTTCCGGCGGCGTGGAGCCGGAGGGACTCGAACCCTCGGGACTCAGGTCTAAACCCTGTTCCCGTCACCTGACCGACCCCGTTGTTGCTCTGCGTCGTCATGCTGTTAGTATATACGACATAGTGTCTCTATTAGTTCCAAAAGACGACTTGGAATCTTTCCCTTTTTGAGGGCGCGCTTTTCTCTTGACATTAATAGACTTTATGTCTTATATTTGATCGGTGGAGGATTTGATGAGCAAACAAGGGGCGGTTACGGGGGACGCAGTACGGGCGCTCAGACTCTCGCGGTTGCGGACGCTCTGGATCGCCACCGGCGGTGCCGGCGTCTACGGCTCCGTGGTCCGGTTCGCCCTGTTGACGGCCCAGCGAAGCGGCAACGTCTGCGCCGCGAGGCTCGACGAGCTGGACCTCGCAGGGAACGTGTGGCGGATTCCCAGCACCAAGTTCAAGTCCGGGATCCCACACGAGGTGCCGCTCACCAAGGACGCGCTCGACGTGATCACCAACGTGCCGCGCGCGTCCGGTGAGCAGTGGGCATTTCCAGATCCGCGGGGCGGGCCGCTGCGCCCGGCGCCGTCCGCATGGCGGACCCTGCTCGAGACCTCCGGCATCATCCACGCCGACACCCCGAGGAAGTCCAGAGCGCCGCTCCCGATCAGGTTTTATGACTTGCGCAGGAGTGTGTGGGACGCACTCACGACAGAGCTGGGTGTCGCTGTCCCCGTCGCCGAGGCGGTGTTCGGCCATGCGGCGCCGGACGTCGAGACCACGTACAACCCGGAAGGCATCGCGCTCCGAGAGAAGCGCGCCGCGCTTGAGCTGTGGGCCGCCGAGCTTCGGCGGATCGTCGCCGGCACCCCAACCCAACCAACGTGGCCCTTGGCCAGATCCGGCCAAGCGTCAGGAAGGGTGCACTGATGGGCAAGGACAAGGCGCACGGACCCGGCCGCCACTCTCTCGGCCATGAAGGACACGCCGGACGCGCGGACCGTTGCGACGCGTGCCGGCTCCGGCGCTGGCGCGAGGCCCGCGGCCTCACGCAGGCCGAGGCGGCGCACCTGATCCCCAGTAGACGGTCACTGCACACGACATCGCGGACCTGGCTGCGCTGGGAGCGGGCGGAGGTGCCGGTGCCCATCCTGGTGCTGCGGCTGCTGGAGTCTCTCGACCAGGCGCCGCCGCGGAGCGAACGCCGGTGACTAGTTTACTCGGCCGGCTCCGTCGGCTTCGGCTGCAGCATCGCCGCGATCTTCCCGCCCACGTGCTCGGTCGCCTTCCGAAGCGGGTCTGCCGCCAGGTGCGCATACCGCTCGGTGGTCACCGAACTGGTATGCCCCAACAGCTTTCCGATGGCGAGCAGAGCATATCCCTCGCCGGCCGCGAACGACGCGAAGCTGTGCCGCAGGTCCTGGGGCCGAACGTCGGGGATACCGGCCATGTGCCGGATCAGCTTCCACACCGAATGCACCGACACGATCGGGCGCCCAGCCTTCCCGCCCGGGAACACGTGTGGGTTGCTCTCGAGCCGCGGCAGCCCGCGCAACAGCTCCACCGCCGCCTCGCTCAGCCGAACAAAGCGCACGCGCTTGGCGCCCGGCCGCCCCTCGGGGAAGACGAGCTGGGCGCGCTCGAGGTTGACCTCATCCCAGCGCAGGCTCGCGATCAGCCCGGGACGTGCCCCTGTCAGGATGAGCAGCCGGATCGCCGCGACCCCCTCGGCCGAGCGCTCCTCGAGCTTGACCAGCGCCTGCCCCACCGCGACGAGCTCGTCCTCGGTGAGGAAGCGCTCCCGCTTGCGCTCCGGAAACCGACGCAGGCCCTTGCATGGATTCGGGCTGGAGCGGAGGCCCCACAACGTCGCCATCTCCATCGCATGCGACAGCAAGGCCAAGCACCTGTTCCCCACGAACATGCTTTTCCGGAACCCCGCATGAAACGCGCTGACGTCCGCCGACGTGACTGCGTCCACCCGGAGCGAGCCAAGCTTCTTGAGGATCAGCTCGAAGTAGATCTTGTCCTTCGCCTGCGACGAGGCGGCCTTGTGCGGCTCGGACACCTCGAGGAGGTAGCGCGCGGCCAGGCCCCGCATGGTTGGAAAGGTGCGCTCAGCGTCACGGTGCACTCCCGGATCCCGGCGGTCCGCCACTTCGCCGATCAGGCGCTGCGCCTCCAAGCGTGCCTTCTCGACCGTCCATGGCGACCCGTGGGGACCTATCGTGAACCATCGCTTGCGGCCGCGGATCTTGTACTGCAGCGCAAACACCGGGGCTCCGCCCGCCTCGCGTCGACGCGCCAGGAAGCCGCGCACGGTGGTATCCCAGGCGATCTGGCCTGGCGCCAGATCAGCGATCAACGCTTCAGTGATCTTTGCCTTCATGCGTTCCACTCCCCCCTTCGGAATGCGCTGGCAGCCACTGGCCGATCTGGCAGCCACTGGGCAGCCGGCAGCCAGTGCCGAACAAGGGTATAGTGGATGTAGGCTAAAGTACAGAACTAACAGCTAAACGGCTGCGTACATACAGGTAAGGGGGACTTAAAGCCATGACGAGAATCAAACTCTTAATCTCTGGGTTCATGGTTCGAGTCCATGGCGGGTCACCAGAAGAATCAACCACTTACAGGAATCAAGACAGGCTGGCAGCCAAGACGAAGGCAGCCGGCAGCCGTATGGCAGCCTCGAGAAATGCTTCGATTCTCGAACGCTACCTGGGAGAGCCATCGCCGGTCCAGGCCTGCCCGACCCAGGGCGAGACGTGTCCTGGATGCCCTGACTGCTGGGCGGCGAGACGCGGCGCTCGGCGGGTAGTCGGCGCCCTCCTCGCCTGTCTCCTGGTGCTACCCGCCGGGGCGAGCCCACAGGAGCCCGGCCTCGAGGTCACCACCGGGGATCGCCAGCTCCCACCACCGCCGGTTCCACTCGACGTCTCCGTGGAGATCCACCGCCGCTTCTCGCCCATCATCCTGCGCCTGGAGACCTTCTGCCCCGGCGAGCACGACTGCCGGCTCATCTGGACGACGCTTCGCTGCATCGGTACAACGTGCTTCCCGCATCGCATCACCCAGAGCTACTCGAACCCGTACAGGGCCTACTTCACGCCGACCACCGCCGGGCGGTACCTGGTCCGCGTCAGGATGGAAACGTGCGAGCCACCGCCGGATGGCGCAACGCGCCCCTACATCTGCGCCGTGTGGGTTCAGCGTGGCGAGAGCGGGGTCAACTTCCGATTCTGAGGCGCGGCCGTTGTCGGGCGGGGATTGAAGGGGGTGAACGTGAGCGACTGCAACGAGTGTGGCGCCCCGGCTGTGTTCCGGGCCAGGCTGACCGATGTCAAGGACGTGCTGCTGGACAAGGTGGATCTGTGCGAGAGGTGCGCCCGGTCGCTGGACCTGTTCAACGTGCCGCGCAAAGGCGTGACTCTACTCGTATGACTGGCGGGGCGCCGGCGCCGGCGGACTATCGATCGGGGCCGTGTCTGGAGCGGGCGCTCCTGGAGCAAAGCCTACCGCTGTGGCGTTTGGTTTCGGGATCTGGGCCAATGCCTGTTGCAGCAGACCCTCTTGCCATACAAGGTTGTCAAGAATCGTCCTGTTTGCTGCCTGGTAGGCGGCCTGCTGTTGCGGAAGAGATGCCTCCCAAAAGCTCTTCCCGCACAGGCCGCGAGAAGCCTCGTTTACGGTCAAGACATAGAGGTGGGTTGCGATGAGCTTCAGGAGGCCGGTCGTATCATCTGACATTCCATCTCTCCCGTGAGTCGACTCGCCGCGCGCAGCCTATCACGGGTCAGCCGGTCCCTGCTCGGAGACGACCATCCCATCATGGAATCCAGGACGTAAGCGGTAGCCCGAGGAAACGGAAGGGGCTGCCCTCGTAGTAGTCGCTCCCGTCCGACAGCGTACGGGAGCTGTGCCAGACCTGCTCGATCTTCCCGTAGAGGCAGTGGATCTCGGTGTCGTTGGGCACGACGACCATGGGATGGTGGCCGTTCCGGGACCGCAGCACGAGCTCGTCCCGGGCCTGCGTGAACGCCGCTGCGGAGTCGTAGTTGAACTCCACGTCGAGCAGCCTCCTCGGGTGGTCCATCTTTCGGTAGGACCTGATCGGAACCTCGCCGCTGCGCACCTGGTCGTCGATGTAGTCGATGCTCTCGGGCGGCTTGAAGATCCGTGTCAGCGTCAGCTTCTGCGCGAGCACCACCTCACCCAGGTAGATCGCCGCGCTGTTCGTCCCGGTGAACTTCAGCCGCCAGTACCGCTCGTCCCGGATCGTCCCCAGCGAGCTGTAGAACTCGAGGGGGAAGGCCGTGATCGTGGCCTCGAGGGTGCCGGCGCCGGCGAAGGCGGCGCTGTCCCGGCGCAGCTCGAGGGAGATGACCGGGTCGATGTTGTGGCCGTGCAAGCTGATGAAGTCCACCGACGGCCACAGGTAGCAGCTGTCCGCGAAGCACGTGCCGGAGGCCGTCGCCACCTGGATGGTGACTCGGAGCGTCATCAGCTGGAGATCGGCGCGGTACGCCGGCGCCGACTCCATGGTGAAGGACCCGCTCGAGGTCGCGAAGGTGGCCGTCGTCCGGGTCGCGAGGTCCGTCGGCGTCGCCGACCAGGCCGACCCCGTCCAGTACTTGCCCGTGTTCCGGTTGAAGACCCGGAGCGCCACGGCGCGGGTGCCGTCCCCCTTCAGCGCGATGGTCCAGTTCAGCTTCTCCCCGGCGCGGACCGTGATGTCCTGGTAGGCGACCGCCGTCCCCGTTCCGCTGACGAACTTCATCCCCGGCCCTGCGGCCTCGCCGCCCGTCGCGTCGTACGTCACGTCCCCCGTGCCCGTGCTGACCTCCGTCCAGCTCGACACGTTGCCCCCGCTGTTCAGGACCATGTCCCCGTTGGTCACGATGTTCAGGTCGAAGGTCAGAGTCGGGTCCGCGGTGAGGGAGCCGAAGCGGAAGGCACTCGAGGGGATCCGATCCTTCAGGGCCGTGACCGCGAAGTTGGTGTCGGCCGCTGGGCTGGGAGTCGGTGCAGTGATGCTCCGCTCGAGGGCGTTCGCCAGGTCACCGACCACCACGAGCATGTTCATCACAACCCCCAGACCGCGACTTCCTCGTCCGGCATCGCGTACGGCCGCAGCTCGATGAGCTCATACGTGGCAAACATGTCCTCGGCAAGGGCCACTGATGGAATCGCCAGAACGTTCCCGGTCTCGACGTCCACAAGGGTGGACGTAGAGTCCGTGCCCTTGACACCATCCAGGAAGATACTGCTGGTGTACTGAGGTAGGCCCAGTTCCCCGGCCGTTCCAGTCCAGCGAATCGCAATGCGGAAGCTCTGCCCGGCGCCACTCACCGCGGTGAACGGTATCTGCGCCGCAGTGCCAGTCCCGGGGTGATGCTTCAGGAAGCCTGCCGCGGAAACGTTTCCAATGACGCCGAGCCACCGACTACCGGCCACCCGCCCACCAAGACCGAGGGAAACGATCACCTTCTCTGACGAGTCGTCTAGTTCGCTTTGGATCCACAGTGGCGTCAGCCTGAGCAGCAGGGTTCCGTGCAAGTTGCTGACGCCGACATTGCGAATGGTCAATCGCGCCTGTGCCCGCACCACATCCGCCACGGCATTTGTGACGATCCGACTCGAGTCGCTCGGCACCATGAGAAAGGTGAGGTCCCGGCTGAAGAGCTGGACGTGGTATACCGTGTTGCGCCGGCTGACCGTTCCTCCCGCGGTGAGTACCAAGCTGAGTGTCAGCGCGCCACCACCGGCTCCGACGCTGATGACACTCGAGTGGTGGCGTTCGATCGTGGTCGTTGACGCGGTGGTCGGAAAGGAGTTATCAGTCTGTGCCACCTGCCAAGTCTGATCCGAATCCCTCCACCACTTCAGGTCGAAGGCGCGCTGGATTCGATAGACGAGGGCCGTACCGTCCCTGTCGACGTGATCGACCCAAAGGCGCGTCATCGCGTTCGCGATGAAACCGGTCGTTGCCGGCCACGTGACGCGCGTCTCCGTCACGTGCGGGTTTCCGGCGGTCAACCGCAGTCCCTGCGTCGTGACGCTCGTGTCGAACAGAAGGGGCGTTGCGCTGTCCACCGCGATCGTGCCCGACCCAACCGACAGTGTCAGGCCTGTGGTACCGGAGATGAGGCTGGAACGTAGTAGGCGATTCTTGTCATTGTGCTCGAGCAAGATCCCTGCGGCGGTGAGTGCCTCCATGTCGGGGCTGATTTGGACGATTCGCCCGTCTCCAGCGTCAGGTACCCACGCATTTGTTTCACGTTCGAAGGTCCGAATCGCGCCAGCCGAGATCACGGCGTCGCCTTGGCGTAACGCCGAGAGCTGTTTCACCGCTCGCCCCGTCTCGCGATAGGCGGCCGCCTTTCGCATGTCCGCGAGGTCCAACTCCACGGTCAGGTTGTCCAGGTCCAGGGTCGAACCCATGACGCGCGTCAAGGCCCGCGCCCAGTCCGCATTGCCGGCTCCGTCACCCGACGGGTGCGGCCAGTCCGGGTGCGACAGCGCGACCAGGTCCAGCAGCTCGGCGTCGCCGGCGACGAGCGGCGCGATCACGCGCGCCGTCGTCCTGACCGACGAGAACGCCCACAGCCTCCGCGACGCGATGTCACGCCCCTGTTCCGTCGGGTCGCCGCGGATGATGGTGCAGATGTTCGACGCGATCGATGGGGAGAAGTACTTGTTCGCCAGGTAGTTCATCGTGTGCTGCTTGTCGTCGGCGGCCGCGTCCTCCGCGTTGACCGCCAGGACCGCGACGATATAGCCGGTGAACCGGGCCGAGGCGTTCCAGTTTTCCCCGATCTTTCCCGCTGTCGCGAGCGCGGCGACGCCCGCGGCCATCGCCGTGCTCACTGGGTTGTATGGGTCGTCGATGATGTTTCGCAGGGTGCTGAGGTAGGAGTGAACAAAGATGTACCAGCCGTTCGGTCCGGCGAAGACCTTTAGGGCGCTCTTCTGGTTCGTCCCATCGTGCGCCCATGTGTAGTAGGTATAGACCCCGGCGTTGTTGCGCAGCGTCATCCCGAGCGAGTTGGTTACGGACCCGCCGAAGATGCCGTCGTTCAGAGCTGGCGTGGCGCTGTTCGCGGTGATGACGGTCGGCTTCGCTAGCACGTAGATCGTTCCGCCCCCGACGGCGGTGAGGAACGTGCTCAGCAGCGGCCCTGTGTAGAGGTCGTTGACGCCATCGAAGAGCAACGCGGGGCGTCCGTTGAGGATGTTTGTCTTGAGGACTGGCGTATTGGCCAACGTACCTTGCGTGAAATCATTGTTGTTCCCAGAGATGTCTGACCACGTTGCGGGTTGGTCACCATCGGCGAGGTATGTGAGGGTGTCGGCCTCGAGCCAGAGCTTCAGATTTGTCTTACGATCGAGGAACGCCATCTACTCCCCTGCAGGGCCCCAGGTCGGAGAGAACGTCTCGCTCTTACCGATCGTGGGCAGTGGGTCGAACACCTCGATCTGCTGCATGTATCGGTCGAGGGCAACGACCTTCGATGTCTGAACAATCACGGAGTCGAGCAGGTCCGACGAGTCGAACTCGAGCGCCAGTCGCTGGTCCTCGTAGTCCTGCGGGTATCGCAGCCAGGGGTCACTCACGTAGACGGTCGAGCCAGCTGGCGACGGATCGTCCATCCCCACGGCCAACGCTCCGTTGTTTCTCCAGAACAGCTTGCACTCGTTGTCGGCGCCCCACTGGTTCAGGACGTCTTGCACAACGATCTTGTCGCCAACGTAGAGGGCACCGATGTACGCGCCGCCGCCGGCCGCAGTAGACAGCCGGGTGTTCAGGGACGCGAAGCGCGACACAGAGCACACCGAGGTCACCGTTGGCCAGACGCCGGTCCAGCTGCGCCCGGTGCTGTCGTTGAAGACGAAGTGATCGAGCCAGTGCTTGAGGATGTCGACGCTCGACAGGATGTAGGTCCCCGTGCCGTCGCCGACCGTCTCGTAGCCGTACGCATCCACCGTGATCACGCCAGTGGTCTGGTCGGCCACGAAGTCGATCAAGGTGTAGGGCCGACCGTTCACCGTCACGTGCGAGACGGCGTAGCCAGCGACCGCCACGAGCGCGCCGTTCTTGTACACGCGCAGCGGGGTCGTGTAGCCGATGGAGACCAGGTAGCGGAACCCGACGGTGTCCACGTAGAGCGTGGGAAGCGCGCCGTCGCTGGTGCCGGCCGCCTTCGAGCTGGTGCTGTCGTGGAGCCCGTAGAAGTGGGGCACGGGCTGGCCCAGGGCGTCCTTGTGCGAGTTGGGCCAGTCGGCCTCGGTGACGAAGACGCGCGGCAGCTCTGACAGCAAGGGCTGGTCGTTGCCCGTGCAGTTCAGCGTCCACTCGAAGTTCTCGCCCTGGACGAAGTCGGAGAGCCTCCCAGTGAAGGCGAGGAACCAGTCGGCGAAGGCCAGGTTGCTCGTGGTCAGGTAGCAGCGCACGGCCGCACCGTAGATCCGTTCACCAGAGGCGATGATCGTGCGGAACATCTGGTCGGTGTCATCGATCACGAGAGAGAAGACCATCGCCTGGAGGGCGTTGCGGCGGTCCGCCACGGCCCGCGGGACCTTGCCCCACTTCTTCACCCTGCCCTCATAGTACCCGCGGGAAGCGGACGAGACGCCACCGACCTCCACCGAACTCCATCGCTTCGTTCCACTCGAGGGGAAGTCGATTTCCATCAGGCGATGGACAGTGGCGCGCCCGGTCCGGAGCTCGGCCAAGTAGTTCGCCGAGTAGAGGCCCACCCTACCGGCCCACGCGCCTGACCCGCGTGGTGGCGCCCCCGCGGTTGTAGCGCAGGGAGTAGTTCAGGGCCTGGATGAAGCCGGCGTCCGGGCGGATCCCGTGAAAGCTCACGTTGGAAATCACGCCGCCGGGCCCACCGGTGCCTGCGGCTCGCATCGCAGCGGCGACGATCTTCGGGAACTGCGGAAGCGGGATCACCACCTCGGACACGCCGGCCTCGGCCAGGCGCTTGATCGTCCCGCCACGACGATGGGGCACGATCCCGCCAACAGCCATCGCACCGGGGCCGCTGCCGTCCCGGCCTCCCCTCGAGGTGTCGCCAGAGTCCCCGCTCCCACGCCCCGAGCCGCTGTCGAGACCGCCCATCGACGCGCCGGCCTTCTCGGCGGCGTCGGGGATCGCCCCGAGGCCGCCCAGGATCCCTTGGATCTTGTCCCGCACCGAGATCAGGCCAGGGTCGGCGGCCGCCGCGAAGTCGGTGAAGCCCTGCTCGATGTCCGGCACCATCTGGTTCAGCTTGATGGGCAGCTCGCCGAAGTTGCTCACCCACGCGCCCTCGGCCGCCTGCGACGCCAGGTCGTTGATCTCGTTGAATGCCTCGAGCGACGTCGCCGACGTTTCCATCGACGTTGCCACGGCGGCGGCGGTCTGCTGCCCGCTCTCCATCCACGCCGCCGAGCTGGAGGCGGCGGCCGCGGCCGTGGTGGTGGCGGTCGTGCTCGCCGCTGCTGCGGCCGCCTGGGCGGCGCCGGCTGCCGCCTGGCCGGCCTGATCCATCGCAGCGGCGGCTTTCGTCGCCGACGCCGGCAGCGCGAACCCCATCCCCTCGACCAGGGTCTTCATCAGGTCGACGAGCTGGATGATCGGCTCAGGGTTGAACGAATACCCCATGGCCTCGGCCTGGTCCTTCAGCTTCTGCGTGTTCTCGTCGAGCGGGACACCCATCTGCTGAGAGGCGTCGACGGCGGCCTTCAATTCCGGCAAGATCCCCTGCATCGCGGTCTTTCCGTCGACCCCGGCGGCCACGAGGGCGTCGCGGGTCTGCAGCATCGACTCGCCGAAGGCCTTCTGCATCGCGGGGTCCATCAGGCCCTGATTGGCGGCGCCCTTGAACACCTCCCCCATCCCCTCCAGGGTCGTGACCATCCCCTTGAGCTGGTCGTTCTCCCCGATCTGGCTCTGAAGCGCGGCGAAGGGCTCGAGCATCGCGGCGCCAGCGGTGTCACCCGCAGCCACCATCTGGTCGAACATCGCTTTCGCGGAGGCGCCCAGCGAGTCGAGGGCCCCCATGAGACCCTGCTCCTGGATGGCCTGGGTGAACCCGGAGGCGAAGAACGTCGCCGCGTTCTTCCCAAAGTCGCCCATGTTCTTGAGGTCCATCCCGGCCATGCCCGCGCCGATCTTCGCCGCGCCGCCGGCCATCGCTTGGTTCTGCTCCGACACGAACGCCTTCATCCCGTCGGTCATCTGGTGCGAGGCCTGGGCCGCCTTCAGCATCCCCACCGTCATCGCGTCGCCCACGGTCCCGGCCTTGCGGGCGCTCTCGACCACGGAACCAAACGCCTTGTCGATCTGCTCGACGCCTTCCTTCGCCGGGATCGAGCCGTTGGCCACGCCGGCCATCAGCTTGAAGACCTCGGCTGACATCTGCCCGGCGTTCTTGCCGCTCTCGGCCATCGCCTCGTCAAGGTGGAGCAGCGTGGCGGCTTCGGTGGAGACGCCGAGCTTCTTCTTGGTGGCATCGATGGCCTTGGCCAGCTCGTCGGAGACGGCGAAGCCGAGGATCTTCCCCGCGTCCTTGCCGACCTTCACCCAGCTCGGCTTGTGGAAGATGCCCACGATGGCTCCGACCACAGCGCCCGCAGCCATGCCCCACGGGCCGGCGATGGCGCCGATCTGGGCGCCCATCGCGGCGCCGGCCAACGCCCGGCCGCCCGCGCTCTTCTGGCCGCCCAGGGCACCGCTCGCGGCGCCCAGGACCTGGCCCGCGGCGGAACCCATGGCCATGTTCCGCTCGAAGCCCGGCTTCATTCCCCTGGCTTTCTGGAAGGCCTCGACCCCCGGCATTGCGCCGGCGGCGCCCGCCAGGACTCGACCGAAGCCAGAATCTGCAGAGCCGCCCATCTGGATGAACGCGTCGGAAATGCCCTGGAGGAGCTGGCCGAACGCCTGCATCTTTTGCAGGACCTCGGCCTGGGCAGCAGCCACCTCCCTGAGCTTCGCCTCTTCCTCGGTCGCGGCCGCGGCGGCCTTTTGGCTCGCCTCCTCAGCCGCAACGCCGTGCTTCATCCACAGCCCGTTGCCGACCTCGATGTAGTCGCCCTCCTCCTTCGCGCGCCGCGCCGCCTCTTGGGCGGCCGCTGCTTGGGCTTCCCACTGCGCCGGGGTCATCTGGTCCTCGAGCGCAATGATTTTCGAGAGCTCACCCTGGTAGTTCTTGAGCTCGACGTCGCTCAGGGCGCCGAGACCACCCTTCACGTCCAGGGCGAACTGCACCTCGTCGAACTTCTCGGCGATCTGCTCAACCGTCGGCCCGAGCTTGCTCCCCAGCGCCTCGACGTACTTGTCGAGCTCCTCCTTGGCCTTCTTCTCCTTGGCGGCCATCGACTCCCAGGCCTTGGCATAGGCGTCCTCGAGCTCCTTCGCTGCCTTCGCTGCCTTGTCGACGTCGGCCTGAGACCGGAACGCCGGGCCCGTCACCTTCGCGGACCCACCCTTGATCGACGACCCCTCGAAGGGCGCCTGGCGCGCCTTGTCAATACCCGCCCGGGCGGCCGCGTCTTCCATTCCTGCCGCCGTCGTCCCGAGTTTCAGACCATTGTTCAGGTCCATCGCAACAGCGGCGACGTCGTCGAATACTGACGACATTTCCCGCAGGAGCGCAATGTCGACGCTGAGCAATTCCTTGGTGAGCGACAGCGCCTTGCTTGCCGCCTCACCCATCACCGTGAAGAAGCCGGCGATGTCCGAACGGTGGTCCGTCGTCCACTGGGACAGTTCCCCCAGCGTCTTGGTGAGCTCAGCGATCACCGGCTGCATCGCTCCGCTGGACACGACGGCCGCGCCGAACTGGTTGATCACGCCTTCCCACGCCATAGCGAGCGTGTCCGTCTGATCCTTCAGATCCGCGGCGGCCTTGACATCGGCCCCGGAGAGAACGATGCCGAGCTCCCGCGCCTTCGCAGCAGCCTCGTCGAGGCCCGCGTTGATCGTCGGCAGGAGGGCGGCCCCGGCCTTTCCGAACGCCTCCATCGCGGCGGCCGACTGCTGCGCCGCGGTTGGGAGCTGGCGGATTGCCTCGGCTACATCCCGGAACGCCTGGTCGGGCGACTCCGCCTTGAGCTTCGCCGCCGAGAGCCCCAGACGCTCGAACACGGTGTTGCCCTCGATGAGGGCCTTCTGCATCTTGTTCGTGGCCGAGGCCACCTCTTCCAACGAGGACCCCGACAACTTCGCGGCGAAGCCCAGCTGCTGCAGCTCCTCCGCCGACATCCCCGTCTGAGAGCTCAGCTCGTCGAGACGGTCCGCCATGTCAATCAGGTGGTTCACCGCCGCGGCCACGGCGACTCCGGCCGCCATTCCGGCCGTGGCCAGGGCGCCCACGCCGGCCGCAGCCACCTGACCATATGGGCCCATCGCGCTGAGGATCGAACCCGCGGGCCCAAGCTGACTGGCGAAGCTGCCGCCGAACTTGCTCAGCTCTGTGCTGGCCTGCTTCAGCCCATCGTTGAGAGGCTTCGCGTCCAGGGTGAGCCGATACTTCACCTCGCCTTTGGCCATAGGCTACCCTGCCTCTCCCGCTTCGCTGGTGACGCTGCAACGCATGGCTGTCATCAGTCCTTGACCTTGGGAGGCTCTGGAAGAGCTTCGTACCCGTAGACGCGCTTCAGGAGGTCCTTCGGCACTACGCCCTCCTGCACGAGCGGGATGCGGTTCGCGATGGCCGCCACGCCCACGGCCCAGGCCTCGAGGTCTCGGCTGCGGTTGAACGCCGCGGCGTTCTCCATGAGGTAGATCTCCGCCGGCGAGTACTTCTCCCATTGCCGGGGTCGCAGGCCGAGCCGCAAGGCGCGCTCCTCGAGATGCTCGTGGAACTCCTCCTCGGTTAGCCCTGGGCCGTCGCCGGGATCTGGCCTTTTCCCTCGTCGTTCTCAGCGTCCAGGTCATCGACCTTGCCGGTGATGACGCCGTAGGAGTAGGCCGCCTTGCGAGCCACCGTGACCCAGCCGTCCGGACCCTTCTCCGGGTCCCCATGGCTGTCGGCCCGCATGTCGCCGCCGCCCTTCACGTACTCGTCGATCCAGCCCGGCCGCCGGTCCGTGCCAAGGAAGTCGTCGTCGAGAACCTTCGGCGCCTTGTGGCGCGCGCCGATGGCCAGGATCGCAGCCTGCACCTCCTGGTCATGGAAAATATCCGCGTTGAACAACACCATCACGAACTTGCCGAACCGCTTCTTGAGCTGGATCGCGTCCAGGCTGGTGTAGATCAGCTCCAGCTCACGCCCGCCAGCCACCTTGATCGAGAACTTCTTCATCCCCCCCCCTACGCGCGTTTGCACGCGCCGCCGCTCCCACCCTATGTGGCCGTGGATCTGGACAGTGCGCAGCCCGACTGCGGGAGCACCTTGAGTTTGTTTTCCAACGGGTCGCCGTGCTTCCCGTCGATCGGGGTCGCGGCGTGGAACCTGACCTTGTTCAGGATGTAGCTCGGGTTGGGACCGGAGACCGCCGCGTCAACCGGGCGGATCTTCAACCTGAACGCGGTGCGGTTGATGAGGCGCGTGTAAACGAGCTTGTCCACGCCGGCCGCCGCCGTCGCGAAGTCCTGCCGACACACGATGTCCACGGGGATATCGAGGCGCCCCGGGTACTTCGCTCCGATCGTGTCGCCCATGACGGCGTCGTCGAGGTCGTCGCGGCTGATCGGAAGCGTGACAGACTTCACTCCGGACAGCTCCGTATAGACCGCGGAGCCAGTGGCCGTCGTGGTAGAGACCAGGCAGTCCGTGAACACAACAGGGTCGGCCATGACATGCTCCTCTCTAGAGAATCCCGAGGGCCACAGCTGCGACGCAGCTCGTGCCGCCCGTTTTCGTGGCGACTGCACGCCAGTACGTGTCCGTCGCGATCGGCCCGGTGGTGATGATCGCCTGGCGTGTGATGCCGGTTGCGGCGGTGAACGTCTGGCGAACGACCGGAGTCGCAAACGGCGCGTTGTCGTCCGACTCGATGGTCACGACCCACGAGCCACCGGTGACGGCGAAGACGTGGAGCACAGCCACCAGAACCTGCCCGGTAGCCAGAAGGCCCAGTAGCTGGGCGGTCCCGGTCGTCGTGGCCGCATACGTCGCGCGGGGCAGGATGACCGTCTGCCGGATCACACCGCCGCTGGACCCCTGCGACCGTGGTCTGGTCGACAACGAGTACGGCAACGACTCGCCGTGCTTCGCCCCGATCTCGTACTTGGACTGCGCGCCGAGAATCGTGTAGCAGATGTTGCCGTCGGCCCCAGGAGTTGCGGCAGGAGCGTAGGGCGGCGCGAGCGTAACCGGCCACGACGTGCGGTCCCCGTTGATCACGCGGGCCACGCCGAGGACCTCATCGACACCGCCGGCGCCAGCCGCCAGGCTCTCGTAGAAGCCCTTGACCTCCACGCTGGGATTGAGGCGCCCGGGGTACTTCGCCCCCAGTACGTCGCCGAACCGAGCGTCGTCGTTGTCGTCGCGCGAGAGCGAGAAGTGGCACTCGTCCAGCGAGCCCTTGATCGAGTAGCCTCCCACCCAGACTTCGAGGTCTTCCAGGACTACCGGATCAGGCATGCTGCTCCTCCTTCCACGACTTGCCGCACGAGCTGCACGTCAGGCGGCCCTTCGTGCTCGAGTCCATGGTCGGCGTCGCCTGGATTTTCTCGGGGTCGGTCTCACCGCAATGCGGACAGGGCGGTACATCCTCCTCATCAGCGAGAGCCCTCCGAATCGCGCGCAGCTCCGCGAGCTGCTGCTTGCCGAGCGACACCAGATCCTTGAGCAACGCGATCTGCTCCTGCTGCGCGGTGGTACCGCTCACCCGCGTGCCTTCGCAACGTGATACGAGGCCACGTATCTCCACTTCTGGTTCTTGTCCTGGAAGAAATTGAATGGCGGTCCGTCGCTCCTGATGTGAAAGTACGTCCGGCCTGTGCCGGCGAAATTGGCCACCGGCCCGAGGTTGTCCAGGAACGCGTGGATGGCGGCCGCCAGGTTCTGCGCCGTCCCCTTCGTGGCACTGCGGACCATCACCTGGATGTCCTCGACCTCGAACCCAGGGGGCGTGAGGCTTGCGCCCATCACGTACTCGTCGCTCGGCTCCGAGCCGGTGTTAGTGATCGCCACCTCGGGATCCGTGCTCAGCTCCTCTGGCGGGGGCCCTTCAAACAGGTTCGTCCCCCCGGTCAGGCCCAGGCTGCCCTGGGCGGCGAGGTACGCGATGACGTCCGTGTCGACGGGCATCAATCGTCGAGCTCCCCTTCGATGGTCTCCGTGACCACGGTCTCTCCATCCGCGTCGAGGTACGGCTTGCGCAACCCGTATCTCGGCTCGATCGCGTACAGCAACACCGCGATGGCACGTCGCCCGGGAAAAAGGGTGATGCTTCGGCACACCGAACTGACCTCATCGCCATCCATCCAGACGCGAGGGTTTTGCCCGGCCGGAGGAATCTCGACCCTGAAGCGCCGCATCAGCCCTTTCGGCTCCTCACGGTCCTCACTGTTTCCAGCCCCTTTCCGTCCGCGTTGCGCGTGGTCGTCGAGCTGATTTTTCCGTCCGTGTCGTGCGTGACGGCGACCACCGTTGCCTCGGCGTACTCGGCGACGCCCGAGCTCACGAGCCGGTCGGCCGTTGGCCGGGGAAACAGTTCCACCTGGCCGGCCGCGAAGGGCGCGTCGTACGTCAGGAACTTCACGGCCACCAGCGCCGGCTCACCGTCCTTAGACGCCTTCACCGCGTGTCTCCTTGTCCATGGCCGCCATCAGCGCATCGGGAACCTGGGGCGCGATCTGCATGAAGGGCCGCTCGATGAAGAACGGCCCGCCCACCGCGTGATGCAGCGTTACGTCGTTGTGCATGATCTCGGCGTAGACGTTCGCCTTGTGCCCCTCGAGGCCCGGAGTGCCAATGAGCGGCGCCCCGCCGGCGACGACCGCCGCGCTGATCCGGCCTGCCTTCGTGACGGTCACCCTGGCGGCGCGCACGGAGTCGCGAAGGGCACCGCCATCCTCCGGCTCCACCGGTGTGAGCGGCTTCGCCATGCGCACGATCCGGTCGGTCTTCTCCTTGAAGACGGCCTTGGCCGCGCGCTCGCCAGCCTTCCCCAGCCGGAGGATGCTGGCCACCACGTCGTTGAGGCCCTCGACCGACACCCGGACCTTCATGCGGCCGCCACCAGGTAGGCCGCCACCGCCAGGAACGGCAGCGCCAACAGCAGCACGTTGAACATGAGCATCGTGTAGTCGAGACTGAGGTCACTCGCCGGGCCAGGCTGCACCGCGCGGATAGGGGGGGTCCGCGTGCCGGCAACCAGCATGTCGGACGGCAGCGTGACCCGGCTTCTGTTGTCGACCGAGACGCGGCCCTCGATCGCGACGACCGCAGCGGGGACGAACTCGCGACCTTCTTTGTCTTTGATCGCACGTCCCTGCCACGGGAGGACCATAGCCCGATACGTCACGGCGGCCCCGTAGGTTGGGACTCGGCCGCTTGATTCGCTGAGCCACGGTTCGATAGTCACCGAGTCCTTCATGAACGTGAGCAGCGCCGGGTCCAGCATCAGGCGGCCCTCACGTAGTGCTGCAGGAGCGCGGCGGCCAGGGGCGGCAGCGACCCGCTCGGGCGCTCGGAGTAGCGGATCCGTGCCTGCAGCAGCTGCTTCTCTGCGATCTTCGAGTCCTGGGATCGATCGAAGTACCAGCTCTTGACGACCTCGACCGCGGCCTTCTCGATGTCAGCGGGAAGCGTCCGGAACAGTGCCGTGACCGTCGCGCCGGCGATCTCCGTCGTCAGCGTGGCGGTGACCGGGATCTTGGCCGTCGTGGGCGTGCCCGTCACGGTGAACACGCCGTTGTTCGCCGCGTTCGTGCAGCCGGACACCGTCAGGACGTCCCCAGCCTTCAGCAGCGCCGGGAATGCCGAGTTGCTGTCGTTGAAGGAGTTGTCGGCGCTGGATGCGGAGATGGTGGTCTTGGCAAGCACGTCCTGCGCGCGCAGCAGGTAGCCGGAGACGTAGCTCACGGAGAAGCGCAGCTCCTCACTGCCCGGCATCGGCGCCCCGAACGCGGGGAAGCTCTGGCGCCCGCTCAGGCCCGGGTTCAACTGCGCCGTCCACATCCACTGGGCGCGGCGGTTGATGATCCCGGCACCCGCGTCCTCGATGGTCCAGTCCGTGAGCGGCGCTCCGTCCTGGAGCACCGACGTGATCGTGACCAGCGGCGTCCCCTTCAGCATCAGCCAGGTGTCCCCGAAGGCGCCCAGCGTCTCGGTGTAGGCCTGGCGCGCGAACGGCGCCTCCACGCGGTTGCAGAAGGAATGGATCGCGGCGCTCGCGTCGTCGATCAGCTCGTCCAGGAACGCGTCATCGCTCGAGGCCGGGAGGCTCGGGACCGACAGCTTCAGCCGCGCCGACGTCGTCAGCCGGAGGCTCGGAGCGCGCGTTACCACGGAGAATGCCATCGGCTACTTACGCTTCCCCCCGCGGCTCATCCGGTCCTGCGGCGGCCGCTCGATCGCCTTGGCCCGCTCCTCTTCCGTCTGCTTCTCGAAGAACTCGGGGTCACGGTCCGTCAGGCCGAGGACCTCGGCACGCTCGTCGATGTGCGGGAGGCCGTCTGCGGGCTCGATGGTCGGCGTGGGCCCGTTCGCCGGCACCGCCAGCCCGTCGCGGATCAGCAGCGCCGCGACCGAATCCGGCAGGGCCTCGGCCGCGCCAGGCTCTCCGTCGACGATCCGGCGGATGGCCATCACAGCACACCCCCGCCGCGGCGCCGCTGGTCCACGCGGCGGATCATGTCGAGAGACGCCTGCCGGAAGCCGTCATAGGTCTGCGCGGCGGCCAGCGCCTTTTCCTTCTCCTCGGCCGCACGGACCACCTCGGCCTCGAGGGCGCGCCGCATCTCGACCCACGCCCCGGTCTCCTCGTCGTACCCGTAGTCCAAGCCATCGGCGTTCAGCAGGCCGGACTCGGGCGGCACCGTGAGGCGGACGCCCATGCCCTCGGCCCGGCCGAGCCAGTACTCGACCGCCGGGCGCTGGGTCGCGTACTCCTCGCTCCCTCGCATGTCAGCCCCGTAGATCGCCAGGTCAGTCACGTCATGGAGCAGCGCCAGGGAAACCGCGTACGTCAGGGCGTTCGTGTTGTAGCGGCGGAAGGCACGGTTCGACGTCACCGGAAACCGAGCCTCGACCTCGGCCCGCGGGAACGGGACGGAGTCGGGGTACTCCTCGTAGTGCCTCTGCATGTAGATCGGCTTGCCGTGCCGCGTCTTCAGGAAGCGCTCCATGTCCGCCCAGACCTCGGGCGGATGGTGCTTTGCCGACCACGCGGGGTCGTGGAGGTCCATCCACACGTCCCAGTGGGGCTGCCCGTCCGGGCCCTTCTTCAGGAACGGATAGCCGTGGTTGCAGCCCCAGATCTCCCAGCCCGCGCCGGGATCCGGAGCCATGTCCCGGGTGACCTCCCAGAAGCCGCAGAAAGCGATTCGCTTGAGAGCCGGAACGGCTGGCGTGGCCGACGCGCCGGCCGGTGACGGAAATGAGAGCGGCGGCGCGTCCACGGAAGCCGTCTCCGCAAACGCGCCGCCCTCCGAACGAGCCTCGTCCCCCCGGTCGAAGCTCATGGCGTTACCCGCGGGCGCCGGTGGCCGTGGCTGGGGTCTGATCCGCGTTGAACACGATCACGGCCGTCCCGCGCCGGATCAGCCCGCCCGTCGCCGTGCCGTTGCCGGTCACCGTCGCACGGACCTTCAGGAACCGCTTCGCGCCGAGCTGCTGGAGGTCGACCGCGGTCTCCGAGCACCCGAACGTCGGGGACGCCACGGTGGCCGTCGAGCCCACCTTCGTCACCGTGACGTTGTTCAGCGTCGCCAGCGTCGCGTAGGTGCCGCCGCTCGCGCTGCAGTGCCGCAGCAGGCCGCCCACGACCCACGACTGGCCGGAGGCGAGACCGTAGCTGAATGGGATGGCAACGACGCACGAGAACGGCCGGCGCTTGAGAGCCACCGCCGCCGCTGCGCCGGTGGCCAGCGGGTTCCGCATCGTGTCGATCGTGATGCCGGTCGCGGTGATGATCAGGCCTGCGCCGGCCGACAGCGCACCCGCGTTGATCTGCGTCGCGCCCTCGAGCGCCGGGACCACGTTGATGAAATGGCCGAGGTTTCTGAGAATCGCTGGGCTGCCCATATGTCCTTCTTCTCCTTCAATCGGGGGGCGTCGCCGCCCCCCTTCTCGTCTCCCTCGGGAGGCCCCTTACGCGATCGTGACGTTGTAGACGACGGACGCGCCGACGTCGTGGCGCATGGCAAAGTCGTGCTCGCGCAGCACCCGGATCGGGGTCTCGTCCGTCGAAATGCCCGAGACCACCACCGACCCGTCGTAGTAGGCGCCGTTCGGGAACACGTCGACCTGGACGTTGAGCGAGTCTCCGATCAAGCAGCTCGGTGAGTGGACGAAGTACAGGAAGGACGCGGCGCCGGTGCCGTCAGGCAAACCCGCCGAGCTCGCCGTGATCGGAACCTGGTTGGTGACCCGGACGTTGTACCCCATCAGGCGGCCCGTCTTCAGCTCGTCCTTGAACACGTAGTCGCCCGTGGTCGTGGTCAGGTTGTAGATGCCCCAGTAGGTCCGCGGTGCCATGATCCAGAAGCCGTTCTCCAGGGTCAGGGGGACGTTGCCCTCCTGGACCTTGCGGATCGCCTTGGCCAGGTCGGCCTGCGTGTTCGCCAGGCTGGTCCCGGCGCTCGCGAACTTGTTCCCGGCAGCGACCCAGTTGAGGATCCCGACAGGGGTGTTGCTGGTGCCATCACCCTGCAGGAACGCAAGGTCCTCGCGGATGGCCGAGACGAGCAGGAGGTCGTCGCGGACGAAGGCGTCAGCCTCGGGACCGGCGAAGCGCAGCAGGTCGTTGCTGCTCACCGTAAGCCCGGCCAGCTTCCTGTAGAGCATGTTGAGCATCGTGACCTGCTGGTCGCTGCGGGTGATGTTCACGGACTCACCCACGTAGTAGGCGATGCCAGCCACGCTCTGCTTCCGCATGGTGATTGCGCCGACGGGCATGGGGAATGTGCGGATGCCCGGCAGGCCGCGGATCACGGTCTGGTTCCGAAGAAGCTCGATGAACTCGCGCGAGTACTCCGGGATGATGAGGTTCCCGGCCGAAGCTGCGTTGCCGGACGTGAGGTTCTTCAGCTTGAGCGTCCCCTCGAGGCCCTTCAGCACGGGGTCCTCCTGACCCCACTGCCTCTTGACCTCGTGGATGGCGCGCTCTGGATCCCCATGCCCCAGGTACATGGCCCGCGCCTGGCGGGCGAGCATCAGGCCCTTCTCCGCGTCGGGCTTGGCGCGCTGCTCCTGCCGCTTCTGGATCTCCAACATCTCCGACATCAAAGATTCCTGCTTCTCGCTCAGGGGTTTCAGCGATTCGGTGAGCTTGTCCCCGAGCGCCCTCTGGGCGAGGTCCGTCATGAGCGAGTCGAGCTGCGCCTTCGTCAGCTCGAGCTTTGCGCCGTCCGGGAGACTGGCGACTGCCGTGGACATGCTCTACTCCTTCTTGCCGTGGGCAGGCGCCCCGGCCTTGGCCTTGGACATGGCCGCCTCGACAGAGGCGGTGAGATCCGCCGCCGTCATCACGTACGTGGTTGGGCCGGGGTCGGCCGCCTTCGGCTGTTCCGGCTTCGGCTCTGGCGCCTCGAGGCCCTTGCCCGATTCCTCTTCGGCAGCGGCTGGATCCTCCGCGGCCGGATCCTCTGGTGTGACTTGGTCGAGCAGCTCCTTCAGGTGACCCATGGCCTTGGTGCCAGCCTCGTGGGCGTCCTTGATGCGCTTGGCGTTCGCGGCGCTGAAGGTGCGGCCGGCCTTCTCGATCGGCTCAATGACCATGACGTCGCCGACGCGCTTGACGAGGTACCCTCCCGGGATCTCTGGCAGGGTGATAGGCCTCGCGACCGAGCTGATCTCCAAGGCGTTGATTCGGTCCAGCAGCTGCATGGCCTCCACCGCGGCATCAACGGCCGGGATCGCGGTGAACTCCTTCGTCGCGGCCTTCGCCAGCGCCAGGGCCTTCTCGAGAGGCGAGAGGTCGATACCGGCGCCGATCGCGCCGGCGAATCCCTTGGCCGCATCCATCAGTGCTTCGGGGTTGGCCGGCACCGGGACGACCGAGAACTCCAGGAGCTCCTGCTCGATGAAGTCCATCGCCCAGCCCGGGCGCTCCTCGTTGTGGACGGACTTTTTAGGCCGGAAGCCCACCGACGTCGCGCGCAGGAACCCGCCGCGGAGCATCTCGAACACGGTGTCGGCGAGCGGGTTGATACCGGGCTCCGGAAACTCGGCCGTCGCCTTCAGCTGCCCGGAGCTCTTCACCACGCTGACGGCCTTGGCGACCGGGAGCTGGTCGTACCGGTGCGCCCAGAGGACCACCGGGTTCTTCAGGTAGTTCTCGACGTCCCAGCCCTCGACGGCGATCGTATCGCCCTCGCGGTCGATCGCCGCAGTGCTGATGACGAAGGTGACCTGCCGGGACTCGTCCTTTGCGAACTTCACCTGGTCGGGGACGAAGTACTTCCGGATGACCTCACCGGAGAGGTCCTCTCCCGCCTTCGCTTTCAGCTTCCAGGGCGCGAGCTCAGCACTCACGCACCCATCGTGCGGTTCTGACGATCTGAAATGGAAGGGTCTGCGTTCACAAGTTGTGGTTGTTGCGGTTGTTGCGATAGTTGCGCGGGTGCGGCGGTCGGATCTTCAGAGAAGGCGGAGCTTGCGGCCGATGCGCTCCGCCTCCCCGACGGTCACGCGGCGCTGCGCGCCCGGGATCGGCTGCACGGTTTCGAGCGCCCCCGCGTTGGCCCACTTCCGGACCTGCTCACGCGAGTAGCCGAGCAGCCGCGCCAGCTCACCGAAGCGAAGCGGGGTCCCCTCGTCCAGCCGGTCCCGAAAGCTCATCGAAGCGCGATCCACGCCACCACCAGTCCCACGCAGAACGACGCACCGGCGACGAATGCCAGGTCACGCCACCAGCGACGCAGCAAGCGCCCGTGCTCGAGCTGCGTCTGATGGCGTTCGACCACCGCCAGCTGCGCGACCTTGATGAGCTCGCTCATCGAGAACTGCCGCAGGCCCGCGCTCCTCATAGCCGCCCGAAGTACCAGGCTAGTGCCGCAACGATGAGGCCGGCTACCAAGCCGGCCACTGTGGGAGGCTTGCAATCACACCACCACGGCGGCCCCTCCTCGTCCTGGAACCTCACGATGCGTTCGCGGCGGCCCTGGCCTGCGCCTCCTTCAGCCTCGCGGTCGCGATGTTCCGCTCCGCCAGGTCGACGCAGGCGAGCAGCGGCACGCCCACCGCCTGGTAGACCAGCGTGGACTGAAGCACGTGCGCGGCGTCCACGTAGCTGACGATGACCAGCGGGACCGCCAGACTCCCGTCCGGGATCTCGATCTCGATCTTCACGCTGGGACCCCCTCGAGCGCCTGCCGCATCACCGCCTCCGCCGCGGCGAAGTCCGCCTCCGTGTCGATGTCGATGACCCCGTCGTTCGGGACGGGGTGGGCCCGGCCCCCGGTCCGGTCCCGGCGCGCCTGGATGATCCCCCGCGTGCTGACGCACACCGAGCCGTCGTGCATGTGCAGCCGGTCCCTCCAGGTCGCCTGCTGCCGCTGGAGCGGGCTCCCGAGGCGCGCCCAGGCCATGTGCTCCGCCCACTCGTGGCCGGTGGTCTCCTCCCACAGCCAGCAGCGCAGGACCACGCGGGCCGTGAAGACGGCGTCCGCCTCGAGGTAGATGGCGCGCTCGGTGCACTCGTCGATCAGGCCCTGTCGTCGCAGCGGCACGGTCGGCTGCAGCGTCACCATGTAGTCGTAATCGCCGCGGACGGCCTGGTGGACGCTCCACAGCGCCGCCTCGATCGGGGCGTCGTCGGTCGAGGCCTCCGGAGGGCGCATGATCGGCTCCGCCCCGAACGTCGCCGCGACCTCGGCGATCTCCGCATCGTCCGTGCTCACCACCACCCGCGTGACGTGCTTCGACGAGCGCGCGGCGCCGATCGACCAGGCAAGCAGGGGCTTGCCGGCGAGGGGCCGGATGTTCTTCCCCGGGACGCGCTTGGACCCGCCCCGAGCTGGAATGACTGCGATGACCTTCATGGGCCTTCGATGCCGCCGCTCGACCGCTTCCGGGGTGAACGAGTAGGCGGCAGGAAAAGCTGCCCGGTGGTGAGGGGGAATGGGCCGGGTGACACCATGATCTCGTGGAAACGAGCCGTGCCCGCGTCGACGGCCTCGATCAGCCCGCGGCCGGCCTTCAGCGTTCCCGTGAACACCTCGACGCGTTCGGCCTCTGCCCGTTTCGCCTTTGCGGCCACTCGCTCTGGATGGCAGTACGGGCAGACCGCCGCGATCTCGGTGGTCGTGTGCACCGAAGGATTTGGACCGCAGGGCGAGGTCAAAGCGTGAGTCTCCGCCACACCTTCTTCTCGACGGTCAGGAACAGCCGCATCTGGTGACGCGTTGAGGCCAAGACGTTCGCGATTGTGAATGGCGCTGCTTTGCCATCGAGAATAAGTGTCGCATCGCAGGACAGGTCGACCTCTGACCACGCGTAGTCGTGGTGATCCGCAAGCTCTCTTGCGTCTGCCTTGCGCACGCTGCGAATTGGCATCGAGCAGAAGCAGCTCTGAAAGTCCGGGCTCCGGTCGTACACCTCTCGAGCATGAGAGTCCGACCGCGCCAACACGACCGCGTCCTCTGCGGTAGACGATTTCCGTGGATGACTGCTGGCCCCGCACATACATGCGCAGGGCGCCTCCTTCTCGAATGTGATGATCCGCAGGAGCAGGGTCTCAGATAGCCTTCCTACCCAGAGCATGTGCGGATCAGCCGGGCATGGAAGCGTCTGCGGTCCGAGGCGCAGCGACACGAAATGGCTCTCATGGGAGGTGAGCCCTGAAGTTGGGCACTCCATTGTCAATGGCAAAGGTTGTCTCAATGGGTCACTCCTTCGGCGGGTCTGGTGACGGCGTCGGTGCCACGGCCCCTTCCTCAGTCGCCGGATCAGGCGCGGCCGGACCCGGGGCCGGCGCCGCAGCATGCGGTCGCTGCTCCGTGTCCAGCAGGTCGTCGGTGATGAAGCTGTTCAGGGGGACCAGGAAGACCTTACCCGCGTCCCCTTCCATCGGCCCATCCCCGGCCGCGTGCCGCCACTCGTCGGCGTCCCACGCCCAGGGCGCCGCCTTTCGCACGTTCAGGTCGTGCTCCTTGTCCTCTTCCACGGGGCTCGTGTAGTCGAGCAGGAGACGATCGTCGTAGTCGGGCAGCACCTTCGCCTGGATGATCACGCGCATCCGCTCGCCGCGCGGCAGGACCACCCACTTCGTGAAGAGGTACTCGGCGGCCTGGACCGTGGCTCGGTTGCTGTTCTCGGTGATCCCGAACAGCTCCGGCGGAGCGCCCCACGTCTGCAGCACCACGTCCCGCTGCGTCTTCCGCAAACCCGGATAGACGAGCTGCTCCATCGTGGGCCGCTGAAACTCGTGGATCCGCTTGTTGATGTCGTCGCCGCCGCCCGTGAGGAACCAGGGCTTGAACCGGCGCCAGAACCCCTGGTGGCGCTGTAGGACGTCGCGCTCGAGGCGCCGCATCTCGGTCTCGCTCGTCCCTTCCCCGCCCGCGAAGATCCAGTCCGGCTTCGCGTCGTTGAAGAAGAGCTGCTTCGTCATCTTCGCCAGGTACTCGTCCACCTCGAGCTCGTCGCCCAAGGCGAAGCCGACGCCGCTGCCCCGCGCGAACGGATGCGCCGGGGACGGCTCGTGGAACCAGACGACCTCGGACTCCGGGATCATGCGCTGCCAGCCGGACCAACTTGCCCGGAAGAAGGGGGTCCCGGGCGTGGGCGTCTCGGTGATCCAGTGGGCCGGGATCGGCCAGAACCCGACCGGCGCGCCGGCGCCGTTCCGGTCCTTCAGCCAGAAGGCATCGCCCACCAAATCGAAGCTGATCTCGGTGAGCTTCATCAGCCCCGTCCTGCCCATGAAGGGGTTCGGGTTCTCGAGCGCGTCGTAGAAGGGATGCTCCGAAACCTCCTGGAGTAGGCCGGCGCGGCGCAGGCCCTCCAGGTGCTTCCAGCGCGGCTCAGCCGGCGCCCGCTGCGCGCGCCTGTCCCGCTGCGCCCAGGGCTCGAGCTGGCCCTTGATCCTCCGGATCCGCCCGGCCAGCTCGCGGCCGACGACCTCCCCGACCATCTGCGCCAGGTCCGCGGCGCTCAGCGTGTAAACGAAGGCGTCCGGCACCGACACCGCCGCCTCGGGCTTCGGCGGCTTGCCGACCGCGTAGAGCCGCCAGTCGAGGCCACCGACAGCCGTCCCCACCTTGTCGGCCACCGCCCGCAGCCAGGGCATGGTGTCGTAGCCCTCGAGCAGCGCCTTCGTGTTGAGATTCGGGGCGGTACCAGCGGCGGAGGTGTAGACCCCGCCGAGGACGCCCTGTGGACCCTGTCGGCCGCCGATCCCGACCAGACGGCCCGCAGCTCGCCATACCCGCCTTGCGAAGTTGACCGCTCGCGATGCCATCTACCTACCGCTCCGCTTCTCCCCCGAAGTTGTGAAACATCTCCGCCGGGTGTCCGCCATCAGAGCAACCTCATCCCGGTCTTCTGGTCCCCCAGCATCAGCGCCGTCACGAGCCACACGAGCCCGTCCATCCGGTTCGGGCTCGGCATCCGCACCTTTGGGTCCCACGCGATCATCTCGTCCTCGAGGATGGCCAGCCGCTCCGGGTCGCGCGCATCCCGCACGTGATGCACCTTGCCCTGCTCGTACAGGGCCGATACCGGTTCGGCTCTCGTCTGCTTGTTCTCGGTGGCGGTGACCTCGATCCACTTCGTGTTCGGGTCCTTCGTGCGGATCAGGTCTCGGGTGGCTCTGGGCATCCGGTTCTTCTCGTAGACGATCGCGGCTGCGCCGTACTTCGCCTTCGCCTCGATGGCCTTGGTCGCCCACTGGTCCGGGCTTCCTTTCCCACTGCAGTCGTCCCAGACGTAGGCGTGCCCATTGACACCGCGGCCGCCCACGATGATCCCCGCCTCGTCCGTCGGTGAGTCGGCGCGGGTCGGGTCCACCGCCACCAGGGTGACCATGAGAGGCGGCACGCCGTCGACGGCGTTGTCGTCGATGATCGTGGTCGAGAACAGTGCGCCGAGGACCTTCGCCAGGATCGCCCCGTCGCCCTCCTGTTGCCCGAGCCGCGATGCGCCCCACTCTGCCCGCCATTCCTCCGGCTTACCGGGTGAGAGGTTGGCGCGGTTGTCCTCCGTGGGCCACCGGGCCACAACCGTCCGCACCACCTGTGTCTGGCCATCAACCTCGATCGGAACGTCGTGTGTCCACGTCCATGGAAGCCCGTCCACGTATCGGTCCGGGTGTCCGGCGGGGAGCTGCTGGACCCGGCGGTTGCCGGTCTGTGGATCCTTCGGACCCAGCAACAGGTCGTGGCAGAACTCGGTAGACCGGGGCGTCGAGGTGATGACAGCCTGCGGGTTGTCGCCCAGGCGCAGGCAGTAGCGGATCCCCTGAGACCAGGCGATCGGCTCCTTCGGGATCGCCTTCGGCGGGATCTTCCAGTGGAAGAGCTCCTCGATCCAGGCCTTGTGGTACTGAGGGCCCCGCAACGTCTCGGGCTCGTTGGCTGAATGGAGCTCCGCGATTGACCCGTTCGGCCACACCAGCCGCTTCAGGCTGGGCTGGTATCGCGGCTTGAACCACGGCGGCGAGCAGGCGAGGATCCCACTCTCCCCGTCGACCATGACCTTGCGGCCCTGGCCCGCATCACGGCCCACGAGGGCGATGCGGGTGTCCGGCGTCCGCGCCCACTCGATGACGAGCTGGGCCGCCGGCCTGGTCTTCCCGGAACCGCGACCACCCGGCATGAACCAGTACCGCCACGGCTCCGCCGGCGGCAGTTGCTTCGGTCGCGCCCAGAGGCTCCAGTCGTAGCGCAGCCCGAGGTAGAGCTGCATCTGGTCGCTCGGCGTGAGCGACTGGAGGACCTCGCGCCGGACCGGCGCAGGCACGGCGAGGAGCTGGGAGAGGATCGCGGCCGCGGCCATCAGGAGCACGCCGCCTCCTGGAGCTTTTGGCAAGGCTTGCACAGCATGCAGCCATCGCCGAAGTGGAGATGCTCGACGCAGAAGTAGCCCCCACATCCCTTCCCAGCGCCACCGTGCATCCCGCCGCACACGTAGGACAGACCGCGATCGATCCGCCGTTGACAGCCCGCCTGGTCGCAGCGCGCCTGGAACGCATACCCGATCCGGCGACCACGCTCGTCGCGTCCGCAGTCAGCCCAGCCCATCAGACGGTCACGATCCTGAGCCACGCGGTGAGATCGCGATGCTGCGTCAGAGCTTCATCGGCAGTCGCCTTCGCCCGATCCGCTTTGTCGCTAAGATCCTTGGTCAGCTCTTGCGCATGCCGGAGCAGTAGGCCTGGGATGACGACGTGTCCCCCCTTGCCGGCGTGGCCCGGTGCGCCAGCGCGAATCCACTCGAACCAGGACCTGAGCGCGTCTGTCTGCAACGCGCGCAAGAGTCGGCGGTAGTCATCCGCGGAGCCCCCCGTCATTGCAAGGGGGCAAAGGCAAGCGTCAGAGTGTCCCTTCCCGCGGTGATAGGTCTGCTGTGCCTGCGGCGTCGGGAGAGGAACGCTAGGTCGTTTTGGTGGGACCACCACGGGGTGCACCAGCGCCTTCTGGGTCCTGGTTGATGCTCGAGCCGCGGTGATCTTTCTCTTCTTTTTCTCCAACCTTTCCCCCCTTCGCCAACTTCTCAATGAGCTCCACGAGCCGCACGCCCACCCCCGCCATGTCCGGTGGCTGCTGCCCCTGCTGCGCGAGCTGCTGATCCCAGTCGAGGGCGTTGCGGGCCATGAGGGCCAGCGAGTTCACGCTGCCCTGCTCGATGCCGCGCTTCTTGATCGCGCGCCGGAGCCGCAGCTTGAACTTCAGGTTCCCGCGCTCGACCACGCCGCGGATCTGCTCCTGCGTAGCTCGGTCCTGCAGGTCCTCCAAGGCGATGTCGATGCCGCCCACGATCTCCTCGTAGGGCGAGCCCGCGGCCGCCGCACGCTCGATCTCCCGCCAGGGCACGCGCCCTGCCTGGGCACCGGGCTTCCGGCCGGCGCCGGCCCGAGCCCCGCCGATGCCGCCGGCCTTTCCGTGCTTCGGCTTCGGTTTGGGCTTCGCCTGGTACCCTCGCGGCGTCCTGCGACCTCTGCGGGGCACGCAATCAGACCCCCACCGGGCCCGCGCCTGGCGCGGTTAAACGCGCTCGCGCCGCGGAAAATCCGCCCATTTTCGGGGGTAACGCGGGTGTCAAAACCGTGGGTCCCTTTTGACTTAGGCCGGGGGCCTCTCTGGAGCGAGATGCCCCCCGCTGAACTGTGGTCACGTTCGCGAGGATCCACTGAGCCCAAGCGATCAAGTCCTCGGCGCGGGCACCACACGGCTGCGACTTGATCCATAGCTCGAGGTTCTCTGGTCGGTTGTCGTTCTTGACACCGTTCTTGTGGTGAACGTTCTCCCAGGGCCAGAGCAGCCGCCCCAGCATGCGCTCCATGACCACACGATGCTCGAACTTCGGCCTACCACGGTGGCGAATGATGATGTAGCCATCATGGGTTACCCGTCGACCGGTGGGCGACCGTGGCGCCTGTGTACGAATCGGCGGGCCACCACACGGATCTCCGTAGCGTTGCGCCCGCCTCTTGTGCGGCTCGCAGTAGCCGGTACCACCAAAAGCACGGGTGGTCTTTCGCCCACACCCAGGAGCTGTGCACTGCTCCGGCAGATAGGGCCGCAGGCAGTCGCTACATCGCTTCGAAAGGCTGTAGCGTGGACGGCCGTTCCTGAGCCCCTTGCTGTGTCTGCGGAAGGACTCGCGTGGGAGCACACGTCGGCAGTCCTTGCACGCCTTGGTCGGACCCGGCAGGCGGCCGCTGCCCATGCCACCCATCAGTTCACCACCACGGGGTTCTCGCTCATACGCACCCTGGGCCCTCGAGGCCATAGACGTGGTCGCACTCCATGATCCCTTGGCCTGGAGGGACGGTGACCTTGATGCCGCAGCCCACGGCCACGCCGAGCCAGAACTCCACGCAGCGTACAGCCCAGGCCTCAGAGGGCTCATCCTGGCCGTACTGCATGCCGTCGAGGATGATCTCCTCGAAGCCCTCGATGATGGCCAGGGCTGGCAGGATGGCGACGCTGCTGGTCAGGTAGCGACCCACCTGCTGGCCAAAGCGGGCCGTCAGGGCGTCGTATGGGCATGCCTCCACGCCTGGGAAACAGGCCTTGGGCATAACGACGCGGACGCCCCATTCATCAGCCGAGGCAGCGGCTCGCTGGAGATCCTCGAGGGCGTATGGGCCGTCCTTCGTGCGGATGTGCTCGGGGCCATGGAGGTGATACCAGCGATGCCAGCGCGGCCTACTGCGAGCCGGAACGCCGACATGATCGATGTACATGCGCCCAGCCCCGTTGATGACCCAGACCTTGGCGTCCTCGGGCCACTCGATAGAGCGAGCGGCACAGCCTACGATCACCACCCTCTTCATGGCCGTGCCTCTCCCGGTCGTGGCGGTCCCCACATCCCGCCCGGATGCCGCCCGCAGTCGGTACGCTCCGGCCCGGTGCGGGCTCTCCAGTCTGCGATCGCCATGAGCTCCATGTTCGAGGGCAGGTCACAACCACCGCACCTCAACGGAACGATGTGATTCACCGCATAGCCCTGAGGCGGCCGCCTGAGCCCGATCATCCGGAGGAACATCGCCCGCCGTAGTCGGCTGCGCATCACAACTCCGTGGGCGTCCCTGACTCGGCACGCAAGATCCGGGGTTGGGAGGGCCACGCACGAGCTGGCGCTGGGGGGAGACGGCAAGCGCGGTTCCCCGGCTGTGAGGGCCGCGGCCCCGGCGATCAGGAGCGTGATCAGGAGGCGCCGTGTCATCGCCACCTCATGGGAGCCGCGCCTCGAGGGCCGTCACCCGCGCCTCGAGGGCAAGGTTCTTGGCCTTCAGATCGGCGATGTCGGCCTCAGCGGCAAGCAGGTGCGCCTTGAGCTGAGCGGGCATGCGTCCGTTGATGTCGGTGATGTCCTTTCCATCACCCTGCAGGCAGGTCCGGAACTGCGCGAGCTGGCTGTTGCTCAACGCCATTTCGTCCTCACCTCCGAAGGTACGTCACAACCACAAAGGCGAACCCGCCGACGCTCACCAATAACCCGACCACAGCCATGACGATTGCCCACATCGTCGCCATTCCGGAGCGCTCGCCGCCTGCTGTGCTACGTGAGGCCCTCAAGCTCTTCATCTCGCTGACGAGCTCGGCCAGAACGGGATCGCTCACCGCCTCTTTCCCTTTGCCCTCGTAGGAGCTCTTCTCGAGCGCCGCGATCCGTTCGGTCATGGAGGCGACGGTCGCGGCCGTCTGGGCCGCGATGGTGTTGGCAGTGCTGGCGAGAGCGTTCCGCAGGTTCTCTGCGTTGTTCGCAGTCGTAACGGCGAGCGTTTGGATCGCGGCCTGTGCCCGATCGGCGGCCGTGCTCACCGCGAGCACGTCGACCTGCCGGATGGCGTTGAGACGGTTCGACTCCAGAAGGTTGATCTCTCTCATGTGGTCCGCCCGCAGCGCGACGATGGCTTCGATGTGGCGCAGCGCGGCATCGATGCGCCGGTCGTTCAGGTCGCGCAGGTCGTCCTGTCGCTGCTGCGCCGCCTCGTTCAGGGCAATGACGTTCGCCGTCGGGTCGATGACATCGACGCCGAAGGCGTCGACGGATGGCCCCGGGCTGCCTTGCCGGCGAGCGGTCTTTTTCGGGTGTTCCCTGGGTCGTTCTATGCGTCCCTCCTGCACTGTTCCTCCTACGGAACGCGTTCCGTCGAAGACGGGTCCGTGATCGTAGTGGTCGTCGTGACCGCGACGACGGTGGGCTCGGGGGCTCGGCTCTGTGAGCGCCGCTCACGACGCAACGCGACGTAGACGCGTGAGCTTTGCGAAAAGAAATGACCGCACAGGAAGCCAACGGCGAGCACTCCAATCGTCAGGAGTAGCGTGCCCCGCGTGGCATGCTGAGCAAGGATGAAACCGCACAGCAGAGCCAACTCGACGGAGATCAGCCAGGGGATCCACGGCTCGCGGGCCCAGAGGGTCCATGTGAGCTCCGACTCCGTCGAGCCACCCCCCTGCTGGACGGCCCGAATCTCGACGTACAGGGCGAACAGAACGAAGGCCAGCATCGCCAGCCCCGCAACGGTCCACCATGCCCGCCAGAGGGCAAGAGCTTCGAGGGCGGCGAACGCCACCACGCCCGGCACGAGACGGAAGAGCGTCCGGCTCTGCTCTGGGCTCATGGCAAGCGAGGATCCCCTCTATCCCCGGCCAACGAGCACGGGAAAGGCCGGTCGGTGGTCGAGTCCCTCCCGGAACCCTCAATGCCAACCCGGGTTCGCCTTTCTCGACCGGCCACTGCCGCGCTCGTCATTTCTCTCGCCACCACGTGAACCAGACGGCTCCGAACATCAGAACGACGCACCCCATGATGCGTATGTGCCGCGCGTGCCAGCGGAACGGCGGCGCTCACAAAGGTGGAAACAAGGGCCACGTTTTGATCGCCGTCTTGACGACCACGACCTCGACGCCGTCAGGGCCGAGCTCGTGGGACGTGACCTCGACGCGCGCCGAGACGAAGTTGCCGTTCGTGGGATTCCCGGCCAGGGCGTAGTTGTCGGCGCCGGCGGCCGCGGCGTACTTCTCCCACCGCCACCGGATGCCGCTCGGCCCCGGGACTCGCTGGCCCTCGGAGTCCGAGCGGTAGACCTCCCACGTGGAGGGCATGCGGTGCCGGCAGCTGGGCGGCATGTTGGGCTTCCCGGGCATGCCGCCGGCGCCCTGGGCGATGGAGCGCAGGCTGAGCTCCCCGCCTCGAGGCTGAACCTGTTGGCCCTTCAGCGGTCCCTTGGGGGCCTTGAAGCTGCTCCTCGAGCTGATCAGGACGCTGTCGAGGTGGTGAGGCCGGCAGCTCAGCGTCGCCATGGTGCACGGTCCTTCGCCTTCACGTCCTCGAGGCCGGGAGCGGATGGGCCCTTGTCCCACGCGCCCGCCTGCCGGCCCGCGATGAAGAAGTCGGCGATCTTGCCAAGGATGGCGCGCAACTTCGACAGCCAGCCCACGTCAGTCCGCCTTCGGAAAGTCGATCCTGGCGCTGATCCCGCCGCGGTGCGTGCAAACGACGGCGGCTGTGGTCGTGCCCTCGCCGAAGCCCCTCCACTTCAGGACCACCGTGTGGCCGGCGCTCTCCTCCAGCTGGCCGATTCCCTGGCCGCCGAGCTCCCACGGTCCGAAGGCGAGGCCCTCCTTCTGCTCGTCGCCGCGGAAGGAGCCCACCATGTTGCCGCCCACGTACAGGTCCCACTGGATCTCGCGGGCGAGGCTCTTCTCATCCGCTGGCACGCCCTGCCCGTTATCGTCCAGGCCGTTGCTGTCCAGGCGCACCTTCGACTTGGACATCAGGGCCTCACGGCCGGCGAGGATCGCGTCCTTGTCCTGCTCCTCGCCCTGGATCCGGATCGTCACCACGCCGAGCTGCAACTTGGTCAACGCCATTGGTTCCCCCCCTCTACATCTCGGAGAGCGGGACGTCCTGCCCGGTCTCCATCATCTGCGCGAGGCGCCGCGCACGGCGTCCGACCTGGCGGGCCCAGCGCGAGTTGAGCATCCCCGCTGATGCCGCTGGGTACTGGCCCGCTTGAATGAAGGCGATCGTCTGGTGGAAGGTCAGCAGGCCAGCGAGCCCCATGTTGAAGGCCATGTCCGCGAGGACGCGCTGTCGAACGTCGTCGAGTCCGCGCCACCAGGGCAGGTGCTGATCGAGGTCGTGCTCGACCTCCACGACGTCGTTGTGCAGTAGGTACAACGCTTCCACCTCGGTGATCCCCCGGTCGTCGAGGTTGCGTCCGTAGCCGATGGTCAGCTTGCCGACCGAGTCCCGGTACGGCTTCAGTCGGCCGGCCGCATCGCGCGGGCCCGAGCCTTCGTCGTTCTCCAGAAGCTGCTCGAGCAGGGCTTCATTCACAAGACCTTCTTGCCGCGCCGGCCGGGGAGAGTCCGGCCGGCGCGGCGGGTAACGGGCTTTATGCGGGCGGTGCGGCCGGCGTGTTCGTGACGAGGGCGCCGCTGAGTTCCTGGTCCCTCGTTTCGAGCTCCGTCGCGAGGGCGTCGATCGCCGCCGGGTCGTCACGTGCGTCCCTCAGCCCGAGACCGCCTCCTCTTGCGCCGGGAGGCCTACGTGTAGTGCGTCGAGCATGCACCAACGCGGGTGCGACCGTCAAGAGCTATCGTTCCGCCTCGTGTACCGCTCGGGCACTTCCACGGTCTCGACCGACCCTTCCGCGTCCGTCTCGATCACGATCGAGAACCTGTCTCGACGGCGCTTCCGGCGCAGCTCCTCGAGGCGGTTCACGAGCCCCCGGACGCTCCCCTCCGGCAGCAGTTCGACCAGGCGCTCCGCGATCGATGACATCGAGCGGATGGGGCGGATGCCGCTCATCCCGAATTGCTCCTCGCTCATTTGCCCGGTCCCGGCGTGAACGCCTCCCACAAGCGTTTCTGGATGGCCGCATGGATACGCACGCGGTTCATGTGATCGTCGTGGTCCACAACGGACCGGGCGACGTCCAGGACGCCGCGGACCATCCGGATCGCGTTGGTGATGGCCTCTACATCGTCCTCGCGCATGTCCTGCTCGAGGGTCACCACGAAGCCCTTGATTCGGTCGGTCATGTGCTCACAGCCCTCCTATCCTGGCAGTTCACTTGTCCGGCACGAACACGAGGGCGCACCCCAATGCTTTCAGCTCGTCGCGGTATTCCCCGAGCTCGTTGTGGGCTGACTGGTAGCCGAACAACCGGTACCGGTAGAGCCAACCACCACGGATCGGAAGCCGCATCGTGTCGCCGGCGTCGCCATCGTCCGAGACCATCTGCCACTCCGGCGAAGGCGGGGCTGCCGGCGTCTCTTGCGTCTCAGCCATTTCGCTCACCTCCCAGCCGCACCACGTCGGCATCTCTCATCGTGCACACCTCGGCCAATCCGGCACGCCAAGGTCGTGCACGTGCTCGCCTGGGGCGATGTAGGCGCCACACCGGGAACAGAACCAGCACAGGACCAGCCCCCTGTCCTCGGCGCTCAGGATCCGCAACGCCTGAAACGCGGCCGCGCGCGCCATAGCCCGACGGTCGCCGGTCACGAGCGGCGCAAGCACTCGCGCCGCGTGCTTCCATTTCGATGGTCCGGCGCTACGCATCATGACCAGACCCATCCGAGGATTCCCGTGGTCTGGGCGCCGGCCGCGTTCTTGTGACCGCCGCCGCCGAGCTCCTTGGCGATCACGGACACGTCGAAGTCCCCGCGCGACCGAAAGCTCTGCGCGAACAGGCCGTCGCTCCGCTGCCACCAGCCGTGAACGAACAGCGCTGACGGGTTCAGGTCCAGCAGGTGCTCCAGCACTTCCGAGATCTCGTGCTGCGGGGCGTTCACGCTAGGAACGGTGTAGCCCCCGATCCTTCGGGTGACGGCGTTCTCGCAGACCGCCTCGCAGTAGCGGGCGATGCCCCGGAGGAGCACACGCCCAGCCTCAACAGCCTTGCTCAGTGGTTCCTCGGCGGCGATATCCCACGCTGGGAAATGCTGCGGATGGCCATACGGAAGGCTCGAGATGTAGGCGTTCACCTCACGGGAGTCGGACAGCGCCCAGCGCCAGAGGTCCCGGTCCTCGACGTAGCGAACGATCCACGGCGCCCGACTCGGGCAACCCGGGTCGTGGGCCGTGTGGCCATGGAGGGCGCCGGCGCATTCCGGACAGAGCCCCGAGAGAGGCTCGGCCATCAGCACGTCCCAGGCGATGCCGGCTCCGCTCCGCTCCATGTCGAACGTCACGAATATCGGGACCTCCGCGCGCAAGCCCTCGAGCGCTGCCTGCGCCGTCTTGTGGTGATCCAGCACCATGACGACGTTCCCGTCAGCCAGCCGCTTCATCACCTCCCGCGGGTAGCAGAAGTCGACAAACAGGATCTTGTGGCCCCGAACATCCGGTGGGTCCGTGCCATAGGCCGTCGGGCGGTATTCGGCCTCAGGCCAGAGCTGGTGCGCCACCCAGGCCGCGCAGAACCCATCCCGGCACTGGGCGTGATACAGGACCAGGTCGACCGTCTTCAGCTCCATCACGGGCGCCTCCCGGTGGCGGCGAGGAGCGACTCCCTGGCCTCGGCCTCCAGCTCCTCCCCGTCCACGTGCTCCGGATCGTGGGTGTTCAACTCGATCGCGCTCATGTACCAAGACGCGTGATCCAGCAGGTGCTGCAGGATCTCCGCCGGGGTTCGGGCCGCAAGCCGGGCCAGCTCGATCTGCGGGGCTGGTGGTGCGGCCGGCGCCGGCAGCTCGGCGTTCCCGGTCGCGTCACCGAAGACGGCCTTGGCCCATTCCATCGGGTCAAGGCGCCGAGCTGGGTTTGGGGAATAGCGGACCGGCGGCAAGGGCCGGATCATGGGAAGCGCTCCCCGACGGGCTGCAGCAGCTCGCCCTCACGGAACGAGACGCTGATCTCTCGGACCAGCCCGTCCTGAAGCATGCGCAGGGCGGCCATGGCGTCTTCGAGAGCGGTGACGTCGGCCTGCCCGTAGTCGTTCTTGCGACGCCGTTCTCTCTCTGCACTCAGCAGAGCCGTCGCAGCATCGATCACCGCCCACATCGCGCGGTCCAGCTCGACGGCCTTGGCCTTGACGCAGGCACGGATGTCCTGGCTCATGGTCTGCTCCTCTCCCCCGTGTACTCGCCGGTTTCCGCCCAGTCCAACCGTTTCTGCTCGGTGGCCTGATCCCGCAGCTTTGGGGCGTCGGCCGAGAGCCCGACCTCGATGACGACGCGGGGAACTCCCGCGGTACCGTCCGGATCCTTGGGCCCCGCCGCGAACTCCTTCGAGGCCTCGAGTCGGATGACCTGCGCGTCGTCGCGGTACACCCCACCCCGGGTGAGCCCGTCCTTCACCGCCCGCACCAGCTTGTCCAGGTCCGGCTTCTTCGCCGGCTCGAGGACGCGCCGCGGCGCCGACATCGGCCGAGGCAGGAAGAACCGGAGCGCGAGCACGACCGGATCCTCGATCGGCCGCTCGCCAGCGCGGGCCTCGAGGGCGGCGTTGGTCACTGCCTCCTGCCAGGGCTTCGTCTTCGCGTTGTCGTTCGTGATGATGGGGCGCGTCCAGCCCTTCGGGATGAAGGCCTTGGTCGACCCTTTCGGGATGGGGATACCGTAGACCGTGAAGGCGAGCACGCTCATGATGTGAACTCCGGCAACAAGCCCCGCACCTTCCCGGAGCTGTACGCGGCGGCGATGGCCGGCGCGACGTGCTCGCCGACGGTCTTTCCGTCCGGCATCACGATGTGCGGCAAGAACTCGGATTCAAACGTGGTGATCCCCGTCTGCACCGCCTCGAGCTTGGCCTTGATCACGAGGGCGAGCGCACGCCAGCGTCGGCGTATCTCCTGCTCCCATGCAGCGATGGCCTGCGTCTCCGTGCGATCCTGGTAGCTGTAGCGCCGGTGCGGGCGCCGCGTGAAGCGCTTCTCGTCCTTCTGCGGCATCACGAGCACGAAACGGATGAATCTATCGTGACACCGGAACTGCACGAGTTCACGGCCCTGCGCCTGGTCCCAGCCGCTCACGAACGAGTCAGCCCCGTAGCGCCGCAGCAGGCCCTCGATCTCGGCCTTGCTCTTCTCCGGGGAGACCGTCGTCTCTCTCGCGTACATCAGTCCTCCTCGGAACATTCCAGGATCACCGCATCCACCATGCCGTCGGCGCAGAACGCGAGCTCGATGCCGTAGTGCGGCGACCTCGAAGAGTAGGGGTTCGCGTCGGAGGGCCTGGCATCGAAGATTCGGACCCTGCCCTGTTCCTTCACCGCCTTCGTTCCATTCGGGAAGTCGAAGGGCCGCTCGCGGCCACGAACGTAGACGCGAATCATCCGCGGCTCCTTCCACCAGGTCGGCCGGCCGGTAGGAAGAGCATGCCCTCGCCGTAGATGCGCTTCTCGACAGAGACCGAAAGCCGCAGCTCCAGCAGACCCATTCTTTGCTCCGCACTGAGCGGCACTCTCACGATCGGAAACCCCGCGTGCTCCTCGACCACGAATCCGGCCCTCTCGAGCTCCGCGGATACGGCGCTCGTCCATTCCTGAAGCGTCACCCGTCTTCCCCAGCTTCCCGCTCCATCCCCGGGAGCATGGTCTGCTCGGGCACGGCCGGCGCCGTCTTGGGCCACTCCTTCACCGGCGGCGCCTCGCCGGGCTGCATCAGCCCCTTCTCGACAGCGCGCGCCTCGAGGATCGCGAACAGCTGCCCGAGGCTCCGCACTGGCCTACTCCGTCGCCGCCACGGTCTCGCCAGCCGGCACGACCGCGTCCTCGTCGACCGGCTGCTCTGCGGCGTGCACCGGATCCTCGAAGCCGCTCCCGCAGACCGTGCATGGCTTCTCGGCCTTGCCCGCGAAATCGTGGGGCTCTGTCGGGACCGGCTGCCCACCGTCGCCAGCGAGCGGCGTCCCGCCGGCGGCCGCGGCGAGCTGCTGCACCTCCTCCCACAGCTCCTTCCGCTTCCCGCCTCCGCGCACGCCCTTGTCGCTGCAGAAGTCGCGGAACAGCCGCCTGGTCAGGTGCTCCTCCGGCCTCTCGCTGCCGAGGCTCGCCAGGAACTGCTCGGCGAGGTTCAGCGGCGCCGGCGGCGCGGCCGGGTTGTCCCCCTCGGCCGTGGCCGCGACGTTCGCCAGTGCGTCGACGGCTTGGCCCGGCGTCGGCGCGAACAGGTCGCCCTGCCTGCGCTCCTCCTCCTGCTCGCATATCACCCGCGCCAGGCGCTGGACCTCGTCCAGCTCGGTGTCGATCAGGGCCTGTGTGTTCTTCGAGTCGTCGGATTTCTTCTTCCGCAGGACCTCGATGTGCGACACCTTCGCGGCCATCGTCTGCGCTCGTTCGATGATCTCGGCGTCCGACAGACGGACCCGAACCTCGACGTCCATGCTCGCCATCACACCCCTCCCTCGAGGAGCGACCGCTTCAGCTCCTCGCGCCGTTCCTCCGTCAGCTCTATCTCCAGCTCGACGCGCGGGAAGCTCGCCACCGTAGGAGCCTTCCGCCTCATTGCCTCCTCGTACGCAGCACGGCACAGCTCGACGCCACGTTTCGCTTCGACCCGGCCGATCTCGCGCTGCGTATCGTCAGCGGCTGGTGGCAGGGCCGGGTGCACGCCAGGGAATCCGTTGGCTACGAATTGCGTCAGTTCGGTGCGCTGGGGTCTCTCGCCGTACTCCCGCAGCGCCGCGACCGTCGGGAACCACCGCTCGCACCGAATGGCCTCCCCGACTGCGAAAAGCCATACCTCGTCCGGCAAGTGGTCGAGCTGGCCGCGATAGACCCTGGCGCGATGCTCCCTCAGGTCCTCGTCGGTCGGAGACGAGTCGGGCAGCGTCGCCACCAGGTCCGCCATCCCCTGCGCCCACGCAGCGTCCGTCAACCTCCCCCCTTTCCAGGCAACGTGCCGTCGCCCTTCAGACCACCCCTGATCATCGCGACCATCCCGGCCTTCTGCCGCTGCTCGCGCGCGGACGGCGGTGGCTTCCCTTGCGGTGTTGCGTCTGCCTGCCTCGAGAGGCGGATCTCATCGAGCCGCGAGAGGGTCGTGCGCAACCATGCGATCGAGTCGCAGTCACGAACGTTCGCGATCACACGCCCCTTCGGCGTTCGGCTCGCCTTCGTGAGCAGCACCTCCATCGGCAGCGAACTCTCCAAGGCCTCCCGCTCCAGCGCGACTGAGAGCTCCTCTTGGGCGGCGGCCAGTTCGCCGTCGGCGCCGTGGCGTTCGATGTCGGTCGGCTGATTCGATTCGGGCGCGGGCGGGCGGGCGGGCGGGCGGGCGGGCGGGCGGGCGGGCGGGCGG